>JAEIGA010001176.1_pt1 | contig 40245 bp, 36 predicted proteins | sample 9270691 | NCBI WGS metagenome assembly JAEIGA01 (sample SAMN17057246, study PRJNA624740) | gut metagenome | biome: biome; isolation source: fecal sample | host: Bos grunniens | place: China: Xizang | collected 2019 | reverse complement strand
CCTGCAGCCAGAGGAGAAGATTGCAGAGGATTTTACCGCAGTGAAGTGCTCTTGGCTGAAGAATAAAGACCGAATTATCATTCCGCTATCGGTTACATTTGCCGACGGATATACACTTACAGGTAACTTCCTTATGGATACGGGTATGCCCACCGAGTTGGCTCTGGGTAGCGCAGCAACTGCTCGCTTAAAGAGTGGTGGACACCTTGTAGGCGCAAGTAGCACAACCGTTGAGGTAGGCGGTGTAGGTGGCTCGCGCACGGAGAGCTATGTTACGGCAAAACAGATTACTATCGGTGGCAAAACCGTCAACAATGTCCGCATCTCTTGCTCGGAAAATAAGCAGGGTGCTATGGCTGATAGTAGATTTGATGGACTTGTCGGCAACGCCATACTTGCTAACTTTGATGTTATCTTCGACTTTGAGAATTGGGAGATGTATATCCGCCCAAATACAAAGTAAACTTGCAAGTACCGCGCCTTTTTGCAAAAAGGCGCCCCAAAAACTCTTGGAAAAACTGCGTTTTTCTTCTGTGCTGATGCGGATTTAGGGTAACTCTGCGAGTTATTGAAACAAAAAATAGACCTTTTTCAGTTTTCAAGCAAGCTTGAGCTGAAAGGTCTATTTTTCATTTCACTGCCTTGCGGCAGCAACCTAAATCCGAATAAACACTTTCAGACGAAGTCTGTACCTCTTAAAAGCCAACGCTGCGATTAAGCCGAGAGCAATAGCAGTCGCACACCGAAGGTGCAAAAGGTGTAAATTGAAAACGGGAACTTGTTCACGAATTTTCAATTTACGCCTTTTGGGGCATTTATGCCGCGACTGATATTGCCGAGGCGGAGCAGGGTCGGGTTGCCGAAGGCAAGCCAACAGCTAATAGCCAAAAATTTGCAGAGCACTGTGTCCTGCTAATTTTTTTCACAAAAAAATGTCGTGTTTTCTTGCTAAAATGTAAAATGTTCTTTACATTTGCAGTGTGAATAATATCACAGATGTTTGACAGACTCTATTTTACGGGTACGGGGCGTGTAGACCGCTAATGTGGAGAGGTGTTGGTCGCACTTTACAGCTTCTCCGAAAATTTTTCAAAGTGCAGTGTGCAATATAAAGGTGAGTGAGTTGGTAGTATGCACACCCCGTCTTCGTTTTTTATTTGGGATTTGTTGAAATTTTCGTATCTTTGTAGTACAAATCCAATAATTATGAAAAATAGAAGTTTTCTTTTGCCGCATATCTTTGGTAAAATCGGTTGGTTTATTTTGGTGCCGTTTACTATTTTGGGACTATTTATTATGTTCACAGGTGGTAAGGATGTAAACCTGGGTAGATTTTTTTCTGCTACGGGTAACTATCGTGAGATTGAGTCCCAGATTCTGAACAATATCACCATTCTCGGACTTCTCGTAGGTCTTATTTTTACATCTTGCTCGCGCGAGAAGTATGAGGATGAGATGATTTCAGCTATGCGACTTGACTCTCTGCTGCTGGCACTATATATCTCTGTGTTGGTGCTTGCGGTGGCGGTGCTATGCCTCTATGGAAACGACTTCTATGAGTTTTTGATATACCAGATGTTCATCTTGCCTCTGATTTTTCTTGTCACCTTCAAGATTAAGATGTGGCGATTAAATAGGGCAAACGATGAAGAATAATATCCGTGTTGCGCGAGCTGAGCGCCGAATGACTCAGCAACAACTTGCCGATAGTATAGGGGTGAGCAGACAGACCGTCAACGCCATTGAGAGCGGACGATTTGTCCCATCTACTATTCTGGCCCTGCGCATTGCTCGACTCTTTGAAAGGCCTGTCGAGGATATGTTTGTGCTTGAGGAATCAGATAATCAATAAAACAATGGGCTGACTAAAAACTTAGTCAGCCCATTGTTTGCTGTAGGGCAAACATTAGCCTCTTGGTTGTGCAAACGACTCTGTTAAGATGGCATCTAAATATAGTAGTTCTGCATCGTCGCAAATAACATAGTCCATCAATAACTTCTCGTCGCTAAGGCAATACAAAGGGTCGAGTTGATACATAGGCAATCGGTTTTTTAGTGAGTTCACATACTAAACGCGATTGTCTGTGTTTTTATTGTTAGCAGAGGGTTAAATTTCGCTCTTTTATCATTTTGCGTAGATTTATCAATGCGTAACGCATACGTCCCAGTGCTGTGTTAATGCTTACGCCAGTCTGGTCGGCAATCTCCTTGAATGATAGGTCTGAGTAGTAGCGTAACATAACCACCTCGCGCTGCTCCTCTGGCAGTTCTGAGACAAGCGAACGAATATCTGTATCAATCTGCTCGCCAATCATACTCTCCTCAATACTCTTCTCGGCATACTTTATTGTTCCCAGGACATTGTAACCTGCGCTTGACTCGCTAACAGAGCTGTTGCTCTTCTGCGAACGGAAGTAATCCAGAGCTTTATTGTGGGCAATGCGGAGCACCCATGATAGGAATTTACCATTGTCAACATATCTTCCCGCATCAATTACGCTCACCGCCTTTATAAAGGTCTCCTGCGCAATATCGGCAGCAAGGTCGCTGTCCCCGACCATCATACGAATGTAGTCACGGACACGACGGTTGTGTTTCTCTATAAGGGTAGAAATAGCACCCTTGTCGCCCTGCAGATACTGATTAAGCAACTCGCGGTCGCTTGCAATCTGTGCGTTCATATTCTTCTCCTTTCTTATAAATGTTCAGAGTAGAATTTTATCAATAGGCAACAAGTGTTTTTAAGAGTTTAACATTAGTTTGTATTGCAAAGGTATATATGTTTTTTCAAACTTCCAAATCTCTAACGACAATATATCCCGCAAAATGTCTGCACAAAAATTGACAAATATCGTGCCGAGATAGCTCTGGAGGCCATTTTTTTCTTGTATCTGAGCTCTTTCTGTTGCGGTGAAGTGACTATTATTGACGGTAAAACGACTACAAATTCATTGTAAAAAGCACCTTTTTAATATTTGACAATTGATAGTTAAGGTGTTAGGGTTGGTAAATTTTGAATTTTCAAATGGTTTAATTAACTTTGTGGGCTATGAAGTTAGATTTTGAAAAAATTGAGGCGCTCAAGCAGCTCTTGTCGCAGCCTAAGAAGGTGGTTATTTTGTCGCATACAAATCCGGATGGTGACGCGATAGGTTCTTCGTTGGCTATAGCGGAGGTGCTCAAGGCGCAAGGGCACACAGTGCACTGCATCCTACCAAATCGTTTTCCATACTATCTGAAGTGGATGCCATGTAGCGATGAGCTGATTATTCACGCCTTAGATAAGCTGGGGGTTGCTCAGAGTGTTATTGAGGCGGCTGATGTGGTTATTTGTGCCGATATGAGCTCGCTCTCGCGTTTGGAGGCTTTGACAGAGATTATTGCTACAAACACTACGGCAAAGCGCGTGCTTATAGACCATCACCTCAGCCCATCTGATGAGTTTGACCTGATCTTCTCATTCCCGGAGTCATCAAGCACTGCATATCTTGTCTATGAGATTCTCAAGGCTGCCTATGGAACAGAGGTCTTTAACCAGACCATTGCAACGCTGCTATATGTTGGTATGATTACAGATACGGGTAACTTCGCCTTTTCGACTATCAACGCGGAGCTCTTCCGCGCAGCAGCAGATCTGCTTGAGACGGGAATTGATGTGCCGACAATCTATAACAATGTCTACAACTCCTTTACCGAAGGTCGCGCAAGGCTCTTTGGCTATGTTATCAATCGCAAGATGAAGACGCTTCTTAAGGGAACGGTTGCCTATCTGTCACTTACAGAGGAGGAGATGCGCCGCTTCTGGTTCCAGCAGGGTGATAGCGAGGGTTTTGTGAACTATCCTCTCTCAATAAAGAAGGTCAAGATGTCGGCGATGTTCTCAGAGCAGCAGGGTGGCTTTATTCGAGTATCCCTGCGTAGCCATGGCAAGGTGGATGTCAATACCTTTGCTCGTCGATATTTTAACGGAGGCGGTCACCATAACGCTGCGGGCGGTAAGTCCTTTATGAGTATGGAGGATACCATTGCTCACTATATCAAGGCTGTTGAGGAGTACCACAACGAGGGGTTGGTATAGCAAAGAGCCCTCTAATATTAGAATAGAAAAGAATGTTTAAGACCTATCTCAGACTACTAAATTTTGCAAGCCCAATAAGCAAATATGCTGTGCCATACTTCTTTACGGCGGCTCTGCATGCGATATTCAATACAGCGACATATGCGCTGATTATTCCGATTCTCAACACCATGTTTGACAAGGGCTTTGCCTTTGTGCCAACATACCAGATGCCAGCCGTTGCCCTTAATGAGCAGGCGCTGACAGAGTGGTTAAGTTATATCTACACGCAGCTCTTTGGTGTGGAGTTTACTATGACACGTATACTTGCGCTGCTCGGAGTGGTGGTTGTCTCGGCAAATATGCTCTCAAACCTCTTCCGCTATCTTAGTGCCTACACTGTGGAGTGTATGCGAACAACTACGTTGCAGCGTATGCGTAACATGATGTTTGACAACATTATTGATATGAATGTCGGCTACTTCTCTGAGCAGCGTAAGGGAGATATTATCTCGCGCATCACCTCGGATGTTATGGCTGTGCAGTTCTGTATTACCAACACCCTTCAGGTGGCATTCCGCGAGCCATTCCTCATTATCGGTTACCTCGTGCTTATGCTCAATGTGTCGTGGGAGCTGGCTCTGTTTGCAGTGCTCTTCCTGCCTATCGTGGGCCTGCTAATCGGAGGCATTGTTAAGCGTCTACGCCACCCTGCAAGCCGTGTGCAGGAGCAGTTGGGCGATATGGTTAGTGTGCTTGACGAGTCACTCTCGGGTATAAAGATTATCAAGACATACACCGCTACGGAGTATATTCGAGAGAAGTTCCACCAGATAAATGCTGAGCTCTCGCGTCTGATGCTCTGGATGGCACGCCGTCAGCAGTTAGCCTCACCAATGAGTGAATTTCTGGGTATTACTGCCGTAGCTGTAGTGCTCGTCTTTGGAGGTTCGCTTGTTACTAAGGGCAGCATGAGCGCTGCGGGATTTATCGCCTTTATTGCCGCCTTCTCGCAGATTACACGCCCAGTGCGTGCCTTTATTGACCAGTTTGCCAATATCAACCAGGGTGTTGCAGCTGGTGAGCGTATCTTTGAGGTTATAGACGCAGTGAGTGATATTGAGGATAGTGCTGAGGCTGTAGAGTTTAATGGCATCAAGAAGCAGATTGAGTTCCGCAATATCAGCTTCTCCTATGACGATAGCAGGGAGATTCTGCATAATATCTCCTTTACAATCAACAAGGGCGAGACTGTTGCACTTGTTGGCTCTTCTGGTGGTGGAAAGAGTACCCTTAGCGAGTTGATGCCTCGTTTTTACGACCCTAATAGTGGCGAGATACTTATTGATGGCATGAATATTAAGCGCTTCAAGCAGGAGTCGCTTAGAGGCTATATGAGCCTTGTTTCGCAAGATACAGTGCTCTTTAACGATACTATTGAGAGCAATATCGCACTTGGAAAGCAGGGTGCTACGCATGATGAGATTGTCGAGGCTGCAAAGATAGCCAATGCGCATGACTTTATTGTCGCTACGGCAGAGGGCTACCAGACAAATATCGGCGATAGAGGTGCGAAGCTCTCAGGAGGTCAGCGCCAGCGCCTTAGCATTGCCCGCGCGGTACTTAAGAATCCGGAGTTCCTTATTCTTGACGAGGCGACTTCGGCTCTTGACACTGAGTCGGAGCAGCTTGTTCAGCAGGCACTTACCCGAATGCTTAAGGGTAGAACTTCGGTGGTTATTGCACACCGACTATCAACCATCCAGCATGCCGATAAGATTATCGTCATTGATGAGGGTCGCATTGCTGAGCAGGGAACACACGAAGAGCTTATTGCTCGCGGTGGTATTTACGCAAAACTTATTGAGATGCAAAGTCTAAAGTAGTTATGGATATAGCACAAGCAAAACGCAAAGAAAATATTGCTGAGTATATTCTCTATCTATGGCAGATAGAGGACCTGTTGAGAGCACTGCAATTTAGCCCAGAGGCTATCTATTCGCAGTTTGTGGCTCCGCGAAATCTTGACGAGCAGAGTCAGAATGTACTGCTTATGTGGTATATGGATATTGCAACATTGTTGAGAGAGGAGGAGAAGGAGAGCAGTGGCCACCTTGACCATACCCTCCACCTTGTTGCCGATTTGCACAATCTACACCTGCAGCTTATGCAACTACCTGTAGGTGCAGCATATAGAGCTAAGGTTGCCCATCTTGAGCCATACCTGCCAACTCTTAGAACAATCTTCGGAAAGAATATTAGCGATACGGAGCTCTGCTTCCGTGCCCTCTATGCCGCTATGCTATATCGTATAAAGGGTAGTGGTGAGGCGGTTGTGGCTGATACGTTGGAGTATATCTCGCCGGTAATCGCCACCCTAACATCTATTTATCATCAGGTAGAGCGTGGGGAGATAGATTTGTTCAAGGAGTAGAATTATCCCATAAATAGTTGGGGCAGAGCTCTTTTGTTGTTTGGCGATTGGGCTATCTATGCTATTCCAAAGAGCTCAATCTCAAATATAAGGGTTGAGCCGCCAGGGATACCTGGCTGTGAAAATCTGCCATAACCAAGCTCTGCAGGAATATAAATTTCCCACTTATCGCCTATGCACATTTGCTGCATTGCAATAATCCAACCCTCAATAAGTTCGTTGAGGCGGAATGCGATTGGCACACCACCTCTGCTGCTGTCAAACTTTTTACCATTTATGGTCCAGCCGGTATAGTGGGCCGTTACAATGCTACGAGGCGTAGGATGCTTGCCATCATTCTTACCCTGGCTTATAACTTTGTAATACACTCCCCTCGGAAGAACCATTACACCCTCCTCCTGCGCCTTTGCCATCAGCCAATCTTTGTTGGCTTGAGCGTAATCTTTTTTAGCCATAAATTAAGAAGTTGTTTAGAACTTATTTATTTCGTACACAAATTCAAACAGCTCCTAGAACTCCGAGGTGAAGTGGAATCGAATATCAGGGAACTTCTCCTGCGCAAGGGCAAGCGAGTAGCTTGTATCTGCAAGGAATACATCGCGACCATGTTTATCGGTTGCCATATTGGCATGCTTGCGGCGCTTGAAGTCGGCGAGCTGCTCGGCATTGTCGCTCTCAATCCAGCAAGCCTTGTGTATCGATATTGTTTCCCAACGACACTTTGCACCATACTCGTGCTCAAGGCGGTACTCGATAACCTCAAACTGCAGGGCACCAACTGTACCGATAATTTTACGGCCGTTGAGCGATGAGGTGAAGAGCTGTGCCACACCCTCGTCCATCAGCTGGTCAATACCCTTGGCAAGCTGCTTGAACTTCAGAGGGTCGGCATTCTCTATATATCGGAAAAGCTCCGGAGAGAATGATGGGATGCCGGTAAACTTCAGCTTCTCTCCCTCGGTAAAGGTATCTCCAATCTTGAAGCCGCCAGAGTCGTGCAGACCGACAATATCTCCAGGGTATGCAAAGTCGATAATAGACTTCTTTTCAGCCATAAAGGCTGTAGGAGAGGAGAACTTCATGCTCTTACCGCTTGGCACGTGGAGGTAGTTCTTATTTCGCTCAAAGGTTCCCGAACATATCTTCATAAAGGCGATACGGTCGCGGTGGTTCGGGTCCATATTGGCGTGAATCTTAAAGATAAATCCAGTGAGTTTCTGCTCTGCAGGCTCAACTATTCGAGTCTGTGTGGTCGCTGGGCGTGGCGATGGAGCAATACGGATAAAGCACTCCAAAAGCTCACGCACACCGAAGTTATTAACAGCCGAGCCGAAGAATACTGGAGCAAGACGTGCTGCCAAGTATTGCTCACGCTCAAACTCCTCGTAGATACCCTCAACAAGCTCAACATCCTCACGAAGCTGTGTTGCATAGCGCTCGGTGATTAGCTTATCCAGTTCTGGTGAAGATATATCCTCAATCTGCACAGTTGTGGCATCGGCGGTCTGTCGCTCGTCAGAGGTGAAGAGGTTGATATTGTGCTCATAGAGGTTATATACACCCTTAAATGTCGGTCCACTTGAGATAGGGAATGAGAGAGGGCGAACGCGAATCTGCAACTCCTTCTCAATCTCGTCAAGCAGGTCAAACGGATCCTTACAAGGGCGGTCGAGCTTATTTACAAAGACCATTACAGGGGTGTTACGCATACGGCAGACATTCATCAGCTTGCGAGTCTGAGACTCAACACCCTTTGCGCCGTCAATAACGATAATTACCGCATCTACAGCAGTAAGTGTTCGGTATGTATCCTCGGCAAAGTCCTCGTGACCTGGGGTATCAAGGATGTTAATCTTTATATCCTTGTACTCAAAGCCCATTACAGATGTTGCAACCGAGATACCTCTCTGTCGCTCAATCTCCATAAAGTCCGATGTAGCACCCTTCTTAATCTTGTTGCTCTTTACCGCGCCGGCAATGTGGATAGCACCACCAAAGAGCAGTAGCTTCTCTGTAAGGGTTGTCTTACCAGCATCTGGGTGGGCGATGACCGCAAATGTTCGTCTTCTTGTAATCTCCTCTTGTAAAGTCATAACTTGTTTGTCTATTAGCTTCTTAGCGGCTGCAAAAATAAGAATTATTTTTCGATGCACCAAACAGCAACTATCTGCTTTATGATTTTGAAAAAAGAGTTTATTTTATTTAACTTTGTGCTATACAAACTTAATAGAGATTATCATCATGAAGAGATTGTTTATCGTAGCTGTGGCGGTGGTTGCCGTTGTTATCTCAGCGACAGCGCAGGAGAGGGGGCTCTCCTATGTTGACGCTTCGACTCTAACCATTATCAATAAGATACACGATGCGGGCAAACCGCTTGAGCGCCTTGATGTTGAGCGATATAGCTCACTGACGCCAGCTGCAGCCAAGGTTTTTCGTCACTCTACGGGCTTGGCTCTGGTTTTTCGCACCGATAGCCGCAATGTCTATGTTCGTTGGAGTATACATCCGAGCAAACTGAGAGCCAACTCTCCAGACATCTACCTGCGAGGTATGGATATCTATCTTCGCCACGAGGGTCAGTGGACCTTTGCCGGTGTAGCGCGCCCAAAGACAGACCCGGCAGTGGTTGATTTTGAGGCTCCGCTGATTCGCAACATGGCTGATGGCGAGAAGGAGTGTTTGGTCTATTTGCCGGCTTATGTGCAGATTAAGTCACTTGAGATTGGCGTTGATGAGGGTTCAATGATAAAGGCTGCTCCGTCACCTTTCAAGCACAAGATTGTCTTTATCGGTTCATCGCTCACACATGGCGAGGGTGCTCCACGCCCAGGTGCAAACTATGTAGCACAACTTGGTCGTCGCCTGAATGCCGAAACACCAAATCTCGGCCATAGCGGACAGTGTAAGCTGCAGCAGCACTTTGTTGATATTGTCTGCGACAACAAAGCCGACGCCTTTATTTTTGACGCCTTCTCAAATCCTACGGCAGATATTATCAACGAGCGACTCTATGACTTTGTAGCGCAGATTCGCGCTAAGCATAAAAAGACCCCTCTTATCTTCCTACAGACGGTTAGGCGCACAGGTGCGATGTTTGACCTTGTGGCAAAAAAACGCAATGATGACCAACGAGCTGCTGCCGAGAAGTTGATGGAGCAGGTGTGCAAAGATTTCAAGAATGTCTACTTTATCAACAACGCCTTTGACACGGGTGCAGATAACGAGGGTACGGTTGATAACTCACACCTAACCGACCATGGAATTTATCGCGTATTGCAGATTATGGAGCCGCAGCTGAGAGAGATTCTCTCGCACCACGGCATCAAATAGATAGCAAAAGAGGCTGTCCAACTATTTGCGTTGCGACAGCCTCTTTTTTGTTTCTCTTACCTCTGCGGTGGATAATCTATTGTGTAGTGCAGTCCGACAGACTCTTTACACTCCTTAGCCTGCTTGATTGTAAGGTATGCCACAGCGGTCATATTTCGTAGCTCGCACAGCTCGCGACAAGGTTTTGTGCGGTTATAGAGTCCCTCGGTCTCCTGCCAGATAATTGCCAAACGCTTCATTGCGCGCTCAAGGCGTAGGTTAGAGCGGACAATACCCACATAGTTTGACATAATAGCCTGCAGCTCACGGCGATTCTGAAGAACAAGCACCATCTCCTCTGCTTCGGCTGTACCCTCAAAGTCCCAATCAGGAATACCCTCCTGGAACTCTACCTTATCAAAGAGAGATATGGTGTGCTTAGCTGCACGGTCGGCGTAGACAATAGCCTCAGTAAGAGAGTTTGACGCCAGGCGGTTTGCACCATGAAGGCCAGTGCATGAGCTCTCACCAATAACGTATAGGTGGCGGATAGATGACTCTCCATTGCTATTCACGACAACGCCACCACAGCAGTAGTGAGCCGCAGGGCAGACTGGAATCATCTGCTTAGTAATGTCAATACCGATGGAGAGGCACTTCTCATAGATATTTGGGAAGTGAGCCTTGGTCTGCTCGGCTGGCATGTGTGTAACATCAAGATAGACGAACTCCTCACCACGAATTTTAAGCTCGTGGTCAATTGAGCGGGCCACAACATCTCGTGGAGCAAGGGATTTCATAGGATGATACTTGTCCATGAACTCCTTGCCATTCTGCAACTTCAGAATAGCTCCGTATCCACGCATAGCCTCTGTAATGAGGAACGATGGGCGCTCGCCTGGGTGGTAGAGAGCCGTTGGGTGGAACTGGATATACTGCATATTCTTTGTTATCGCCTTAGCGCGGTGGCACATGGCAATGCCGTCACCAGTAGCAACTGTTGGGTTTGTTGTGGTGTTGTATATATTTCCGCAACCACCTGCCGCAACAATGGTAAACTTAGCAAGTATTGTCTTTATCTCGTCTGTATCGGTGTCAAGAACGTATGCACCAAAGCATGCCAAGCCCCTTGTATGGCGGGTAACAATCTCGCCTAGATGGTGCTGCGTGAGCAGGTCAATAGCAAAGTGGTGCTCAAGAACAGTGATATTCGGATGCGCCTTGACGCTCTCAATCAGTGCGCGCTCAATCTCTGCACCGGTAAGGTCCTCGTGGTGGAGAATACGGTGCTCTGAGTGACCGCCCTCGCGGTGGAGGTCAAATGTGCCATCCTCTCTCTTGTCAAAGCGAGTACCCCAAGCGATGAGGTCTTTAGCCGCCTCAGGGGCACTTCTTACAACCAGTTCAACAGCCTCGCGGTCGCACTTTCCAGCACCGCAAATAAGCGTATCCTCGATATGCTTCTCAAAGGTGTCTGGAAGATAGGTTACCGAGCAGATGCCTCCCTGGGCATAGTTGGTGTTGCACTCATTAAGTTCACCCTTTGTGACAATGGTTACACTTCCACGCTCAGCAGCCTTAAGTGCAAAGCTCAACCCTGCCGAGCCAGAACCGATTACCAGAAAATCGCTCTTCATTTTTTTAGGTTTTTATGTGGCTATGATAGTGAGTATCTATCGCATAGAGACAGAACCTGTGCCGATAAGGTTGCCGTCGGTGTATATCTCAATGGTATATTGACCCTCAGTAAAACCGCTGCCGTGGTAGTAGATGCTCATATCTACATCCTCATTTTGGTAATCAACCTCACGAGATGCTGAGTAACCAGTCGCCATGCCTTGATAGTCAAAGGTTGGCATGCTCTCAGAGGTGAGTAGATAGCCGTCTGGTGACTTGATGCAGAGGTAGACCTTACGGTTGCCTGGACTGGCGAGCTCATTTGATGAGATTGCAAAGTCTACACGCAGTGTTACGGCCTTACTTACGCGTGAAACAACATTGTCGCGGGCATTAAGGGCAATCATAGTAATGTCACGGGCACGGAGAACAGCTCCCTGACGAACCTTATTCTCAAGCTCTGAAGCCTTCTCTTCTGCCACATCTGCACGAAGGTTCGCTGTTGAAATCTCCTTGCGGTATGAGACATTCTCGGCAACAAGTTTCTTGTTAAGGCTATTGAGTGAGTCAATCTGCTTGAGGTAGTTGCGCATAACGCTACGAAGTGTTCCAACCTCCTTCTCGTACTCCTTAATCTTGGCGTAGTTCCAGCGACGCTCACGCTTGAGCTGCTCCATCATCTGGTTTGCTTCGACCAGTCGTGCTGCGATAGTGTCGTTGGTAAACTTAAGGCTGTCGTACTCGGTAATAAGACCCTCAAGGTTGCTCTGTATTGAGTCACGGTCTACCTTAAGAAGCTCATAGTCACGCTGTTGCTGACGGTTGAGGTTGAAATATAGGGCTGAGATACCGGCAAGGATAACAGCCAGAAGGATAATGACAACGCGATAGCCGCGGATAGATTTTTGCGATGAGCCATCGCCATCTGTATCATAATCGTCGTAACGATCATAGTCGTAGTCGTACTTATTGTCTGCCATAGTTGAATGTTTTATGTTGCAAAGATAGAAAAAATTATCTGATTTTGCTCGTCAATGGATATTTTAGCCCCTTAAAATCAGAGATATATGCACGGATACTACCAATTTTTATCGGAGATTCGAGCATAACGGGGAACTTATTTTTGTCGTCAGTAATCCAAATAAAGAACTCTGAGCCGTCAGTAAATGAGAATCCTTCGCTTGTGCCAAGCGTGCAGGCAAGTTTGATTGTTCGGAACTTTCCCTGCTGAGGTACACGGCAAACCTCTCGACCTAAGAGTCTGTATTTTAGTACTTTGACCGTATCCTCAAGCACCATCTCCAGGTTGTGTGTCTGACCTACGCTCAGCGTTGAGGCGTCTATAGAGCGGAGGTTGAAGTAGAGAGATACGGGGTCCATACTCTGACTTGTCAGTTTCATAGTCTTTGTTCGTGGTGTTCTCTGTCGGCTCTGTGCCCAAGTGTGGACCTTCATGCCGTCCCAGTCGTAGTCGTAGTGGCTGCGGAAGGTGTAGTCACCCTCCTTAATGTCGCTCTCAAAGCGTTGAGTCTTGAGCGAAAGGGTGTCTACAAAGATATCATAGCGGTCCTCAAGATAGAAAAACCAACGATATTCGGGCATAATCTTTCCCAGACCCATAACACGGTAGACAGGCTTGCCCTTTAGGGTGTCAAGGGTGGTCTGAACAGTTACGGTAGCCATCTCGGTGTTGGGTACAAACTTCGCCTTATATGCCACACGATAGTCGAGACGCTCGCCGGCATTGTATAGCTGTGCCGAGAGGGGTAGGGTGGATACGAGTGTAAAAAGTATGATTAAAAACTGTTTCATATCTATATAACGAGCAACAACTACGCCTTATTATAGAGTTTCCTTTATGAAATTACCGAAAAATCAATCTCCTCACGTTTTGAGTACCTCGCCTTGAGAACCTTTAGCGACTGATGCTCAGGTAGTGAGAGGGTTGGGTCGGCTGTAAGTATTGCTATGGCTGCCTGCTGTGCTATCTGTACAATCTGATTATCCTCAGCAAGGTTGGCAATCTTAAGGTCTATAATCTCGCCACTCTGCTGTGTTCCGTTTATATCTCCTGCGCCACGCAGTTTGAGGTCAAGCTCGGCAAGTTCAAAGCCGTTGGTGGTCTCGCACATAGCCTCAAGGCGTGTACGGGACTCTTTCGAGAGCTTCTCGTCGGACATAAGGATGCAATATGATTGGTTACCGCCACGACCTACGCGGCCACGCAATTGGTGTAGCTGGGCAAGTCCAAAACGCTCGGCAGACTCGATGACCATAACAGTCGCATTTGGTACATCTACACCCACCTCAATAACAGACGTGGCGACAAGAATATCCGCCTCGCCACACTTAAATTGGCGCATAGACTCCTCTTTATCCTCGGGTTTCATCTTGCCGTGGCATGCAGATACACGATATTGTGGTAGTGGGAAGTCACGAACTATCGCCTCAAAGCCCTGTTCAAGGTTGGCATAGTCTGCCTTCTCGGACTCCTTGATAAGGGGGTAGACAATGTACACCTGTCGCCCCTGGGCAATCTGTTCGCGCATAAAGCCAAAGAGACGCAATCGTGCCGACTCGTAGTAGTGTACGGTCTTAATCGGCTTTCTGCCTGGGGGTAGCTCGTCAATAACCGACACGTCAAGGTCGCCATATAGGGTCATTGCCAGCGTTCGAGGTATCGGCGTGGCGGTCATGACAAGGATATGTGGCGGATTGTTGTTCTTGGTCCATAGCCGAGAGCGTTGCTCAACGCCAAAGCGGTGCTGTTCGTCAATAACCACAAAGCCGAGGGCGGCAAACTGCACCCTATCCTCAATTAGGGCGTGTGTACCGATAAGAATATCTATCTCGCCAGCAGATAGTGCAGAGAGAATCTCGCGGCGCTCCTTTGCCTTTGTTGTTCCTGTCAATACAGCTACTCGCAGACCTATGTCACCTACCATCTTTACAATTGTGGCGTAGTGCTGTCGTGCCAAGATTTCGGTCGGTGCCATCATACAGGCCTGGAAACCATTGTCTACAGCAAGAATCATTGAGAGCAGCGCCACAACGGTCTTGCCGCTACCTACATCGCCCTGAAGCAGACGGTTCATCTGACAACTAGAGACGGTGTCGGTGCGAATATCCTTGATAACCCTCTTCTGCGCATTTGTCAGCGGAAATGGTAGGCGAGTGTTGTAAAAGTCGTTGAAGAATTTGCCGACACGCCCAAAGTGAAAACCTGCACGGGCTGTGGTGCGAGCAGAACGGAGAGATTGAATGTTGAGCTGCAGACCAAATAGCTCATCAAACTTCAGACGATATTGTGCCTGCTTGAGTGCCATTGCCGATTGTGGGCGGTGGATGTTTTCAAGTGCCTGCTCAAGCGGAATAAGCCCATATCGCTCGCGCAGGTATTGGGGCATGTAGTCGGCAATCTTGCCCTTGCAGTTGTCTAAAATCTTGCCCACAATGTTGTACATGCCCTTGGTGCCCAGTGCCGTTGAGAGCTTCTCGGTTGTAGAGTATATTCCCTGCATGCCACAGCTCTCTTTGCGTGCAAGGGCAACCTCCAAAGGCTCAACCTCTGGATGTACAAGGCTCAGCTCGCTACGATAGAAGGATGGACGACCAAAGATAAGATACTCTCGCCCAAGCTCAAACTTGTTCTCTATCCACTTTATTCCGCGAAACCAAATAAGCTCTGCCTTGCCTGTCTGGTCGGCAATGTAGATTACAAAGCGCTGATTTCGACCCTCGCCAAAGAAGTTCTTGCCCGTCACACGACCACGAATCTGAATATATCCACCATAGGTATTTGCCTCATTAAGCTCGCCGATGTTGTAGATCTTTGTGCGGTCAATATACCTAAATGGGAAGTGGTAGAGCATATCGCCCACAGTGCGCACGCCAATCTCCTTTGCAAGCAACTTGGCACGCACCTCTCCCACTCCTGAGACAAATTTTATATCGTTATCTAACGGGTTCATAGTACAAATTTAGCAAAAAATATGTTAGATTTATGAGGCTGCCTAAAATAATTTTTCTGCATCATCGAGCCGAGTCGGTTTGCGGTGATGGATTATTCACTACTGCAAGATATTGTCATTTGAGAAAAATTACCTATTTTTGTAGTGCCGTTGGGCAGATGCCCATGGTAGAAATATTGTTTGATGAAAGTGTATTAGCTTTTATCCTTGAACGAAAATGTGGAAGTTTTCAGAACACAAGGATGGCAAGACACTCTTACTCCGTATTGTTATGTTTGAGTTGCAGACCCTGCACTCATCCCAATACGAGTGTGGGGTATTGTCTATTTGTGTTCGGGTCATTCCACAACCTTCGTTCAGATAGACTAATTATCTCCACACTTTCTCTTTTTTAATAGCTGTGTTGGAGATGGGCAGCATAAAACATTACATTTTATTATGAAAAAGTTTTTTTCAATTTTGGCAGCCTTCTTTTTAGGTCTTTTTATCAGTATTAGCATTATCGCATGCGCAGACAATGACGATGATTCATCTCTGGGTCAGCTCTCATGGGCGGAGTTCAAAGAGTTGAGAAATGCACGAGTGTTGAATGTTAATTTTAATTGTAATTCAGCGGAAGTTCGTAAAAATTTTGACTTCAAGTATGATGATAAGGGTAGGATATCTAGTGTCCATTACAATCTCATAGAGGGGCCAGGGTATAATTTTAATTATTACTATAATGTAACTTACTCGGGCAATACTATTATAATCACAATGTCTGAAGGTAAAGAAAGTGAGCGTTATGAAATTACTGTTAGCGAGGGTGCTATGATGGTACCATATGTTGTAAATGAGATTGTACAAGATATGATATACGCGTTTTAGTGATAATTGGGGTTGTTTGCCGAGAAAAATAGTTAGAAGATGTGAGGTATTAACTAAAAATTGCCTATTTTTGTTGTTGTAACAATATTTTGACTATGAATTTGACAAAATTTTTGCGCAGGGCTAGCGTTGAGGTAGCTGTTGGCGCAACAAAGATAGGCGGCAGTAACCCCATTGCTGTGCAATCTATGACCAACACCGCTACGGCGGATGTTGCGGCATCTGTGGAGCAGATTGAGCGCATTGCCGATGCGGGTGCGCCGATAGTGCGATTGACGGCACAGGGTATAAAGGAGGGCGAGGCGTTTGCTCAGATTATGCCTGCACTACGTGGTGATGGGTACAATACAGCCATTGTTGCCGACATTCACTTTGTGCCGCAGATTGCAGCTATAGCTGCCAAGTATGTAGACAAGGTGAGGATTAACCCCGGCAATTATCGTACAGACAATGGCGAGTTGGAGGCTCTGATTGAGCAGTGCAAAGAGCGAGGTGTAGCGCTTAGAATAGGTGTAAATCACGGCTCGCTTGCACGTCATATTGTTGATACTCATGGAGATACGCCGCAGGGTATGGTCGCATCGGCAATGGAGTTCTTGCGTCGTTGTCGTGCTGCGGATTTTGACCAGGTGGTTGTGAGCATGAAGAGCTCAAACACTCGCGTGATGGTGCATGCATACCGTCTACTTGTTGAGGCAATGGATAGTGAGGATATGCACTACCCAATTCACCTCGGCGTGACAGAGGCTGGCAACGGCATTGAGGGTCGCATAAAGAGCGCTGTTGGCATTGGCGCACTGCTTGCCGACGGCATAGGTGATACTATCCGCGTATCGCTTACCGAGGCGCCTGAGAATGAGATTCCGGTGGCACAGATGCTTGTAGAGCACTTCGCTGCTCGCAATGGCGAGTTTACGGTTAAGTATCCTGAAAGATATAGCCCAACAGAGTTCTGCCGTCGCTCAAATATACAGACTCCGATAGTTCATAGTGAGGTTACAGAGGAGTTTTTAATTCTTGACTCTCGCTCGGCAAATCCTACTGCGGAGTGGCGAGCGGCGATACTTAGCCTTGAAAATAGCACTCAGCCGGTTGTCATTCGCCGAGAGTACAATGATAGCGACATTACAACCCTTGCCGTAAAGGCGGCTGCCGATATGGGACAGTTGCTGCTCGATGGACTTGCAGATGGCGTGTGGATTGTGGCTCCGCAGTTTAGCGAAAGCGAGCTTGAGAATATCGAGCTCAATATCCTGCAGGCTTCGCGCGTGAGAATCTCCCACACCGAGTATATCGCCTGTCCGAGCTGTGGTCGTACACTCTACGATATTGAGGGTACGCTTGCGCAGATAAAGTCACGCACCTCGCACCTCAAGGGTCTTAAGATTGGAGTTATGGGGTGTATTGTCAATGGTCCTGGCGAGATGGCAGATGCCGACTATGGCTATGTGGGTGCTGCGGCGGGCAAGATTACCCTCTACAAGGGTCGTGAGGTAATTGAGCGCAATATTGAGCAGGAGCGAGCTCTTGATCGTCTGATTGAGATTATTAAAGAGAATGGAGATTGGGTAGAATGTTAATCCTTGCAGCGCAATACCTTCCCGATATAGAGTATGTCGCACGGCTAATTGCCGCGGGCGATGACTATATTATTGATTGTGGAGAGCACTACATCAAACGCTCTCCACGCAATCGTACACGCATTATGACAGCAAATGGGACTCTCGATTTGACAGTTCCACTTATTAAGGCTAATCGCCCACGCACACCGATGCACACAGTGCAGATTGACTACTCAACGCCGTGGCAACACCAACATTGGGTAGCACTTAAGTCTGCATATCGCTCCTCGCCATACTTTGATGAGATTGCCGAGCGTTTAGAGCCGTTTTACCGTGGTCGCTACGACAACCTTGTGGAGTATAACCTCGCTCTGCTTAGGGTTTTGTTGGATTTTATGGGTCATACCGCCCAACTAAAAACCACGACGGAGTACGTTACAGCTACAGCCGAGGATACTGATTTGCGCCCGAAGCACCGCACTACGACATTTACCACACCGCACTACTTCCAGCTCTTCTCTGACCGCATACCTTTTGCGGAAAATCTATCTATACTGGACCTGCTGATGAGCGAGGGACCTTATGCGGTGGATTTGCTGAATAGCTGCCTACTTCAGTAATATTGCCTCCAACGGCAACTTAGGGACATAGTGGATACCCTCCTCGCGGTAGTAGTTGTGGTTATCTGACTCTGAAATCTCTACTGTTCGGATGGTCTCGGCACCCTTGCCTATGGCGACGATAAGCAGCGGCTCATACGGAAGGTTAAGGCTCTGCTGTACGGCGTTGTGGTCAAATGCCCCTATGCAGATGCCGTTAAGACCAATCTCAACAGCTTGCAGCAGCATCGTTTGGGCAATAATTCCTATATCCATATTGACATACTTATCCTCAGCTGCAGCAGAGCAGATGACGATAAATGCGCGAGGTTCTGTGCCAGGTATAGGTAGTTTCAACTCCCTCAGTGCACCACCTAAGCGGATGTGTGGCAACACTTTGTCTGCCTCGTCAGTAAGCACTGGACGCAGACGTAGCACCTGCTGATTTCTTGCCGATGGGCAGAGAGGTACAACCTCCATAATGCGGCGCAGCTGGTCAGTCCTAACGGTAAATGTGTTGTCAAAGCCTCGGTAGCTACGATTTTTAGCCACAAGTTTTGCAAAGGTCATGGTGCGCTTTGGTGCTGAAGTTTTCCCCGCAAGGAAGTCCTCCATCTTCTTGCCTAAATAGTTATCCGCCATGCTACAAGTCGTTTAAGCAGTTAATAATAAGCTCTACACACTCGCGGATTTCTGAGTCTGAAATAACAAGTGGTGGCGAGATTCTAAAGGCTGTATCGCAGTAGAGGAACCAGTCGCTAAGTATTCCGCGCTCGATAAACAGATCCATAATCTTGTAGAGTCGCTCACTACTGCCAAGCTCTACAGCAAGCAGTAGTCCGCTACGGCGAATCTCCACGACATTAGGATGACCCAACAGCAGACTCTCAAAGAGTGCACCCTTGCGCTCTACATCCTCAACAACCTTATTGCCAATAAGATACTGCGCTGCTGCAAGACCTGCTGCGCAGCATACTGGATGGCCTCCAAATGTGGTTATGTGTCCCAGAACAGGGTCATGCTGCAAAGTGCCCATAATCTCATTTGAGCTGACAAAAGCACCTAAAGGCATGCCACCGCCAAAGGCTTTGGCAAGGCAGACAATGTCTGGAGTAACGCCATACTTTGTCATTGCAAACATCTCGCCGCTGCGACCCATGCCGGTCTGTATCTCGTCAAAAATTAGCAGAGCCCCCACCTCGGTACATCTACGGCGTAGAGCGTCAAGATAACCCTCTTTTGGAAGTCTTACACCCGCCTCTCCCTGCAAAGGTTCACAGAGTACGCAGGCTGTGCGCTCGGTAATCTGCTCTAGCTCGTCAAAATTATTGTACTCAATAGCCTTGCAGTCGGGTAGTAGAGGTCGGAAGGCATTTTTCCACTCCTCACCCTCTGGGAAACCCATCATACTCATCGCTCCGTGTGTAGAGCCGTGGTAGGCACGGCGCATAGATATCATCTCTGTTCTGGCGGTATATCTCTTTGCCAACTTTAGTGCGCCCTCAACAGCCTCAGCACCAGAGTTGAGAAAGTAGACGCTATTAAGTGGCTCTGGTAGCAGTGAGGCGATAAGGGTCGCATACTCTACTTGTGGTCGCTCGACCATCTCGCCATAGACCATAACGTGCATATAGTCGCGAGCCTGACGGCATACAGCCTCAACAACAGATTGGTTTGCGTGGCCTACATTGCTTACTGATACGCCCGAGATAAGGTCAAAGTAGCGCTTGCCCTCTGGGGTGTAGAAGTAGACACCCTCCGCCTTTGCAACCTCAATAAGTTGAGGCGCCGGAGAGGTCTGTGCCACATGCGAGAGAAACTGTCTGCGAAGGATATTGTTTTGAGTTTTCATTTTTTTACTTTAATTTTGCACTACAAAAATACTAAAAAACTCTTTGCATTCTACTGCGAGTGTGAAAAAAGTGTGTTATGGGAAAGTTTAATGACAAAAGAGTGCTTATAACCGGCGGAGCGTCGGGTATAGGCAGATTAATGGGTGCTATGGCACTTGACAAGGGCGCTGCTGCGCTAATTATCTGGGATATCAATCAGGCAAATATTGACAGCACGGTGGCCGAGTTTTCGCCTAAGGGTAAAACTGTTGGTTACATGGTAGATGTATCTGATGATAAGGCTGTGGCAGAGGCGTATAGCCGAGTAAAGAACGAGGTGGGCCAGGTCGATATATTGATAAATTGCGCCGGTATTATTACAAGCAACAAGACCTTTGACCACTGTACAACAGAGGAGATACACCGCACAATGGCAATCAATACTGTGGCTCCGATGGTGGTTGCACTACAGGTATTACCTGATATGATTGCTCGCAATAGCGGACATATATGCAATATTTCGTCTGCTGGTGGACTTATCTCAAATCCGAGAATGAGTGTCTATGCGGCAAGTAAGTGGGCGGTAATTGGCTGGTCGGACTCAGTAAGAATCGAGCTTGAGCAGATGAAGAGCAGTGTCAAGGTGACAACCATTGCCCCATATTATATTAAGACGGGCATGTTCGAGGGCGTTAAGTCGCCAATAGTTCCGCTTATGGAGCCTGAGTATGCTGCACGTCATATTATTCGCTCAATAGAGCGCAACAAGAGGGTGAGTGTGATTACAAGGTTGATACCATTTCCTTACCACTTTGTGCGCCTAATGCAGGGGATACTACCGACCAAACTCTTTGACTGGTTTTTTGGAGAGGTCTTTGGAATATATCACTCAATGGATAACTTTACAGGACGACGATAATGGCTATTGCAAACACCCCAACCGAGCAGATTGTTAAGATTGCTGCTGCACAAAGAGAGTACTTCCGCTCAGGAGAGACTCTTGATATTGCTTACCGCCTAACAGCCCTTAAGGCGCTCAAGGCGGCGATACTCAAGCACGAGAAGGCGCTCACAGATGCACTCTGGGTAGACCTTCATAAATCTTATGAGGAGGCCTATCTTACCGAGATAAGCATCGTTTTGGGTGAGATAGATAACCACATCGCAAACCTCAGAAGTTGGGCAGCATCTGTTCATCGTCCAACGCCGCTAAAGATGTTCCCTTCGCGCAGCCGAATTGTTAGCGAACCTCTTGGTTGTACGCTCATTATCACTCCGTGGAACTATCCAGTGCAGCTACTGCTTAATCCTCTTGTGGGTGCTATTTCGGCGGGTTGTACAGCTATTCTCAAACCGTCACCGTATGTACCTACTGTGTCAAAGGCTATTGAGGAGATAATTGCTGATACTTTTGAGGCTGAGTATGTTGCAACTGTGCAGGGTAACCGCGATGTGAACACGGCTCTGCTTGCTGAGCGATATGACTTGATATTCTTTACCGGTAGCCCGGCGCTTGGTCGCACGGTTATGGCTGCCGCAGCAAAGAATCTGACCCCTGTAGTGCTTGAGCTTGGTGGTAAGAGCCCTTGCATTGTCGATTACGATGCAGATATAGCCATTGCAGCACGCCGTATTGCGTGGGGCAAGTGTCTCAATGCCGGTCAGACGTGCATTGCGCCGGACTATCTGCTTGTGCATAGCGCTGTGAAGGATAGGCTTATAAATGCTCTGCGCGAGGAGTTCAAAAACCTGCTTGGTGAGAACCCTCAGAGTGCAAAACACTTTGTTCGCATAGTAAACGAGCGCGCCTTTGACCGCCTTGTGGGCTACTTTAAGGATGGAGATATTGTTGTCGGAGGTCAGACAGACCGTGGTGAGCGATTTATCGAGCCAACAATTTTGGATAACGTCAAGGTTGATAGTCCGGTGATGCAGGAGGAGATTTTTGGCCCTATATTCCCGGTTGTGACCTTTGAGAGCACCGCTGAGGCTCTAAATTTTGTCACCTCGCGCGAGAAACCTCTGGCGCTATACTACTTTGGTGGTAGTGGCAAACATATACTTCGCCACACATCCTCTGGTGGAGCTTGTATCAACGACACTATTATGCACATAGCCAATGAGAATCTGCCATTTGGCGGTGTGGGTAACTCAGGCATGAGCTCCTACCACGGCAAAGACTCTTTTGACGTCTTCTCGCACCACCGTGCTGTGGTCACCACCCCGACATGGCTTGACCTCCCGTTCCGCTATATGCCGTACAAGCTCTTTTCGCTAGTAAAGAAGTTGCTATAAATAAAAACTGCCGAAATATCTTCGGCAGTTTTTTTGTCTATTTACGCCCAAGCGTCGTATGCGCCGGTGTCGTCAGGTAAATTCTCTTCGTCTATCATGTCGGGGATAAAGTCGCCCGTGCCGACCTTGATTGCCACAACGGCCAGCGGAATCTTTGCTCCGTCTGCCATTGCCTCGTCAAGAAGGTGTGCGGCTGGGTACTTGCTGTAGCTCATAACATCCTCAATAGCCTCATCGTCAAGCAGGTCTGCAACTCCCTCAGAGCAGATAAGGATAACGTCCCCCTCCTTAAGTTTATCCTCCACAGTCCAGACATCCATGCCTGGCTCCTCCTCGTTATATCCAAGTGGATATGTTGGGTCGGAGATTGGCATCAGATTAAAGTCGCGGAAGAGATATACTGCACCACTACCGGCATTAAAGCTCAGCAGATTTTTACCTGAGCCATAAACACCGCACATACTTACTCCGCAGTGCTGATCAGCCTTGAGGTGCGGATATACGCCATTGAACTCCTTGTGCAGGTAGACCAGCTGCTGGTACATACCCTCTGCCTCGGCAGTAATATCGCCAAAGGAGAAGCTGTCGCGCAGGTGTTCAAGTGCCGACTCAATAGTTGTTTGACCCTTAAAAGTTCCATCGCCATTACCTACGGCAAAGTAGAAGTGTTCACCCTTCTTAAAGTCAAGAACGAAATCTTTGCTACCATTGGTAATAACATTTCCTGCAACGGTTAGCGTTGCATTATTTTCGCACGCCGCCTGAATAGTAAGTTTCATAGCTTCACGGTTTAGAATGAGTGAAAATAGACCTTTGTTTTATCCCAACGCTGAGCTGCAAGAGCCTCAGGTGAGATAAGGAAGCATATCATGCCGCAGTCATAGAGGCGAAGAGCCCACTCGTCGCTCTCGTCAATCTGCAGCAGGCAGTATTTATCTGGATATTGCTCCGCAATCTCGTCGTAGTATGGACGACCAAGGAGCTTAAAGGAGTCGTGGTTATCTCCAACCTCGCTAAAGAGAATCTTCTCCGCCTCAAGAAAGGCCGGCTCGTCATCGTCATAAACAACAGCAAAAGGCTCAAGGTTCTCGCAAGTTGGGCTATAGAGGACTCTATAACAACCCTCGCTCCACTCGCCAAGACCATTATGTTCATCGCCCGAAAAGCCATCAAGCGACTCTACATACTCGGCCATGTCGGCAAAGAAGTAGAGCATACCCGTATGTGGTAATAGATTCTCTGTATCATACTGAGCAATATCCTCAAGGCGGATTTGGCAGACAAAAAGTAGCGGCTCGCCATCCGACGCGCAAGGATAGTCCATATCTAACGGCAGGTCTGGTGCACCCCACCACTTGCTCTGACCCTCAAGTGGGTCTGAACAGCTCTGAAATTGTAAACCGATAGCCATAGTAGTTATGTTTTGTTATGCAAATATAAAAATTCTACTCCAATTCTGCAACTGTCTCAATATCCGCTACCTGAGCATCTACAAAAGAGATAAGTTGCTCGGGGTTGAGTTTAAGCTGCAGACCTCTAACGCCAGCGCTGATGTAGATGTAGTCATACTGGGTGCAGGTTGTGTCAATAAATGTCGGAAAGCGCTTTTTCATCCCTATAGGTGTGCACCCTCCGCGGATATATCCCGTCGTAGGTAGCAGCTCCTTCATCGGAATCATCTCGGCAGACTTATTGCCCGATATTTTTGCCGCCGCCTTAAGGTTTACCTCTTTATCTCCCTGAACTATACAGACAAAGTGTCCGTTTCTGTCGCCACGAAGTACAAGTGTCTTGTACACACGCTCAATAGGCTCTCCGAGTTGTTCTGCCACATGCGTTGCGGCGAGATTGTTCTCATCAACCTCGTATGGCACAAGCTCGTAGGCGATTTTGGCTCTGTCAAGCAGTCGCGCAGCGTTAGTCTTCTCTATCTTTTTTGCCATATTTCCAGTTTAGTAGTGGTAGCAAGAAGGATATTATTGAGGCGGTTATCCAGAAGATAGTCACCCAGGTAAAGTCATACTCTCGGCTACCATCTGCAAGGGTCGTTGTACCTCTCTCAATAAGCCATCCGCTAATAACATCCTGCAATCCTGCAGCGATATACGATGCAATACCAACAATGCCAAGTGCCGCGCCTGTAGCCTTGCGCGGAACAATATCTACAGCCATCAGTCCGCCCAGGAAGCATATCAACACGCCCATAGCTATTCCAAATAATGACATGGCTAATACATTGACCCACAACGCATTGCCTCCATAGATAAAGAGAAGTAGAGCTACGGTGTTCATCACTCCAAAAATAAGTGCCGGCACACGTCTGTCGCCCTTGAATAGACTATCTGAGAACCATCCAGAGAGTACTGTTCCGAAGATTCCCAGCAGTGCATTTATAGAGATAATCCACACGGCCGTCTGGCTATCAAAACCCTTAACCTCCTCAAGGAATAACATTCCCCAGCCGTTTATCGCATAGCGGCTGATATACATAAAGGCACTGGCTCCGGCAAGTACCCACACAGCAGGGGTGAGGAGAACTTGCTTCTGTATCTGGCTGGTGCTCAAGTCGCTCTGTGCCTTCTCGTGAGCAATTGTCTCAATTGCAGGCAGACCCTTAGACTGTGGAGTGTCGTGGAGTAGTAGAAGCACCAGCGTAACGCCTATTGCCCCAGCTACAGCCGAGCCGACAAAGCCCCACTGCCAGCCTGCCGCCAGCACCACATTACCGACAAAGAGGAAGGAGAAGAACTCTCCCAAGTTGTGGCTTGCCGAGAAGATTCCGTAGAATGTTCCTCGGCGTGAGAGTGGAAACCAGCGCGAGAGTGAGATGATTGCAGGTGGTGAGCCCATGCTCTGCGACCAACCATTTATTGCCCATAGGACAATGAAAATGGCGAAAATCACAGCCGTAGGCACTGCGCTATCAACAAAACCGAGCAGACCCATCGTTAGGTTTACAAGCAGTGAGATAGTGAGTCCCGTTGCCATGAAACGCTTGATGTTGCAGTAGTCGCAGACAAAGCCATTTACAGCCTTACCGATTGCGTAGGCAAAGAGTAGCGCCGAGCCTATAACTCCAAGCTCTGCAGCGTCTAAAAAGCCTGAGTCTATAATAGGCTTTTTCATAACGTTGAGGCTTGTGCGACAGACGTAGTAGAGGCTGTAGCCTAATGTTGCAGCCACAAACGACTCAAAGGCAAGACGGCGATAACGCTTCTCACCCTTTGGAGTACCCACATCATCGCTCTGTGGAATTGGGGCGCTGATAGAGTAGAAGTTGCCTATTTTTTTCAGAATACTCATAGATTACGGAAGTGTATGTCGGCCTTTGCTCTCAAGGTAGTCAAGTAACAATTGTGGGCGGTCGGTTTGAATCATCGTAACGCCATACTTAAGAAGCTTGCCGTAGATTTTATCCTCGTTGCCGTTTAGTGCATTGTTGTCTGCAAAACTATGCTCCTTACCACCACAGATAGAGTCCCAGAGGGTATTTACCCACAACTTTGCACCACTCTTTATTACGCGGTTGAAGATTTTGCGCTCACCTTTAAGGCTACTATCCCAGCAGATTTCATATGCTATTGTAGGAACATCAGATGCAAGATAACTCTCAAAGAGAGGTCCGTGCTTCTCCCAATTCTTTGCGCGGTAGTTGATAATTGGCATGTAGAGCATATTCTGATTGCTCTTTGCAAAGTGTTTAGCGACGGTGGTCGGCTTCTTGCTACTCTTGATAACCACCTGCTCTACCATATTGCGCTCTTTGAGCAGTTGTAGTATCTGGTCGTAGTAGTTTATGCCCTTGTCAATATTTATCAACACCCTGTCACGGCATAGGTCAAGCGCCTGAGCGAGTGTTGGCATACCATATTCGGTAACACCATCCTTTGTCTTTAGCTTTAGGGTTGAGATATAGTCGGCTGTCAAATCTTTTACATTGCCCTTGCCGGTTGTTGTACGGTCAACAGATTTATCGTGACAGCATACAAGCACGCCATCCTTGGTGCGCTGAACGTCTATCTCAACCATATCAACACCCATCTTAATGGCACCCTCCATTGCAGCAAGGGAGTTCTCTGGATAGTGGCGCCAGTCACTGCGGTGGGCAATAACAACCACATACTTGCTCTTTGGGTTGCGAATCTGAGCTAAAATGCGCTCGGCACGACTCTGTGCCAGCGTAGTTGCTGCCACAAGGGCAAAAATCGAACAAAGGATAAATCTCTTCATATTACTCTTCACTAAAAGATTTTAACTTTGCAATCTCCTCAGGCCAACGGCTCTCATCTGGGGTTTCAAGGACTATCGGAATGTTGTCAAACAGCGGACTGCTTGCAATAAACTTAAAGCAATCCCAGCCAATAGTACCGTCGCCAAGTGGTGCGTGGCGGTCTACACGACTGCCAAGAGGCTTGAGGGCGTCGTTGAGGTGAATACCTCTGAGATACTTTAAGCTCACGATGCTATCCAGCTCAGCAAAGGTCTTTGCACACGCCTCTGTTGAACTCAAGTCGTGTCCTGCGGCGAAGCTGTGGCAGGTGTCTATACAGTAACCTACGCGACTCTTATCCTCCACGCGCTCAATTATGTAGGCAAGGTGCTCCCATGCAAAACCGAGGTTTGAACCCTGGCCGGCAGTGTTTTCAATTACCGCTGTAACACCTGTTGTTCTATCTAATGCCATGTTGATGCTCTCGGCAATGCGCTCGAGCGATAGTGTTGAGGTAATCTTATTCAGGTGGCTACCTGGGTGGAAGTTCAGTCGGTCAAGCCCTAGAGCTTCGCAGCGTGCCATCTCCTCAAAGAACGACTCACGCGACTTGTTAAGACCTTCAGCCTCGGGGTGTCCGAGGTTAATCAGATAGCTGTCGTGTGGGAGTATCTGATGTGGAGCATATCCGCACTCAGCACATGTCGCCTTGAAACGCTCACACTGCTCTGCAGTGAGCGGTGGTGCAATCCACTGACGCTGATTTTTTGTAAAAAGCGCAAAGGCTGTTGCCCCTATCGCCTTTGCATTGCGAGGCGCATTCTCAACACCTCCCGCGGCACTCACGTGCGCTCCAAAATATTTCATAGTTAGTCTTAGTTAAATTTGTAGTAAAGGTAGTAAAAATTTTAATACCAAAATCTAGTTAACACATTTCCGACTATTTTCTGCTACAACAGCAGCTCCTTTTTGAGCTGATCTGGCTCAGCATCCATCTCTTTGCGCACAAAGTCTGGCTGTATTTCGTAGATAAGACCTCTGTAGAAGTCTCGCTCCTTGAGAATATATTCCCTTACCTCAACATCAACCTGACTCCAGTCAAATGGCTTTAGACGATGGTGCTTCAATGTTCTGCAATACTCCCTTGGTGGGCAGTATGCGTTTGTGTATATCTGAGTTTGTCCAGGACGATATTTGCCATTTGCTTTGAAGTAAATATAGTCACCGAGAATTGCTGCTTGATTTTGTATGTACGTCGTACCTGAGAGCCAAGCAAGGCATTCTGCTCTACATGAGTCGCTATATGAAATCTCAAGTTGCTGTCGTTTGTTGTCGTCATACTTACTTACAAAGAGATGTGAAATAGCTGTGCATAGTTTATATTTAGCACAACAACTAAGACTTGTAGCTATCCACAACACCTGGTTATATTCAATATTATTATCTATTGATTCGGCAATAGTGAATGCAGTTTGCTCATCTCTGCTGTAGCATGCCAAAGCAAAGGTGTCTGTATATAGTTCACAGAAAAGTTTTAGTAGCTCTCTCTCCGCACTATCTATCTTGTCCAGCTTTTTATAAATTTTGTCAAACTTTTCCAAGATCCTCTCCATATCGCCCGACAGTGCGCTTGCCCGACAGCTGATACAAAGAGCCATAAGGCTTATTTGCTTCTGCTCATCGGTATATATTTTTTTAGGTTTTAACCAAGATAGCACCTTATTCTCCTCTATTATGAGGGGATTAAGGGCGGCAATAGCTGCCTTTGCCTTGCCCACTGCAAGGTAGGATTGCGCCTGATAGCAAGTAGCCAAATTCTGGTCTCCATTTTTGCGATATGTCTCGGCTATTTGTGCATAGCAATATGCGGTATCTGGTCCACTGTTGAGGTTGTGCACTGCTTGTGCCAATCGGGTATAGTACTCTATAGTCTGCTCAAATGACAACTGCTCTATATTGCGACCAAAACACTCTTTTGCGCGACCAATATCAAAATTAATCAATAGGGTTGAGAAGAACCAGTTAAGTTTTTGCAAATCTAATCCAAGAACTACATCGGGAGAGCAGGCTAAGCTGAACAACTTACTTGTGAGCTCTTTGTAGTTATCTATTATAGGCAGGTGCCAAATATAAGTCCAGATTGAAGCTGCCGCTGTAGCTGCCTCTACTAAGTTCTTATTCTCAAGAAACCACTCTATTGTCTTTTCTCCTATTTGAGCCTGCCAAGGTGTTGACCATATCTGTTTAATGCCATGTTCCCAATCTGGTTTAATAAGCACAAGTTTTGTTTTATTCCCTTTACACCATTTGAGGATATATGGTCGGATGATTGCCCACTTGCCTGTTGGAATATCTGCAATAGCGCACAAATCTTGCTCAGAGATGCCAACTTTTCGAGTTTGGGCGAGTATTATCATCGCTTTTACAAACTCATAGTTGCAGTTGTTCGCCTCTAAATCAGCCTCCTGAGCCTTGGTGCCAATCGAGATGGAGAACATATCGCCCAATTTAGTTTTTTCGACTAATGTTCGCATATGCTCGTCTAGATTCTCAAATGAGCCGAAGTTCACAAGGTCATTTAAGATAAAGGATAGATATGTCGGATCTTCTGTCTTATCAATGCTTGCCAAATGGTTTAATTGTTCGTTAGATAACTCCTTTCCGTAGCGATGCAAGTAGTTGATAATAAACTCCTTTCTGGCATCTATTGGGAATCCGTGGACAGTAATTGATGGAGTATTCAAGTAGAGTTGAATAATAGTATCAGCAGGGGATGATAGTGCTGCCGCTATCGCCACATGTGTATTGACAGAGAGACTCTCCATCCAAGATAGCAGACGACTGACCTCTGATGGTCCAAGGGTTGTGCAGTTGTCAAGAGCAATCAAACTCCATTTTTGTGGGTCTACCTGATTGCAATCTAGATCCATAAAAGATAGGAACTTGTCCATAACATCGCCATCCATACTACCCTCCTCAAAGTCGTAGTATATAATCTTGCTGCAGTATTTGCTCCGTAAATAGGAGACAAGGTAGGCAAGAGCAGTAGATGTTCCGTAGCCAGGCGCTCCCTTGATGACAAGGAACTGTTTGCCTGATTCTATCCACTGGTCACAATTCGCCTTTGTTGACTTTATGTTACAGAGAGTCTCTGAGCGGCTTGATAGCACATACTCATGTCCTGCCAGTGCTGCATCCTCGTTGTCCGTAGCACTTTCGGGAAACTCAATGCCAATCATCGTCATCAGCTCGTCGTATATTCTCTCTCCAAACTGCTCTAATGAGGAGTATGTGTAGACAGGATATCTATTTTGGCTCTTGATTTTTTGTTTAAGTTCTGCGAGTTTTGAGTACTCAATAGAGCCATCCTTCTCCTTAAAATCATCTGCCACCTTAATAGCTTCGTCGCGCAACATAAAACAGGCGTGGGCAAGGTTGTTGTTGCTCAGCGCGCCGTAGTCTATCTCTATCTCTGTGATACTCGCCAGTTCGTCTATCTTTGACAAAAGCCAAGGCTTGTGCTTCTCAACAGATGTGCGCAACTGGGCAATCTCCTGCTTGGATGGTATCCAGCCGTAGCGAGAGCCGAGTATTCCAATAAAAAATGGGCGCGAGCAGTCTATCTGCTCAAGACACGATGAGATTACCAGACCACTCTTGCTATCCTTCTCTTGAATACCCCATCTGAGGTCAATAGGATAAAACTCTATTCGGCGCTCAGCACAATATTGATAAACACGCGGAAAAACATATTTGTTCAAATAGTCTCTCTCGTCGTTCATATCGCGGAAAGTAGACGAGATAAAGACTTTAATTACTCTTTGCTTTGCTTGTTGCATAATGGACTAGGGTGTAGTTGTGGCTCTAAAGATAGTGATTTTTTGTAAAACCTGAGTCTTTTGAGAATAACAATGAACACAAATATCACAATATCTTTATTTTTATTTTCTATAGTCAAGCTATTTTCTTGAAAATAAAACATATCTTTGTGCCATATAAAAACCTAAATATGAAATATAAAGCCTAATTTTATGAGAAAGATTCTTCTGCTTACTATTGCGATTATCTCGCTTGGCGTTGTAAATAGCGCCTCTGCACAACTACTTAAGGGTGCAAAACCATACCTTACACCAGATGAGCTGCCAAATATGGTAAATTGGCTGCCAGAGCCTCCTGCAGAGGGTAGCGCAGCCTTTGAGTATGACATCCACCGTTATGGTTGGGGTAAGGAGCAGCGTAAGGATAGTGCTCGCGCACAGAAGGCGATTCACCACGCCAGCATCGACCCAGTTGTTGTCTGCAGCCACTTTAACGAGGCTATGGGCATTGAAATCTCGCCAGAGAAGACCCCTCAAATCTATCGTCTGCTTATCGACGGCATGGAGACTGCGAATAATATCTCTCTAAAGCCAAAGAAACACTATAGCCGTCAGCGCCCATTCAGCCGCTTTAATGAGCCAACTCTTGTGCCAAAGGCTGAGGCTGTGTTACGCAATAATGGCTCTTATCCGTCAGGACATACCATTATCGGCTTCTCGGCAGCACTTTTGCTCTCGGAGATTAACCCTGCAGCTGCTGATGCACTGCTTCTGGAGGGATATGAGTGCGGACAGAGCCGAATTATTACCGGTTACCACTGGCAGAGTGATGTAGATGCTGCGCGTATTGCTGCATCTGTGGCTGTAGTGGCTATGCACAACTCAAAGCAGTTCTGCAAGCAGATGAAGCGAGCTAAAAAGGAGTTTTCAAAGATTAGCAAGTAGTCTATGAAGAGGTTGTCGATTTTTGCACTGATTCTGTTAGGCGTATCCTTTACGCTATCGGCTCAGGTGGATTACCATGAGGCTACGCCATACTTTACTCCGGAGCAGATGCCCGATATGAGAAAGTTCTTGCCAGGCCCACCTGCGGAGGGTAGTGAGGCGTTTAAGTATGACCTTGCGGTATATGAGCTGGGTAAGAAGATTCGCGCTACAGACACTGAGGCTGCAAAGGCGGCGCAGGCGCAGTCAAATAATAGTATTGAGAACATCTGTAAGCAGTTTAGTCCGGCCTTCGGTTTCGAGATTACTGCAGAGAGTACTCCAGAGATATTTACCCTTTTGCGCGATGGCGTGATAACATCTGTAAGAAGTGTTGTGGCTCCTAAGGAGTATTACCACCGCACACGCCCATTTGCCTACCATAAAGAGGGAACCCTTATGCCAGATGCGGAGGGAATGCTCCACCAAAATGGCTCTTTCCCATCGGGACACACCTTGCGTGGTTGGGCTGCCGCTCTGTTGCTGCTGGAGATAAATCCCGATAGGGCAGAGGAGTTGCTCACGCTGGGATACCAATATGGTCAGAGTCGTGTAATCTCGGGCTACCATTGGCAGAGCGATGTGGATGCCTCGCGCCTGGTTGCTGCAGCCGCTGTGGCAAAGCTCCACACCTCAAAACGCTTTGAGAAGCAGATGAAACGAGCCAAAAAGGAGTTTGCTCGCCTTGCAAAATAGGATGAAAACAAACAACCCCAACATAAGCCCAATGTTAATTTAATGTTAATTTTTGCGGCAGTGTTGGGGTTTTCTTATAAAACGGATTACCTTTGTAAAGTTGTTTTTGGGCACTTTTGACAAACTCAAGGACAAAAAAGTAGACAAAACCTAAAACATTATGATAGAAATCTACATTACCGTGGTGGTAGTTCTTGCCATCCTAGCTGTGTCGGGACTCTATGTCGGAGTTACTAACGATGCGGTAAACTTCCTTAACTCTGCTATTGGCTCCAAGGCTGCAAAGATGCGCACAATTCTTATTGTTGCATCTGTGGGTATTATCATCGGAGCAATGACCTCCAGTGGTATGATGGAGGTGGCTCGTAGTGGTATGTTCAACCCTTCGCTATTCACCTTTAAGGAGGTGATGCTGCTCTATGTGGGTGTGATGATTGCCAATGTTGTGCTGTTGGACCTCTACAACTCTTTGGGTCTACCAACATCTACGACCGTGTCGCTAATTTTCTGTCTCTTGGGCTCTGCGGTGGCTGTTTCGCTCTATAAGATTGCTACAGAGGAGGCGGTTACATTCTCTATGCTCAGCCAGTATATCAACACTTCACGAGCTATGGGTATTGTATCGGCAATTTTGCTCTCTGTGGTTCTCGCCTTTATATGCGGTACAATAGTGATGTACATTTCGCGCGTCATCTTCTCGTTCCGCTATGTAAAGATGCTTAGCCGTGTGGGTGCTATTTGGTGTGGAGCTTCACTGACTTCGATTGTCTACTTTGCACTCTTTAAGGGTCTTAAGAATGTTCTTAAGGATAGCGCATTTATCGGTTGGATTAACGAGAATCTACTCTTGGCGCTGCTTATCTGCTGGGTAGCATGCTCGCTTATACTCTTCTTCTTGCAGCTCTTTAAGGTAAATATTCTAAGAGTCAACATCCTTGCAGGTACCTTTGCCCTTGCGTTGGCCTTTGCAGGTAACGACCTTGTAAACTTTATCGGTGTACCTATCGCGGGCTTTGACGCCTTTGCTGAGGCAAAGACCGCTACAGGTATGAATGAGGGCTTGCTGATGACTGCTCTATCAAAGCCTGAGCAGGCAAATGTGCTCTATATCCTTGCTGCTGGACTTATTATGGTTGTCACACTCTGGACCTCAAGCAAGTCTATGCACGTATCTGAGACAGAGCTTTCACTCTCTGCTGCGGGCGACGATGTTCAGCCTCAGCACTCTTCATCACTCTTCTCTCGTACACTTGTACGCGGTACAATTAATGTCGTTCACTTCTTTGACCGTATAACCTCTAAGCGTACGAAGGAGTTTATTGAGCGCCGTTTTGAGTGGGCGGATATTGAGCATAGTGGAGCGCCGTATGATATGATTCGTGCAACTGTAAACCTTACAACTGCATCGTTGCTTATCGCCCTTGCAACATCGCTCAAGTTGCCTCTATCAACAACATACGTATGCTTTATGGTGGCAATGGGTTCGTCACTTGCCGATAGAGCATGGGGTCGTGAGAGTGCAGTATACCGTATCTCGGGCGTTATGACCGTTATCATGGGTTGGTTCGTAACCGCTATCGGAGGCTTCTTGATTGCCCTGGCAGTTGGTGCACTCCTTATGTGGGGTGGTTGGATTGCCTTCGGCCTGCTTACGCTGCTTTGCATCTACATGCTTATCCATAGCAACTTCAAGAGTTCAAAGAAGAAGGATGATGAGGGTGCTGATAAACTCCAGACCGTTAAGCTCTCATCTAACGACTCTGTTTCTGATACTGTGATGTCACTTGTAGATGGAACAATTACCAACTCTACACGCATCTATAACCGTACCCTTATTGCGCTGATGAAGGAGAATCGTCGTGCGCTTAAGGAGCTTATGACCGAGGCAAGCGGCATGTACGAGCGTATTCACAACCTTAAGTACTCTATCGCTTCTACACTTCGCCGTACATACGATAGCGATATGAATCTATCACTCTACTATGTGCAGGTGGTGGACTATCTTAATGAGATGACAAAATCGCTTGTGCACATCACTCGCCCAGCATTTGACCATATCGACAATAACCACGAGGGTCTTACTCGTACTCAGACAGAGGATTTGATTGGTGTTAATACAGATGTAGATGTTATCTACCAGCGCATCCTCTATATGCTCTCAAGTGGTGATTATAGCGATATTGACCATGTGCTTGATATGCGCGATCAGCTCTTTAATCGCATAGCCGAGCTCACTAAGACCGAGCTTGTTCGCATCCACGAGGGCAAGTCTAACTCTAAGGCGGGAATGTTGTATCTCAACATCCTTGCAGAGACTAAGACTATGGTGCTTCAGTCACGTAACCTGCTCAAATCTCAGCGCTACTATATGGAGCAGGAGGGTCAGCCTATGCGTCGTCCTACTGCACGCATGTAGAACAATTTAGACAAATAAAAAAGTACCGAGCAACATAGGCTCGGTACTTTTTTTGTTTAGAATAAATGATTACTTGTCCTTACGCTTTTCAATCTGTCGTTTGATGACATCTAGCGCCATATCAACAGCCTCCTCAAAGGTATGGGCATGCTGCTCGGTGAGGATATCCCCACCTGGAACATGGAGTGTTACTTGTGCTACTTTATTTCCCTTTTCGTCATCTTTTTCTAACTTCAATACGACATCTACTCCGGTCGGACGGTCCGCAAAACGCTCAAGTCTTGCCATCTTTTTCTCTACGAACTCGATCAGCTGCTTGCTGGCATCGAATTTCAACGACTGAATATTAACATCCATAGCTGTAATATTTTATGTTAAGGGGGTTCGCTTCATTACGAATTTGCCCCGTCTTATCTTCACTCCTTTCGCCGACTATGCGGGTGTGCTTTGTCATAAGCACCCTGTAGTTGTCGGATTGTGGTGTGGGTGTAGTGCTGCGTGCTACGCAGTGAACTATGCCCCATAAGCTCCTGAATCTCGCGAATATTTGCACCCTCGCGCAGAAGGTCTGTGGCAAAGGTGTGCCTAAGCACATGCGGACTCTTTCGACCTTGGATACCAGCACTACTCATCTGCTGCATTACTATGCGCTGCACCGTAGTGCGCGAGAGAGCCTTGCCCGACTTGCCAAATATCAGCGGAGTTTTGTCGTCAATTACAACTCCATTCTCCCTACAGATGGCAGTATAGCGTGCAATTCTCGCCTCAAGCTCAGGTAGTAGCGGCACTAATCGCTCTTTGTTACCCTTACCTTGAATCTTGACTGCTCCGTCAGATATATCTCCGAGTGTTATCTTGAGCAACTCTGCAAGTCGTATGCCGCAACCGTAAAGAAGAGAGATAATAATAGAGTTGCGCTGACAGATAATATCGTGCTCATAGCTCTGCTCCTTTATCTCCTCTAACATCTCCTCCATACGACTCTGTGGCACAAAGACCGGTAACGGCGGCGTAGCCTTCAAAGAACCTATACGCTTGAGAATGTTGCTCTTGATTACTCCAACCTTACGCAGATACTTAAAGAAGCTCTTTATTGACGAAAGCTCTCTATTCATTGAGGCAGCCTTAAGCCCTGCGGTATCCATGCGGTAGATAATCCAGTCACGGACATCCTCGGCAGAGAGTGTTGTAACATCAAAATGCTCAAATCCATCGCCCTCAAACCCTCGCTGCTGACAGACCCATGTTGCAAAATTCTCTACATCTCGCCTATAATTTCGGACTGTTAGCACTGAATAGCCGCGCTCCGATTCGATGTAGTTTATAAAGCGTTCAATCATAAGCAAATGGGCAGAAAAGTGGCAATGCTACACTCTGCACTTTTAACAAAGATAAGAAATATTTTGTGAGAATACAAATTTTTAATGAAAAAAGCGACTCTTTGACCTCTTGCTGCTCTCAATGGATAGAGCAAATTGTGGCTGTGATACTAAAATTTCTGTTTTGCGATATTTTTTCACCTAATATTTGTATATTTGTAAGAGTTTTGGATTTTGTGACAATAATATGGAGAACATTCAGACACTACCTTCGGCAAATCAGATATGGTACACCTCTTCAGATGGAGCGGTTATCAACCCTTCGGCGCGTTACTTTAGCGCACGCTTGGTCTCTAATACCTACGAGCAGGGTTGGGGTGTGATTACATTCAATAAACCCCTTACAGATATTGGTTGGAACGCCTTTTTTGAGTGCAAGACTCTGAAGAGCGTTGTCTTTCCACTGGGGGTTGTGGAGATTGCAAATGGTGTTTGCAAGGGCTGTACAGCTCTTGATAAGGTTGTTATTCCAGACAGCGTGACAAAAATTGGAGACGAGGCATTTGCCCTCTGTGACGCTCTGCAGTCGGTATCAATTCCAGAGTCTGTGGAGAATATTGGTAAGGATGCCTTTGATAGTCATACTCAGGTTACTCGTCGTGCAAAGAGTATGCCTGCAGATAATGAGATATGGTACTCAACAACCGATGATAAACCGCTGGAGATAAATGTCGGCATTGCAGATGCAGAGCTTGAGCAGAATATCTATCAGAATGGTGTGGGCATATTGAGATTTGGCGCCTACATATCAACCATAAGCAAAAATGCCTTCTACGACTGCAAAACAATTACCAGCGTAACCTTTCCGCGCTCTGTTACAAGTGTTGGAGAGCACGCCTTTTCGGGCTGCACTGAGCTTGTACGTGTCACTATGACCGACAGCGTTAAGAGCATTGCCGCTTTTGCGTTTGAGGGGTGTAGGTCGCTCAAGATTCTCGACTTAGGAGAGGGCGTGGAGAGTATAGGTGAGTATGCCTTTGCCCGTTGCTTGTCGCTCAAGAGTTTTGTGGTTCCAGAGCGCGTGCAGTGCATTGCTGAGGGTCTGCTCTCAAATTGTACAAACATCACTAAGGTCTATCTGGGTAGTTCAGTATCAAAGATTGAGCAGTACGCCTTTGAGCGTTGTCGTACGTTGCAGGAGTTCTATTGCAAGAGCACACAGCCTATCTTTGGTGCCGATATGTTGCCACTCTCAATGGGTATGAGGCTCTATGTGCCGCAAGATGCTGTGGAGAGATATAAATTAAGCGAAAGTTGGTCGCAATATGCCGAACGAATCTTTGGGTACACTCCAGAGGAGCAACATGCATAGACTTGTCTACATAGTTACAACTTTGTTACTGCTCACCTCTATAGCTTCGGCGCAGGAGGTTGAGCAGTATCGCTATTTTAAGCTCTATGAAGATGAAAATCCCGAGAAGGCGCTGCTGCAAGAGGAGGAGCAGAGTACCCAAACACTTTGGCAACATGCTCCATATCACAGAACGCTCTTTGACCAAAATTCTGTTGTTCTAAATCACTATCGTGGCGTAGGATACTATGAGCGTAGTGACTATTTTGGTGCCATTCGTCTGCCAAAGTTGAGTAGAGGTAGTGCCATGCGCCTTAATCTACACGCCACAGAGTCGCAGCAGGGAACTCTCGCCACTCAATACACCCTTGACACCCTTTTTATTGAGCGGACAAACATTGCTGTTTCGCTTGCTACACGCAACTATCGTCTGGGAGTTACCGCCTCAGCGACAAATATTATTGCTCAGGGGTGGGTGCTTAGTAGTGATATTGCTCTGCGTAGTGGTACCGATGCACACGTTAAGGGTGTGTTTACCAATGCAGCAACGGTAAATCTCGCACTCCACGGTCGTATAAATCAGAAGAGCGACATTCTGCTGGCACTGCTCTTCTCGCCCTCGGAGCGAGGGCACCGCAAAGCCTCTACAGCGCAAGCATTTGCCCTTGTAGGTGATAACTACTACAACCCCGCGTGGGGCTATCAGAGTTCAAAAATCCGCAATGCAAATACGATAAGCAGCGTTGCGCCAACAGCCCTACTATCATACAACCGAAAACTTAGCGATAAGCAGCACCTCAATCTTTCGCTTGCCACAACTGCCGGCAGTAACGCCTATAGTGGACTCGATTGGCTCAATGGCTCAACGCCTCTGCCGGATAACTACCGCTACCTGCCCGACTACTTTACTGACGCTATTACCGCCGATGCAGTGCGTGAGGCTTGGCAGAGGGGCGATAGTAGATATACGCAGATAAATTTTGATGAGTTGCATCGCAGAAATCGACTGCAAGAGTCGGCAATATATCTTATAAATCAGCGTGTTACGCGAATGTCTAATCTACAGGTCGCTGCAACTATTTCATACGCTCTATCGCAGAGTCTAAAGGTAAACTATGGTCTTCGTGCAGAGATAGACCGAGAGCGTAACTTCAAAAGGGTTAATGATCTGCTCTCAGGTGGCGAATTTGAGGATATAGACTTCTTTCTTGTTGATGATGATGCACAGAGTAATATGCTACAGAACAACCTGAATACCGCAGGTCGCACTGTGGGCGAGAGGGATCGTTATGGATACGATTATGCGATTAATGATATTAGCGCAATGTGCTTTGCCTCAGTGGATTATCTCCGCAAAAATCTGCATCTTGCAGCTTGGGCAACACTCGGCAATAGTACTATCTTTCGCCGAGGATATTTTCGTAAGGAGCTCTTTGCAGATAACTCTTATGGACGCTCCAAAGTACTAAATTTCGCCGATTGGTCAGCAAACTTTGCGGTTCAATACTTTCCCCACAAGAATCACCTGCTTGCAGCCTCTGTAATGGCACAATCTGCACCTGCTGATGGTGAGAATCTCTTTCTTCAGAGTCAGTACAATAACCGCACGGTCGATAGGCCTGTTAGCACGACACTGTTGGCTGCAGAGTTTAGGTATGAAGCCAATTTGGGTGAGTTCTCGCTCTACACAAACCTCTTTGCTCGCTATCACACTCGCCAGACCGAGGTGGCTCATATCTACTACGACGTAGCCTCAGAGTTTGCGGATGTCATCACCTCCGACCTCTCGACAGTAGCTATGGGGGCAGAGGTAGAGGCTCGCTATAACCTTGATAAACATTGGCATTTCGCCCTTGGTGCAACTGTGGGTAGATTTCGCTATGCCGGCAAGCCTACCGTTACCGTCTATGCCGATAGAGATAACCGACTTCTTGCTACCGATACATTGCAGAGTGTTGGCGCACTTCGCACAGGAAAGAGCCCTGAGCTGAGCCTATTTGCAGAGGCGGGGTATTATAATAGGGGTTGGAGCGCAACAATTGCTGGTCAGTATCACGCTATGCGCTACGCCTCCCCATCACTTCTTCGCCGCACAGAGAGCGTGCTGAGCCATACAACATCAGATATTGAGCGCCAGAGCCTTATGAAGCAGGAGTCACTGCCCTCAGCCTTTAGCCTTGACCTTAAACTCTCTAAAAGCATCTACCTCAACCGCTTTGACCGCCGAATATATAACGCCACTACCGCCACCCGCTTTATTGACCGCTATCCGCGCTCTAAGATTACAATCTTTGTGGCGATAAACAACTTGCTGGGAAGCAATGATATTATCTATCGCGCCTACGAAACCTCCCGCATCCGCAAACGCTACAGCTGGGAGAACTTCACCGCCACTCCATTCCCAAACTACTACCTCTATGCCTATCCACGCACCTATCTATTGCAGATAAGGTTTAGCTTCTAACAATAAAGGTGTATCCAAATGAGGACTATCCTTTTTCGGCGGTGAAATACTATTCACCGCCGATTTTGTTTATTTACATTAGGTTAGGCTGTTGCGTTGTGAAACGACTTTTTATGCAAAAACTGCTTAAACTCTATTTCTACCCTTTTGCGTGTAGTCTTCTATGTAGTATAAATTAAGTATAATTAAGATATAATATGCTAAATTATTTGGTGGTCTAAAAAATTAGACCTATATTTGCATAGACAAAACAAATACTGCTATGCCTACAATTTTTGAAATTTTCGGACTGCGTTTCTTTTTCTACTCTGATGAGCACCTGCCTATCCACGTTCATATTGAGTATGGAGGTAACGATGCAAAGGTTGAGATTGCGACTCGCAAGGTTGTTCAAAATCGAGGATTGAAGCCACGAGAGTTGAAAAAAGCAACACAGTTGAT
>JAEIGA010001175.1_pt1 | contig 40266 bp, 62 predicted proteins | sample 9270691 | NCBI WGS metagenome assembly JAEIGA01 (sample SAMN17057246, study PRJNA624740) | gut metagenome | biome: biome; isolation source: fecal sample | host: Bos grunniens | place: China: Xizang | collected 2019 | reverse complement strand
GTACTCCCAGGGGTCGAGAAAGGATAAGCAACCCCCGGGGTACAATGGTGAAAGAAAAAAGGAGTTGAAAAAACTTTCACCTATATATCAACTAGTAAAAAGACTAGTTAATATCTAAAATCATTGAACCAATTATCAATGTAACCTTTCCAAAGCAGCTTGTCTCTTCCATCCTGGCTAGCTTCTAACCTAGCAAGACATTCTTCCTTTGGTACATCAATAAACAGTTCTTCCAAATCAAGTTCACGACACAGACGTTCACGCTCACTCTTCAAAGGATATCCACCAACTAAATATAAATTGTGAAACTTCATCCTGTTACCACGTGTCCTTACTCTATCAATCAAGAAATCCCTAACAGCAAACACCTCACTCGATGTGTTGTTAGAGTTCTGATGATAGTGTCCACCTGTGATAGCAAACCTTATATCATCCATACTAATAACTAGATCATCCTTAGTAGCAACACTATTAACATAAGTAGTCTTACCTGATAAAGGACTACCATATACTAAATACCTATGTTGCACATAATGACCAAAGCGATTATGTATCTCATCGTGACATCTTCTATGTACTAACATTAAGTTATCTAAATCCAAAGCAATAGGTAGATTAACATTAAGCATTGTAAGTTCTTCTATGTGATGAGCTATAGCGTCATACGTTTTATGTATAAGCTTTCCGCAATGTTGGCATATCATATGTTCACGTAGCATTAACCTTCTACGTGCGTCTTGCATAGCGTCACTTACACGAAAACTATGTAAAGAATTATACATCCTTAACTTCCTCAATACTTATAATGTCATCACAATGGATATATAAATACATATAAAGTCTAGCTTCAACTGAGTCCTCAGCGTAAATAGATGTAACGTGTAAATCACCATCTAACCAATATTTAACTTTAAATTTCTTCTTCATAAGCACCTACCAATTATCCGCTTCTGCAAGCTGTTTACGTAATTCTAATTCATCCTTCTTAAGTTCGTAGTTCTTCTTATCCTTCACATAATCAGGATCATAAATATTTAATGCTCCAAAGATAGCGTTCGTATTTGGTCTAGCGTACTTTTGTGTAATCTCTGTATAACGTGTTTCATTACCATCATCATCTTTCTTAACATACGTTTTCTTTTCATCGTATGTATAACCCAAAGCTTCATTAACTAATGCACCACGTAATTTTAAAATCAAACCAACTCTTGGTTTATCGCATAAAGCCTTAAACTCCGGAAACTGATTTTTATAATTGTTCCAAGATGAGTAAGCAACTTTGAAAGCTTCCGCAACTTGTTTTTCAGTAGCACCTTCGTTTAAGTATTTATCGATTTGTTCTAAATAAGGTTGTATTTGTTTAAAGTATTTACTTTTACGACCAGCCACTTACACCACCTCTCAGTCCTAGCCTACTTTTCTCTTCAAATCTTTTACATCGTGTTGCAATTCAGTAATATTACCTTCTGCAACAAATAATCTCTCAACAGCATTGTTATGTAGATCAACTTTCTTTTCAAGTTGTTCCAACCTATAGTTATTCAATTTGCTAGATGTTAATATTCCAGCTAAAGTTCCAATCAACGTTCCTACAAACGATATTAACGCTACTATTATTACATCACTCACGTTAATCACCTATTTACTATTAATCTTTTTAGATATTTGAATAATATATTCTAAAGTATTAGATACCCATTCTTCGTCGTAATCCCAACCTAATTCTTCACAAATAACTTCAATAGATTTTAGTACAAACAATTTCTTTTCTTCACCTGTTCCACCATTAGTTTCAGCTATAATTGCAAACTCATTAATTTTATCAGATAAAACTTGTACTCTATTTAATTGTTCACTAACAGCTTCAGCTTTTTTAACATCCTTAACCGCTTTAACTTTAGTTAATATAGCAATAACAGCAGTTGCAATAGTAATAAGTAAACTAACAATTGCAGTAATCGTTTCAATAATTTCCATACAAAATCCTCCATAAATTCCTACAATATTATTATCTCAAAATAATAAAAAATGTCAATAAAGTTGTCAGATAATTTCAAAAAATTTAACATAAAGTTAAGGTGATACAAATTAACATAATATCCTGGTTACAGTTCTACAGTTACAGATGTATTTTTTATATTTATATATTTATATAATATTAATATATATTTATATATTTTATTTTTCTCTAAATATAGAAAAAATATCTGTAGAACTGTAACCTAATTAAAAATATAAAGGTAAAATGCCTATTTTTTCGGTTACAGATGAGGTTACACATCCGGTTACAGATGTATAAAAAGATGTGTAACCATAAAAATTATATTAAATACACCAGTCACGACTAAATCAAAAAAGGTTACAGATAAAAACATCTGTAACCTAAATATAAATTCTTGTACTAATTCCGTTAACCTTTTTAACCGCTGTTTCCACATCAAAATAACTCTTAATTCTTCGACCAAATTCAATACTTGAACAAGCTCGACAACCATTATTTCTACACCACAAATCATATTTAAGATAGACATCTTGTGCTGTATGATTGACAACATTATCTTTTGTTAATTCCTCAAAGAATAATTGAGTCGGATTATTTTTCTCATCAAATTCTTTTAACTCACGTTTAACCGCTTCAGTCATAGTAAACGTATTAGTTTTTAATACTCTCTTTAACCCATTAATACCAATAGCAATTAGATACATCATTACTTCTTCATCTTCTAATTTATATTTGATATAAGGGTCAAAGTCAGGATCATCAGGACTGAAAGTTGCATTAAAAGGTATGATAATAAACCTATCAAGTAAAGCTCCTGTAGAATCTTCGAATCTAGGAATCGTATTTGCAGAGAAATAATACTTTGTATAACTGACTAACTTAAAAGGATCTCGACCTTTCTTTTGAGCTTGAACCTTTGAACCACTGATTAACTTTTTCAAGTATCCCGTGTGACCATTATATTTCTTGTCAATATCATCACCGATATTAACAAGTGTTCCAAATAACTCGGCCGTTAAGAACTTATCACCAATTTCGTTAACATCTAGGTTAGCAGCATTCTCATCACCTACAACATTGTTAATCATATCAAGATAAGTTGACTTACCGTTCTTCTTGTCACCAACCAACATAAAACTTTTACGTAGTTCGTTCCTTCTCCAAAAAGCATAACCAATAGCTTCTTCTAATAACTGTCTAGTATCCGCTTCGTGACAAGCTAACTTATTTAAAGTTTTATCAGCTATCTCACTATAAACATTAGGATTGTAATCCCAGGGAATTTTGTTTGTAATAACATAAGCCGGGTCAAACTGTAACATATTATCTGTCACGATATCATAGATACCATTCTTAAACGCAATATATCGTGCGTCACTCATTTTAGTTTCAGGAACAATTAACTCCAGGTACTTTAATACTTCCGTTCTATCTTTAGCTTTCAAACTAGGAATATGTTTAATCATTTCTTGTTCGATATAAGAATAACCATTTATGTAAATTCCGTCCTTATAAATATGTAACGCTTTATTAATCTTTCTTATATAAGCATTATTCATAATAAACGTTGCGAACTTATTAAATAAAAATGTTCTATCACTATAAAACGATTCCTTCTTAAATGACTCATTTCGCATAATTACTGATAACTCTCTATCACTCATAGGTTCACGTAGGATATACTTATTTAAAAGTGTTAGTACATTCCTAGCTTCATCCCTAGTGAAATCATATTGTTGTAGTGTTAAAATATAATTAAATAAAGACTGATTACGACCATCACCTTCTTTTAGGTCACAAAACACAACGTCAGTCTTAACAGGATAAAGCCATTTAGGAACGTAGTCGTATTCTTCATCTTCTAATATATCGTAAATTATTTCACGCTCAACATCGTTATATTTAAGTATCTCATAAGAATTACGACTACCTACCTTAATGTCTGCTCTAACTCCGCACGCTAGATTTACATCCGTATAACACTTATTAACAGCGTTATTTTTGAATAAGAAATGATACCCACGATTAGCCTTATAAACTCTACATCTGATATCTAGATCCTCAATCATATCCAAAAGAATTGGACTTAAAGCAACTCCATATTTTAAATTGCCGTTATGATCGTAATCGTCAATATCAATTAAGATAGTGTCATCATTTAATATTCCTGCATACTCACTAAATTTATTAGCTTCATCAATTGTTAACAGTTCTTCAGGTGATTTACCTTTAAACGTCATTGTACATTTTTTATTCTTCGTTGGAACGTATCCCTTAAAGAACATCCTTCATCACCTCTTATTCGTATATTGTATGAGCTTGTTTATTTTGACCAACTGGCTCTAACACGACAACATCTTTACCATCTACAACAGTCATATAAACACTAACTTTGTCACTAGGTAAGCATTGTCTTATTTTCTTTGGGATACAAACATTCCCAATTTTATTTATTTTTTTAATGTTACTCATTTAACCTCCTATAAACTGACTTAATCTTTCATAAGCCAAATCGATATACCAGTCCTTATCTAAATGAACAGGTATATCAGCACTATTAATATCACCATTAAGAATGAAACAATGTTCCGGAGTGTTTGCAAATTTTTCAACTGTACATCCCTCGCATTTACATTTACCTAAATAAGTGTCTGATTTATTTTTACTAGCGAACACACGATAACTCTTATTATAAAGTTTAGATCCATTGTGTTTTACAAACTCATAGTTGCTAGTTAGTTTAAATATCTTTTGAAACTTGATTAATTCGTTGCAGCTATTAATTGTTTCTTCAATTGCTACACCCTTAACCATATAATTGATTAACGCTTCATTAACGATTGGTAAGTCATTATCTAACGCTGATAACTTCTTAACGTATGCACCTTTAGACTTAACTTTACCTTCATAAGTTACAGCTACATAATTGTTAACATCTTTTTGAAATATCTTTTCGTAGTATTCGAATTCCATATTTAATCCTGTACGTTCTTCCCATTCGTGAACGATATCATCTATTAACTCAAAGTCTTTACGTTTAACGATAAATAAAATACCATCAGTATTAGACTGAACTAAACGTATATGTGGTTCTAACTTTTCAATTAGATCCAACAGTAACACTTGACCAAATATACAAACTAAACGTCTGTTACGTGGGTCAAACATTGGATTATATTTGTCACCAGAACAACCATAAGTAGTATTACAAATTAATTTATAAATTGGTCTACGTGGGTCACCTAAACGTTTAAGCTCGATATTCATATCATAAATATGTTTAAATCGTGCCTTATCGCTAACTGACCGTGATAACAAATCATAAATAATCATAAGTGATGGATACAGACTTGTAACGTCAGCCATAATCATCATTTCATCTGGTTTACACACATATGTATATTTAGGAATCGCACCGTGTAATCCACCATCAGCGAATACGTGTTCAATACCTGCTACATTAGTTATGTATGAATCATTGGAGCGGTTTGTAGCAAACCATTCAGCAATATACCAATACTTTTTTAACTTTAAATTCTTTGGTAAGAACACGTCCCACTCGTCGTCATATTCCTTTTTAACACTTCCAAGAATTACAGCAATTAATTGAGCTGGAGTCTTACTTATGTATTTAAGTGGTAGATTAAACTCATTAATCATTGCTAAATGTGTTTCAAAATCATCAATCCTTTTATTAAACACTTCAATTAATTCAGTAACATCATATGTACAATACTTGATAGTTTCTGCAATTTCAGTAGCATTAAGTTTACGTTTAATATCAAATGGAACTGATGTTTCGTGGATGTTGTGGCCCATATAAGCTTCTAAAGTTTTTAAGCTGCTATCAGTCACACCCTTAAAAACATCATAATTAAAAAGTTGGATTTTTTGAAATAAATCGCTATACTCCCAACCTTTACGTTTTTTAGCTATAATCCATTGTGATACTTTGTATGGATCAAACCCACAAAGCAACGCTTTAATAATATATTGGTCATAGTTACGACCATTAAAACTAATCCAGATATAGTCCTTATGTGATTCGTATAGTTCCTTCAAAGCCTCTATATCGTTCACAATTACCCATTTTTGGTCAGTAATAGGATCTATCGCAACTACTAACCAATCGTGTTCAAATACCTCAAAGTCGTATGCTATTAACATATTTCTCTCCTACCATTTTCCCAAATCAATATCCATAACCTATCAGCTGTGTTTTCATTTTTAAATAAACTATAAAACTCATCTCTGCGATGTATTAAATCTTCCGCTTCTAATAAGTTTTTAAAATATAAAGCATTTATTTTATTTCGTTTTAAAATATTTTTCATAACCGGATAAATCGTATAATAAAAATCAGCTAACCATTGTACAACTCTTTCGTTTGTTGTCTCTGTTTTCACCTTATGAACATAATAGTTTAAATACTTTATTTCTTGAAGTGTTACTTCCAGATTAAAATGTTCATTAAATAATTGTCTAACTTCCTCTAACGTATGATTTATCACTGAATTCTTAACGAAAATAAAATGTTCTTTTGACCATTTCTTATTCATACCCTACTCCAGCATTGGTGGTAGTTCGTATGTATCTTCATAATTCATTTCAGCTTTAACTTTTTGAGCGTCTAAAGCTAATTTAGCATTATCCACTATAACTCTACCAAGACAAGTTATAGCTTTAGAGCGTTCAATTTCTTTTTCTAATTCTTCACCAGTTAGATCTTCATCGTTTAATCTTTCTAGTTGTTCGAATAAGTGATTATTCAAATCAATTAATTTATTTCTTGGCACGTTGACCCCTCCTTATCATTATTTTTGCGATTAATAAACCGCTTTTTGTTGCTTCACCAAAACCATTAACTCTTAACTTATTTGTATTTAATACACAGTGTTCACCTGTAGTTACTAACAATAAATTATCTATATCAAAATTAGACTTATCACCATCGGCAAATATAACTTTACAACCTTTTGGTATTGGTCCGTGATGTTGTTCGTATACTACACGTGCTTTATGTCGCATTCCACTATTAGTTTTAATCCAGGTGTAACCGTTGTTTCGTAAACTTTCCTGACCTATTTGTTTGAGTGTTGCAGGAATATGACCTTTTTTAAAACTGTACTTATTTGGTAAACTAATACGCTTAATAGCTTCTTCGGACTTCTTTAAACCTAAACGTGCAATCTTATGTTCTAAACTAGATCCTGTTATTTTAACGTTGAACGTTTTATTCATCTTAATAGCAAGTCTATTATACGAATCGTCTTCAAAGTGTTCCTTCAACCACTCAATCATTTCTTTAGTCCATTTAGTACGACTAATCATCTTATGTTCATCTCGAACGATACCACCCTCAATAATACGATTTATTTTGTGCCACAATGCTGACTTGGTAAAATCAACATTAAATGTGGTATTAAATAGAGCGGTTAAATCATCCATCTTTATAGTGTTGTAGTGGTCTTTAAGCCACTCAATCATTTCAGGTGTATATTTACCAAAGTTCTTTTTTAAATTACGTTTACGTACTTGTAAGTCTTGTATTTTAGCCCTTACCTGTGCCACCGTTAAATCAAGGTTGAAATAACCATTCATCATATGAGTTAATTGTTCATAAGTACAGTTCTTATAATTGTCTGTTATAAAGTCAACTTCTTCCTGACTAAATTGATGTCCGTGTGAAAAACCCACAAATACTCCTTTCTAAATCACACCAGGAACAGACTCGCCCACTTAAAATAGTTAAGCCGTTCCTGGAGCGGTTTTTATTTAAATAATTTTTTAAAAATAGTTTCCAACACGTTCACTACAATACTGTTTCCAGCTTGTTTATATAGTTGTGTATCACTATTAACTTCATTTGCTTTTTCAAAATCTTCATCATCAAAACCCATTAACCGCCAACATTCTTTTGGTGTTAATCTACGAATTCTCATTTAATAACAACTCCTTGTTGTGGATGACAAGTAATTGTTTGAGCTACTTGCTTACCTACTCTACCTCTACGAGTTTTACTAGCGGGAAATGATAAATTAATAGAATCACCTTCAAAAGCTTCTTTATAACCTTTTTTAGTAGCTTCCTTAATTCGAATACATTGTGGTGTTCCTTGGAATCTAGCAATAATAGTATTAGCTACACCATTCACATCTAACAATTTATTTTCTAATTTGTAACTTTCAAAATTAGTTTTTTGCATTCCCTTGATCATTCGTTGACTCAATAAATATTTATCATCCACATCAGTTTCTAATACATCTTTTAAAGTCTTTTTAAGTTTAATTGGATTAGGAAACTTAAAATCTACTTTTAGATCTTTATTAATACTAACTACAAATACACGTTCACGATTTTGTGGGACACCATAATCTTTAGAATTTAACACTTGCCAATAATTAAGATAACCTAATTCACTTAAAGCCTTTAAATAATTATTGAAATTATGGCGGTGTTTTTTACTAATGACATTTTTAACGTTTTCCCAAATTACATATTTTGGTTGACAGTGTTTAACTATTTTAATGGTTTCGTACATCAAGCTAGATCTTGTTCCACTACCTTCATCTCCACCTTTATTGTGTCCTGCAACGGAAAAGTCTTGACAGGGACTTCCGTGTGTAATTAAGGTGATGTCTTTTGGTAGTGTATTAATATCGATTTTAGTAATATCACCTAAATTCTTTTCTTCTGAAACATTATGTATAACTGAATAACTTCTACTTGCATATTTATCGATTTCACAATAATTAACTAGTTCGTACTCAATACCTAATCTTTCTAATGCTTTTTCAAATGCACCAATTCCGGAAAAAAGTGATAATACTTTCAAATGTCATCATCCTTCTTCTAAATAATTAAATTACAGCAATCATTTTTATTTGGGTTGAAATTTTCTTTCCAATAATCATAATGACTTTGTACGTCTTCACAGATAGAAATAGTCGGAATTGTAATTTCACTTAACAACCTTAATTTTTCATCAAGTGGTAGATGTAAATATCCACCTTCTTTTAACGTGTATTTAGTGTAATCAATATCAAACCATTTCTTGATCCAATGATTTACTCGTAAGAACTCGACAATTGCTTTTCTAATATTTAGTGAATTCAACTTTTTAAAATCCATATATTCAGGTAGTAATGGACTTAATCTAATAGCTGTATCTATTCCGTATTCTTGTAATTGTTGGATAGCTGCAATTCGTTTACTTGGAATACTAGCTTTTTCGTATTCTAGTGACTTTTTATCGTCTAAAGTAGTTACAGTTACTTGAACGTGAGCTAATTTTGTATCCATCAATTCTAAGTATTCGTTGTTACCTACTAAATGAGATTTAGTTACTATTAAATAACCTATTTCATATTTATTTAATAACTCGATTGTTTTGTAAGTATTTCGATGTTTCAATTCTAGCGGTTGGAAACAATCGGTCATACCACCTAAACGAAGAATTGTTCCTTTAGGTATCTTTTTTAATTTGTTTTCAATTTTACGTATATCAGCAACTGATGGATTATCAGCATTCCAAAGATTTCTAAAACTTAATAAACTTTTAGCATAGCAATAATTACAATCGTGTTGACAACCACAACCATATGTATCTAACCTGGTAGGATAATAACACTTATTACCCTCACTACCACCTACTGTTTTATAAAAGCTTTTGAATTCTTTGGTCAATAATATACAGCTCCTTAAATTTATTAGGGTATGCGATAGAGCAAAAGCTCTACCACATTATTCGTAAACCTCTACAACTTTGTATTTAGCGTATTGATTACCATTAACTTCTTTATAAGTTAATTCGATATCATATTGTAAGTTTTCAATATCTTCAGCAACATCTAAGATTAATTCTTTATATTCAGCAACAGGATCTTCACTATCACAATTACTGAATTTATAATCATCAAATGATGGTTCTAAACTTTCGATAAAATCATCAAAGATTTTTACACCAAATGCTGTTACTTCACCATCTTTTTGACCAAATAATACTTGGTTCATAAATAAACATTTGTTTTTATGTTCACCTTTTAAAATTCTAAATTGGATTTTACCCATTGGTACTCCATCTTTTGTTTCCCCAACTTCAAGTTTTTCAACTTTCACGTGATATGTACCTTCTGGTAGTGGGTCGTTACTATAATTATTTTCCTTTGCTTTGTTATACGCTTCTTTTAAAGCCTTAACGTTTTTATAATCAAATGCCATTTTAATTTCCTCCATTATTCATAATATTTTTTGTTAAGCATTTCTTCTTCTACGAGTACGTACAGGAGCTTCTTCTTGTGTTTCCGGTACGTTCACTCCACTAGCTGCTAATTTTTCAGCAAGTGTGCGTTTACGTGGTGTTGCGTCAGCTGTTTCCATTTTTTGTGGAACAACGTGACCTCTAGTATCTTCAACAGGAGCTACTACTTCTTCATCACTAATTTCAGTTACGTCACGTTTCTTACGTTGTGGTAACTTAGCCATATCTTCTTCATAAGCTTTATTTTTAGCTTCCATTTCTTTCTTGAAAGCTTCTCTTTGTTCATCAGTTAAACCATCATCGATTTTTTTACGTTCACGACGTTTTGGTTTTTCTTCAACAGGTTCTTCATCAAGTGGTGGAATTGTATCGTTTGTTGGTACATATGGTTTACCAGCAATTTGATTAAGTGTTTCTTCTGCTTGTTTTTCAGCAGCTTTTTGTCTACGACTAGCTCTTGTTGGTTTATCAGCAGAAACACCTTTTTCTTCTACAACTACATCACTTAATTCGTAGTATTCACGAATGATTCCATCAACCATTTTTAGATCGTTATCGATTAAATAGTTTTGGAACATACCCATAGGTGACTTACAAACATCGTGACCAGAGTTTTGTGTTTGGAATGTGTAAACACCATCCACCACTTTACTCATTAATACGATAGTTGCTGTACCTTCAACTGTTAATTTTTCATCTAGCATTCTACCAATAGTTTTAACTTTGATATTTCCTTCATTATCAGTTTCAGTATGTAGTAAGAAATAAACGATAACATCTTCCGGTAAATAATCCGTTGCACTTAAAATATCAAAGAAATTTTTACCGATATCACTAAATTTGTCATAACCTTTTTCTAAAGCACGTCTAAAGAATTCATTACCCATTACGTATTGAGCGTCGTCAATAACAACAACTTTCTTGTCAGTAGCTTTCATTTTGTTAACGATTTCTGTAGCTTTATCAGTTACATACGTTTCTTCGAATTTACCTCTAAAAGGTAATTGCTTGTTGATTGTTTTAATTAAACAAACTTCATCTTTTGCAAAGTTTCGTAAACTAGTAGATTTACCAGTTCCACTTTGACCAATAATAAGAACTTTTTGTCCCATAATTTTACTCCTTTTCTTCTAGTTCTGATGTATCTTCACCATTACTCTTGCAATATTTTTTAAATCCACAAAAGAAACAGTTAGTACCTTTTTTAAATTCAGTTTCCTCAATACAATGTTTCGTATCGATTAAAAACTTAATTACATAGTTGTAATCGTAATTAACTTGTACGATTTCAATTTCTGCATTTTCTAAATCTTCAATTAATTTGTCCTGGTAGTTTTCCAGACTATAATCAGCTTTAATTTTAGGTATAAAAACGTAGTATAAATTACGTATTTTATCTCGACCATTTTTCTCAAAGAAATACTTGTAAAGATGTAATTGTTCATCTTTTAAGTACGCACTCTTATTATTGGAATATTTAAAGTCGAATAGATCATAAGTCTTGTAGCTTGTTGGTGTATAAGTTTTACCTCCAACAGTCACTTCTTCATTTGGTACTTCTACCAGGTAATCGATATAACCAACAAAATCTTTGTCATCGATTTTGTCTTCAAAATAACCATCTGGTGGAATAGCAGCTTGTACCTTTGGAATAAGATATTCAAGCTTGATAGCTTCATCTATCATACTTTGTGTAACTGTTTCATAGTGACTAAAGTAATCTTTGATAGCAGCTTCAATACCTTCATCAATTCCTAAGTGCATTGCTGTTCCCAACACTAACGCATTGTCTGATTTGTAATCGAACTTTGTCTTTAACTTATCGATGTACTTTAATTTATATTGATAAGGACAATTTCTATAACAGTCTAGTCTACTGTGAGACACCTGCACCTACTTACCACACTCCTTTACTATTGCTTTGTAAATCGCTAACGCTATTTCTTGCGAGTCATATTTACAAAAATCTTCTAAATTATCAACAAAACAACACTCAACCAATATGGCCGGACATTTGGTGTTTTTAATTACATAAAGTTTAGATCCATCTTTTACACCACGATTTCTAATACTAATACCCCTAGAAATGTTATTACAAATTTCATTAGCAATTGGTAACTTAGTACCTTTCCAAGTGTAACATTCGACACCTGTTCCACCTCCAGCGTTTAAATGAATACTTATAAATAAATCAGCATTTTTGGACACATTAACCGCTTCTTTTAAGTTGTTGGATGAGCGGTCAAAAACAGCCGGGATAATTTCGTGTTTAGTATCAGCAAGTAGTTCCATAAGTTCATAAGCAATTTTACGAGTTTCGATAGATTCTACTAATTCACCTACAGCACCAGTTCCAGTACCAACTTTAGTGTGTCCAGCATTAATAACTATTTTCATAACACAACATCCTTTCCAATTGGTTCGTAACCTTTTAAGAACCTAATTAATTTTTTAAACTTCTCATACCCACTAGGGTATAAAATAAGTCCTATTCCACCGCATTTTTTAATCTGATCTATGTGATACAGTTGTAGTTCAGATGGTTTTCCATTAGGAGCTTTTAGTTCTACACCCAAGAAAAAACCATTACAACAAACAAGTAAATCCGGTGTACCAACTTTAGAGAAACGATCTCCGTGAGTTTTAATAAAATAACAACCCTGTTCTGTTAAAAACTTTTTAACTTTATTCTCGAACGATTTTTCAGCTGCTATGATTTATCACACTCCGTACAAAAACCTATAACTTCAGCTCTACCACATACAATATAAACTGGACTCCAGCCTATACGCTCGTCTTCTTTACTGTATAACGTTATACTAATGCAATCTGTTCGTTTTTCGTACACCGCTTTTTTAGCTGCTGCTTCTATTACTTCTTGTAAGCTATTGTATGATTTACAAGTCTTCATAGACTCTTTTAAGCCACCTCTATGTTCTCTAAATAACCATTTACTCATTTTCTACCTCTTGACTTAGCACCGTAGTATCTTTACACTCTGGACAGCGAACTGAGTAATACCATTTTCTAAGATACGGTTGGTAGGCTTTGTCAACATCATCGTTTTCTATTTCATATATACAACCACAATGATTACATTTAATTGTTCGAGGTTTAATAAAAGTGTATCCGTGTTTAATTATTTTCATCGCATTACCTCATCTTTGGTAATAGTTTTAATGACATTACCCTCATTACCAGTAATTACTACAGGAAATACGATGTGACCATTTTTATTAGTTGTAACAGTAGTTCCTTCAGTAATACACTTACGACATACAAACCAATAAGTAGTAACACCATTTTGCGTATCTCGGTCATCTTCTTGCATTGGTCTTTTACACTTACTACACCTTATATAGTCATATACAAAAGCTTGACTTATTCTTGGTCTTGGTTTAATTTCTTTCATACTCATTTATATACAGCTCAATGTTATACAATTTGCTCCTTAAGTGGTTGTTTTCCTCAACTAGATCTTGGATAACCTCTCTTAACATAGCATTTTCGTGTAACAATTGTTCATTTGTCACTGTACTTCTACTCCTTATCCTCTTAATATTTCTTTACGTTCTTTTTTAGATAGTAAAGGTTTGTCTTGCTTTAAGCTTGTATCAGCTTTTTTATAATCAACTTTATTTTGTTTAACTTTTTGATTTCTTCTAACTTTTTTAGTTAGATAACATTTTGGTTCTCTAGCATAAACAGGTTCTGACACATTAATTCCTTGTTCTTTCAATAATTGTAAATTGCTCATATCTACTCCTTCTTAAACGTATAACTAACACTTGCTGCTTTTTCAGTCACTTTTGGATAATCCGCAAGTAAACCTTCGTAACAGTATGGCTCAGCTTTTTGTAAAGCTTTTAAATCAACACTTACACTCTTACTACCTTTTTTACGACTGATAGTTACTTGGTCATTTTTAAAACCTTCTTCAGGTAATTCCGCTTCAATTGCAACTTTTAATGCTGCAATTTCTTGTTCCAATACTTCTTTAGCTTTGACTTTTTCACAAAGCACATCAATTAATGTTACGTTCATTTTCTTACTCCTTTAACTTCTTAATTACTTCTTCAGTACAACTAGCTTTAATCTCTTGTAAAACTTCTTCCGTGCAGATAGTCCAATCATTTGGATCATTTGCAACAGTGTAAATACCACAACCTTCTACAAAACAAATAACGTTGTCATCAACATATGCAACCGTGTGCATAACTCCAAATTTACTTTTTACAATGTCTCCTACTTTAAACATTCTTCCTCCTCTTTAAATAAATTGTCTGTATAGTCCCTACGCATAGCCAGTACATCATATATTCGATAGTCGATTCCACTCTTTAATAAATAGTAGAAACAACTATTCTTTTGCCCTATCCTGTGTATACGTTTTTTACTTTGTTCGTATAGATCACTCGATAATGGTGGACTAAAATATACGATTTTATTAGCTTTTTGTAGGTTCAAACCATAAGCTCCACTTTGGTATTGGACTAAAATCACGCTATTTTCGTTTTTGTCGAATACCCCTAATTCTTTTACGCTACCATTACAAAAACCGATTGTACGGCCATTTTCACGGCATATTTGCTCCAATTTAGCACATTCTTCATTGAAATTATAAAACACTACTAACCTATCATTAGTGGACTCCAGGATATCCTTAAAAGCCTCTAATTTACCCTCATTGTAGTGACCACAAAGCATACGTTGGTATAACATATTAGTAAGTGTGGTATCACCAACTAGGGTTTTATCTTCAATGGTAATGATTCTATCTTTCCTAAACTTTTTATACTCTTTACTTTCCGGTACTTTTACATCAATAAAAGTCTGTTCCGGTAAGTCAATAACCTCATCAGTTTTCATAAATACCGCTCCATATTCCCTTAATTTGCGTTTTAATCGTTCAACGTTCTTGTACCCACTAATTATAGGATAACCATCTTCTGAACGACTGTAGACCAAATATTGGCGGTAAAATAAAGCTTTTGATATCTTCCAACCAAGTAAATGACATTGACTCCAAAGTTGCTCGTATTTACCGTTTACAGGTGTTCCAGATAGTAAGATAACGTTAGTTGGATCTAAATTTTTAAGGATGAATTTAGCTCGTTTAGATGTCTCATTTTGGATTAAAGATGATTCATCTAAAATTAAGGTAAAGTCTGTTAATTTAGATAGTTCCTTACGTCTCCAGATAAGGTCGTAGTTGATTACGAACACGTCGATAAACTCATCATCGATAGAATTAAATTGATGAAAACTAGACCAATCTTCTTTTTCGAATTCTGTTAAATTATAGACACACGCAATACGACCGTAGTTATCAACGAAATGCTGATACCAATCATCAACCTTTGACTTCTGACAAACAACAAGTATATTTTTACCTAACTCGACCGCTTTCTCACTACCTACAAAGGTCTTGCCGAGACCCATATCCAGGTAGTAAGCCACACGATTATAAGTTTCAGTATCTTTTAAAACTTGTTTTTGGTGTGGAAATAGTTTTATCATTTCTCACCCCTCTTACTTCTAGCACCTACTCGCCATACGTATTTCATATTAGTGCTATGACTAACCCATTCCAAGTTATCTTTGGTGTTATTCGCACGATTACAATCGATGTGATTAACATCCGTATAATTATTTGGATTTGGAATAAAAGCTTCAGCTACTAACCTATGTACGTACTTTTTATACTTTTTACCGTCTTTATATAAGTCAACTTTTTTATACTCAATAGTATTGTTATATTGACTCAATATGCGGTTATTTCTTAACGAATAAACGTTTCCGTATTCGTCCACTCCATAAAGACCCTCAAAACCTTTTATTTCATTTATCATAAATCTCCTTTCTTGATATATTCATATAACATCTTTTCACTGATGTGGTAAGTCCACCTGGTACTCATCTTAACAGCTGTACCAATTGGTAAACGCTGTTGTTGTAGACCAATGCGTACGAACTGTGGACTCATATTTAAAATTTTAGCTGCTTCACGCACATTCATTACTAATTCCCCCAAAGAATACTTCCAACATTTCTTCATCAGTTAAATGGTACATTAACCTTATTTTCTTAACTTCTGATAGTTTAAAATCACTAATTCCATCAATTTTAAGTGACAATGTTTGCCTACTAACATCAAGTTTATCAGCTAAAGTTGTAATGTTATCACCGTGCAACACCATTTTAGATTTAAGTAAATTTGAGTTCATTTAACATCACCTCACGTTCTAATTTTATTATATTGATATAATACAAAATTGGTAGTCTATGTTAAATATTCTCATAATTAAGTTAAATTTTTTTAACTTTTTCACACAAATTACATATAATAAGTTATAACATTTATGAAAGGACGTGATTTTATTGAAGAAAAAACAACGTAGTGAGTATGGTTCAGTTTATAAAGTAAAGGATAGAGTGAATAAACCTTATAGGGTTATGGTTACCAATGGATATAAAGAAAATGGTAAACCAATTCGTAAGTCTTTAGGTTACTTTAAAACTGAACAGGAAGCTTGGGACGCTCTACTTAAATACTCAGGTAATCCAAATGCAATAGATGATAGAATTACTGTTAAGGAAGTATTTAAGCTTTGGAGTGAAGATGTATTCCATAGTCTTTCAGAGCATTCAATTAAGAAATACAACAGTGTAATGAATAAGCACCTAGAACCTATCGCACATTTGCGAATGGCTGATGTGAAATTTCATAATTTAAACCTTTTATTGAAAGGTAAAACATATCCGGTTCAATACGATATTAAAACCACTTTATCGAGCCTTTATAAATGGTGTATACCTCGTGAAATCGTAGTAAATAATTTAGCTGTTTCTTTAGTATTAGATCCAACTGTTAAAGCTAATAAACTTGAACGTAAAGTATTCACTCAAGAAGAAATCCAACATCTTTGGGATAACGTTGATGTTCTACCAAATGCTGATATCATCTTGATATTACTTTATACAGGAATGCGTATCGATGAGTTATTACAAATACAAACTAAAGATGTATTTTTAAACACTGAATATAGTTATATGGTTGGTGGTAATAAGAAATACGATAAGGAAAAGAACTTGATCCAACGTATTATTCCAATTCATCCAGCAATAAAACCTTTAATTAAGAAACGTCAAAATCCATCTAAGTATTTGTTCTTATCTGATAGAAATAAACCTATTACATACAATAACTTTGTCAAAACGTATTTACCTGAATTAGCACCTAACCATACTTGTCACGATACAAGACATACCTTTATTTCAAGAATGGTTGAACTAGACGCTCATCCTATTTACTTAAAGTTAATAGTCGGTCATTCACTTAGAGATGTAACTAGTAAAGTTTATACGCACGTAGCAACTTCAAGCCTTTACAATGAAATGCGTAAACTTGATTACAATGTCAACTTTTAATTTTTAGTAAAAACCGATTGTTATATTGAATTTTAATTTGTTATATGTACTTTTGGGTGTTTTATGGGTGTAAACTAGGTAATTTTAGAGTGTCCTAAAATGTCTAAATCCACTCATACCAACGTTTACCAACCCATACGCACCCGAGAATAGAACTTCTTATTATATGGAATGCCAATTCAAAATATTGCGACAGTAGGGATGTGCTTCAAACCCGGGTGCTTATTGGGTTCATAAGTGGGTGTAAATTCTTGCACTCATTTTATTTTGCACCCAAAAGTTATGCACTCGAATTATCTGGAATGTAAATTAGGTGATAAGTACACCAAACAATCGATAGCGTGCTTACTTCTAGCTGTAAAGTTTTTGCTATCAGCGTCCTCTACTTTTAAACGTTCAGTTAATGGATTATAAACTAAAACTTGACCTTCTGTTAATTTAGCAGCTTCTTCTTTCGTAAGCTCTGTAAAAGTGATATTAACTTGGGTCATCTTCTACCTCCAACGCTTTAAAGGTTTTTGTTAGTAGTTGATGTTCTCGGAAAGTTAGTTCTATTCCTTCTTTTGTAAAGCAACTGCCTTTTGTGGCACTATATGTTTTGTCTACAAAATCAATAATAATTAAATAAGTAACTTCGTGTTCACCTGTAAAAAATTTTTCTTTTACTACTTTTCTTAATCCAATGCTATTTACATAAATATTTTCTATCCACTCATACCCCAACTCTTCCCACATCTTTTTGACTTGTTCTAGTGTTACACTTGTCATTTCTTCAATATGTTTTTTCATTTTAGGAACACAGTCCTTACAATGTGAGTGGTAATTATCAGAACCACAACATCCATAACAATTATTTTTACAATACTCTCCTAATTTATAATTTTCAATTATTGTCTGTATTTGTTCTATTGTTAAAGTGTATTTAGTTTCCATTTACTCACCGCTCCAATCTATTTTTATTCCACATCTATTACAATAATTATGTTTGAACTTGTTTAATGGTTCATTACATTCAGGGCAATAATGATTATTCGAATATTGGTCACTAGCCCACCATACTTTTTCAACTCTTGGTTTTTTGGGTGTCTTAAGCTCATCATATTTTTCAGCTTTTTCACAAGCAAGTCTTACTAATTTATTTGCTTTTCTAACTTTAGCAAGTAAAAAATCTTTGGGTGTTAAATTACTTGCTTCTTTATATGCTTCTAAGTATTTATTCATTTACAACCACCTAATAATCTATTAATAAATATTATTCCATCTAAAGGTATTAACACTTTTAAGAAATTCCAAATACTATCATTATTTACGTAATCGGGTATGAATAATATAAATAATGCAATACACAAACCTTGAATAATGCTTAATAACATATGTTTTTTACTCATCATCCACTACCTCAAAAACATCAAGTCCAGGAATAACTGCACATCCTCCCCAAGATCCGTGTAATTGTCCTAAGCTGTCAATACACTCAATTGTTCCAGTTCTACCTGTATAATCTGCGAATATATCATTCATACTAATAATTCTAATTTTCTGACCTACCTTATAGTCACCTTTAACTACTAAATATTCTTGATATACTCCACCCTTTAATCGTTCTAAATAACGATTAGTGTTATTTAATACGTTTGGTTTGTCTATGAAACAACTTACACAGTCACCAATTAAAAGTATTGGTGATACCGCTATATCAGTTATGTAATATTGACCTATTAAAATGTCACCTGGTTTAGCTTTTTGTTTAATTTTTTCAATTGTTATTTTGTACATCTATACTATACCTTTCTACTGTTCTTTTAATTTTATATTCCATCATTTCTTCAACATCATATCCGATGTTATAAAGATGAACTAATTGTTTTAGCATAATTTGAACATCTGCGATTTCTTCAATAATGTTATTAATATCGTTTTTAGCAATTGCGGTTATCAATTCGCTGCATTCTTCGATAGTTTTAACTTTTTGATTTTCTAACCCAAAATGTTCTGCTATTTTTTGGATCATTTTACTCCACCTAATTTATTGGCCCATCTTTCAGTGTAAAAATCATCATAACTTTTATTATGTTTTTGTCTGTATTTTCCAAAGAAATTGGCCCAGATGATACTTGGTAAACCAATTACTAATAAATAAAGTGGTCCAAGAATAAATGATTGTTTTTGATGACCAAACTCGTGTTTAACTGTGTTAATATTATCTTTAGAGTTTTCAGACAAAAATACAAATTTACCTAAACTAATAGATCCACTTGTGTTCGTCCATACATAATAATGGTTATATTTTTGACCTTTCCAAATAAGTTTAGCTACAAGTCCAACTAACGTTTGTGGTAAACACCAAGTCCAAAATAAGATTTCTTTTAAGATTTTCTTCAACACAATTATTCACCAATTAATGAACCAATTAAACTACTTAAACTATCACTCGTTAATACTTCAGGTAATTCACCATTCCATTTTTCATAGAAAATAGTTTGTAATACAATTTCAGCACATTGTTCATAACTTAAACTTTCGTTATATTTAGCATAAACACTATCAATCATATCAGTTACAGCAGTTTTTTCAGTTGCAACTTTATAAGCTTCTGCGTCAGCAGCAATCTTTTTAACTTCTGCTTCAGCTTCGGCTTGAATTTTTTGAGCTTGAGCTTGTGTTTCAGCTTTGATTAATTCAGTTTCTTTTTCAACCTGAGCTTTTTGTTTTTCAGCTTCAGCAATTTCAATTTGTTGTAAAGCTTCAGCTTTATTTTTAATTATATTTTCAATACGTTCCCCAGCGTCAATATCATCGAACGATGTTGATACAACTGTAATTGAATAACGAGTGCTCATTATTTCACTTAAGTTTTCAGTAAAATCAAGTCTAACTGATTCTAATTTATCACCTAAGATAGAATAAATATCATATTTAATAGTGCTAGATTGTAATGCTTCTTTGACCATTGACGTTAATTGGTCTTTATTGATATCTTTATTTGATGTAACTTTATAAAATTTACCAGCATTTACAGCTTCAATTTTATAAACTACTGTAATAATAAAATCTGCGTAAGCACTATCACTTGTTTGACCACTAACTGTAATTTGAGATGTTTTATTAGTAGTAGAAATTTTAGTAATATGTTCAAAAATTGATTTGTTTTGGAAACCTTCGTATTTAACTTCTTCTAACACTCCATAACGATCATCATAAATAATACCTACTTGATTTGCTTTTATTGTAGTAAAACTTCCAAATAATAATAGCAACATTCCTATCGCTCCAACTGGAAACACAAAAATACATTTCCAACCCATACTCTCATATGCACAATAAACAGCAACTCCACCAATAATAACTGAAACTATAATACTAATAATTAATAATGTCATACTTACCTCCTTATCTGTCCTCAACTATTAATCTAATAGATGTTCTTTCTTCACCATCGATTTGGATATCATTAAACGCTGGTATAATAACTAGATTTTTTCCTGAAGGTGCAACATAACCTCTTGCGATACTCACACCTTTAATAGCTTGGTTTAACGCTCCAGCTCCTACACATTGTATTTCCACTTTGTTATCTGTTTTTAACGCATTAGCTACTGCTCCTGCAACTGATTGTGGTTTTGATTTGCTTGATACTTTAAATACTGTCATTATTTTATTACCTCCTCTAAATAACATTCTTTTAGTCTCACAAACGCACGTTCACTTAAATTGTTGACTTTCTTATATCTACGAGTTAGTAGCATAAGTGCTTGCTGTTTACTATTAGCGTAGACATAATCCGTATACTCTTGCATTCTTACTTGGTTATTTCCGTTTAACACGCAACCGTCATACTTGAATAATTGTTTCACTTACCACCTTCTTCTTTTCTTATCATTTCTAATAATTTAGCTGCGTTATCAGCGTTGTTACTTACTTTAAATACTCGTTTACGTTTGTAATAAACGATAATGTGATCTGCTCTAATTAATACGTCTAAATGTTTTGTGTTCATATTTTACTCCTTAAGTCCATATAGGACACCCAGACGCTCACACAGGAGCGTTTCGTCGCCTTTCAGCGTTACTCATCAGTGGGTTTATTGAAATGTTAATATGATTTGTATCAATTCTTCTTTTTTCTTTTTCGTATCAATTCGTGGTGAAATATTAATATTTATCCAAAATGCTAGATCAGCTTTTGTCCACGTTTTTAATTCTTCATAAGTATATTTCTTCATACCAACTCCTTATCTTATTTTCCAAGCGTTATATACGCATTTCTCTGAACAATCCCAAGTATCATAAATGACACCATCAACACAACAACTTAAATGACCGGCCATTCTTAATATGTAACTACCTTTGTTAAACTTTTCACAAAAGCGTGTACCGTTCATTCTTGGTTCACCAGATACAGCTGGAAAACTTAATTTCTTTCCTTTTAAAATGTTCTCAACAAAACTTTTCCAATTTTTATTATCATTAAACTTTTCGCATTTGGTATTTTTCTTATGTCTATTTAGTTCTAATGACACTTCTTCATAACTAATTCCTGTAGCTCCAGCAATTGCTCGTTTAACACAGTCCCCAACAATTTTTCCTTTTGGATTTAGATTTTTAAATACGAACATAATTCTTACTCCTTCTTAATTTGCACACACTCTCACGTGTGTCATTTTTCACATTTGGTAATCACTACCAAATTACGTGGACAGTATACACCCTTTGGTAAATAATGTCAATAATTTTTTAATAATTTTTTTAATAATTTTATTAATATTTTATTTTTGACCAGGTGAAACACCTACTAACCGCTAAAATACCCCTGTGACCCCGAAATTTGCCCTGTGTTCGATTTTTATAATTTAATCGACTAAATACTAGGGTAAGAATAAAAACCCAGCTCAACCGATTTTCGACTTTCAGAGAAAAAAGGTATAAACATAGCGACCCCCCTCCAAAATCGATTGTAGGGCAAATTTCAGGCTCAAGCATAAAAAAAGAGCCTTTTAAGGCCCTAATACTCACTGATACCGACTAATACCATATTTACATTAACACTAGCTGCGTTACCTACAAATCCAGTTATTCGATTATCAAAAATATTTAATTTTTTCATACAAGTACTTCTTGTCAAACCATCTTCACTAAACGCATAAGGCATTTCGATACAGATAGATTGACCGCTCCAAGCAGTCCCATCGTGTCTAACTTTAGGTAAATGATAGTGGAAGATCATATCATTAGTAGCTCCATTTTTCGCAAAATGTAAAACGTATCCGTTTCTACAATTTGATAGAGTTTTACTTAAAGTTATACTTTGGTTACTACCAAAAGCATTACCGCTTGATGTGTAGAACATCTTAACATTGTGTTGGTATAAACATCTCCACGGATACCAAGCTCCGTTGTTATGATTAATTATATAAACATCACCATCATCGTTAGTTAATAAAATGTATCCTTTAGTCGCACTTGTAAATGAAGCTATACCTCTCCAAGTCTTATTATTCACTGGCATATTTGCAACAGTGTTTGGAACAGTTATAGTGTGGAATCCAACACCAGCATTTAACACTTCTTGAGCTAAATTACTAACGATAACTAACTTATCAGTTCCATCATCTTTAGTAACTTTAGTTGTATTGAAAGCGTCTTGTAACTGATAAAGTAAAGTAGCAATACTTTCAGCGTCTGAACCATCAACTGACTTAAACACTTCGAAATATAGTAACGTATTAACTACAGGTAAACCCATTGATAACGTAATGCTAGAAAATCCGTTCTTTACATAATCAATACCTTCACGCAAAATACGTCCTTCAATGTGAACTTGTAAGATATCTAGCACACTATTATAGTTACTAATTGGAATAGTAATTTCAGTTTGGTTCTCAACAGTAGTGTTAACATATCCAGTGTACTTACGTAACAAAGTCGTAGTTGATAAAGTTTCTTTTACGTTATTAAACCAGTCCCAGAAAGATGTTTCGAACTGTAAAAATAAAGTCGATGTATCTACTTGTTGGATTAACGATGTAACCCAAGGACAGTCAGCACTACCACGTTTGTCAGTAATGTTCGATTGATAAATATTAACAGTGTTCGCTCTAACATAGATAGCAGCTAAAGTATATTGTTCGATATAACTTGTTCTAACAATTGTTGGAGCTACAGGTGTAGATCCTGGAGTTCCTTTAATAACTTTGAAATAACTTTTTAGCACAGTTGGAGTTTTATTAACTTCCACAACGATTAAGTCAATTCTATCTAAAGAACTTCCAACATCTAAAGTTAGAATTTCTTCTTCAGTTGATTCGAACCAAGTGTTAAAGAAATTACCCGCTCCAGGTCTAATCTTTACTTGCATTCCAGTGTCTTGCATTACTTGTAAATAGTCACTAGGTGTGTTTTGTGGAGTAGCGAATACTCCGTCTTTAACTAAGTATTTAAGTTGTCTGTTGAACTTAAATCCGTTATATTCGTTCTTTATACCAAGAGCAGCATTCGATGGAAAATATCCAAATTCAATTGCCATTTAATTCACCTCTCTAAATCTCAACATTAATTTTTACTTGATACTCATTACTTTCGTACCAAGATTCAATCACTTCAACGATTTTAGCATTTAAGCTTAAACCGTAATCAGCTTGTATTGTTATGATGTCACCTAAATCGTAATCTTCTTTGTAAACGTAACTATTTGCGTCTACTTCAAAGTTAAAGTGTTTGGTAACAGCATTTTCAGATAACACATTGATACCAGTTTCAGTTAACATTGTGTTGTAATCAGTCGCAACAATATCACCATCGTTAGTTGATGATGATCCGTGGTCTACAAACATTTCTTTTCGATTAATACCAGTTATAGTTCCCACGACTACTTTCTTACGATTGACACCTTCACCTTCACCGGCAACAATTGCAACGTTTTTCTCATTACTTAAATCCAACTCATAGGTAAATGAATTTAAGTTATGTAATCCTGGACTAAATTCAACAGGATCTACATCTGTTTGATTATTCGAGCGGTCAATTCCTCTATATAAAGTAAAGACAAACTCTTTGTTCTCGTTCATCACAAACTTAAATCCTATGTTATAAGCCATTGCTAACTCCTGGATAGCAATAAGAATATTATAATCTTCTGTAACTTGCTTAAGGATTGTTGGTCCGTATTCAGTCAATGCACCTAGCTTGATAAAATCAACAGTTCTCTCAGCTGTAGTATTAATAAAGTTTCTATCAACTAAAAATCGCATACAAATATCAACGCTATAGTTAAGGTTCAATTGTTCCCACACTACACGCTGTGACAATATGTTATTTAGTGATAGACACGTTACTGTTAGTTCATCCGCTCCAGAATCGATATTTTGTGATAACGTAATCTTAGTAATGACACAAACCATATCGTCGTCATCTCGACTGATATACTTACCTTTATTAATGAATAAATCAATTGCTTCATTACTAGCAGCAATTCTAAAGACACAACCGCCTACATCGTAGTATTTCTTTGTCCACAAAATCTCGATAGCATAGTCAACAATATCAATTAACTCTCTATGTTCATCTAATACGTTCAAAATCATAACTAAATACCTACGACTTCATCACGAGTTATAAACGACATAAAATGTCCACCATCACAACCAATTACTTTAACAGTTGTGTTTAATTTAATCCAAGTTGACCCGGCTATTAATTTATTCATCATACTAGTAGTTGTTCCATTACGAGTTATTGTTGCTCGATTTCTAATTCTAGCGTTCGTATCGATATGTAACACATCACCTTTTACAAACTCTCCAGCAAAACCTATGTATTCGTTAGGATTATCAACATTGTAAAGTAATACTTTGTTAGTATCACTTAATAACTCAATGTTAACGTTAAATCCAACTTCTGTACGACCATTGTTGTATAAGATTACTTGATTATTTAAGAATGTTTCACCTAACGTGATAACCTCATCGTGTTCAATGCTGAATGGGAATGTGATTCCACCACTTGTAGTAACATTATGAGTGTCCATTGCTTCAACATTTTTAAATTGTGGGTCAGGACAAAGAATACTTACTTGCATTACTTGACTTTGTGTATATGGATCACACTCACACGTTTCAACTACTCCATCGATATAGACTTTCTTATATGGAGTGTCACAGTATAATCTAAGAGAATTTTTAGGAGTAAAAAACTGATATAGTTCATCACGATTAGCCTCGCAATCTCCTTCTATGTATAAAGTAAATACTAAATTTCGTTTACTTCGTTTAGATCCATTAAGTGTTACACCATCTACACCAATCATCGTAGTTTCGTTAAAAGCAGCGGATACAGGACTAGTACCTTTGACTTTATCAAGAATCCATTTGTCTTCGTTATTCGTTAAATCTAACGTCAAAGTATTCATTTCAACTCGCCAATCGTACATCTATACCACACCGCCTTTCAAGTCTAATAAGTTTCCTGTATATCGATACATTTCTTCTAATCTAGGTTGTTTAGGAGCATTAATAATTTGAGTGAAATTATTAGTAACTCCACCGCTAGCTACCACTCCAGGAGCTGACTCGCCACTATTCGCATTAATAGTTAATCCGCCTTTGATTTTTCCTAAATCATTAGCAACTTTATTACTAAATGCGTCAATGTCTTTTTTAACTAAAGGTAATGAATCGACAATCCCTGCTCCAATACCTTCACCTATGAACATACCTACAGAGTCGTGCATAAGTTTAGATGGTGATTTAATACCAAAGAAATCTTTAAATGCTCCCTTAACATCATCAACGAATCCGGAAATCTTATCTTTCACCCATTTAATTTTGTCATTGATACCGTTCCAAAGACCTTCCACGACTTCCTTACCATAAGTCTTTAATTTCTCACCAATTCCCTTAAACTTATCAATTACAGAGTCAATAACTTCTTGAGCTTTTTCTTTTACTTTCGTAATGATAGTAGGTATAGCGTCAACGAACTTCATAAACAATTCTTTTGCTTTAGTAAGCAAAGTATTCTTAGCATTTCCAATTGTGTCATAAATCGATTTAAAGATTTTAGGCATTGCTTTAATGATTTCCACCACAATTTTAGGAATAGCCTGAATAATCGCCATAAAGAACTTAATCGCACCATCTAGTAAAGTAGGGATAGCTTCAAGTAATCCGTTGATTAAAGCGTCTACAATTTGTGGTAAAGCAACAATTAAAGCGTCAATGATAATTGGTATAGCGTCAATAATCGCCATCATCATTTGAACCGCTCCATCGATTAACATTGGATGTGCTTCAATTAAAGCGTCAATGATAGATGTAATAATACCAGGTAAAGCTTGAATTAAAGCTGTAATAATGATAGGAATTGCGTCCACAATAGCCATTAAAAGTGTAATAGCAGCTTGAATAAGTTGTGGAATAGCACCTACTAATTGCTCGATTAACATCGGTAATATTTCCATAATTTTCTCAATAATTACAGGTAACATTTCCGATAATCCATTAATAATTGCTAATGTTCCATCAATGACCACTTGTAAAATTTGCGGTAAAGCGTCTAATATAGCTGTCAATAATTGTGGTATCAACTCCATAACTAAATCGATTAAGGTAGGTAACAATGCTGTAACAGAATCTAATAAAGTAGTAATGATACCACTTATTCCTTCTGCCATTTTTCCTGCTCCACCTTCAACACCATTCAAAGCGTCAGTTAAACCACCACCAAGAACTTCAACAAAAGGTAACATAGCTCCTAAAACATCATTAGCTAATACTTTTAGCATTGTCATTATAGGTTCAGCAACCGCTCCAAGTTCAGCCATAGATTGAGATAAAGCTGCGTCCGCTTCTTGAGCTGCAATTACATCTTTATTCGTTTCTTTGAATTGGTCACTTGCTTCACTATACGCACCGGTTAATGTATCAGTAATTAACTTTTGTCTTTCTTGTTCACTTGTACAAGCGTCTAATTTCTTTTGAAACTCTTCTTCACTAATTCCGGCCCAATTAAGTGCGTCTGCTAATCCCCCGGTGATTTTTCCTGTCTTAGATGTTTCTAAACTTGCTTCAGCAAGATTTTCGATTGGTAAACTATCCCCAAAAGTCGCATACACACCGGTAGCAATGTCAGTCCATTTAGTTAGATCTTCTTCGCTCTTAGCCATTTGACCAATCATTGCTGTAGCTTCGGTTGCTTTTCCAGTATCACCTAAAACACCGTACAACTTACCGTAAGTACCTGTGGCTTGTTCAGCGGTTAACCCCGCTGTTTTAAATCCGGTTTCAAGTTTAGCCATATTGTTACGAGTTTCACGAGTAGATTCACCTAAAGCTAAAAATCCCCCAACTACTCCTGTAACAGCACCAGCTATACCAAGTAAACCTTTACCTACACCACCAGCTACATTTTTGATAGTATCCATTTTAGATCCGCTATCTTTAACATCTGTACCTAATTTACTAACAGCTTTACCAGCTCTTAAAGATACTGACTCTAAATCGATAGTTCCGGCCTTTGCTTGCTTAAGTGTTTCATTATAGTTAGTGAATTCTGCTTCAGTTTTATTAACTACAGCTTGTTGATTGTTAAGTTGAACTTTTAATCGTCTAGCAGCTTCACTACTTTCGCCTTGTTCAGCCACAACTTTTTCATACTCAGCTTGTAATCCAGATAATTTCTTTTTTTGCAAAGTTAACACTGTGTCCAGTTGTTTAACTTTAGCGGTTAATCCATCGGTAGATTTGGTCCAATCATCCATTCCGCTTGAAGCTGCTTTAAACTCACTATTAGCAAGTTGTATTTGCTTATTCGCTTCATTCAAACCAGCCTTTAACGATGTGACATCAAGACCCATCGCAATACCAATGTAATTTTGTTCAGCCATAAGACCACCTCCTTATTGCTGATGTTTACTAAACGTTACTTTTTTAAAATTCTTTTTATTTTTAGTCATTTTAGGAGTTTCATCTTGTCCTTTAAGTCTACGAATTAAAGTACAGAACTCACTAAAACGTTGTTTTCTAATTTCAAAAGGACTTATGTGAAACTTTTCACATAAATTTAGTTGTAAATCGAATAAAACTTCATAAAGGGTAGTGGTACTCCCACCACCCTCAGTTAGTTTTTTCCTGTCAATTTCCCTACAGCTTTACCAAGTTGATTCATTGCGAAATAATAGATTTGAACAATTACTCCAGCAACATCTTCGGCTTTAAAGTATCCATCGTCATCTGTTAACTCAAAAATTTCTTTAATAAGTTCAATGAAATAAGGATATCCTTCCTTAACCATTCCAATAATAATCTCAACTTGGCTTTCTCTTGATAAAGCTTTTAATCCTGCAAAACTATCAGGATTAATGATATGTATAACCTCTTCACAAACAGCAGTTGATAAACCAAATTCTTGGGCAACATATGTTTGTTTCACTCTTCTACAAAGTCTATCTTCATAAACAGTTAATTTAAGATCCATACTTTTTTACTCCTTTTTTATTTTTAATTAAGCACCTAAGTTAATAATTTCTTCAGGTGTTAAAGGTGTTAATGTTGATTTACCATCAGTAAATACACCTAATAATTTTTCTTCAGTAACTTCGGCAGTAATAGGAATACAAACACTCTTGAATGTTTCTTTCTTATTGTTACCGCATTCGCATTTATAAGCTGTGTAAGCAGCATTGAATTGATATTCAACAGTTGCAACATCAGTTCCATCATTTTCAGTTGTATGAGAAGTGTTACCACCAGTAACTAAGCATTTATACATAATGTTTACTTCTTCAGTACCATCAGTTAATTTACCAATATAAGATAACGCAACGAAATTACGTGTCTTTTTAGTTTTAACGATCATATCTTTTCCTTCAACATATGTACGACCTTCTAATTTAGCTCTAATGTTACGAGCTAAAACGTCCATTACAGCAGTAGCTACGTCAGTACCTTCTGATAAGATACCACCTACAGCTTGGTTATCACGGAAACGTTCCGCATAACTTTCACTACCTTCAACATTTAATGATTCGCAACCTTCTAAATCTTCCCATTCACCAGCTGAATAACCATTAGCGTTATCAACTACATCGAATGCAACTCTAACGTCACGAATACCACGATAGTCATTAAATGATTTAGCCATTTTTTATTCCTCCCTATATAATTTCTTAATGTTAATTAATCGACCGAAATAATCGGTTCTTCCACTTGGGGTATCAAATGATTTCCCCTCAATGATAAATCCAGATTTACGAGCTTCCGCTTCAAATCTATCCATTTCCTCATATACGAACTCACTATCATTTGAGTAAAAATAAACAACAATATGTTTAGCATACTCTTTCAACTTGTTATCACGATACGCTACTCCTGGAGTTGATGGATTCCAAAATGTAAAGAAATGGTCTGGCCAATTATCACTAGGTAATGATCCTTGTCTAAAATACAAGTCGTCATATCCTAACTGTTTAAATAACTCAAATAATTCTTTCATTTTAAAGCCTCCAAAATCTCTTCAAGCGTATTTCTATGTATCTGATGTATCTCATCTATGTTGTTATCAATTGCTTCCTGGATAAAAAAGCTAGGTTGGATTGTTGGTGTGCCATAATTTAAAAAGATAGCCGGTAGTCCACCTTTACGAACACTAAACCCTAATCTTACAGTACCAACACCATCTTTCCATTCGATAGGATATACAGTAAACGACTCTTCAGTGTGTCCTGTTTTATGATGTTTAGCCATAAAGTTAAGCATATCTCGTTTAGGTAGTTCTACACTTTTCTCAACCGCTTTAGTGATAGCTTTTTCAACATCACCACCGGCCTTTTCTATCTTTTTAAGTAAGTCACCAACTCCATACATTTCAATGAATGCTCCGCCTTTTCTAGCCACGATATCTCACAACCTTAAATCGCATATATTGATTTCTTCTGTTAATGTTCTCAGGACTAACAGGTAGTTCCCACACACTATCATCATCAAGTAATTTAATGCGATCATTTTTCTTAAGTTCCGGGATAAACCAACTATCAACTGTTAAAGTATCTTCTTCACCGCTCACATTATCGATAGTTCTAACACTACCTACCCACGCTTTAGCTGAACAGTAATATATAGTGTCACCTTCCACATATGTTTGTTTATTAACACCATTAACGAATTGTTTAGTTAATGATAGTATTTTAAAAGGTACGTTAAAAGGTACTTGTGGTTGATATTGTTTACTCATTTTTATAAACCTCGAATGTTAGTTGTAAAACTCTTTGTTGGAAATAGTCTGATAATTTAGTATCACCATTTCCATAGTTCCATAAGTCAGCAACTCCACGAATAATACAACCAACACATTTAGGATCTATATTTTTATCCTCAAGTAAGTGTTTTGGAACACCAGCACTTAACATATAGTTGATAGCTTCGTTCATATATAATTCAATAGTTTTGTCTAAATGGCTTGGAACGTTCCCCAAAGCCGTTTTAATTTGTTCTAAAACCTCTTGTTTTGTCATTTGCACCCCCAAATTTGACCTACAATCGTTTTTTATTTTTAAGTCGACTAATTTTAAGGGTCAACTTTTAAAACGAAGGGTGAGCGATTTTACTCACCCTTAATAATTGTTACTAAGCTTTTTTCTTCAATAAGTAGATGTAGTTAGGATCTAAAATCTTACCATCAACGATAACTAAAGCTTTAGTAATGTATTGGTTAGTATTTTCATCAAAGTATTTTTTGTAACCAAATTGCATATTAGTGTTGATTGCATAAGCTTTTTCTGGAACCCAATAGATACCGAAATATTCACCATTAGCAGCTTCGTCAAAGTTTTTGATTGAAGCTCCTTCTTCAACTAATACAACATTTTTAGCCCAGAATTTACATTCAGTTGCACCGTTTACAGGGTTAGATAATTCTCTAGCTACAGGTTGTCCATTTGTGTCTTCTAAAGTTTCGATGTTAGATTCGAAAGTATTAGCAGTCATAACGAATTCTGGAGATAAACCTCTCATAGCTAAAGGAATTTTAGCGAATAATTTTTTCTTCCATTGTTTCCAATCCGCCATATCATCAGCTGTGAATTCAATAATGTTTTTAGCAGGAACTCTTTGGATACCAGCTGAAGTATTTGCGAAAATACCTGTAGGTTGTCCAGCTCCTGTTCCGTCAGTAATAGCAACGTCCATAGCTTTTACATAAGCTTCAACTAACGCTTTAACAACTTCAGCTTCAAATGCTTCAACTGTAACAATACTTTCAAGTAAAGATTGAGCAATACGAATTTCCCCGATATGATAAGAGAAAGTAACAGAACCAGTAATTGCACCAGCTTTTTGTTTTTCACTTACTCCGTGTTCAGTATCAGTACCACCTGTTCCGCTCCAAACTAAGTTAGCTGAGAAAGCACCAATTGGATATTCAACTCCACCTTTAACAGATGTTTTCTTAACTCTTGAATATAATTGACCGTAAACTTTTTTAACTTCTTGCATAACTTCATCAACGATAGTGTTAGGTAATAAAACACCTAAATCGCTTGAAACTTGTTCAGCAGCACGAACATTTAATTTTTCGCTTCTAATTCCACGTTGAACGAAATCTTTAAATGCTTTACGATATTCCATTGTTGATAATGGATCTACATCATTTGAACGTTGAGTATTACCAACTACTTGATATGTTCCCATAGGGTTAAATCCACGTTCAGCACCTTCATCTTCATTACTTGCAGCTTCATCAGCTTCAACTTCAGCTAATTTTTCTTTAGCTTCTTGTAATTCAGTTAACAAAGTTTCTAAAGTAGCTCCTAATTCAGCTCTTTTTTCTTTGTTATCTTCATTGATTAATGCTTGTCTAATAGCATTAATACCAGCTTCCTTTTTAGCAATTAAGTCTTGTAAAAACTTTTTCATTTTAATTTCCTCCATTAGAATAAATATTTGGCCTTGATTTTTAAAAGTTCAAGTTCTTTTGAGTCACTATCCAGTGAACGTTTTTTTCTCATACTGTCCAGTATGGCTTTAGCACTCTCCAGTGCTTTATTATCTCTAGCTGTAGAGATTTCAGTGTCTTCATACGCTGGAAACGTAACAGCACTTACTTCCACTACAGTTGAAATATCAGTAATTTTTCTTGTAGGATGATTTGTGTCTTCGTCCTCCCAAGTTTCACCACGAATACCAAACATAAAACTCATACCGCTGATGTCTCCACGTTCAACAGCAGAATATAAAGCTTTAGCTTCGTGATTATTTTCACAATCTAAGTCAACCTCAATCTCTAAACCTTTGTCAGTCTTCTTAAGTCTCATAGTTGAGTTTTCATTGTTGTTTCTTGAACGAGCTAAAGGTATTTTGTTTAGATCGTGATTAACTAAAAATCTAACATCTTTTAAATCCGTTTTATCTAACGCACCAGGCATTATAATTTCATCGAAATAATATAAATTAGTGCGTGAATTATAAACTATAGGTAAACCCTTAAGGGTATATTTATTTTCAGTCTTATCCGCTCTTACTTCAAATGAGTAAGATCTTTGAATTAACTCAGGCATTTTTACACCTCACTTAACAACTCATCAACTAGCTCTAATTTAGCGTTGATTTTCATTTTTTCTTGTTCGTAGTATTTTTCACGTCCAACTAAATAATTATTTAACGCTTCATCAGCAGCTTTTTGAGCTTCTTTAATATCTTCATCATTAATTTTTTGATTTGCTAAATCATAAGTTAATGATTGTTTTTTACTATTTAATAAATCTTTCACTTGATACCTCCTATTCAGTAACAACATTATATCTTTCAAATAATTCCAAAACTTTTTCATTTTTTAAAATCTTCTTTTGTTGCCCAGAGTTCAAAGCGTTGTACATTGTTTCCAACGCTTCTTTAGTTTCATTTTTTACTTGAGCAACTTTTTCATCTAATTTATTCTTAGTCATTACTTACCCCCAATTCCTCAAGAGCATTATATAAGTCTTGTTCAGTTGCGTTTCTTTCTCCAATATCTCTATTTAACCACTCTTGATATTCTTCTTCAGTTACTTCAACATAGTTTTCAGGACTATCATAGATACCTAAGAAAATATAACCTTCAGCAATATCACCATTATTTACATCTTTTAAGTGCATTCCTTCACTAGGAATAAGTTTATTTTTAATAAGTTCCATTATGCTAAAGTCCATCCTTTCCCTGTAAAATAATCAGTTGCTAACATAGCTCCTTCATCAGTGCTTTCACAAATAACACAAGGTCTAACTGTAATTCCTTCGTATGGCTCTACTCCTGTTTCCTTAACGTAAACACCATCTAATTTAGCAAGGTTAGTGCTTCCCATAGTTAATGTTTGAGTAGTAGTAATTACTTGACAATTACTCATAGTTGTTACTAAATCACTTGCTGTAAATTTTGTTGAACTTGAAATAGAAAACGATATTTTTATTCCAATAGCACAAACATATTTTAAACTTGCTCTTGTAAATGTATTTGTTACATTTGTTGCAGAACGACAATCGATTGTTATTTTCTCTAGAACACTACAATTGTTTATAAAATCGGAAAAACCAGTTACTTTTTTTGTAGTTGGCAAATTGATTTCTATCAATTTATTACAATTATTAAAACAATTTGAAGCAGATGTTAAATTTTCAAGATTTATATTTGGATGAGTAGTCATTTGATATGAATTTGCAAATCCAAAATTTAAAGTTGTCATATCTTTTGTATCATTAAAACTTACTTTATCATTTTTTGTATCATCCCAGTTATAGAATAAATAATTTCCGCCTCTGGCTGTTAAAAAAATCGGTAGTCTATCTTCACCGCCACTAGCAACATTAACATTAGCACTAGCATATTGAGTAACATCGTGAGTTCCGTTTTCAGTTATTTCTATTGTTCCAGTAGGTTTAATGTATCCTTCAGGAATGCTACTTCCACCACTAGAGCCACCACCTTCACAAACAACTTTATTTAACTCTTTTAATAAATACTCGACTCTACTACGAGGTGTAATATCGTCGCAACTTTCTTTCATACAACATTGTTTTAATAGATGTTCCATTCGTGATTTACAGTTGAACTCACTAACGTCTTCACCATTAATCAATGCGTTTAATAATTTTTCTTCGTTACTCATTCATTACACCTCCTACTTAGTATTGTTTTCTAGCCAAGTTAACCACTCGCTAGGACTATTATCAAAGATAATTATTGTTTGATATTGAGTTTGTCCATTCCAACCGTCACCGTATGCGATTTGCTGACCATACTCATTACAGTAGTATATTTCAACTGGTCCGTCATTGTAGTATTCCATTGAACGATAATGTGTATCGTTTGACACGAAATCTACCACCGCTTCATTTGTTCCTTCTTCAGTTGGCATTGCTGAAAGTCCTTCATCTTTAAATGTATAAGATGTTCCTAATACAGCATTAGCTTGTAACCAAGCGATTAAATCAGCGTCAGTAATGTCTACTCCATCAATTAAAGTGATATATTGATATTTAGCTTCTGACCAACCAGAGTTAGAATATGCTTGTACCCAACCACCATAGCCAACAGATGAAGTAGAGTTGTCTACTTCTAAATCAGTATAAGTTTCTCCACCACAAGTAAAGTTTACGTCCCATACATAGAATTTAGAAACGTCCACTGTATCATTTAATCTCCAAGTTGTACCCTTTAAATTAACTGAAACAGGTTCGTATTGAGCTATTACAGTTAAATCACTCGTTACATTTACGTATGGTTTATCCCATCCAGTAAATACATAACCTTCTCTAGTTACATTTGTTGGAGCGGTTGCACTTTTACCTTCTTCTACACTTTGAGTTTTTAATACTGTTCCATCATAGTCTTTAAAAGTAACTGTATAACGAGTTATTTCTTCCCACTTAGCAACTAACGTAATATCGCTTGTTACTGGTGTTGAGAAGTTATAATCTACTCCATTTAATTGCCAACTTACAAACGTATATCCGCTTCTATATGTTGTAGGTTCTGAAACAGTATTACCTTTAGCAACCGCTTTACTTGATACACTTGTTCCACCAGCAGTGTTAAACGTTACTATGTAGTAAGTAGGTGTTACTTCACCGCTTCCACTTTCACTTCCAGTTCCTTCAGTTGCTATTGACTTAATGAACTTATAAGCATTGTCGTTTGTGACTTCTGCTCCACCAGTTACAGTAAATGTTTTGTAACTTGAGTTTATCGTTCCAGTGCTTTCATCATAAACTAGCACTTGAGTATCCATTCCTGTATCACCATTGACAAAATATAATCCTTCACCAGGCATATACATTAATACATCAAAAGCTCGACCATTAGATTCCAAATCAATAGCATAAGTATGGAATTGATTAGGTACTACAAATGGATCATTCACTGTCCAAGTAGTTCCGGTTAATCGGTCTGTTGCAGGTGTGTCAGTAGGTTCATCATTACCACCAGTGTTTCCACTATCAGTATTTCCACTATCACCACTATCAGTGTTAGGATCATCACTTACATCACCACTAACAATTACTCCACCAATGTTATGCAATAATATTTTAGTTGCGTCATTAACGGTTGCGAAAATTTCTTGAAAGCTATCCATTTCTAAATTCTCATTAGCTATTTTATAAACCTTTCGTTCACCATTAATATCATAATAAAATTCTGCTTTTGCTTTAGATGTTGATGTTTTATTATAAACAAAATCAACTAATCTAAAGTCTAAGTAATCTTGATACCTCAAATGTTCAGGTAATTGAATTATTACAAACTGAGTATATCCAGAGTTATCAGTAACACACACATTTATTGTAAAGTCCCAAGTTGACTTAGTAGACATTAAATCTTGATAAATTCTATAAGTATTAAATCGAATTAATTTAGTTGTTGATTGTTCAATAAAAGGAACAGCTTTGTCAAAATCAGCTTTATGAACAGTAGGCCATTTACATCCGGCTTTACAAAAACTATAAATTGTAGGTTTATTCGCCATCATCTACACCTCCATCTGTTTTATTATTTTCAGCATTTTGTTTATTACTAGACATAGCAATTTGATTATTAAATGCTGCGTCTGGTCGCATACCAAATTTAGTACGCAATTCGTTTTTCCAAGTTGAACCTGAATCAACTAATAAATCGAATAATTTTAATTTTTGGTCATTGTCTAAATGAATTAAATCTTCAGGATAGAATCTAATTTTGTGACCATAACCAAAGTTTTGTTTACCTGTAAACAATGCTTTTGTGTGAGCTTGTTCCATTTTAATTAAAATTGGTTCTAATGTTTTTTGATAGAACGAATTGTATTGAGCTGTAGTATAGTCACCTTTAACGATAGCTACTGGAACACCCCAATAACGTAATATCTTTTCATCGATAAAGTTTAATGTTGCTTGGTCTAGGAATTGAATTTGTTTATTAATTGGAACGTACTCATTATTTAAGTCAGTTGGTAATATCGCTGTATCGAATTCAGCAATTTTCTTTTCAAAATCAGCTAACCATTTCAATTGGTCGTCTTTGTTAACTTGTGATTTGAATTTCATTACACCGTTAATCTTCATCGAAAATTGTAATGCTTTAGCAAGATTATCTAGTAGCATTTCATTCATTTTTAAAGTTTTAAGTAATGCTTTGTTATCAGGTTTACCGTACTTATTACCACCCATCACGTCATTAACTGAAAACTTACGTCTTATATGAATTAATTTGCTATAAGGAACTTCACCTTCAGAATCATTCTTAAACCACATATGTACCCAAATAGATCCATCAGAATAATGTCTAAACTCTACTTCACTTGGTTGAATAGGTGTTAAACTAACTAACTTTCCGTTATCACCATATGTAGGCCATACGAACGCATTTTCATTGAACAACAAGTTCCAAGTAATTTTTTCTAAATAATCACTCATTGTCATTAATGGATTAGGGTTTTCCAAAACTCTTTGAACATCGTCCATTATAAATTGTTCTTCACCATTAACCATCTTTACGTGAGTCATCATTGCTTTACTAATTTCAGTAACGATAGAATGTAAAGCTTGTTGTACTACCTCATAGTTATATATCTCATCACCATACTGACTATAGATTGCACCGCTTCCATTTAAGAAATTAACTAACGTAGCACCTACATTTTTAGCTTTTACAAATCCTAACTTACCTAATATTGAATCTATAAATTTACCCATTTTTCACCACCTATTAACTCGGTAACATTTCCGCTATTTCTTGACTATATCGATTTAACATTTCTTGACACATCACTAAAGTAACAGCACCATCGATACGTCTATTTCTTTCTGATTTCTTCAAGATAGATTTGTCATCACCATTAATCTTTAACCCAGCATTACCTAAACACCATTTGTCAACAACGTTTAGTCCAACAATTAATTGGTCTTTTAGATCCGCTTCAACTTGACATATAGCACGATGTAAAGTTTCTGGACTTTGATTAATAACAATAAGTTCTTTCTTGTCATCCCAACCGTAATATTCGCATTTACGAATAAAGTCGTTTTTAAACTTTTGGTCGTAACCAATTCTAAATATATTAATCTTGTATTTTTGTTGCACATCCCAAAGCCAGTCAGCAACTATTCCTAAATCTTTAATATCGTTACCATCAACGATAGTAATTAGTCCTGCACTTTCCCATTCTTCATATCTAGCACCAACTTTAACGTCGTTTGATTTAGGATCTTCAAGTTTAGCTCTAGGTATCCAATAATGCTGCAACACATATTTATAACTCGAATTGTTCTTAAACATATATACTTTAGCGGAAACCATATCGTTTGTTTCAGCTAAATCGACAGTAGCAACCGCCCAATAATTTTCAAATTCTCGTAATTCAAACGTTGCATTGTATTCAAGTATAGCCGGATTAAGCCAGCGTTCACTTGAACCTTGTTTGATATTACAGTCTTTAGTTAAGAACGTTAATCGTGTACTCATCTTGACACTTGCTTCATCACATAAGTCACGCATAAAGCTCCATTTCTTAACAGTACCAATTGATGGATTCGCCTTTTGCCACAATGGATTTATACCTAGCTCGTTGACTTTCCATACTTCTTCTTCGGTGTCCATCATATAGATCCACGGTAACTTACGTTTGTCAGTATCGATAATGTTTTCACGCTTAATAATTCGTAAGTATTCGTTTAGAGTTTTATCTGCAAAGCCGTCCACAATAACTCCATCACTAGAAAACAAAGCAATTAAATATTCGTCTTGCGTAGACGCTGATTGTCTTAATGGCGAATAGATAGTATCACCTTCAAGTGACCATATTTCATCTATCCCTGCCATTACAACATTACCTCCCTCTTTATTACGAGTGGAGTCACTAATCTTACGCAAGAAATTATTATTAAGTAGGTTTTTAATTCCCTTTTGGTTCTTCCAGGTAATAACTGAATCAGGATCAATATAAACCCTCATATCGTTAATCTCTGAATAACAAAGGTCCGCAATTTTATCGTTCATACCACTACAAACAATTCCACTACCAGGACTACATAAGAATAATTCAGTAAGTTCAAGTGCAGCTATTAAAGTTGTCTTTCCGTTCTTACGTGCAATCCACAACAACAATTCAACAAATCGTTGCACCCATTGACCCGTGTCAATGCTCTTAACTTTAAAAGAGTACAATACTTCGATTAAAGCTTTTTGCCACAGCTCTAAAAGAAATGGTTTACCGGCAAATGGCGATTTTGTATGTTTAATGTTCGTTTCAATGAAATCGATATACACATACGCTTTAGTGGTATCGAACCTATATTCATCGTAGTAGAATTCTTCTGCTAGATTATTAAGTCCCTGTTTCATATACCAACAAGCGTGAATATTACCGCTCTCGATTTCTTTCATATACTGATACAAGTAAGTTTCTTCGAATCTATCTTTTGTAGTAATGATATCCTTAAGCATTAGCTACCACCATACAGTTTATTTTGTAAGTCTTTAAGATATTTCTTAAGTTCAGCGGTTTTACTATCGTCTTGTTCAGTTTCAACACCAATCAATTTACAAAGTGTTTTAATTACTAAATTATATTGTTGTAGTAAAGGGACATACATTTTACGAGCGGGAGTTTCCTTTTGTTTAGTTGGATCTTGCGGATGAACTTTAATAAAAGGTAACTTTTCAAGCTCGAATAAACGTTCTTCTAAATAAATCAATCGGTCAACCAACGAATGTGCGAACAATTGCACTGACTCGTCTAGCTCATCGATTATTTTATGTAATTGTTCCACTCTTTCCATAGTTTCACCTCATTAAATGGCGGAGACTACAGGACTCGAACCTGTGCAGCCTTTCGACTCTAACTGTTTAGCAAACAGTCCCCTTCACCTACTTGGGTAAGTCTCCTTTAAATGGTGGGAGTCACTAGAGTTGCACTAGTCCTAAGCTTGCTTAAAACTCCCTTAAAACCCCAAGACCTAAGTACATTGGAGTATGATCGTTTTACTTTAATTATGTAATTCTTAAATACAACACTTTTTCAAAAATCCGGCTAAAAGTTTTTAAAAAATCTCAAAATTTGCCTCGGGGTGAAAGATACC
>JAEIGA010001174.1_pt1 | contig 40281 bp, 77 predicted proteins | sample 9270691 | NCBI WGS metagenome assembly JAEIGA01 (sample SAMN17057246, study PRJNA624740) | gut metagenome | biome: biome; isolation source: fecal sample | host: Bos grunniens | place: China: Xizang | collected 2019 | reverse complement strand
TCACCACAATATTTTGGTGAAATTGTTGTAAAAAAGGTTCAATCTTCGCCAAGCTTAAATGCTGGGGGAAATCAACCACAAACAACAAATAGTATTATGAATGATATAATTCGTAGTGCAAGAAACAATGATTAAAAAAGGAGAGAAGAAAAATGGCAAATATTACAAGAACAGATGTTGATGCTTTAATTGAAACTCAAGTAGCTAGCGAAATATTTGAAGGAGTAGTTAAAGAATCAAAGGCTTTGTCAATGTTCAAGAGATTACCTAACATGACAAGTGATAAAACAAAAATTAGAGTTTTAGATACTCTACCAGTTGCTTATTTCGTAGATGAAACTAAGAACAATGGACGTAAAAATCTAACAAAAATGGCTTGGGAAAGCAAATATATTAATGCTGCTGAATTAGCAGTTATCGTTCCAATTAAGGAAAACGTATTAAATGATACTTCAATCGACATTTGGGCTGAAGTTAAACCAAGAATTGTTGAAGCGTTTGGTAGAAAAATAGACAATGCTATTTTCAATGGTGTTGACAAACCAGCTGATTGGAGAGAAGGTTTAATACCATCAATCGTAGCTGCAGGTAAAGAAGTTACTGAAACAGGAGAATTATATTCTGATATTAACGATGTTATGACAGAAGTTGAAGAAAGCGGATATAATGTTACTGGATTAGTAGGTGGCGTTGGACTAAAAGGTAAATTTAGAATGATGACAGACAAGAACGGTCAACCACTAAATGCTACTGAAATTGGTTCATTAAATAGAGCATATCTTGACAATGGTGCATGGAATAAAACTTTATCTACATTAATAGCTGGTGATTTCAATCAAGCAGTTTACTCTATTAGACAAGATGTTACTTACAAAGTATTAGACCAAGCAGTTATTCAAGATCCATCAAGCGGAGAAATTTTATATAACTTAGCACAAGATGATATGGTTGCATTACGTGTAGTTATGAGATTAGGATGGGAAATCCCTAACCCAGTTAACGCTTTAGATGAAACTGAAACAAGATTCCCATTTGCAAGTTTAAAACCAAGTGCATTATAATAAATAAATTAGAAGAGGAGGGCGTTTATGGAATTTGAAGGACAATACCTTGAGTATGATGAGTACGAGGAATTAGGTGGTTCAATTGAAGAAACGCCTTTTAATATATTAGAATTTGAAGCTAGAAGAAAAATTGATGAAAGAACATTTGGAAGATTAAAAGGAATAGAGAATATTCCGGTTGAAGTAAAAATGTGCGTGTATGCTTTGATAAATACTTTAAATAGTTATAGTATGGATTCAACAAGTTCAAGAAATAAAAATATTGCTAGTGAAAGCACAGATGGTTATTCGGTAAGTTATGCTAGCGGTAGCCAAGTACAAGAAATTGTAAAATCTAAAAGTGCAGAGTTAAATGAAATTATTAGAACTTACTTGTTGAACGTTGTTATTAATGGCGAACATATATTGTATGTAGGTGTATAGATGATAACAAATGCTAGTTTAACGGTCTATCATAAAGTATTTGATGAAGCAACAAGATTAGAAAAGTGGGTAAGATTTACTTATCCTAAAGTGTGGTTTTTCGGTGGTAAAGGTGCTGGGATTAATAAAGGTTATGATAATGCTAATAATGTAGATATTAGAATACCTTATAATGTTAATAAAGTAGATATTGCGAATATAAAGATTGGTGATATTTTAGTAAAAGGTACTTTAAGAAAAAATATAGTTACTCAACAAGAACTAAGTGATTATGAAGTATTTAACATAACAAGCATTAATGATAATAACTTTGGTAATAATCCGCATATAAGAATTGGTGGTAAGTAATGCCAGTTAAATTGAAACCTACAAGTCAAATAAAAGCAAGATTAGGCATTCAACCTAATGGGCGAGTGCAGAAGTTCTTTACTAACACTTGTTATAAGCATATGGATAAATATGTTCCGCAAAGGGATGGTAATTTAAGAACTATCGTAGATATTCAAGCGGATAGTATAACTTATGAACAAGAATATGCTAAATATCAATATAAAGGTATGCGCGAAGATGGTAGTAGACCAGTTAAAAATTACACTACACCGGGAACAGGACCATATTGGGATAGACGTATGGTCAGTGCCGAAATGCAAGATGTAGTTAAAGAAGTGCAAAATTATATTGGAGGTAAATAATGGATTATAAAGAAACTAGAATATCAAAGTTAAGAACTTATTTGTTTAGAATAATTGACACTCTTGCTACTGATAAGAACTATCAAATTAATGCTAATATGTTATCTAATGACATTAATAATTATTCGCTTGATAAGATACCAACATCTAGTCAAGTTGAAAGATGGGTAACAGGTTTAGAAATACATCGTGACGTTTTCTCTTTTAAAAGTAGAAATGCTTACTCACAAGATGTAATAAATAATCTTTCTAATATAGGGTTCTTTGAGAAATTTGAAAGCATAATAAAATCTAATAACAAGAAAGGCGTTTTGCCTGAGATAAAAGGTATAGAAAGTATTGAATGTTTAAACTGTGGAACTATGTTGAGTAATGATACTAACACAGCCGAGTTTGATATTCAAATACAAATAACATATAGAGAGGAGTAACCCACAAGATGAAAAAATTGGAGGCTAAAAAGGATTTTACTTTAAATGGAGTTAATTATATAGTTGGCGATGTTGTTAAAGTAACCGACATAGCAGTAATAAGAAAGCTAAATGAAAAAGGGTTTATTAAACCTCTTGATTACAGAGAATTAATTATTCTTGAAAGAGAATTAAATAATAAAGAGGAGGTATAGGAATGGAACAATTATATCGTGACCAGTTTGCTCACTTTATAAATACAACTCCTGCTGGTGAAAGTGAAAATTTTGTGCTTGAAGGAACTGGTGTTGAAAGTTTGGCACTTTCTTACAATCCACAAATTTCACAATTCAAAACTATCATAGCAAGAAGTGCGGATGCAGTTTTTGATGGATACCAAATTCAAAGTTCTGTTAGTGGAAAAAGAATTTATAAAGGAGACCCAATTTATGAATTTTTAAATAACGCTAGAAGAAAAGCAGAAGCAATTGAAACTCAATTATTAGAAGTTGAAATGGCAAATGCTACTGAAGGAAACTATGAAGCAACTAAGTATAATGTGTTAATCGTTATAACTGAATTTTTAGGAGATGTTGCTTCAATTGGATATGATATTTATGTACGTGGAAATCCTATAATTGGAACTGCAACAATTGCTGATGGTAAACCAACATTCGTTGAAAAGTTATAACAAACCTTAAAGGGTTGAGGGGATAACCCTCTTCCCTTTTTATTTTAATAAAAATGAGAAAGAGAGAGGAATTAAAACTATGGCAGATTTTATTCAATTGAAAAAAGACAATATTTTAAAAATAGGAATTAAAGATACAAATGGAATTGACACAGGGGAACATTTAGAGTTTGATTTGGAGGACATTGAGTTGCCTTTAAGATTAAATCAATGCGAAGCACAACATAGAAAGAATTTAGAGTTTTTAAAAAAACAGTTTATAATAATTGATAAGAAAGAAGATAAAAAAGGGAAATTTATTTTAACATTCAGGGAAGAAGAGAAGTTAAAAGCATTACAAGAATTTTATAAAAGAGAAATGGATTCGTTGGATTTGTTTTTAGGACAAGGTGGAACTAAAAAATTATTGAATGGAAGAAATCCATACTACTCTATGTATGAAGATATTAGTGAAATGTTAGAACCAATCTTACCAAAGTTAAAATTAAGAGCAGATGATATTGCAAATAGAATAAAAGAAAAATATAGCAATAAAAAAGAAACCGATGTGTTGGAATAATGGACTATCCAAAGTATGTAAAAATTGGCGAAAAGAAATATAAAATAAATACTGATTTTAGAGTTGCTGTTGAATGCCAAGAAATTGCACTCGATGATAGTATAGGGGATTTTGAAAGGGCGTTGGCTATTATATATAAATTGTTTGGTGATGATGGGCTTGATGATAGTAGTAATTATGAAAAGTTATTAGAGTTAGCACAAAAGTATTTGTCTTGTGGAAAAGAAGTCGATAATACAAATAATGAAGAACCTGATATGGATTTTGTGCAAGACATGCCTTATATAAAAGCAAGTTTTAGAAGTGACTATAACATTAATTTAGATGATGAAGAAATGCACTGGTGGGAATTTTATGATTTGATTAATGGATTATCTAATAGCGAAATGGGTAATTGTTGTGTTTTAAATAGAATTAGAAATTTAAGAACATTCGATACAAAAGATATTAAAGACCAAAAAGAACTTGCTAAAATTAATGAAGCAAAAAAACAAGTTGCTTTGAAGAAACGAACTGTAAAGAAAAACTTAACAGTTGAACAAAAGAAAAATATAGATAATTTCTATGAGAAAATTGGAATAAAAAGAAAGGAGTGATTTTATGGACGGATATGTTGTAATTGGAACTCAACTAGATACTAAAAGTTTTGAAGCACAAATTGATTATATTGAAAGTCAATTACAAGAAATAGAATATAAGTTGAAACAAGCTGATATGGGCTTTGAAGTTGGAGATACACAAAAACTAGAAGCACAATATGAAAGGCTTGTTAATCAATTAGAAAATTTAAGAAAGAAACAAGCAGATATTAATAAAGCAGATTTAACTAATATTCAGAAGTCTATTGATAAAGTTGGAGATTCAACTTCAAATGTTATAAAAAAAGTTGGTAAGTGGGCATTGGCTGTATTTGGAATTAGAAGTGCTTATATGTTTGTCAGAAACGCAATGAGTACACTTTCACAATATAATGAGCAAATTAAAAATGATGTTGATTATATAAGATTTGCTATGGCTAGTGCATTGCAACCTCTTATACAAAATTTAATAAAATTGGCTTATACTTTATTAACGTATGTTAATTATATAGCCCAGGCTTGGTTTGGAGTAGATTTATTTGCAAATGCAAGTGCAGATGCAATGAGTAAATCAGCAAAATCGGCTGAGAAAATGAAAAAATCTTTAGCTGGATTTGACGAAATGAATGTTATAAGTGATTCTTCAAGTGGCGGTGGGACAAGTGCAAATGTTCCTAGTTTGGATTTATCAGCTCCAGAAGATGTGCCAATACCTAGTTGGTTACAATGGATAGCAGATAATAAAAATATTGTTATTGCTGGATTATTAGGAATAGCAGGTGGTTTAACAGCAGTTCACTTAGGTTTATCTTTAATACAAGGATTGGGAATAGGTTTAATATTAGCAGGTGTTGCATTAGCAATACAAGGAATTATTGATTTTATTAAAGATCCAAGTTGGGATAATTTTTTAACAATTTTGCAAGGAGTAGCATTAGTAGTAGCTGGTATTGCTGTATTAATGGGTGGATGGGTAGTAGTACTGGTAGCAGTAGGAGTTGCAATAGTAGCTTATATAATTCAAAATTGGGAAAAAGTTAAAGAGATACTTGGAAAAGTAGGAAATTGGATATATGAAAAAGTTATAAAACCAGTTGGAGATTTCTTTGTCAAATTATGGGATGGAATAAAAAGTGGAGTAAAAAGCGCTGTTGATTGGATAAAAGAAAAATTTAATTCAATGGTAAGTTTCTTTAGTGGCTTAATACCAAAAATTGTTGGATTATTTAAAACAATAGGAACAAAGGTCGGAGATGCAATAGGTGGTGCATTTAAAGCAGTTATTAATGGCATTTTAAAAGCAATAGAAACAATATTGAATAAACCAATTAATGCAATAAATAGTTTGCTTGATGTTATTAATGCAGTTCCGGGAATTAATTTAGGGAAATTAAATACCTTTAATCTACCAAGACTTGCAGTAGGTGGTATTGTTAATATGCCGGGTAGAGGAGTTAATTATATGGGTGCTAACATTGCTGAGCGCGGTCCTGAAGGTGTTATTCCATTAACAAATTCTCAAATGATGAGTGAACTTGGAAAAGCTATTGGTCAATATGTAACAATAAATGCTAATATAACTAACACAATGAATGGTAGAGTAATAAGTAGGGAGTTGCAAAAAGTGAATAATAGTAACGATTTTGCATTTAATAAATAGGAGTGGTATAATGTATATAGATGAAAATAGCGTAATAATAAACGGTGTTTCTATGGGGCAATATATAGTAGAAGCAAAGTTTAGTTATCCAAAATTATGGGCTAGTGATAGTGGAAGAAATTTAGCAGGTAAAATGACAGGAACTTTAATTGGAGTATTTCCAAAACTTATATTGCAATTTAGACCACTAACAAGAAAAGAATTAAATATAATAGCTCCAATTTTAGATAGTGCAAACCAAAGCATTACTTATTATGATCCAAATAAAAATAAAGATATAACAATGACAACTTACACAGGCGATTGGGAACTTACGAATAATAACTTAAATCAGAATCAAGGTTTTAGTTGCTCGTTTATAAGTGTGCAGAAAAGAGCGTGATTAAGTGAAAACACATACAAATAGTTTTAAAGAACAAATAAAATTAATTGGTAAAGAAATTGATAGTAGAATTACTTTTGGTAGTACGGTATTAGGGAAAAATGACCTTAGTGCCGTAACTCCATCATATCAAGGAGCTATATTAAAATCAGTAATGAAACAACTAGATATTGATAGCAATGTAGAAATACCTCTAGGAACGATTTTAAAGTATGAATTTGGCTTGAAAGTTAATGGGGAATATGAATATATTAACTTTGGCAATTACGTTGTATATAGCGTAGAAAAACAAGAAGATACGAATAGCTATAAGATAGTTTGTTATGACAAATTATTATATTCAATGTTAGAATATATAAAATTACCTATTACCTATCCTATTTCAATTCGTGATTATATTAATGCCATAAGCACAACACTAGGATTAAAATTTGCTAATAAGAGTGATAACTTTGCTAATTATGATAAACAAATACAATATGACTTATATGATGGTATTGGGTATACATTTAGAGATGTTTTAGATGAATTGGCACAGGTTACAGCAAGTACAATTTGTTTAAATGAAAATGATGAACTTGAGGTTAGATATATAACCGAAACTAATGATGTTATAGATGAAGAATTTTTGAAGAGTGTAAATGTTAATTTTGGTGAAAAATTTGGTCCAATAAACACGATAGTCTTGAGTAGAAGTGCAGGAAGTGATAATATTTATTATCCGGCGAATTTGCCTGATGAACCTTATGAATTAAAAATAAGTGATAATCAAATAATGAATGGTAATAATAGAGTAGATTTCTTACCAGATATTTACAATAAATTGAATGGCTTAGAATTTTACACAAATGATTTTGCATCGACAGGAATTTGTTATTATGATTTATGTGATAGATATTCGGTTAAAATTGGAGAAAGCATTTATTCTTGTATTATGTTTAATGATGAGGTGTTAATAACACAGGGTTTAGAAGAAAATATATTTACTGAAAAACCGAAAGAAACTACGACCGATTATACAAAAGCAGATAAAATTGATAGAAAAATTAATCAAGTTTCTTTAATAGTTGATAAACAAAATCAAATTATTCAATCAATTGCTAGCAAGGTCGAAGATATATCAAAAACAATAACAGGGAATGGAAGTATTACTTTGGAAAATGCTTACAAAGGCGTTTTACACAAACTTACAATAAAAGGAAACATTAGTTTAATATATCCAAGTAATAATTTATTTCCAAGTTCAAGTTTATATGCAAAAAATTTCAAATTACAAGTTGATGAAACAATATATGATTTAGATATTGATCGTTTAAATTATATTAATTCTAATATTTGTGATGAGTTTGTTTACGAAAATGGTAATTGCTATATTATTCGTAGGGTTGGAACAGATGAAAATGGTGAAATGTATCAATTAACAAATGAAATAATTGAGCAAAGAAAAAATATTTTAATTAATGTTTTAGAAAATTCAACAATTACATTATTGGAATTTGATAATGCGATATTAAGTGCTGAATATTTATTGCAAAATCAATACACAGACGTATTTGCAACTGAGGCATATGTTAATAGTGAAATTAAACAGACTGCTGATGAAATAAATATTGAAGTAGCAAAAAAAGTTAACGATGATGAAGTGGTTAATGCAATAAATGTTAGCACTGAACAAATTACTTTGCGAGGAAACAGATTGGTTGTTGAAGCAGATAATTTTCAATTAGATAAAGAGGGTAATATGACTTGTAACGATGGAAATTTAAAAAATGTTAATATAAAATATGGCAAAATTTCTTTATTAGTAAATGATAAAAATAATTACGGACCAGCTATTGAAATCATTTCAGAACAAGAAGATGTTAATAATGATAGATATTTATTAATTGAAGATTTGTATGTAAGAAGTGTATTGGCACCGCAATCCTTATTTTTAAGAAATAAAGCATTAGATTATCCAACAGTTAGTTTAAGGACTGGTTATCAAGGAAATTCAGGGATATTAACTTTAATGGGACCGCAATCATCAATAATTTTAACTTCCTCGACAAATGCGTCTTCTTATTCGCAGGATATTTCAATGTATGGAGATGGAGGAATAATTAATTGTACAAGGTTAAATCAATCAAGTATAAAAGAAAAAAAGAAAAACTTTGAAAAATTAACAAACGCAAAGGAAATATTAAATAACGTTGATATTTATAAATATAATTTTAAAGACGAAGATGATGCTGTTAAAAAATCAATTGGATTTGTTATAGGTGATGATTTCAATTATTCGTCTGAAATAACTTCTGTTGACAATAATGGCGTAAATATTTATTCGATGTTATCAGTGGTATGGCAAGTTGTAAAAGAACAACAAGAAGAAATACTAAATTTAAAAGAAGAAATCAACAAATTAAAGGAGATGATTAAATAATGGAAAAAATAATTTTTGAAGATTTACCAAGTACAAAAACGCCTTTAAATGCTGAAAATTTAAATCAAATACAGACAAATGTAGAAAACTCTCTTAATGAAGTAGATGATAAATTTAATTATTCTACAGAAGAAAAAATAATTGGAACATGGGAAGGTAAACCTTTATATAGGAAACAATTATTCTTTAATACTGGGGTTAATCCAAATGCACCTTTACATATTGAACATAATATATCCAATATTGATGAAATATTTGTAGATTATTCACATTCTTATTTTTTTAGTGAAGAAGTGGGTTCTTATACCTTACCGCTCGTTGGTTATGCTGGTAATTTTACAGATGTTATATATTGTACAGTTAATAAAACCGATGTTATAATTTATGCTAACAGTGGTTGGGGAGAAGTTTGGAAAAAAAATATAACAATTATATATACAAAAAAAACAAACCAATAGCCATATTAAAAAGGAGGTAAAAAATGAATGAATATAATTTCAATGTAAAATTTGAAAAAGGAAGAATATCAAGTAATTTAAAAAAATTAGTACAAAATGATTATAATTCTACAAAAATAAATTTTACTTTTGACCGAGAAGGAAGAAATTTATTTAAAATGTTATATCCAGATGGTTCGGCATATATTACACAAATAGATAATAACGAATTAATATTTGGTCCTGGTGTATTAAGCCAAGATGGAACTTATGAAGTTGAAATAGTAGTTTATACTGAAGATGGTCGCTTGACTGATTATGCTACTACAAAATTTGAAGTAAGAGCCGAGTTAATACAAAGTGATGAAATTGTTGAAGTTGATGATAGATTGCCGATTTTAGATTCATTAATAAAAGATGTTAATAAAATTAAAGAAGATGCTGAAAATGGTCTATTCAATGGGGAAAAAGGAGAAACTGGTGCGAGTGCTTATGATATATATTTGTCAACTGGTGGAACTTTAACCGAAAATGAATGGTTGGAAAGCTTAAAAGGGGAAAAGGGTCAAGATGGCTACACACCAATAAAAGGAACTGACTATTGGACTAATGAAGATAAAAAAGAAATAGAAAGTTATATTGATGATAAGTTAGGAGTGATTGAAAATGCTTACTACTAAATTAACGAATATAGCAAACGCGATAAGAAATAAAACTCAAACAAGCGTGGCAATGACACTTGACGAAATGCCTTCTAAAATAGAGGGCATCTCAACTGCTGAAAATTTAACTGAAGAGCTAAACACATATAACAACGGATTATCAGAGCAAGAAACAACAATAGAAGATATTATGGAAGCATTAAAAAATAAAGGTATAGGACAAGTTCCAAAATATGCACCTAGATATATTAAAACAATCACTTTCCAAGATTATACTGGTACGGAATTGGATTATGAAATAGCCAATTTAGATACAACTAATCTTATAACTATGAATTATATGTTTGGAAATTGTAGAAATTTAACTAACCTAGATTTAAGTAGTTTTAACACAAGTAATGTTACAAGTATGAGTTCTACGTTTTCAGGTTGCAGTAAATTAACAAGCCTAGATTTAAGTAATTTTAACACAAGTAATGTTATAAGTATGAGTTCTATGTTTTCAGGTTGCAGTAAATTAACAAGCCTAGATTTAAGTAATTTTAACACAAGTAATGTTACAAGTATGACTACTATGTTTCAATTTTGTAGTGTTTTAACTGATTTGGATTTAAGTAATTTTAACACAAGTAATGTTACAAGTATGACTAATATATTTTATAGTTGTACCAATCTAACTAATTTAGACATAAGAAACTTTGATTTTGCAAAAGTTACAAATTCTACTAATATGTTTAATGGAGTTCCTACTGATTGCTTAATCATAGTAAAAGACGAGACCGCAAAAGAGTGGATAACTAGCAAATTTACAGATTTAACAAATGTTAAAACGGTGGCAGAGTTATGATTATAGTTAAAACAATATTATTTATCATGGCAGTAATTTTATTATTAAAGGCAGTTTTAAAAGAGGATTTTAATTATTTGTTTTTATCAATATTGTTACTTGCTATCGGTTTAGGATTAACAAAAGTTATGTGAAAGAGGTGAAAGAATGAATAATAAAGAAACATTGCAAGGTTATAATAATAGATTAAATGATAATAACACTTCTTTAAATGGCATTTTAGATATTATAAACGAATTGCCTGAAGCTAGTGGAGAAGTTAATTTGCAAGATAAAGAAGTAACACCAACAAAAGAAACGCAAGTTATAAATTATGATGAAGAATATGATGGATTAAATCAAGTAATAGTTAAGCCTATACCAAGTGAATATGTTATACCTAATTTACAAAATAAAAGTATTGAGATAACTGAAAATGGTACTACTAATGTGACAGCTGATGAAGGTTATGATGGGTTAAATAGCGTCGAAGTAACTACCAGTATAGGTGGTAGTGTAGAAAAGCCTGCTCCCATGAGCATATCTTTTGAAAATTCAACTGCAACTACGTTAACAGGTTTTGGGCAATTAGACACAACAAATATCACTTCAATGCTTAAAATATTCGCTAATTGCCAAAGATTGACAACTTTAAATTTAGAAGGACTTGACACAAGTAATGTTACGAATATGGGTTTTATGTTTAATAATTGTACTGCGTTAACCGAATTAGATGTGAGTGCTTTAAAAACAGACAAAGCTACTAGTATGTCTACCTTATTTGGGGGGTGTACTAAATTAGAAAAAATTAATGGTTTAACAAATTTTAACACAAGTAACGTAACCACTATGTACGGTTTATTTAAAGACTGCAGAGCTTTAACTGAATTAGATTTAAGTAATTTTAATACGAGCACATTAACCAATATGTCGTATATGTTTCAATACTGTCGTAATTTAACAACTATAAAGTTTGGAAACTTTAATACAAGTAATGTAACCAATATGTCGGGCTTGTTTCAAGATTGTAAAGCCTTAACAGAATTAGATTTGAGTAGCTGGGATACAAGTAAAGTTGATTATATAAATAAGATGTTCGCTGGTTGTACTAATCTAAAAAAACTAGATATACGTAATTGGGATAAAACCAATATGGATAATAGTGCTGATATGTTTAGTGATGGTACGATGGATACCTCAGTACCAGTTGATTGTCTAATCATAGTAAAAGACGCTACAGCTAAATCTTGGATAACAAGTAAATATACATGGCTAACAAACGTCAAAACCGTAGCAGAGTTAGGTTAAGGAGGTGAGAATATGAATTTAGATACATTAGTATCATTAGTAACTATAATTATTACATGGGGTTTAGGTGTTATATCTAAAAAATATACAAAACTAAACAACAAACTGATACCTATTCAAAATATTTTAATAGGTTTAATAGTTGCATTGATTGAATGGATAGCAACTAAAGATTTTTCAACTGCTATTGCTTTAAGTGGTTTAATAGCAGGCGGTTCATATGACATATTTCACAACTTAGAAAAAATAGTGAGAGGAGAATAAATTATGAATATAGTAAAAAAAATAGTTCCAGAAAGTAAATATAACATTAAGTGTCCTTATGAAATGAAACCGACAAGAATAGTAGTGCATAATACTGCAAATGATGCAACTGCAAGGAATGAAATAGCATATATGACTAATAACAACTATGAAACATCATTTCATTATGCAGTAGATGATAAAGAAATAGTGCAAGGAATAGAAGAAAATAGAAATGGTTGGCACGCTTCAGATGGAAATGGTAAAGGAAATCGCGAAGGAATAGCAATTGAAATATGTTATTCGAAGAGTGGTGGAGATAAATTTATTAAAGCGGAGAAATTAGCAGTTGAATTAATTGTTGATATTTTAAAAAGATATAACTGGGGTATTGATAAAGTAACTAGACATCAAGATTATACTAATAAATATTGTCCTCATAGAACATTAGATATGGGTTGGGATAGATTTATTAAAATGATTGAAGATAAGTTAAACCCACAAAAAAACAATAAGGTTAATGTTTATTATAGGGTTAAAACTCAAAAACATGGTTGGTTACCAGAAGTCAAAAATTTAGAAGATTATGCCGGGTGGGAATACAACCCAATTACGGATGTAGCTATTAAAGTTGACAAAGGTTCTTTAAAATATAGAGTTCATGTTAAAGGTGGAAAATGGTTAGGATGGATTACTCAATATAATATAAAAGATGCTATTAATGGGTATGCAGGCAACGGAAAGCCTATTGATGCTATTCAAGTATATTACTATACACCTGATAACATAAAACCATACAAAAAAGCAAAGTACAAAGTTAATAGTTATAGTTGGCAGTATGATACAGAAACTAAAAACGGACAAGACGGTTACGCTGGATTATTTGGAAAAAATGTTACAAAATTGCAAATCACAATTGAATAAAGCCTTTAAAAACAAGGCTTTTTTCTTTTTTTAAAAAAAATATAACAAAATGTTAAAAAAAGTATTGACATTTTATTAACAAATTGTTATAATTAATACATAAATAAGAAGGGAGACAAAAAAATGAAAAAAATTAAAAATTACATTTATGGGAAATTGGTTGAAAGTATGTTAGAAGATGATAATTTTATACCTATCTATTCAGGCGATGATCTAATAGAATTTGTATATAGAAAGGTGGTGGAATAATATGGATGCAATCAAAAAAGGAATAATGGAGTTGGAATTATTAAAGATTAAAGAAGAAATGGAGAAGATAAAAAATGAATATTAAAAGGGATTTTACAATTATTTTAGTAGGGGTGATATTAGTTGGTTGCTATATGATATTAAATAGAACTTATATGGAAGGAGTGAATGCTTGTATAGAAAAAGGTAACGATGTTAGTTATTGCGAATATCATGCAAGCAGATAATTATGAGAGAAGAAAAGAATAAAAAGGTTTATAAAAGTAGAATTGAAAGAAATTCAACTAAGAATAGATTAAAAAGAAGAATAAAAATAAAATTAAAAAGATTACCTAAAAAAGTAATTAAAAATTCAATATATTTATTAGTAGGTTTAGCATATGCAACTTATTTATTAATAAGAAGTTTTGATAATTTAGTAGTTAAGTTATTCATGAAATTACCTAGATGGAGCAGAGCCTCTATAATATGGGCTTTAGTAATAAGTAATGTCTATCATAATTTTGATTTTAAAGTATTAGCAAAAGAAGTAAAAAACAATACCTCAATTATTACCGCTGAAACAATTCCACAAGATAACACCCCTACACTTGAAAAGACTGCTCAAAACGAAACGAAACAAGAAGAAGAGGGTGAATGTACCTTAGAATACGAAACAGCCTGTAAAATCAAAAAAAAGGCGGAAGAATATAATATTGATTGGAAAACAGCAGTTGCTATTTCGAGATGGGAAACAGGAAACTTTACAAGTAGCCTTTATCATAATAAAAATAATGTTGGTGGGTTATATTGCAATGGATTTATTAGTTATAATTCTTTAGATGAAGGAATAGAAGCTTTTGTTAGCAATTTAAAAAGAAATTATTTTGATTTAGGATTAGATACATTAGAAAAAATCCAACCTAAATATTGCCCTATTGGAGCAAGTAATGATCCTAATAATCTTAATCAACATTGGTTAAAGGGCGTAACACAGATATATAACAGTTTAGGAGAAAGTAAGTGATGCTAATGACAATAAAAGAAGATACTAAATTAGCAAGTCAACAATCTAAGTGTAAAAAGTATTGTAAATTTTGCGGACATACTATTAGTTTCTATGCTTTTGAAAAGGATAAAAAATTATGTAATTGGTGTAAAAGATATAATTATAGAAATGAAAAAGTTGAATTTAGAGAATTGTTGTTAAAAAAGAAAAGAGAGATTGAATAGTGAAAGAGAAAAGTACACTCGAATTAGGGCAAAGATTAAACCAAATAAGGGTAGAATTACAAAGATTATGGATTGAAAGCAATCAAATAATAGAAGAATTACATGATAGGTTGCCTCATTTAAAGAATGATGTAGATATGCAACCTAAAAAGAGAGTGAGGAAATATGAAAATAATAGATTTATTAAATAAAATAGCAAAGGGTGAAGAAGTACCGACTAGAATTAAATATGGTGATTATATTTATATTTATGATTGCAAAGCAAAAGATTATTATACTCCAGATTTAAATGATTGGTTAATAGAGTTTATATTGAGAAGTGCATTCACTCATAATTTAAATATTGTAGTAGAAATAATAGAAGAAGAAAAAGAAATAAAGAAATTAAATTTACCTAGTTTTGAAGAATTTAAAAATATGAGTGCAGAAGAAAGATATGTAGTAACAGCAAAAGAATATGATGTTTTAAACGAACTAATAGATGTAATAAATGAAATGAGGGATAAGAAATGAATATATTTATTGATACAGAAGATATGGAAGAAAGATATGGAGAACAACTCTATATAGAATATTTAGAAAAACAAAACAAAGAACTACATAACAAGATAGATAAGGCTATTGAATATTTAGAAACCAATGGATATGGATATGATTGTTGCGGTGATATGTGTTATTTTTTAGATGAAGATAACCAGAAGGATTTATTAGAAATATTAAAGGATAGTGATGTAGATGAATGAGTTATTAGGTAAATACTTAAATGGTTACAAGATAGTAAAAACAGAAGCAGATCCTTTTATAAAAGGACAAATTAATTTATGGACTGATAGCGAAAAAATCGGAACATTTGGCGATAGGTCAATTACAAAGTTTTTTGTAAGAGATGAAGGTAATAGCAATAAAATATATCAAGAATTAGTTGATAAAGAAAATTATAGATTAAAAAAACAAAAAGAAGAATTTAAAAACTGGGTTGTTGAGTATAGATATAATAAAACAGGTTCTAATGAAGACGGTAGATATTGTGTAGCTATTTCAGTTACGGATATTTTAAATAAGCTAAACGAATTGGAGGGTAAGAATGAATAAAGTAATAGATATAGTAGATATAAAAACAGCAAAATATTTAAGATTTTATGTAGAAAATGATTTTATCTATTGTGAATGTATTTGTACAGGTGAAAGGGTTATAGTAGGAGATTTGATTGTAGGAGATAGTGGTGTAGATGAATAAAGTAAGTAGATTTAAACAAATAACAAATGAGATGGTTAATTTATATGAAAGTTTTGGAGAAAAATATGAGAGAAGTATGGAAAGATATTGAAGGGTATGAGGGGTTATACCAAATAAGTAATTTTGGTAGAGTAAAAAGTTTTCCTAGACTTGGAGCACGTTCACAAGAATACATATTAAAACTTACTGATAATAAAGGATATATGAGGATTAGTTTGGCTAAAAATAAAACGAGAAAAACTTTTTATATTCATGTTTTGGTAGCAAGAGCATTTATACCAAACCCAAATAAATATCCTGAAGTAAATCATATTGATGAAAATAAATCTAATAATCATGTGGACAATTTAGAATGGTGTAATAAATCATATAATGCTAATTACGGAAATAGAAATAAATTAATTAGTCTACATAGTGCAATGTTAAGACCGGTTCTACAATTCGATTTAAACGGTATTTTTATCAAAGAATATCCTTCTATTGCAGAAGCAGTTGAAGAATTAAAAATTAGAAGTAGTGGTATTTCAAATTGTTGTGCTGGTAGATATTCAAAATCTGGGGGATATAAGTGGAGATACAAGGAGGAAAAATAAAATGGAAAATGACAAGTCAAAAAAATTTAAAGAGATAACTAATGAAATGATTGAATTATTTGAGAGAAAAAATAGTGATTACAACAACTCTATTCACGATACATATATGAAGTATGGAGCAACAGCTTACTTAGTAAGAATGGAAGATAAGATTAATAGAGTTAGAAGTTTAACACAAAGTAATAACCAAAAGGTAGATGAAAAGATTAAAGATACCTTAATAGACCTAGCTAATTATTCTATATTAATGTTGTTGGAGTTAGAAGGTGGTAAGAATGAAAAGATTATTAATGAATAAAAATTTTATAACAATAATAGGAACGATAATAAGTTTTCTAATTATGATTAGTATATTTTATGCTATTAGCCAATGTATAAGTGGAAGTATATCTATAACGATAGGTGTTAATTAGGTTAGGAGAATAAATATGATTAAAACAATTTTAGGAGTATTAGGGTTAATAGTTATAGGTACAATATGTTTATTTGTAGTATGTGCTCGTATAGTTAGTGGTTGGATATCAAAAGGAGAATATAAAAATGAAATTAAATATAAATAATAAAACAAGTGTACCTTTTGAAGTAATAGGTAGAGTTTATGATAAATATTTGAAAAGTATTTATGAAGTAGATACATTTTCTGAAAATTTGGTAGAGTATCAATTATTTAATTACCAAAAGAAGGATTACAAAATGACAATAGAATATAAAATTTCTTGTATATGTATTTTAATAGAAGAACTTGAATGTTACACAAAAAAAGAATCTATTAAGGGTATTAAATTTCCAAAAATACCCAAATAATATTAACAAAATGTTATTGACTTTATATTAACAAAATGTTATAATGTAATCATAATGAAAGGAGGATTTTAATATAAAATGTGGAAAGAATTGAGAAAAAATGCTGGCTTTACACAAGAAAATTTTTCAAAAAAAGTAGGATATTCACAAGCAAGGATTTCACAATATGAAAGTGGCTATAGAACAATGCCTAAAAAGCTACAGATTGAATATTTAAAATTGAGAAATAATGAAGATGATAAAAAAATAATAAAATTTTTGAAAGGAGAATAAAAAATGGAAAATATTTTAATAAAATGTGATGGAAGAAATTTTGTAAAAGACAAAGCTGTATGTGATAGAATTATGACATTAGAAGAACTTTTAGATTTATGTGAAAATTTATATAATGAAATTAATATACTAACTGAAAAAATTGATGATCTCGAGCAAGATATTCAAGAAAATTATAAACCAATTGATAAATCAGAACAATATGGAATTAATGATTCAGATTTTATATAGAAAGAGGATAAAATGGAAAAAGAAAACGTTAATAAACGTAATGAAATTGAATTAAGAAAAGTGATTAATCAGCAAAGTAAAGCCTTCAAAATTTTGCATGAAAAATTAACAGAAAAAACTGAAAAGATATTTGAATTAAAAAAACAAATAATTTCATTAAAACACAAAATAAAATGTTTAGAAATTGAAAACAGAAGGTTAAAGTATGACAAGAGAAGAAATACTTAATAAATTAAAAGATAGTTTCAAAGATTTTCATTTTTTTGAAGAAGGGCATTATTATGAATGTAAAGGTAAAAGAGTTGGTATATCAGTTACAAGATTAATTGAAGAGTATGCAAATGAATTTAATGCTGAAGAAATGGCTGAAAGGGTTGCTAACAAAGAAAACAGATTAGTTGAAGATGTGCTTGCAGAATGGAAGTATAAAGCAGATTTTGCTTGTGAAAAAGGTTCAACTTGTCATGAATTTGTTCAAAGTTTGTGGAGCAATAATAAATATGAGTTATTAGAATTTGATAAAAGTGATAATTACTATAAAAGTGTTTTTAAAATACAAAACCAAGCAGTACAATTTAAATTTGATTATCAAGAACATTTAGAACACTTAATTGATGAATTACCAATAGGTTCTGAAGAATATGATATAGCAAGTTGTGTTGACCATTTGTTTTATAATAAACTAACAGGGGGGCTGGTGTTAGTTGATTACAAAACCAATTCATTAATGAGTGGTTACAACAAAAAAGCATATAAAAAAGCTATGAAAGTGCCTTTAAACCATTTAAACGATGATGCCTTACATCACTATCATATTCAATTAAGTATTTACAAGTATTTAATTGAAAAATACACAGGATTAAAAGTTGAAGAAATGTTTATTGTTTATATGAGCGAAAACATTGAAAACTATGAAATTATTGATATTCCTTATTTGAAGGAAGAAGTAGAAAAAATATTAGAATTAAGGAGGATAAATAAAATGGGAAAAATGTTACTTATTATGGGTGAACAAGGAAGTGGTAAAAGTTTTAGTTTAAAAAACTTACCATCAAAAGAACACTTTTATATCGATTGCGATAAAAAGGGAATGAATTATAAAGGTTGGAGGAACGATTATAATGAAGAACAAAAAAATTATATAAAATGCAATGATGGTGAATCAATTGTAAATTTATTAAAAAACATTAGTGAAAAGGCAAAACATATTAAGTATGTATCAATTGACACTATTAATTCAATTATGATTGCTGATGAATTAAAAAGAAGTAAACAAAAAGGATTTGACAAGTGGGATGATATGGCTAACATTATTTTACAAATAATTATGGCTGTTCCTGATTTAAGAGATGATTTAACGGTTATCTTTATAGGACATACTCAAACTAGTGATGACGGATTTACGCAATTAAAAACAAACGGTAGAAAGTTGAATAAAATAGGTGTTGAAGGTTATTTTAACACAGTCTTACTTGCTAAATGTGTAAATGCAGAAAATAATGAATATGTATTTGAAACAAAAGCAAATAATTCAACTGCTCGTACACCATACGAAGCTTTTGATACAATGACAATTCCTAATGATATCGTTAAGGTAATTGAAGTTATAAGAGAATATTAGATAAGAAAGAAGAGGAGAATTAATTATGAATTTTAATTTAGATTTATTTGAAAAAACAGAGGGAAAAGAATTTGGAGAGTTTGAAGCATTAGAATTAGGAGGGCACGAAATTGTTATAATGGATGCTAGGGAATATACTAGCGAAATTAGTGGTAATACAAGTTTAAAGGTGTCTGTTGATATTGCTGGAAACGACAAACAAAAAGGTTATTTTAAAAAACAATATGATGAAAATACAAACAGCGATAAAAAATGGAGCAACGGAGCAACAAAATATTTATCATTAAAAAATGAGCAAATTGCTTATTTAAAAGGCTTTATAACTAGTTTAGAAAAGTCAAACTCAAATTTTAAATTTAATACAAAAGGGACTTGGGAACAATTAAAAGGATTAAAACTTGCAGGACAATTTGGGCTAGAAGAGTACCAAGATAACGAAGGAAAAATAAAAACTGCAACAAAATTAATTCAATTTAGAAGTTTAGATAAATTAAAAGAAATTAAAATACCAAAGGTTAAATTATTAAATGGTGAATTAGTGGAATATGAAGAATATAAAAATAGAAACAACGAAGTTCAACAATTAAATGACTTATTTGGCGATGCGGTTGTAGAAATTGGAACAAACGAATTACCATTTTAAGATACAAAAAGCAACTTTAAAAAAAGTTGTTTTTTTGTTTTATTTTATATTGACAATACCTAAAATAGGTATTATAATGGTATTGAGAGTAAAGGAGGTAAGACAATGGAAAAACCAATTTTAGTTTATCAAAAAAATGCTGATAGAACTACTAATAAAATGATTATTCCCAAGGCTATAATTGAGCAGTGGGGAAATCAATTTTATATGGAAGTTTATCAAGATAAGATAATTTTAAAACCAATTAAGAAAGGAGAATAAAAATGTATTACAATGTGATCGTTAAAGATGGCATAGATTTTTATGATGGCAATAGTTTAACATTCCATTTTGATGAAAATTTAGAAGAAGCATTAAAATTTGCAACAAAAATATTAAACATTAGTGAATTTAATGTAGAAATATTACAATTTGGAAAAGATAAAAAGGAGGAATAAAATGGCAATTTATAGAAATGTATCTTTATCTTTTTGGGAAGATATAAAAATTGTTGATGATTTTACTCCTGAAGATAGATATTTTTATCTTTATTTATTAACTAATCCTCATACAAATTTGTTAGGGTGTTATCAAGTTTCTTTTAAACAAATGATTAATGAAACAGGGTATAATAAAGATACTATTGAAAAGATAATAGACAGGATGGTAAATATACATAATGTTATAATTTTTGACAGCAAAACAAACGAAATTTTTATAAAAAATTGGTATAAATATAACTGGACTAGAAGTGAAAAATTATTAAAAAAAGTAGAAAAATTAATAGAATATATAAAGTCAGAAGAATTAAAAAAACATTTAGAAAAAATACTAAATCAATATAGGGTATCTATAGGGTATCCATACACTATGGATACATCTGTATCTGTATCTGTATCTGATTCTATTACTGATATATTAAATAATAATAATAAATTAATAGAATTATTTAATGAATATTTGTTATATAGAAAAGAAAATAAACTAAGTAATAGTAAGACAGTAATAAATGATTTGTTATCTTTTTTGAAAGATTATAATAATAAAGACAAAGAAAAAATAATAAAAGAAGCAATAAAAAAAGGATGGAAAGAATTTTATCCTCCTAGAAAGGAAACAAATAACAATGAAACAGAATATAGCAGAATTTGAATATTTGGCTTTAGTTGTTAATTATAATGAATTCTTAGACAAAACTATTTTAAAAAAAGAATATTTTGAAGGTAGAAATAGAATTATGTTTGAAATTTTAGTTGCAGAATATTCAAAAAATAAAAGTTTAGTAATTAGCGAATTAGTTAAATATAAAAATTTTGATTCAGTTTATTTTGTGGAGTTGCTAAATGGAAACATTTATAATACTTCAAAAGAATTAAAGTTTAAACTATTTGAAAAACAAATAATTGAAAATTTTAAAGATAGGGAAATAAAGAAACTTATTAGTTTGTATTCTGGAGATAGCGAAAAGTTTTTTAAAGAAATTGAAAATGTTAAAAAATTGAATGTAGAAGAAAATGAATATATTATAGCTGAGGATGTTGCTAAAACTTTAGAAGAAGAATGCTCGCAGGTTAAATTAGGGTTTAGTGATTTGGATAAGAGTTTATATATTTCTGAAAATGATTTTGTTATACTTGCCGGTGGAACTGGAACAGGTAAAACAACATTTGCATTAAATTTATTAAGTAATTTATCAAAGGAATATCAATGTGTATATTTTAATATGGAGATGTCAAAAAAGACTTTATACAAAAGATTATGTTCTATTGAAACAAGTATTGATATTGCTAAATTTAATGATATGAAAAGTATTACGCCAAATGAATTAAGTTTTTTATATAGCAAACTAGACCAAATTGAAGAAAGAAAAATTATTCTAATAAATAATTCTCAAAGTATAGATGCGATAGAAAAAACAATTTCAAGAATACAAAGCGATAAAAAGATAATTGTTATTTTAGACCATATTGGATTGATTAATGGAAATGGAAATAGTCTTTATGAGAAAATGACAAATATAGCTAAAAGAATCAGGGGGTTATGTTTGGATTACAATTGTACGATTTTTGGATTATGCCAGTTATCAAGAGAAAGCCAAAAAGAGGAAAGAGAACCTAAATTACAAGATTTGCGTGATAGTGGTGAAATCGAGCAATCAGCAAGGAAGGTAATCTTATTACATAACAAAGATTGCAAGAAGCAAAATGAAATAAAAGATGTAGATGTATTAATAGCTAAAAACGATGATGGCAACAGAGTTGTAAAAGCATTTAAGTTTGACGTAAAGAAACAAAAGTTTTCGGAGGTATATGATGGAAGATAAATATTATTTAAATATTTATGACAATACAACTGGGAAAGCATGGCAAGAAGTTTTTGAAGAATATGATAAATTTTATAAAAGATTTATTAAAATAAAATATAGTAAAAAGTTATGGGCATTAAGTCATAGTAGTTTAGATTAGAAAGGAAGAGTAAAATGAATTATGATAAAATTAGGGGTATGAGTGATAAAGAATTGGGAATATTTATTGAGGGACTAAAAGGAAGAAGTTTGAAAAGGTGTACTAAATGCGGTGCTGAGGTTAGAAAAGTTATTAAGGTTGAAAATAAAGACAGCGTTCAAACGAAAGCACTTTGTGGATTGTGTAATGGGTGCTATGCGGAAATTTTAGAATATTTAGAATTATTCGATTTAGGATGGGATAGGTGATTGAAATGATAATTGATATTGAACTATTTGAACAAATTCAGGATAAGACCGGTAAAGAATATAACTTCTATCAAATGAATAACGAAGAAGATGAAGTTATGATTACAAATGATGTTTTATTAGAAATAATTAAGGATTTAGTTTAAGGTTGTTTTTAATTGTTTTAAAAGCTTTTTAACCGTGGGTGGTATAATTACCCTCTAGGAGTTAAAAAGTTGCTTAAAATTAAAATTTAGGGCATTTAAGAAAGGATTTGGAGAGATGGAAAAAGATTTATTAAAAATAATTGAACATTTTGGTATAAATAACCAGCAAAGAAAGTTGCAGGAGGAGATATTTGAGTTACAAGAACAAATATCTATATATGAGCAAGTTCACGATTGGAATTCTAATGATTATTTTATGGGGATTGTTCCAGAAAAAGATGGAATTGCTGAAGAATTGGCTGATGTAATAATTTTATTAAAACAAATATTTTATTATTATAAATTTGATGAAGATGAAATTAAACAACTTGAACAAAGCAAAATAAATCGCACCTTAGAAAGAATTGAAAGTGGGTATTATGAAAAATAACATTATAATTTGCGATACTAGGGAAAAAGGGAATAAGAAGATTCTTCAACACTTTGCCGATGCTGGGCAAGACTATATCATAAGCAAGCTTAATTATGGCGATTATAAATTATACAAAGACAATAGTGTAGTTATAGATCGTAAAGATAGTTTGTTAGAACTTGCAGGAAATTTATGCCACACTTCAGAACATCAAAGAATAAACAGAGAAATAGAAAGAGCAAAAAAAGATAATTGCAAAGATTTTATATTTTTAATTAGTGAAAATAAAATCAAATCAACAGAAGATATTAAAAATTGGAGTTCAACACATACTAAAGTCAAAGGCGAAACTCTTTTGAAAATAATGAGAACAATGAATGAGAAATATGGCGTTAGATTTATTATTGTTCCCAAAAAAAATATGGGAGAAATGATTATAAAACTGTTGGGAGCGAGATAATAATGTTAAAAATTAAAGAATATGCTTTATACAAGGATGAAGAATGCTTAGCTATTGGAACAATAAAAGAAATAGCGGATAAAATGAAAGTTAAATATAGAACAATATATTTTTATACAATGCCTACTTACAAAAGAAGATGCAAAAATTCTAAAAAAAGGCTTACTATGGTTTGCTTAGATTAAAATTGAATAATAATTTGCTAAAATAATTATTCTGTGTTATAATTTATGTAGTGGCTAAAACCACTACCTTTTTATTCTTTTTTTGAAATTTGAATAGGATATATTTTTTTATTTAATCTCTTTTCCTATTCTTTTTTTTGTGTTTTTGTGGTATAATTAACTTAGATAAAAAGGTGGTTGATTATATGATACTAAATTATATTAATTCAAATTGGACATTTAAAGAAGTTGTTGAAAATATAGAGGTGGTAAAATCCCAAACAGAGGGTATTATCGCCTCTTTTTCTTCTTTTGAAATTAAGAAACAAGTTGAATTTAAACGATTACTAAGAAAAAAGATTTATGCTTTTAATTTTGAAACATGGAAAAAAGACCGGATTATCGAGTGCATTTATGATTATTTTGAAGTTAAAAAATTAAAGCAAATGTTAAAATAGGAGGATATTATGAAAGAAATTACAAGGCAAATGGTAAAAATTTACAATATTAAATATTTTGATTTTATGGGCTATGATATTAAAAGAAAAGAATCTCTATCTTTTCATCATTTAATCGTAGCTAGAAGATATTGCAAACAGCAAGGTCTTGGTGAAGGTTACTATTTATGGAATGGTGCCATTTTAGTTCAAAATACATCACACGACTATTTACACACTATAGAACACATTGATTACGATGTATTTTGTGCATTATCTTCTGAAATGATAGACATGAACATAAAAGGTTACTTAGACATACAAAACTTACGTCAAATAAAGGATATTTTGCTTTATTTTGAACGAGAACATGACCGAGACAGAAATAAAAAAGGTCGTTTGTTAATCAAACAAGAATACACTCAAAACCGTTTTAATTGGGACAAATAGACAAAAAAGTTACTTTGTGTTATAATTTTATTTGAAATTTAAAAGAAAAGTAGGTGGTAATATTAATATCGACAAGATGATAAATATGTTATTACTCAAACTTTCTAAAACGCACGATATATTCTTTATGGAAAAACGAAACTATCGTGATGATAAAGTTTATAAAACATTTATTGTTAAAATAGATAAAACAAGCGAAGAATTTAGAAACAAACGTGATTTATTAATGTTTTTATCTAAAATGTGAAGGAGATGATATAATTGGCTAAACTTACCGACAAGCAAAAAAAGAAAATAATCGCTGATTATGTTGAAACTCAAAATTATAGTGAAGTTGCTAGGATAAATAACGTTAGTGTAAATGCTGTTAAAAATATTGTATTAGCTGATGAAGAAACTGCAAAAAAATGCAAACAAAAAAAAGAAGAAAACACTCAATCTACAATAGAATATATGCAAACTCAACACGAAAGTAAAAAGAGAATTTTAGATAAGATATTAAAAGCAATAGAAGAAAAAGCGGATAATATAGATATGTTTACAAATATAAAAGACTTGGCTACTGCTTATGGAATTATTTTAGATAAAGAACTTAAATTTATGGAAATGCAACGAGGTAATGCTAATAATGAAGAATTGAACAAAGTAAAAGAACTTTTAGGTAAGATACAGGATGGTGCTAACAATGGGTAAGTTGACATCACCAAAACAAGATGAATTTATTAGAAATGCAAACCATCGTTATAATATTAAAGTAGGAGCAAGACGTTGTGGTAAGACTTATTTAGACAACTTATGGACTATTCCAACACGAATATTAGGACGAAGTGGTAAAGATGGCTTATATGTTGTTTTAGGGGTGTCTAAAGGAACTATTGAAAGAAACGTATTACAACCATTAAGGCAGATATATGGCAAGAATTTAGTAGGAACAATTAATTCAAACAACATTGCTAAATTGTTTGGCGAAGAAGTCTATTGTCTAGGTGCTGAAAAGATAAGCCAAGTTTCAAAAATACAAGGTACATCAATCAAGTATTGCTATGGTGATGAGGTTGCTAAGTGGAATCAAGAAGTATTTATTATGGTGCAGGGTTCATTGGATAAGCCTTATTCTATGTTTGATGGGGCATTAAACCCAGAAAATCAATCGCATTGGTTAAAAAAGGACTTTCTTGACAAAGTAGAAGAAAAAGGGCTTGATGTTTATGTTCAGCATTATACCATCTTTGACAATCCATTTTTAAGTAAGGATTTTGTTGATAACTTATGTAAAGAATATGAAGGCACAGTTTTCTATGATAGATTGATACTTGGACTTTGGAAAAATGCTGAGGGAATCATTTATAAGCAATTTGCAGATGATCCAAGTAAGTTTATTAAAGATAAAGCGGTGGATGAGTATGGAAATAAAATCAATTTTATGATTATATCCATTGGAATTGACTATGGAGCAACGCAAGGTGAAACTGAATTTAAGGCAACTGGAATAACACCATATTTTAAACAAGTTTGGACTTTAGATGAAGAAAAGTTAAACGGATTACATTCTCCAGAACAAATGTATGAAAAGTTTGTGGAATTTTACAAGCGAGTTGTGAATGAGTATGGTAAAGTTACACACGCTTTTGGAGATTATGGAGCATTGGGGCAAGTTATTACATTTGGTTTAAATAGATATTTGCAACAACATGGTGTGCCTTTAAAAGTAGATGATTGTATTAAAGGACGTATTGTTGATAGAATAGAGCTTGATTGTCATTTATTTGGGCAAATGAGAAGATTTATATTAAGAAAGTGCAAATATCTTATAGAAGCCTATTCACAAGCACTGTGGGATGACAAAAAAGAAGATGAGCGATTAGATGATGGAACAACACCGATAGATGACTTGGATGCGAGTGAATATTCAATGTTTCCATTTTATAATAAATTAATGACAAATATACAAGGCAGATAGGAGTGATACTATGAAATTAGAAAAAATTTTACAAGAAAAATATAATTACAATCCTGATGTTAAGGATGCGATAAAAAGTTATTTTGAACAATGGAAAAGTTGGTACGTTGGAAATGTTAAATCATTTCACAATTATTTTATTTACAACGGTAGAAGAAAAACGCCACAAAAAAGATTTACAATGAATATGGCTAAGGAAATAAGTGAGGATTGGAGCGATATTCTTTGGAGTGAAAAGTGCAAAATATCAATGGCTGATGAAAAATCACAAGAACAATTTGAAGAGTTAGTTAATAAATTAGATTTATACACTTTAATAAATAAGTCAATAGAAAAGTCTGGTGCTTTAGGCACAGTTGGAACTGTAACAAGTGTTTATGACATAAAACAAGATGAACAAGGAATGACTTTGGATGTATCAGAGGCTAAGACTAGAGTTGATGTTGTTGATTTTGATTGGATATTCCCATTAAGTTGGAATAATAAAGAGATAACTGAATGTGCTTTTGGAAGTGTTGAGTATATTCAAGGGCAAAAATGCATTGTATTATCAGTACACAAAAAAGCTGATAATGGCAATTATGTAATTTATAACCATTTATTCAAGGAAACAAATGGTAGTTTAACTGAAATAATTAATAATGAAAGTACAATGGCTGAATTTGACACAAAAAGTGATGTTAAATGGTTTAGTATATTCAAGCCTTTATTAACAAACAACTTGTTTAATAATTCGCCGTTTGGAATTCCACATTTTGCGAATGCTATTGATAATTTAAAAGCTGTTGATATTGCATTTGATGCTTTAAAAAATGAAGTAAAAGACGGTAGAAGAAGAACTTTTGTTAGAAGTGATATGCTAAGTTATGAGGATGGAACTCAAAAGATGGTTTTTGACCCAGAAGATACAACCGTTTATGTTTTGCCAGATGGAACAACTAAAGATGACTTAATTCAAAATGATTCAAGTGAATTAAGAACTGAAAAACAAATTGGGACATTAAATACTAATTTAAATATTTTAGGTAGTAAGGTTGGATTTGGCGAAAATCATTACCACTATGATGGAACAAATTTATCAACTGCAACTGCTGTTGTAAGTTCAAATAGTAAGTTATTTAGAAGAAAGAAAAAACTTGAGGTGGGCTACGAGAGTGCTATTTATGATTTAGTAATGGCAATATGCTATGCTTCAAGCGAGTTTGGTACTTATAGCATAAATACCGAAGATATGGTTATTCAATTTGATGATAGTATAATTGAGGATAAAGAGGCAGAAAGCAACAGAGCATTAAGAGAATTATCAGCAGGCGTTTTATCAAAATCCGAATATAGGCAAAAAATATTTGCTGAGACAAAAGAAATAGCAGAACAAAAAATAGCAGAAATAAAAGAAAGCGAACCAAATATAAAAGATTTACTAGGAACAAATAATGAAGAATAGGTAGGTGTTACCTATGATAGATGAAAGATTAATTGATAAGTTAGTGGAGCGCCTTGTTAATCGTATAGAAGAAGGCAACACATACACTTTGCGAAAGATAGGAGAAAGTATTAAGAAAATTGGTACTCTATCGCCTGGTAAAGCACAAGAGTTAGGACAAATATTAAAATATGGTGGCAATTATGATAAGATAGTTGAGAAATTGGCTAAAATAACTGATTTGAATGTTCAAGACATATACGAAATATTTGAAGAAGTTGCTAAGAGTGATTATGCGTTTGCTAAGCAGTTTTATGATTATAGAGGTGTTAAATATATACCTTACGAGCAAAATATAGCATTACAAAACCAAGTTAAGGCACTTGCCAGAATAACTGCTAATGAATATGTCAATTTTGCCAACACATTGGCTTTTACTAAAAGAGTAAATGGGCGGGTTGTATATACTGACCTTGCTAGGACATACCAAGAAACGCTTGATAAGGCTATTTTAAGCGTTGCACAAGGCAAAAGTACATTTGATGAGCAAATGTATTCAACTATCAAAGAGCTTGGTTCTAGTGGCTTAAAAACAGTTGATTACGCTAGTGGTAGAAGTGTTAGATTGGATAGTAGCGTTAGACAACACATGAAAGGCGCATTAAGAAACTTACACAACGAAACACAAGCGATATTTGGTGAAGAATTTGGCTCTGATGGTGTAGAGATTAGTGTTCATTTAAACCCAGCACCAGACCACGCCGAAGTTCAAGGGCGACAATTTAGTAAAGAAGAATTTGCTAAGTTCCAAAATGACCAAGATGCAGTTGATTACACAGGCAAATTATTCACAAGCGAACACGAAGGACACGATAGGCGTTCTATTAGTGAATATAATTGTTATCACTATACTTTTGATATTGTATTAGGTGTAAGTAAACCAGAATATAATGAAAAAGAATTAAAAAAGATAATTGATGATAATAACAAAGGTTTTGAGCTGGATGGGAAACATTATACTAATTATGAAGGTACACAATTACAAAGAAAATTAGAAACCGAAATAAGAAAACAAAAAGACATTCAAATAATGGCGAAAGCTAGTGGGAATAAAGAACTAGTGCAAGAAAGTCAACAAAAGATAACACAATTAACACATAAATATAAGCAATTAAGTGATGTTAGTGGTTTACCTACTAAAATGGAAAGAATGCGTGTGTCACAATACAAAAGAGTTAATGTCAATAAGTTGTAATAACTCTTTTTTTATGGTATAATATATATGTATTGGGAATACCGCAATTATTCCCTTTACAACACTTATTGCGGAGGTGTATATTATGAAAAAAGAAGTGTTTAGAGATGTTTTGGGATACGAAGGACTTTATCAAGTATCAAATTATGGTAGAGTTAAATCGTTAGAAAGAAAAAACATCTTTTATTGTGGATTAAGAAAAGAACATTTAGAAAGACCGACTAAAGAAAAAATTTTAAATTATAATAAAAGTAATAGAGGTTATTTGCAAGTGTGTTTGACTAAAGATGGAAAATCTAAAACCTATACAGTACATAGATTAGTGGCTAAAGCGTTTTTGCCTAATTTAAAAAACAAAAAACAAGTAAATCATATAGACGGGAACAAAGAAAACAATAGTATTGATAATCTTGAATGGGTAACTAGTAGTGAAAATAATAAACACGCTTTTATAACAGGATTAAATAAACCACATAATATGAGAAAGGTTAATCAATATGATTTACAAGGTAATTTTATAAAGCGATGGAATAGTATAACTGACTTTTTAAAAGAAAATAATTTGAATTTAAAAAATAGTAATATTACTACTTGTTGTAAAGGCAAACGAAAAAATGCTTATGGCTTTATTTGGAAATACGCAGATGAAGATTGCAAAAATGAAATAGGTGTGGTATAATTAAATCCATAGAAAAAAATGGTTACATTTTACCTTGCATTAGAAAAGAGAAATCTTTTCTTTTTTTTGTGTGAAAATATATTGACATTAGTTAGTAAGTAAGTTATAATGTATTTAGTTAGGAGGAATGAAAGATGGAAAAATGCGAGTGGTGTGAAGAAAGAAGATACACAATGATAGGCAATAAAAATGATAAAAAATATATTTTTTGTATGGAATTAGATTATAACAAAGATAACGAACCAATTATGGCGATTTTAAGACAAAAACCATTTAATCCAATATGGGAAGTTAAACACACAAAAAAGATAAATTATTGCCCTTTTTGTGGTAAAAAAATAAAAAATAAAGGAGAGTAATATGAAAGGAACAAGTTTAGCAGGAACTAGTTTAACAAGAGAAAGAATTGAAGATGATTTTTATGCAACTGACCCAAAAAGTTTGGAGTTATTGTTGGATAAATTAAAAGAAGATGATATAAAATTAAATAAATATATATGGGAATGTGCTTGTGGTCAAGGACATTTAAGCGAAGTATTAAAAAACAAAGGATACAGTGTATATTCTACTGATTTAATTGATAGAGGTTATGGAATTGGTGATGTAGATTTTTTAGGGAGTATTTACAACAATTTTAGTGGTGATATTCTTACAAACCCGCCATACAAATATGCACAAGAGTTTGTAGAACATTCTCTTCATATATTAGAAGATGGACATTATTGTATTATGTTTTTAAAAATTCAGTTTTTAGAAGGTAAAGCAAGAAAAGAAATGTTTAAAAAATATCCACCTAAATATATTTATGTTTTTTCTGAAAGACAGAATCCAATGAGAAATGGTCAACCTTTAGATGAAAATGGTAAAAAGTGGAGTTCTACAATGTGTTTTGCTTGGTTTATATGGGAAAAAGGTTTTGTTGGAGAACCAATTATTAGATGGATTTAGAAATGAGGTGTAAAAATGAAAATTAAAACATATCCATTGCAATTTACAGAAGAATATTTAAAACATATTGAAGAAGTTGCAAAGAAACAAGGCAAGACAATAAAAGACTTTATACTTGAAGCAATTAAAGAGAAAATTGAAAAATGGGAAAAGGGTGAGTAATAATGCGTTTATGGAGTTATCAGCTAATACCAGTTTTGCCTGACAAAATGCTTACCGCTGAATGGCGTGAATGTATCGCTATTAAAAGACAATGGGAAAAAGGAACATTGAAGCATAGATTGGTTAGTTATGTTATGGATTATGATAAATTTACTTTTGAAATGTATGTTTTTATTCTTTTAAAAGAAATGGAAAAAAGAAATATAAATTTTCAAGGTAAATACTTAAATGAAATAGTTGATTTTTGTTCAAATAGAGAAAGATTTACAACTTATAATTATTATCCTGAACACAACGACCGATACCTAAAACAATGCTTGTATAACTTACAAGAAAAAGCAGATAGAGGTATTATCACAAAAGAAGAATGGCAAAAGATAGAAGATAAGTTTGGAGGTATGTTATAAATGAATTTAGATGATTTTCATAGACCAAAGTTTGGTATTAAAGTGGATAAATTAAGTAAGGGAGATTGGTCTTTAGGATTATTTTTAAACCATAGGTTGTGGGAACATTGGCATAATGCTGATATTATAGGTGTTTCACACGAAGTTTATATCTATATTTGTTTCTTCAAGTGGAATATAAGTATAGGTTATATTGAAAAATAAGTTTGGAGGGGTAATGTGAAAAATGTATTTAAAGCAATAACAGATGTTTTTAATAATGAATATATTAAGGCATTATATATTACTATTTTTATATTTATTTTTATGCTAAGTTTTATTTTACTGGTAATAACTTTTCCAATTATTTTGGGAATGGGTATAGTATTATTTATATTTTTATCAATTTATTTATTGGTTTTAGATAATTTTATGTAAATAGAAAGGTTTGTGAGGTTATGAAAAATAATTTAGGAGATGATGATTGTGAATGAGAAATTAATAAATAAAATAATAACTTATAATTACAATAATTTCGGGAATGAATTTGGTGATGCTTTGGTAGATTTGAAAAAAGAAAATGCACGATTGAAAGATAAAATTGAAAAGGTTATTGAATATGTAAATCATTATGAATCTATAAAAGGTTATTATGAATATGAAGAATGTGGTTATGATGAATATAATTATGAAGAAGATTTAAAAGAAGGATTATTAGAATTATTAAAAGAAAACTAGGCAATTTGCCTCTTTTCTTTTTATATGTTATAATTCTTATGTTAAGACAAGGAGAATGGAAATGGCAGAAGAAATTTTAATGAAGACAATATTAACAATCGTGGGATTTGTAGTAACTGGATGTTTGGGGTATTTCGTGGCTAAAATAAAAGGCTATAAAGAAAAAGACACGAGGCAAGAAGAAGCATTAAAATGTCTTTTGCGTAGTAATATCACTAGTAAATATTATGTTTATAGTGAACTTGGGGAAATTCCTTATTATGAAAAGGAAAATATTGATAAAATGTTTGAACAATACCAAATGATGGGTGGAAATAGTTACGTTGACACGATAGTTCGTGAGATAAATCAACTTCCAATAAAAAAATAGTTTAATTGACTATTCTTTTTTTATGTGCTAATATTTAGGTGGAGAGGAGATTAAAATGAATTTGATTTTTAATTGTATAGTATTAATTTTTGAAGTAATTTACTATACATTGTTTATTAAACTATGCAAAAAAGAGGGTAAAATTTCAAGATATTTAATATTATTTAGTTTAATAACTATATTATTTTGTTTTGTTGGAACCACAAAAATATATTCTTATTTAATTTTAATAATATTGATGTTGTATGGATTGAAATATATTGTTAAAATAAAAGTTGGTTTATATGATATGTTTCTTTTGGTTATTATGTTATTTTCTAAAATTATAATTGAATATATAGTTGTATTGATATTTTTTAATATTTTAAAATTGTCGATTTCAATAAATATAATTATTTTTTCCTTATTAAAATTATTAATTTTATTTTTATTAAAAGATAAAATGTATTTATTTAATAATTTTTTAATTAAAAAATGGAAAAACAATAACTTTTATATTCGATATTTATTTACAATTTTTGTATTTATTTATGTAATTATAAGTTGTATAACAATTATTTTTTATTAGTTAGGGGGTGAGAAAATATGTGGATACCAGGAAAATTCTTTTTTGGAACTAAAAAGTAATTATGTGAGGTGAAATATGATTGATTTAGACAAATTATCATATCAAGCCTATGGGAATTTGGTTATAATAGTGTTATTATTTTTTGCAATATTATTAAACATTTTCCCTTTTTCTTTGACGGGTTTGATATTATGTATAGTACAAATACCAATATATTTAATATCTAGGGCACTATTTAGTGATCCCATTCATGCAAGAGGTTTAAATACGTGTTTTGTATTAACAATATTATTTTATATATTATTATTTATTAGTATAAAGGGGCTTTTGGCATTAACTAACATTGTGGTAGCCATTGTTTTCTCAGTTTTATTAACTATATTAAGCTGTTATGCTACAAGTACACTTCCAAACAAAATGGAAAATAAAGGCAAATTATTCTTTGGTTATAAGAAACACAATGAAAGCAAATATCAAAAGTTAATTGATTATGTAAAATTCAATGGAATAGATATTAATTTGATAGAAGCAGAGGAAAATCTGAAAAGGTTAGATTCACAGATGTATTTATTTTATAAACGTAAATTTAGAGAAGATAAAACATTTAAAGAAATAACAGAAGAATTTGAAGTAGATAATCCAAGAGTAGTAGAAACGTTGGATAAGGTTTATTTTTATATGATAGGAGCATTAAAAATTTAATGTTCTTTTTTTATTTAGTCAGACTGATTTTTTAATTTTATATATTATAAAATTAACTTAAGGAGGTAGTAATATGAGTAGAAGTAAAAAGCTATTTTATTATTACCTTCTTTTAGTTTAGGAGTGAGAAAATGTACGGTAACCCATATTATAATCCAGGACAAAGGTATCAACCAATGACGACACAACCAATAATGAATCAACCTATGACACCTCAACCTTATATTCAACCAGTACAGCAACCAACATCTCAAGTTGGTTTATTGGGGAAGTCGGTTGATAATATTGATGTTGTAAAGGCGATGGATATTCCTTTGGATGGAAGTATAAGCTATTTTCCATTAACTGATGGAAGTGCTATCGTCAGTAAGCAACTGCAAACTGATGGAACAAGCAAAATAGTTATTTATAAGCCTAGTCAAGAAGATAGAAAAGAAGCAATACAATTTGCAACACTTGAAGATATTCAAGAGGCAATAAACGAAATAGATTTAAGCGATATCCAAGACTTGAAAGATGACGTCAGAGAAATAAAAAAGCAGTTAAAGGAATTTAAAAGTAAGAAAAGTAAGGATGATGAATAATGAATAATCCAATGCAGTTTATGAATATGTTAAAGGGCGTTAAAAGTCCTAAAGATGCGGTTATTAATATGATTAAATCGAATAATAACCCAATGATTAAAAACCTCGTAGAAATGGCAGAAAAAGGTCAAATTGAAGAATTAAAAACTTTTGCAAGAAATCTATATAAAGAGAGTGGTAGAAATTTCGATGAAGAATACAATTCCTTTATAGAAAAAATAAAAAACGGAGATATATTTTAATTAATATATCTCCAACAATAACCATATGCTGATTTTCGTTTTCCTAAACAGCACTTTGAAATATGCCCGTTTGAAAAACCTAATTGTTTTTCAACTTCTAAACAACTTTTAAATTCATTAACAAATAAACCTTCTTTAGTATATTGTGCAACTTTTTTTGAAATTTTTATATTTCTTTTACCATAATTATTATTATATTTGCAATCGCACCATTCTAAATTTTCTACTCTATTGTCATTTCTAATTTCATTTTTATGATTGATTTGTGGATATTTTTTAGGATTCGGTATGAACGCAATAGCAACTAATCTATGAACTTTAAAACATTTTGAAATCCCATTTTTTGATAAATTAACTTGCAAATAACCTTTATTGGTTGAAGGTGATATTATACATTCATATTGATAAAAATTATAAGCGTTTTTGTTTATATTATATAAATTTTTACCTAAACTTTTAATTCTTCCTAAATTAGATACCTCATATAACCCTTCATAATTTTTAATAGGGTTCCATATTTCTTGCATAAATATTCCTTTCTAGAGAAAACAAAAAGACTTATACAAGCACAAGAGTTTATTGTCGAGATAAGTTCTCGTGCTTATATAAATCTTCTTGCTTATCTCGACATATACATTATACCGCGGATTTGTATATTAATCAAGTTGATTTAAAAAATATAAAGGAGGAAATTAAATGCGTGGAGAAGGAATAGTTCCAGTAATGGAAGTTGGAAATAACAACAGTGGATTTGGTAATGGGTTCGGAAATGGCGATGGTGCTTGGTGGATCATAATTTTATTGTTGTTTGGCTGGGGTAGAAATGGCTTCGGCGGAGGTTTTGGCGGAAATGGAGGTTACAGTGGTGTAGCTGATAACTACGTTTTAGCAACTGACTTTGCTACTATTGAAAGAAAGTTAGATGGAATAAACAATGGTATTTGTGATAGCACATTTGCTTTAAATAATACTATTAATAACGGATTCTTCGGAGTTCAAAATTCTTTAACTCAAGGATTTAGTGGTTTAAATACTGCATTATTGCAAGGAAACTATGCTTTGTCAAGCCAATTAGCTGATTGTTGCTGTGGAATTAAAACTCAGTTAGCAGATGGATTTTGTAGTGTAGGTCGTGGGTTAGATAGCATTAACTACAACAATGCTTTACAAACTAGCACATTACAACAAACATTATGCAACAATACTAGAGACATAATCGAAAACCAAAATGCTAATTACAGAGCATTACATGATGAAATAGTGGCTAATAGAATTGAAGATAAAAATGCTCAAATCACTGCTCAACAAAACGAAATCAACGCTTTAAGATTAAAAGCTAGTCAAGAAGCTCAAAATGCTTACTTAATAAGTCAATTAGGACCTAAATGCCCTGAACCTGCTTATGTGGTAAACGGACCAACACCAGTAAACTTCCCAACAAATTGTTGTAATACATTCTCTGGATTCAACAGTTGCGGAAATTATTAATAAGTGAGAAGTCTAACAGACAATCCTGATTACAGGAACTTGCTAATTTTATTAAAGGTATAGCAAGTCTATACCTTTTTATTTATTTAAGAAAGGAATGATAAAACAATGATTCAAAGTTATATAAATACATTAACAACATTAACTTCAAATGAAAGTAGTTTACAATTTCAAGAAGATTGTATAAGAAGTCAAGGTTGCAGCAATTGGCTTTGTCATAATCGCGGTTCTGCTAATTATGATATTGTAAAATGTGGGTTATATGAAATAGACTTTAATGCTACTGTTTCAAGTGCCACTGCTGGAGTTGTTGCTTTTGCATTATTTTATAATGGTGAACAAATACCAGGTACTTTAATGGCAGAAACTTTGGCAGCTGCTGGCGATTATGCTAATATCGGTATTAATAAAAAAATAAAAGTATGTTGCAATGGAAATGCAAATATTTCTGTTAGAAGTGTACCATTTGTGCCAGACGCTACTGATACAACTGCCCCAGCAATTGCAACTCAAACACCTATAATAGCTAGTGCTAATTTTTCTATATCAAGAAAGGCGTAGGTGAATTATGGAACAAGAAACTGAAAAGAAAGAAACGAAAGTATTAGACAAGTTAAAAGAAGAAACTGACAAGTCTATGAAGCGTGTTTTAGAACAAGGTGTTCAAACAAATAATGTTGATTTTCTTTATAAAATGATAGATATAAAGAAAGATATAGCAGAAATTGAAAAGGAGGAACAAGAAATGATGTATGGTAATTATGGAAGATACGATGATATGAGTTATTCTGGTGGTCGTAGTAGAGATAGTCGTGGAAGATATATGGAAGGTGGTTCTTATGGTCGTAGAGGTGTAAGAGGAAGCGGTAGAGGTCGTTATCGTGGTGAAGAAATGATGGATGAAATGGCATATCATTATGGTAACTACAATGAGGGTAGAGAACAATATGGAGCAGACCAAGAAACAATGAAAAGCTTTCAATATATGTTAAAATCATTTAAGGACTACTATAAACACTTAAAACAAGAAGCATCTTCACAACAAGAAGTTCAAATGCTAGAAGATGTTGCTAGAGAAATAAGTGAACTTTAGTATATTTTCCTTAAAAATTATGATATAATATAATTAATAAGGAGTGATTGGGATGGGAACTTTCATAGATTTAACAAATAGACAATTTGAACGATTAACTGTTATTAAAAGAGTTGAAAACAACAAACAAGGCAGAACAATGTGGTTATGTAAATGTAGTTGTGGTAAAGAATTAAAAACAACTGGTTATCTTTTATCAAGTGGTCAAGCAAAAAGTTGTGGTTGCTTGAGAAGAGAACATATTTTAAATTCAATTATAAAACACCATAAATCAAATACTAAAATTTACAGCATTTGGAAATCAATAAAACAAAGATGTTATAATAAAAACAATAAACATTATCACAACTATGGTGGTAGAGGTATCATAATGTGTGATGAATGGAAAAATGATTTTGGGAAATTTTATAATTGGGCTATAGAAAATGGTTATGATTCAACCGCTACAAATAAAACTTGTACTATTGATAGAATAGATAATGATGGTATTTACGAGCCTAATAATTGTAGGTGGGTAAATATGAAAGTTCAATCCAATAATAGAAGAAAGAGAAAGAATAATGTATAAATTTTATAATGCAAATGCAAGAGGTAATTTTGTTAACGATTGTACGATTAGGGCAATTTCATTAGCGGAAGGTAAAACGTGGGATGAAACTTATGATGAATTAAGCGAAATAGCACAACGTAATGGGATAATACTTGATGATGTTAATTTTATAGAGCCATTATTAGATAGTAGATATGAAAGAACTTGTTACATAGAAAAATATGTGGGAGATTTTGTTGAAGAACACTCAAAAGGTACATTTTTAATAACTATGAAAGGTCATATTACTTGTTGTATAGATGGTATTATATATGATACGTTTGATTGTAGGGATAGAGTTATGTGGTGTGCGTGGAGGGTTTTTTAGCCCTCTTAATATGGGTGTATAGCCAAGAGGTAAGGCATGGGACTGCAATTCCCTAAGCGTTGGTTCAAATCCGACTACGCCCTCCATTTTGATTTTTATTAAATAATATGATATAATTTTCTATGAGAGGATTTGATAATATGAAAAATTACGTTGTTAAAGTATTAAGATATTTTAAAGACTTAGAAGAAAAAAAAGACAGATTTGTTGGAGATGAATTTGAAACTACTAAGGAAAGATATGAATATTTAAAAAATAAAGGTGCGGTTGAATTATTGAAAGAACCGAAAGAAAAAAAAGAAATTGAAGAAGAACAATTTTTTACTAAAGAAGAAGCTGATGAATTAGTAGATGAAATAATTATTAAAAAGAAAAAAACAAGCAAGAAATAGTTTTGTTTTTTATAGGGAAATGAGTTAATGGCTATTCGCTTGGTCTCCAAAACCGAGAATATTGGTTCGAATCCAATTTTCCCTGCCATATTGATTTTTATTTATTTTTATGATAAAATATATATGTATAGGGAGTGCCGTAATCACTTCCTTTACAAGCATTTATTACGGAGGTGCTTATGGAAACAAAAATATGTAAATATTGTAAAAAAGAAAAAGAATTAAATGATTTTGATAAAAAAGGTGAATATTATCTTAACTTTTGCAAAGAATGTAGAAGAGAAAAAAGAAAAAGATATTATCAAGAAAATCGTGAAGAAGAAATAAAAAGAACAAAAAAATATCAATTAGAAAATAAAGAACATGTTAAAGAAGTTTCAAAAAAATATCGTGATAAAAATAAAAATAAAATTTATGAATATAATAAACAATGGCAAATTAAAAATAAAGACAGAAGAAGACAATATGATAATGAATTGAAAATGAATAAAAAACAAAAAGATAAAGTTTATCATTTAAAATGTAATATAAGAAGTATGTTAAATACGAGTTTTAAAAGAAAAAAATATTTAAAAAATAGTAATAATCAAAAAATAATAGGTTGTGATTATGACATGTTTATAAATCATTTATTAAAAACATATCATAATAATTATGGTTATGAATGGGATGGCAAAGAACCTGTGCATATTGACCACATAAAACCATTAAAAGAATGTAATACGGAAAAAGAAGTAATAAGATATTGCCATTATACAAATCTTCAATTATTAAAAGCAAAAGATAATTTACAAAAAAGTGCAAAATTAAATTGGGAATTACATTAGTAATTCTTTTTTTATGACATTTTGACTAAAATAATTAAATATGTTATAATTTTTTTAGAGTTCAATGGAACTGAAGTTGACGAACTATAAACGGCAAAAATACTTATTAAAGGAGAAAACATTATGGAAAATAATGAAGACGTTAAAACAACGGAACAAACAGTAGAGGGAGAAACCACTCAAAAAACTTATACAGTTGAAGATGTTAATAATAGTTATAAAGCTGGCGTTAAAAAGGCTAGAGCCGAATTAGAACAAAGCGAAGACTATAAAAAATATCAAAATTGGATTAAATCAAATCAAAATGATAGTGAAAAAATCAAAAATTTAGAAAATAGCAATGCAGACAAAGACAACATAATAAAAGATTTAAAAGCACAACTTTGTTTATCAAAAAGCGATGTTAAACCTGAATTTATGGAATTTGTAACAAGCAAAGTTATATCTATGGTTGATGAAAACACTACTTTTGATGAAGCACTTAAAAGCTTCAAAAAAAGTTCACCACAATATTTTGGTGAAATTGTTGTAAAAAAGGTTCAATCTTCGCCAAGCTTAAATGCTGGGGGAAATCAACCACAAACAACAAATAGTATTATGAATGATATAATTCGTAGTGCAAGAAACAATGATTAAAAAAGG
>JAEIGA010001173.1_pt1 | contig 40288 bp, 33 predicted proteins | sample 9270691 | NCBI WGS metagenome assembly JAEIGA01 (sample SAMN17057246, study PRJNA624740) | gut metagenome | biome: biome; isolation source: fecal sample | host: Bos grunniens | place: China: Xizang | collected 2019 | reverse complement strand
CAGAAGAAAACCTACAAGATGCTGCAAATGGTGAAAACTATGAATGGACAGAAATGTATAAAGAATGTGCTGAAACTGCAAGAGAAGAAGGATTCACTCGTTTAGCATTCCTTTTCGAAGAAGTAGGAAAAATTGAAAAAGAACATGAAGCTAGATATTTAAAATTATTAGAAAATGTTGAAGGTGGACTAGTATTTAGTAAAGATGGAGATACAATTTGGAAATGTAGAAATTGTGGACATATAGTAGTTGGAAAAAATGCTCCGGAAGTTTGTCCAGTATGTGTTCATCCAAAAGCATTTTTTGAAGTAAAAGCTGAAAATTATTAATATATAATTAATAAAGATAAAAGCAGTTTAGTTTTCTAAACTGCTTTTGTTTTATGTTAAATAAAAAATATAGTAAATTCTTATATGATTTGATATAATTAATATGTTAAAAGTTTGAAAAAATTAATCAATTTATAATAATAGAAAAGGAATAAAAATGAAATTACCAGATATTGTTGAAAGAGTAATAGAAGAAGAGGTAAGTAAATATAAAATAAATCTTTTAAAAGAATATTCTCAAAATTTAAGTAATAAATATATGAGTGAAAAAAGAACAGGAAAAACTTTATTGTCTTTAGAAGAGGAAGCAATAGCATATTCTGTTATTAGAATGCCAGCTACGTTTGGAGCAATAACAAATGCTTTAACAAATACTTTAGAGGATAATGATATAGAATTAAACAGTTTGTTAGATATAGGTGCTGGAACAGGTGCGGCAAGTTTAGCTGCTTCAGAATTATTAGATCTTAAAGAAGTTATATGCATAGAACGCGAAAAAGCGATGAGAAATTTGGGACAAAAATTAATAAGTAATACAAGTACTGTTTTGAAAAACGCTAAATGGATAGATGCTGATATATTAAAAGAAGATTTTAATGAAAAAGCAGATTTTGTTATTGTATCATATATGATAAATGAATTAAGAAAAGAAGATAGAATAAAAGTATTAAATAAATTAATAGATTGTACTAATAAAATTTTATTAATAGTAGAGCCTGGTACACCAGAAGGATTTGCTAATATAAAGCAAATTAGAGAAGAAGCTATAAATAAAGGTTTAAAAATCTTAGCTCCTTGTACTTCACAAAATAAATGTATGATTAATGATGGCGATTGGTGTGGCTTTTCTGTAAGAGTTCAAAGAACAAAAACTCATAAGATATTAAAAAATGGTGATGTACCATATGAAGATGAAAAATTTTCTTATATAGCAATATCTAAGATTGGTGGAAAAAATGCGAATTTAAGAATTTTAAGACACCCAATAGTGCAAGGGAAAATGATAAAATTAAAATTATGCACTAATAGTGGAATAGAAGAGGTTATAGTAACTAAAAAACACGCTGAACTGTATAAAGATATAAAAAAGAAAAAAGTAGGAGATAGTATTGATAATAAAATAGATATACTGTTAGAAAGGTAATTTATGGATAGATTTGAAAAAGCTAAAAAAGCTAGTATTTTAGGAATTTTAGGGAATATATTTTTACTTGTTATAAAATCAATTATAGGAGTAATAACACATAGTCAAGCAATGATTGCAGATAGTGTTAATAGTGTTGCAGATATTTTTTCTTCAGTAATGACATATATTGGAAATAAAATTGCAAGTCGTCCAAAAGATGATGATCATAATTTAGGTCATGGAAAAGCAGAATATATTTTTTCAATGTTTATAAGTATTTCAATGATTGTACTTGCAGTAAAATTATTATTAAACTCAATTGAAAGTATTATAAGACCAAATGAATTTAAATTTTCTTTTGGTTTAATTGTGGTATGTTTTATTACGATATGTGTAAAATTGTGTCTACATATTTATACACATAAAATAGCAAAAGCACATAATAATTTACTTATTGAAGCTAATGCTAGAGATCATATAAACGATTGTTTTATAACAATGTGTACTTTAATATCATCAATATTAAGTTATAAAGGAATTTTAATTGTTGATGGAATTGTTGGAGCTGGAATATCAGTTTGGATACTTATTACAGGAATTAAAATATTTTTTGAAAGTTATAATGTTTTAATGGATAAATCAATAAATGAAGAAGGTAAAAAGAAAGTATTAGATATTATTAAAAATTATCCAGAAATAAAAAAGATTAATCATTTTAATTCTACACCAGTAGGATATAAGTATCAAATCTCTTTTACAATATTTGTTGAAGGAAATTTATCTACATTTGAAAGTCATGAAATAGCTAATAAATTAGAAAAAGAAATTGATAAAAAAGTAGAAGAGGTTTATTTAACAGTTATTCATGTTAATCCAATATAATATACTTGAAGTTATTATTAAATTATGATATTGTAGTAAATATCAAAAGCTTAAATAATTAATATAATATGTAGTAATAATTATAATTATGGATGGAAATTATATGGAAGAAAAAGCAAAAAAACAGATAACAATATCTGGTGTTACAATTTATAGAATATTAGCATATTTTATAATATATAGTGTAGTAGGATTTATATTAGAAACATCATTAGCACTTTTAGCTTATGGTAAAATTGAGAGCAGACAAGGCTTTTTATATGGACCAGTTTGTCCAATATATGGCGTTGGGGCTGTTATTATGATTTTATCTTTAAAAAAATTTAGTAAAAATAATTTTACAATATTTTTGGGTGGTATGTTAGTAGGGTCTATTGTTGAATATTTAATAAGTCTTTTTGGAGACTATGTATTAAATGTAAGATGGTGGGATTATAGTGATAGATTTTTAAATATAAATGGAAGAATATGTTTATTATATTCTATTTGTTGGGGTATAGTTGGAGTATATTTGACAAAATGCCTTAATGTTAAAGTTGATAAATTTATAGAATTAATTAAAGCTAAAGTAAATATTGTATTTTTAAGAACTTTAGTAGTAATAGCAATAATAATCTTATTATTAGATTGTATAGTTTCAGCAGTAGCAATTGAAGCATTTTTATCAAGAACTGTTGTTGAAAACAATATAGAAAATGTACAAAATAAAGAATTTTATTTGAAAACTTATGAATATTTCTACGAAAATGAAAGTAGAAAAAATTTTGTTGATAAATATTGGAATGAATATAAAATGGTTTTAATATATCCAAATTTAAAATTACAATTAGATAATGGTAAACAATTATATGTACAAGATTTTTATAAACATGTAAAACCATATTATTATAAATTCGAAAATAATTTAATTGATATTAAACTGTAGTTTGAAGATTATGTAACTACTTTATTAAATTTTTGTTAAATTTGATTAAAATAGCTATTCAAAAAAATGTAGTTATGGTAAAATAATTTTGTAGAAAAATATATTTTGAAATTTAGAAAGGAATATATATGAAGCAAGTGTATTTGGTGCTATCTTACACTGGTACAATACTTTCAAAGATAGTTCGTTTTTATACAAAAAAAGAATATTCACATGTATCAATTTCATTAGATAAAGATTTAAAAAAGATGTACTCTTTTGGAAGATTAAATCCTTATAATGCTTTTATAGGGGGGTTTGTTCATGAGTCATTAGATGAAGGAACTTTCAAAAGATTTTATAAAACAGAAACAACGATTTATGAAGTAGATATAACTGATGAGCAATATGAAAAATTATTAAAACTTATAACTTATTTTGAAAAGAAAAAAGAATTATTTAAGTTTAATATTTTAGGTATGTTTGCAGTGCCGTTAAAGATAAAGATAAAGAGAAAAAGATGTTTTTACTGTGCTGAATTTGTTAAATATGCATTAGAACGTTCAGATATTAATAAAAATTTACCTGAGATTATAAAACCAGAAGATTTTAAAAAATTAGATAATAAAAAAATTATTTATAAAGGAAATATGCAAGAATATAGAAATTATTGTATATAGTTAAGGGAAAATGCAAAAGATGAAACTTGAAACGCTTGTGGCTGTACACACACACACACACACACACACACACACAATACAATTTAATAGAAAAAATTTAAGCTTTAAAATAGCTTTTTTAATAATGCAAACGAGAGATAGTTAAACTATCTCTCGTTTTTGTATTTTAAAATATATTAATTTTTTATAAAGGGAGGAAAAAAATGAAAGAAAAGAAAGGAATAACGCTTATAGCATTAGTAATAACAATAATTGTGTTATTAATTTTAGCAGGAGTAAGTATATCAGCGATTCAAGGAGAAGATGGCATAATTTCTAGTGCACAAGAGTCAGTTGATAAAAATAAAAATGAAGGGATTAAAGAACAAATCAAATTAGAATTAAACGATAAAAAAATAGAAAAGAAAGAGGCTTTAACAGACGAAGAAATTAAAGAAATTATAGAATCTTTTGATAAAGATGGAGAAATAAAAGACAATACTTATATTGAAACAGAAGATGGACAAAAAGTAGATATAACTGATTTATATGAAGTTGTTTTAGGAGTAGAAATAAAACCTGGTCTAAATAGAGATGAAAATGATACAAAAAAATATTATGTATATACTGCTGAAGGTTTTTATAATTTAAATCAAATGATGTTAAATAATTCATTGGGATATAATGTGTCTATAGAAATCATGAATAATATTGACTATTCTGATTATACTTGGAGTACTGCAATGAGTCATACTGAATTAGGATTTTCATTAAAAGAAATAAATGGTAATGGACATACAGTTTCAAATATGACAATTAATGGAAGTGCAATGTTTTCTATGCTTTCAGGAAATGGTGATGTGAGTATTAAAAATATAATTTTTGATGGAGCAATAGTAAATTCTGGTGGTACAAATGTTGCGATATTAACATCTCAAATTTATCAAAATACATTATTAGAAAATGTTACTATTAAAAATTCAGAAATAACAGGTGCATATAAAGTGGCTCCGTTTATTGGCTCTGTTTGGGATGAAAATAATAGTAAGTCTACAATTGCAACTTTAAAAGATTGTACAGTTGAAAATTGTGCTGTAAAAGCTACAGGTTTTGATTTTGGAACTGCTGGAATGATTGCATCTGTATTTTCAGTAACTAGCAATGATATAGTTGTATTTGAAGGAAATAATCTTGTAAAAAATGTAAATTTATATGCTCCAAATAATGGTTATACAATTCATGCAAATATTTATACTACAGATGCTGATACAGATGATTTAGTTAATGAAGCAGAAAATGTAACAGTAGAAAATGTAACTTTTGAAAATATATAAATAAGCAAAGGAGGAAAATATGAAAAAGCAAAATGGTATAACTTTAATAGCATTAGTAATTACAATAATAGTATTATTGATATTAGCAGCAGTAAGTATAACAGCATTAACTGATGAAGATAAAGGAGTAGTTACTAAAGCTAAACAAGCAGCTTCAAGAACAGAAGATGCTTCAAAAAAAGAAGATGAAGACATTAAAGATTTAGTAGAATATGCAGAAAATGATGGTGAAGAGCCATTAGAAGCTTTACCGGTGGGAACAGTTGTAACTGAGCAAAATAGAACTTTAATAGGAACAAAAGCTGGGTATAAAAATCCAATAATACCAGTGGGTTTCAAAGCAGTAAATGATGGAGCTAGTTGGGAAATATCAGGAAATGAAATAGCTGGATGGAATGATGGTTTAGTTATTGAAGATGAAAATGGTAATGAATTTGTGTGGGTTCCAGTAGATGGTACAAATGTACCTTATGAAAAATGGTGTGTGGGTTATGATGATGAATGGATAGTAGGTCATGAAGCAGATACTCCTTCTGGAATAGATGAAGATACTCAAATTGAAAAATATCAAGGTTTTTGGATTGGAAGATATGAAGCAGGAAGAACAAATCTTGCTACAGTATCTGCAACTACTAACAATGTAAATACAGGTGTTGAACTTCTTATTCAAAAAGGTGCTCAAACTTGGAATTATATAACATATGATAATGCGAAAATAGTTTCAGAAAAATATATGAGTAATAAATACGTTCAATCAGGTTTACCTACAGGAACACAATGGGATACTTTAATGAAATGGCTTGAAAATAGTGGATATGATGTAGAAACTGATTCCACAGCTTGGGGAAATTATGCAAATAGTGCACAAATTACTATAAATGGAAGATATACTACAAATGGAACAACATGGAGTACTGGTAGTTATACAACGCCTGCAAGTTATGGTTGTTATTATTTAGGAACAGGTATAGCAGAAAGAACAAAAGCTAAAAATATATATGATTTAGCAGGTAATTTTAGAGAATGGACTTCGGAAAAAAATCGTGGAGCTGATGTTTTAGAAGAATATACAGATTATATGTTACGTAGTATAGGTGGATATATATTAGGAGATGAATCTCCTGCATGTGCAAGAATTCCTGGAGAAAAACCTGTAGGAACAGCCAATGTACAAGATACATTTAGAGTAGTATTATTTGTTAAATAATTAAAAAAAGATGAAAGTTTTTACTTTCATCTTTTTGTTTTATATTTTGGTTTTTGCAGTTGTTTTAATTAATTCTCTTGTAATATCAAAAGTAAAGTTAATTATATTATAATCTCTAAGTAAAATGTCATAATCTAATAATGAGAATATTGGTGTCTTAAAGAATTTTTTACAATGGAACCTAATAAATATTTTATGTTTTTTAATTGTTAATTCTACTCTAATATTATGTTCTTGTTCAAATTTTAATAACATATTCATAACATCTGGAGTAAGTACTTGCATAGTTTGAATATTGTTTGAAGAAATTACATCAAAATAATTTTCAAATTCTTGAGAGTCCATTTCTAATTTATTTTTGTTATGAAAAGCATTTAATATTTTTCCTTGGTCAGATCTTACTTTTATGAAACCATCAAAATTATTTTCAAAAGTGCTAACAGCAAAGAAACCTTGGAAAACAGAAGTATATTGAGTTTCTCCTTTAGAACCAATTCTTACAAGTTCTGTTATAATTTGAGCCATTCTAATTTTATATCCATCAACATTTCCAGTTATTAAATCACCATATGAATATTTGTCACATTTTTCAAATTCAGCTTCTTTATATAGGTCATAAGTAATACCTCTGCTTGGATAATAAGTTAAATTTTTATTATATAAATGGATAAAACGTTGTAATACTTTATCTTTATATAAATGACGATATTCTTTGGTGTTTTTCTTATACATCATTAATAAGATTATTAGAACAATTGGAATAGACATAAAAATAATTGGTGGGTTAATGAAAAGCATAAATAAATCTATTACTAAGAAAATAATTATGATACGTTTTATTTTTTCTTTAAATGGTTGCACTGATTCTTCTAATTCTTTATATGTTTCAGAATAAATTTGATTATATAATTCATCAAATTTAGGGTCTTTTTTATTTAAAGTTTCGTTGTTCATATTAAAAACTCCTAACTAATATTTTTCTTTATTTTATATTAATAAAGAAAATATATCAATATAAAAATTGTAATTTTACTAGAATTGTGGTAATATAGTATAGGTTTAATAAAATGTGTGGAGGGAAAAATGTCAGATAAAATAATAAAATGTTTAGCTTATGATGGAAGAATATCAATAACTTGTATAGATTCAACAGAATTAATAGAAGAGGCAAGAAAAATTCATGATTTAAGTCCTGTATGTACAGCTGCTATGGGAAGATTATTAACAGTTGCAGCGCTTATGGGATGTGAAATGAAGTCAGAAAAACATAGATTGACAATTCAATTAAAAGGTGATGGACCAATAGGACAAATGGTAGTAGCTGCAGACAATATGCCAAGAGTAAAATGTTATTTAGCTAATCCATATGTAGATTTACCATTAAATGAATTTGGAAAATTAGATGTTGGTGGAGCTATTGGAACAACAGGTTTTATAAATGTTGTAAAGGACATTGGTTTAAAAGAACCATATATAGGAATAAGCCCACTTGTATCTGGTGAGATTGCAGAAGATTTTGCAAATTATTTTGTAAATTCAGAACAAACTAATACAGCAGTAGTTTTAGGAGTTTTAGTAGATAAAAATGGTGTTAAAAACGCTGGTGGATATATAATAACTCCAATGCCAGATGCTACTGAAAGTGATATTTCTAGTGTAGAAAGAGCTATTTTTGAAGCAGGTGCGATTTCTAGAATGTTAGAAAAAAATATGACAATTGAAGAAATTGCTAAAAAAGTAACTGGAGATGAGAATTTAAAAGTAATAGAAGTAAATGAAAAACCAAAATATGAATGTGATTGTAATAGAGATAAATTTACTAAAGCTTTAATTTCTATTGGAAAAGAAGATGTTAAAGATATTATTGAAGAAGATGGAAAAGCTGAAATGGTTTGTAATTTCTGTAATAAAAAATATAATTTTAATAAAAAAGAATTAGAAGAAATTTTAGAAAATATGTAAACAAAAAGCCCTTGTAAAAAGGGCTTTTTGTTTTTTTAATCTCTGTTTCTTGCAACAATTTGAAGAATTCTTAAAAATATATTTATAAAGTCTAAATATAATTCCATAGCTCCGTATATGTGTAATTTATTTTGATCATCATAACCCATTTCTGCTAAATGTGTTAATTTGTTCATGTCATAAATAGTGAATCCCATAAATATAAATAATATTACCCAATTAAGAATAATATCAAGCATTGTATTTCCTATAAAAAGATTAACTAAAGATAAAATAATACCAGCTATTAAAGTCACTGATAAAATAGTACCAAGGTTTGTTAAATCTTTATTAGTAGTTTTTCCAATGTAAGCTAAAGCTCCAAAAATACCAGCAGAAGCTATAAAAGCATAAGCGATTGATGTTATATCATATACTGCTAAAAGTACAGAAAATGTAACACCTGTTAAAATTGAATATCCAAAAAATAAAACTGTTACTACACCAGCTGATAATTTTCTAAAGAATAAAGAAAATATTAAAGCTACTGCTAATTCAGCAATACATAAACCAATATATCCACCACCCATAATCATATCTATATATAATCCACTAGCATAAGTATATACAGAAGCGATTGCTGTTGCTAAAACTCCTAAAAACATTACAAAAAATGTTTGAGATAAAAGGCTATTTGTTGAGCTTTTTGTTTTTATTACGTCATCTCCGTCAAATCCTATCATTTTATTCACCTCACTTTAAAGTTGTTTGTTATTAGTATAATACAAAATATTATATTTAACAATAAAATTATATCGAATTTGTCATTAAAAATTACTTAAAAAATATAATTTATAAAATGTAGTTAAATATAAAATTTGTTTTGATAAAATTCTTGAAAAATCGATATAATATGTTAAAATAACAAAAGAGGATTAAGAAAGGAGAAAAATATTTTTATAATATTTTAAGTATTTAAATGGGAATTGGATTAAGCATTGCAGGTGGAGGATTAAAAGGTGTAGCACATATAGGAGTTATAAAAGCTTTAAAAGAATTAGGAATTGAAATAGAAGCAATTGCAGGAACAAGCTCTGGTAGTTTAATAGCGGCTTTGTACGCATCAGGCTTTTCAGAAGATGAAATTGCAGATATTTTTGCTAATAATTATAAAAGTATAACTACTTTTGAAAAAATGCCAATTGCAAAGTCAATAGGTAAATATATAATAAAAAAAGATTTTGATATGGAAGGATTAAGCAATGGAGAAAAAATTGAAAATCTTGTAAATAATATAGTTAGACAAAAAGGAATTATTAAATTACAAGAAACTAAAATTCCTATTGCAATAGCAACTGTTGATACTATATCAATGAAAGAATGTATATTTTTATCACAAAAATATGATTTAGAAAATACTGATAAAATAGATTACATATATGATGATATTGAAATTGGGAAGGCAGTTCGTGCAAGTATGTCTTTTCCAGGAATATTTACTACTTGTAATTTTGGAAAATATAATTTTATAGATGGTGGAACAAAAGATAATCTTCCAGTTCAAATATTAAAAGATATTGGAATAGAAAAAGTAATTGGTGTTAGTTTTAATTTAGATAATTATGAACCAACAGGAAAAATTTTTGATGTAATAATAAGAGCTGTAGATATATTTTCATTAAAAGATGTTGAAAAAGCAAGAGAAGTAGCTGATGTTTCATTAGTAATAGAAACAGGAGATACATCTCTTTTAGAAATATCAGATATGAAAGCAGTTATTCAATCTGGATATGATGAAGCTATGAAGCATAAAGAAGAATTATTAAAACTTAAATAATAAAAAATACTTATGAATTAATCATAAGTATTTTTTGTTTTAAAATGTAATATTAAAAAGGTTGTTTTTATAAAATTGCTATTATATAATGACAATAAATTTAAAGAATAGGTGGTGTCTTAAATGAAAAATATTTATGATATTATTGTTGTAGGAATGGGACCTAGCTCAGCATTTTTTGCATATGAGTATACTAAATTAAATCCTAACAAGAAAATCTTACTTATAGAGCAAGGAAAAAAAGTTGAAGATAGAAATTGTCCTATAGAAAAAACAGGAAAATGCACAAAATGCAAACCATTTTGTAGTATTACAAGTGGTTTTTCAGGAGCAGGAGCATTTTCTGATGGTAAGTTATCTTTATATAATAAAGAAGATGATGATATTTATGTTGGTGGAGACTTGCATAAATATATTGGACTAAAGAAAACACAAGAAATTATAGATTATACAGATTCTATATATTTAGAATTTGGAGCTGACACAAGATTAGAAGGAATAGAAAATAAAGAAGAAATTGATAAAATTAAGAAAAAAGCTAAGAAGGATGAGCTTAATTTAATTAGTATTCCAATAAGACATTTAGGAACAGAAAAAGCTCATGAATTATATAAAAGAATTGAAGAATATTTAGAAAGTAGTGAAAATATTGAATTAATGTTTAACACAATGGTTCAAGATTTGATTTTAGAGAATAATGAAATAAAAGGTGTAAAAATAAAATCTTCAAAAGAAGTGGATAATAATGAGGCTGAATGTGAAGATGTTTTTGGAAATCAAGTAGTATTAGCTGTTGGTAGAAAAGGTGCTAATTGGCTTTTTGATATGTGTCAAAAGTATGAAATAAAAACAAGATCTGGAGTAGTCGATATTGGAATAAGATATGAGCTTCCTGATAAGGTTATGGAAAAAATAAATAAATATATGTATGAAGGAAAATTCATTGCAAGACCATGGCCATTTAAAGATAAGGTTAGAACATTCTGCCAAAATCCTAGTGGTTTTGTTTCTTCAGAAGTTTATGATAATAATTTGACATTAGTAAATGGACATTCATATAAAGATAAGAAAAGTACAAATACTAATTTAGCAATTTTAGTTTCACATCATTTTAATTATCCATTTAAAGACCCAATTGCTTATGGAAGAAATGTTGCTAAAAATTTAAATGAACTTGGAAATGGAAATATAGTAGTTCAAAGATTAGGTGATATTTATAGAGGAAAAAGAACTTGGGAGCATGAACTTAAAACTAATAGTGTAGTTCCAACATTAAAATCAGCAGTAGCGGGAGATATAACTTTTGCTATTGGATATCGAACAATGACTGATATCATTAACTTTATAAATCAAATGGATAAAGTTGTTGAGGGCTTTGCACATCCAGATAATTTATTATATGGACCAGAAATTAAATTTTATAGTAATGAAGTTGAAATTTCTAATAGATTTGAGTCTAGTGTGAAGGGTTTATATGCAATTGGTGATGGTTGTGGTATGACAAGAGGACTTATGATGGCTTCTTGCTCAGGAGTTGCGCTTGCTAGAATACTTGAAAATGTGTTATAATAATAATTGGAAACACAAATTTTGCCCTTGAGAAAGGAGATTATTATGGAACATGAGTTACGGGTAAAGGTTTACGAATTTGACGGTGAGGAATGGACAAGCGAGTCCACTTGCTGGCAGTTCGTAATAGGTGACAATGCTAATGAATCAAGACTTGTAGGAGATACACTTAAGAGACGAGTTACTGCAAGCCAAATTCGGAAGTATGGTACCTGGATTCTAAGAATGGCCATTGAGGAAGAATTGGCCGAAACTTACGGGTATGTCGTGGATGAAACGGAGGACGCTTTTAATCTGCCTGAAGAGGCTGAGTTCAAGATGGCGATTCTTATTTCTCCAGAAGGCATGTATCACATGATGAAGATGTACCCTGATGGTAGCTGGTGGCGCAAATGGGCAGGTGTCCAGCCAACAGATATCGGACCTGTAACTGGAGGAAAGATTTTCAACCCTATTCACGAGTGTTTCGAAGGGTATGAGCTTTTCTTTTTGGATGTTTATCGGGATGAATGATTTTTTTCCCGTGATTGTGTTTTTTAAGAGAGGGGTGGTAGCTTAACATTTTAAAGAGGAATGTTAGCACCATTCCTCTTTTTCTTTGTTTAGTGTAAAAGTTATGATATAATAAATATAGATTGAAAAAATCTGAAGCAAGCCTGAGAATAATGTATTATGAAAAAATTCTTAAGACATCTAAAGAGCGCCTTATACAATCTATTTCAATTTTTAAAGATGGTTGTTGCGGCAATTGTTTTTTTATCTTTGTTTGTTATATGGGTTGAGCGTTCTGAAGAAGAGAGTAAGATATCTAATCAATATAGTTCAGAAGAAGTAAATGAAGCTATCTTGTATGATGTAAAAGAAAAGATGTCTGAAAAATATGATGTACCAATTTCAAGGTTACGTATTGCTAGAAATGAAAAAAGCTTTGGCTTAGAATATGAATATCTAGTAATTATTGTTGATGAAAATGATCAAGAGATTGAGAGGTACGAAATTTTTGAACCAGAACTTCAAGAAGAAATTGATGATTGTTTGGATAGTACGATTCTAGAAGAGGAATTGAAAGAAAAATATCATATTGGAGATGATGTGGAACAATAAAAATGTGATTCAGAAAGGTAAGGGCTTGCAAGGGAGAGGATGTAGCGAGGTTAAATAATGGGGCTATATGCTCTCTCTTTCTTTTTAATTTTTTAAAGATTTAATATTATTTTAAGTTTAATTTAATAAATATATATTATTAGTAAAAAAATATTGCAAAGTCTTTTTTTTAGGCTTAAAATATTAATGAAAATATATAAGAGAGGAAAATGCGAATGTTAAAGTTAAAAGATATCAAAAAAGACTATTTGTCTGGTGATAATACTGTTCATGCATTAAAAGGTATTAATCTAGAATTTAGAAAGTCAGAATTTGTTTCTATTCTAGGACAAAGTGGTTGTGGTAAAACAACACTTTTAAATATTATAGGTGGTTTAGATAGATATACATCAGGTGACTTAGTTATTAATGGAAAATCAACTAAAGATTTTAAAGATAGAGATTGGGATGCATATAGAAATTATAGTATTGGTTTTGTTTTTCAAAATTATAATTTAATTTCTCATCAATCAGTTTTATCTAATGTTGAGCTTGCTCTTACTTTAGATGGTGTAAAAAAAGAAGAGAGAAGAAAAAGAGCAATAAAAGCTTTAGAAGAAGTTGGTTTAAAAGACCAAATAAATAAAAAACCAAATCAATTATCTGGTGGACAAATGCAAAGAGTTGCTATAGCAAGAGCTTTAGTAAATAATCCAGATATAATCTTAGCAGATGAACCAACAGGTGCACTAGATACAGAAACTAGTGTTCAAGTTATGGAGATTTTAAAAGAAATATCTAAAGATAGATTAATTATAATGGTAACACATAATCCAGAACTTGCTGAGAAATATTCTTCAAGAATTATTAAAGTATTAGATGGAAAAGTTATTAATGATTCAAATCCTTATGATTCTGAAAAAGAAGAAAAAGTAAAAGCAGAAGGAAAAACAAGAAAACCTTCAATGAGCTTTTTTACAGCTTTATCATTAAGTTTAAATAATTTAATGACTAAAAAAGGAAGAACTCTTTTAACTGCATTTGCAGGAAGTATTGGTATTATAGGTATTGCACTTATAATGTCACTTTCATCAGGAGTTCAAAATTATATAAATAAAGTAGAAGAAGATACTTTATCATCTTATCCAATTACAATAACAAAAGAAACAATTCAAATGGCAGAAATGATGGAAGCAATGATGACAGAAGAACTTGAAGATATTGAAAAAATAGATAAAAATGCTAAAAAAATATATTCACATAACATTATGGGAAATATGTTTACAACATTAACAGCAAAAGTTCAAACTAACAATTTGGAAGCTTTTAAAGATTTTTTAGAAAACGAAGATATTGCAATAAATGAAGCTTCAAATGCAATTCAATATTCATATGATTTAAATATAAATTTATATAAAGAAAATACTGATGATGGTATTTTACAAGTTAATCCAAGTCAAGTAATGTCTTCTTTAGGATATGAAATTAGTGGTGAAGCAGCTCAAATGATGGTAATGTCTACAGATGTTTGGGTTGAAATGTTAGATAATAAAGAATTAATAAAATCTCAATATGATGTATTAGCAGGACGTTTTCCAGAAAAATATAATGAAGTAATGTTAATAGTAGATGAATATAATCGTGTAAGTGATTATACTTTATATACATTAGGATTACTTGATATGAAAACTCTTCAAGAAAATTATCAAACTATGATAACAGGTGGAACTATTGAAAAAGAAGATACTAAAGAATTCACATTTGAAGAAATTTTAAATTTAAAATATAAATTAGTTTTAAATACAGATTATTATGAAAAAGTAAATAATATCTGGGTAAATAAAGCTACAGATGAAACTTATATGAAAAATTTATTAGCTAATGCTGAAGATATAAGTATTGTTGGTATTGTTAGAGTAAATCCAGAAAGTGTTGTTACAGCATCAACTGGTATGATAGGTTATACAGTAGATTTAAAAGAATATGTTATAAATAAAATAAATGAATCTGAAATTGCTAAGGAACAAAAAGCAAATCCAGAAGTAAATGTATTAACAGGAATTCCATTTGCACAAACAACAGGTATGGCTATTTTAACTGAAGAAGAAAAAGCATATATTGCAACATTATCTCCAGAGGAACAAGTTGCAGTAATGTCTCAATATTCTAGTGTTCAAGCTATAACATATGAATCAGTATTAAATTCTTTAGGAATTATTGATTTAGCTTCACCGGTTGCAATTAATATTTATCCAAAAGATTTTGAGTCAAAAGATAAAATTACATTAGCTATAGATAAATATAATAAAGGAAAAGAAGAGGCTGATCAAATTAAATATACTGATATGGTAGGAACTTTAATGTCATCAGTTACATCAATAGTAAATACAATAAGTTATGTATTAATTGCATTTGTTGCTATTTCATTAGTTGTATCTTCAATAATGATTGGAATTATAACTTATATATCTGTATTAGAAAGAACAAAAGAAATTGGTATTTTAAGAGCAATTGGTGCTTCTAAAAAAGATATATCAAGAGTATTTAATGCAGAAACATTTATAATAGGTTTAACAGCAGGACTTTTAGGAATAGGTGTAACTTTACTTTTAAATATTCCAATTAATATGATAATAAAACATGTTACTGGAATTTCTAATTTATCTATGCTTCCTATAAAAGGTGCAATTGTTTTAGTATTAATAAGTATGTTACTTACAGTTATTGCAGGCTTTATACCAGCTAAAGTTGCTGCTAAGAAAGATCCAGTAGAAGCTTTAAGAACAGAATAAGATGTATGAATTAAAAAATAAATGTAGATACAAGAAGTATTTACATTTATTTTTTTTTGAAAATTAGCAATCATATATTGACACTGCTAAAACAAAGGTATATAATTCACCAAGATAGTAAATAATTATTTTATGAGTTTGGGGATAAATAAAGTAATTTTATTGTAAATTTAGGAGGTCTTAAAATGGAAACAAAACAATTTAAAGCGGAATCAAAAAGATTATTAGATTTAATGATAAACTCAATTTATACAAATAAAGATATATTTTTAAGAGAACTTATATCAAATGCAAGTGATGCTATTGATAAATTATATTATCGTTCATTAACAGAAAAGGAAATAAAACTAAATAAAGAAGATTTTGAAATAAATATAGAATTAAATAAAAGTGCTAGAATTATAACTATTTCTGATAATGGTTGTGGTATGACAGAAGAAGAACTTGAAAATAATTTAGGAACAATTGCTAAAAGTGGTTCTTTAGCTTTTAAACAAGACAATGATAAAAAGGAAGATATTGACATTATAGGACAATTTGGTGTTGGTTTTTATTCAGCATTTATGGTGGCAAAGGAAATTACTGTTGTAAGTAAGGCATATAATGCGGAAAAAGCTTATATCTGGAATTCAAGAGGGGCTGATGGTTATACAATAGAAGAAATACCATCATCAGATTTTGGAACAACAATAACTTTAAAATTAAAAGATGATAGTGAAGATGAAAAATATAGTGAATATTTAGAGGAAAGAAAAATTAAAGAATTAGTAAAAAAATATTCAGATTATATTCGTTATCCAATTAAAATGGAAATAGAGAAAAGCAAACTTAAAGAAGGTACTGAAGGAAAAGAATATGAAAAAGTAATTGAAATAGAAACTTTAAATAGTATGATTCCTTTATGGAAAAAGAAAAAATCAGAAATTAAAGAAGAGGAATATAATAATTTTTATAATGAAAAATTTTATGATTTTCAAAAGCCATTAAAAGTAATTCATACCTCAATTGAAGGTGGAATAAGTTATAATGCGATTTTATATATACCATCTCATGCACCATATGATTTTTACTCTAAAGATTATGAAAGGGGCTTACAACTATATTCAAATGGTGTATTAATTATGGATAAATGTGCTGATTTATTGCCAGAATATTTTGGCTTTATAAAAGGATTAGTAGATAGCCCAGATTTATCTTTAAATATTTCAAGAGAGTTATTACAACATGATAGACAATTAAAAGTTATAGCTAAAAATCTTGAGAAAAAAATCAAAACTGAAATTTTAGATATGCTTAAAAATGATAGAGAAAATTATGAAAAATTCTATGATGCATTTGGAGCACAATTAAAATTCGGTATTTACAATAGTTATGGAATGAATAAAGAGGCGCTTCAAGATTTATTAATGTTTTATTCAGGAACAGAAAAGAAATTAGTAACTTTAGATGAATATGTTTCTAGAATGAAAGAAAATCAAGATAAAATTTATTATGCTTGTGGTGAAACTATTGATAAAATTGATATGCTTCCACAAGTAGAAGGTATAAAAGATAAAGGTTATGAGATATTGTATTTTATAGCTGATATTGATGAATTTGCTGTTCAAATGATGCAAAATTATAAAGAAAAAAGTTTTGCTAATATTTCTTCTGAAAATTTAAATTTAGATACTGAAGAAGAAAAACAAAATTTAAATAAATTAAATGAAGACCATAAAGATATGTTTACTATTATGAAAGAAGCAATAGGAGATAGTGTACAAGCAGTTAAATTTACACATAGATTAAAAAATCATCCAGTTTGCTTAACTACAGAAGGAAATGTTTCAGTTGAAATGGAAAAAGTTTTAAATATGATGCCAAATAACAATAATAATATTAAAGCTGAAATTATTTTAGAAATTAATGATTCACATCCAATTGCAGATAAAGTAAAAGAACTTTATGAAACAGATAAAGAAACTTTAAAAGAATATACAAAAATTCTTTATTCACAAGCAAGATTAATAGAAGGTCTTCAAATTGAAAATCCAACAGAAATAACTAATCTAATTTGCAAATTTATGGCTAAATAAGTATAGAAATGGAAAAGGGAATAGTACTCTTTTCCATTTTTTGTTTAATCTATATTTTGGAAAAGAGAACCGTCCTTTTTTCTAAAATTGTAATATAAATGAAATTGAATTTGATATGTTTATTTGTTATCATAAAATTATGAAAATATAATTTGAGGAAGAGGAAATATTGGAAACAAAAGAAAATTACTATCAAGGTGTTGATAGAACTATTTTAATTGATTTAAAAAATGTGCTAAATGCATTAGAATATAAAAAAACTCATAGAGAGCTAACAGAGGTTGAAGCAAATGCTTATGCTAATTTACAAGAATTATTAGCAGAATCATTAGAAAGACCTTTTTTACAAGGCGATAATGAATTTAGTTTTGTAAATGATATGGACAGAAATTTATTTATGAGTACTATTGCGTCAACTTTAAAATATCTAATAGTAATAACTGGTATTTCTGATAGTTATTTAGCAAATAGATTAAATGTTATTTGTGAAATGAATAGGCAAGTAGAACATGATGATGAACTAACTGAATTTGCTAATGGCTCTGTTGTTGATGTAAGTAAAATGTCCAAAGAAGATTATGCAAGAGCTGCTAGAGAATTTTCAGAAGGTTCATTATCATTACAAGATTTTTTAATGTATACATATGATCAAAAAATGTACGCTTTAGCTTGTTGTAAAGGCCATAGATGTAAAAATGGTACAAAATCAACAGCGTATATAGCCTTTTCTTTAAATGATCATTATGATCAAAAATTATTTTTAATGAGTAAGGCTTTTGAAGCTGGAATGGATGTTGCGATAATTGATTTTGATAATGGTTTAGGATTTGATATTATATTAAATCCTTATGAAAGAGAAGAACAAATAGCATATTTAACAAAATGTTTGAAAGAATATAAGAAAGAAGAAAAAATAAATCCGGTAGTGGAGCAAGTTATTGGATATATGGAGCATATAGGACATAGTGAAAGTGTATATTCTGGAATTGAAATTTTTAAATATGGGGAATTAGTCGGGATTGAAGAACATACACCGATTAATCATAATATGAGAGGTGTATTTGAAGAAGAACAAGTAATAGAGGCTTATTCTCAAAAAGATTCTAATATTTTAAGAGAATCTCAAGTAATACCTAAAGCAAAAACTGTAGTTACATCTAGAGATACAGCAAAAACAGCTTTAGAACTTACTAAAAAACGTCCAGGAAGATTTAGTGAAGCCATGAAATCAACATTAAATTTATTTAATAAAATACTTGGGATTAATAAAGGTGAGAAAACTATTGATTTATAAAATAAGGAGTTATTATGATAGATGAAGCAAAAAGATTAAAGGAAGTATCTGAAATATTGAAGTATTTCCCAATGGAGGAAATTCAAAAAATACCAGATGAAGTATTTAATTATATTCATGATAATAAAGATAAAAATTATAATTTTGTTTTTGATACTACTAAAAAAATATATGAGCAAGATATAAATCCAGAAACTATTTCAATATTATTATATATATGTAAAGAATATATTTATAATGGACAACAAAATGATTTTTTAAATAGATTAGAACAAATTGATATTGCTCAAAATTATAAAATAAATAATTCTGATGAATATAAAAAGAAAATTTTTGGAAATGGTAAAAATGATAAAATATAAATAATAGAAGACATATAAATTGATTTATATGTCTTTTACTTTTTTATTTTATTAATATTTATATATAATTTAGTTGTTTGAAAAATCTATATTAAAATAATCTATTTTCCAAGTATTGTTTTCTTTGATTAATTTGAATTCATTGTTAACTTGAATTAAGTCAGAAAGGTTATTAATCTCATAAGTAGAACCATATAAATAAGAGGTTACTGTACAAGTTATTTCATTTTCTTTTTTTATAATATTAGAAAATTTGGTTGAGAAAACATTATCAAAAGCATAGAAATCACCAGCATTTATAAAAGCCTTATTATCTTTAAAAGTTAATAAATTAAAAGTGTTTTTATAAATTTCTAAACCATTTTCTGTGTATATTGAAGTTATCTCATTAAAATTTGTTATTTCTGCAGAAGAAGAGGTATAAAGTTCATTTATATCATATTCTAAATTATATAAGTTAAAACTTTCTTTCATTTTACTATATTTTTCTCTAATAAGATTTTCATCTGAATAATTATTTTTACAAGCTTGTATATGATATTTTCCATCATAAGATAAAGTTAAAGTTTTTGAAGTGAACTTGTTTTTATTTTTTAAGATTTTATCTTTATAATTTTTAAGCTCTGATAATTCAAATATAATATCACTAGAATTTGAATTTAAATTATAATCTGTTGAATTATAAAAATATATTTTTTTATCTTCTGAAGTAGAAGTAAAAGGTTTATCAAAAGAAATAGTATAGTCTATTATATTTACAATATATAAATTATCTTTTTTTTCAATACTTTCTATTTGACATTCTTTAAATGAATTAACAGTGTATGATGGGATACCATAAGTATCAGAAGCTTCATAATAAATCATTGCAGGATTTTGAATAGGAACTTTTAAAGTGAAATTTTTTCCATATAAAGTTTTTGCAAAATCTGAAATTTCTTCATAAGTATAATTACCTTGGATATTTCTTTCTTCAAATTCCTCATGATTAGATAAATATTGATTTATATTATCCAAAAGCCAAAATTCATCTGCTTCATTAATATTATTAAATTCTGGAATAGAATAATGTATGTTATATATATCTTTTATATATGTAGAAATTTCTTGAATTTCTGTTTCTGTTAGTTTTTCGCTTTTATTTTGTTTGATAAAAATAAAAGAAATACTAATTATTAGTATTAAAATTATTAAACCTATCAAAAATTTTTTCATTTGTATAATCTCCTAAATTTTATTTATAAAAATTATATTATTAATGTAATTTTAAGTCAATTAATGTAGAATCTATTTGGAAAATTATTGACAACAAAAATATAAATAAATATAATATTTAAGAATGTAAATTAATGTAATATTTTTTGAAGAATTAAATAATAATAAGGAGAGAAAAAATGAACCATATTTTAGGATGTAATCAATTCACAAGAGAGAATTTAGAGGAGCTTCTAGAATTAGCAGAAAAGGTAAAAAATAATCCAAAGGAGTATAGTGATTCTTTAAAAGATAAGATAATTGCTGTTATGTTTTTTGAACCAAGTACAAGAACAAGAATGTCATTTGAATCAGCTATATTAAGACTTGGTGGAAAAATGATAGTTACAGAAAATGGAAAAAGTAATTCTTCTGCAACAAAAGGAGAAACTTTAGAAGATTCAATAAAAGTAATTAATGGATATGCAGATGCAATTGTTATGAGACATTCATGTGATGAATCAGCAGAAATTGCTGCTAGTGTAGCAACAATTCCAGTTATAAATGCTGGTAGTGGAAAGAAAGAACACCCAACACAATCTTTATTAGATATGTTTACAATTAGAGAAAAAAGAGGAACATTAGATAATTTAAAAATATGTTTCTTAGGAGATTTAAAATATGGTAGAACAGTACATTCTTTACTTGAATTAGTAAGTTTGTATAATAATGTTGAAGTTTATGGTTTAAGCAAAGAGGCTTTTGAATTACCACAAAAATATATAGATTTCTTAGCTGATAGAGGAATAACATATAAAAAATGTAAAAATTTTGATGATATTCCAAAAGATGTTGATGTTTTATATCATACAAGAATTCAAGCTGAAAGATTTGAAGGAGATTTAGGAGTAGAAGAATATATTATTAATAAAGAAGTTTTAGATAAATTTTCAAAAGATACTATTGTTTTACATCCACTTCCAAGAGTTAATGAAATTTCAACAGATATAGATGATGATGAAAGAGCTATGTATTTTAAACAAGCTCATAATGGAGTTCCAGTAAGAATGAGTATATTACTTACAGTATTTGGAATGAATTAGTTTTATACATATGAATTGAATGGAGTTTATAATGATAAAAAAGATTTTAAAAGTTATAGGATTACTAATACTATATATATTAGTGTTTTGTATTGCGTTCTTTGTAGTTAGAGTTTGGCAAGCAGATGGAAATGTAAAAGAAGCGGCAATAGGTGTTTTGCAAGATGTTGCAGATAAAATTACAAATGCTGAACCAATATATGTTTTAGTAGTTGGAGTTAGTACAGATATAGAAAAAGAATTGTCAGATACAATTATGCTTGCAGGATATAACCCAAAGACTCAAGAGGCTTTTATGGTTTCTATACCAAGAGATACTTTTGTAGGAGATAATATAAATAAAGTAAGGGCAAAAGATAAAATAAATTCACTTTATGGTGATACAGGAGTCGCTTCAACAGTAGCTGCTGTTGAACAAATTTCTGGAATTGATATTGATTATTATGTTACAGTAAAAACAGAGATGTTAGTAGAGATAGTTGATACAATAGGTGGAGTTGAATTTGATGTACCAATGGATATGTATTATAATGACAAAACTCAAGATCTTCATATTAATTTGAAAAAAGGAAAACAAATTATAGATGGAGAAAAAGCAGAACAATTATTAAGATTTAGACATAATGATGATGGTAGTTCATATTCTTATGAATATGGTGATAATGATTTTGGAAGAATGAGAACACAAAGAGAATTTATAAAAGCAACTTTAGAACAATGTATAGAAGTTAATGATTTAGAAAAATTAACTGAAATTGCAAAAACAGTATTTAATTATGTTGAAACAGATATTGAGCTTTCATATGCGATATCATATTTAGCATATTTATATGATTTTTCAACAGATAATTTGATTATGGAACAATTACCTGGTGTTTCAGAAAAATCACCAAATGGGGTATGGATTTATAATCATGATGAAGTTAAATCTCAAGAATTATTTAATCAAATAGTTACAGAATTTAATACTGGAAATTTATCAAATCATGTTTCTTCTGAAAATGTTATAGATAATTCATTAGAAAATGTAACTGATGAAAATTTAGTAAATGAAATAAATTAATAAATAAAAGAATAACACTTGTCGAAAGATAGGTGTTATTTTATGAAGAAATATGAAAAAAATTATTGATTTTTAACTGAAAATTGAATAAAAAGCAGAAAAAGATAATAATTTGGTCGTTAAGAAAACATTAGAAAAAAGAAGATATAAAGAGAAAAATGAAGATAATAAAAATGTAAACTTGGCCAAAAATACTTTTCTTTTCAAAACGGCTTAAACTCAAATTTGAAAAAAAGTATAAAAGAGAGTATAATAAATAACGTTGGTGCATTATTCTAGTGTGTACTATTATTATGAGGGTAGGGCTAAAAATCTACCAAAAAGGTATTGCCGTTTGAAGTTTTTTAGTATTTGCGCGTTACGCCCAGTTTCGCGTGGTATTAAGAAGTAAAGAATTTAGGATAGAATGTAATGGCATATGTTTAATTCCTATTTTCGCTGAGACTTAAAGTTTTTAACTCTGACTTTGAGTAAAATTCTATGTAAATAGAAGAACTTTTCAAAAGAATTTTTGTATTTACATAGTGTAATATCTTGCCTTGAGTGATATACAGGGGATTACAATTATAGTATGAAACTGTGATTGCAAAAAAGATTAGTAATAATTAAGTACATTCAAAGAAAATTTCTAGGGTGTTTACTTACATTTATAAGTATGAAGTAATATGGATTAAAGTACGGATTTAAGTGGTGATCTAGCTCCTTTTAGGTATTTCTTTTAAATGGAAACGGCTAAACAGTAATGTTTAGTAAGAAATAGAGAAATTCTGCTAGACCTAAACCGTAGAATTTACTTATTACTTTACCAACTAAAAAGTTTTTATAAAAGGAAAGATGAAAATGGAAAAAGAGGTTTCTCACTCGAATAACAAGAGTGTAGAAAAAAACAAACAAAAAGATAATGGTAAAAATAGAGCAATAAGATGGGGTATAACAATCGGTTTTATTACATTCTTATTGTCATTATTTTTTTCATTTATCTCTAATACAGCGGTTAATGGCTTAGCTGTTATCCCAGCTATTATTATTTTATTAGCAGTTATTGGAACAGGTGTAATATTTGATATAATTGCTACTGCAGTAACAGTGGCTAAAGAAGAAGAGTTTCATGCGATGGCTGCTAAGAAACAAAAAGGAGCTAAAAGTGCTATTAAATTAATCAGAAACTCATCAAGAGTTGCCAACTTTTGCGCTGACGTTATTGGTGATATTTGTGGTGTATTAAGTGGTGCTGTTGGTGCCATAATAGCTCTTAAAATTTCTGAAAGTTATGGAATAGGAGAAGTTGCTCAATATTTAATAAGTGCATTAGTTGCTGCTTTAACAGTAGGTGGTAAAGCTGTAACGAAAGATATTGCTAAAAAGCATTCTACTAAAATACTTTCAATAATTTCTAAAATAATTAGTTTTAAAAAATAATAATAAAGAGTTAAATAAAAAGAGAAGATAGAAAAAAATCTATCTTCTTTTTTATATTATTAATTTTTAATTTTGATTAAAATGTCCACAATAATCTTTTCCTTCAAATCTTTTTCTATCTTTTACTGTATTTATGATTTTTTGAATAGTATCTATATTTTCATCTAAAATACTTATTCTTACAAATTCTGTATTATAATCATCATATTCAAAAGAAGTGATTTTACTATTATATATTGTAGTAATTGTAGAAATATTGTCTGGTATAATTCTAAATGTAAAATCCATTCTATCTTTTAAGTAAAATTTAGTATTTGTGTTGCATTTTTTAGTACAGTCTTTATAACAATGATTTGCTTCTCCAAGTAAACAATAATTCATAGTCATAAGTGGAATATTTCCATAAACTAATAATTCAGAAGCAATAGGAGAGTTGTTAAGTAATTTTTTAGTACAAGTATCATTTAGTTCAGGTGATATCATATAACTTGAAAAACCTAAAGATTTTAATTTATTAATTGTATTAATATTGAAAATATTTAAAGTGTAATTACCTACAAGTTTAATATCATAATTTTTAAATAATTCAATTTGAGAAATATTAGAAATTACTGCGCCTGTAATATTATAGTTATTAATAATATCATTTAATTTTGTAGTAATTTTATTAGTATCTCTTAAAATTGATGGCATATAAATATATGTTTGGAAAGTATTACAAATATTTTTTAAAGAGTTTTCTAAAGATGCTTTTATAAAATATTGTAATGGTATATATATTCTATCAACATTAGTTAATTGTGTATAATCAAAAGTGTTATTAATAATATTTAATAATACTGAAATTTTTGATGTTGAGATATTTTTTAAAGATGATACTTCTGGTAAATTTTTATAAGTTAAATTTCTTGAAGTAATATGTTTACTAACAATATTTTCTTCAAGCATTGATAAAGCATCTCTTCTTAGTTCATTTAACACACTAATTTTAGGTATAAAAAGATTTTCTCCTAAATTAATCTCTATATTTTCAAATTCAAATTGAGTAGAACCCGTTTTTGAAAGCTGCTCAATAATTCTATCTTTTGATATTGGTTGCTTTAGTGCTGGAACAGGAAGTATATCAGAAGTTATTTGTATTTTTTCATTATAATAAATAGAGTTTAAATCTGTGCATCCAATTTCTAATGTAATAGGCTTGTTTTCTAATATTTCAATTTTGGCATAAAGTGGTATTTTTTTAAATTCTTTATTTTCTTCAAAAGTTGGCTTTACAGAATTTACTAAAACTTTACTTTGCAATTTGTAAATAGGCATATTTGTTTTTATATCACCTTTGATTCTACCAATAGTGATTTTGTCATTTATATTAGCATTTTTAATATTATTGTTTTTTTGCATAAGTTCAGAAATTGTATAAGTATTAGAATTGATTTCTACTTTGTCACCTAAGCTTATATGATGTTTTGCAGTTAGCGTTACATAGCCTTTATTTGAATTAAAGTTTTCTACTTTTCCAAGATAGAAGCCAGTATTACTTGATTTTTCTTTGTAAATTAATTTTGTATTTTCTTTAGGTGATAAATGCCCAGAAGAAAAGCCACCTCTATTAAATATTTGAGTAATTTCTTCTTTATCTGACATTAAAGTATCAGGATTTATTTTTTCTAATTCTAAACTTATTAAGTTAAATAATTCTTCTTTAGATAAATTTGGGTTATCACAAACTATGTCTATATATTTTCTATAAAACTTTGTCGTAATTGCAACATACTCTGGATTTTTAAGTCTTCCTTCAATTTTAAAACAATGAACACCACTACGAATTAAATCTATTAAATATTCAAAAGAAAATAAATCTCTAGGGCTTAGAAGATATCCTTTATTTAATTCATTATTATTTTCATCTAAAAGAACATAAGGAAGTCTGCAAGGTTGAGCACATAAACCTCTATTTCCAGAACGACCACCAACAATGCTAGAAAATAAACATTGACCAGAATAGCATATACATAAAGCACCATGTATAAATGTTTCTATTTCAACATTAGTGTTTTCACAAATATTTTTAATTTCTTCTATTGATAATTCTCTGGCAAGTACTACACGAGATACACCCATACTTGATAATTTATTAACACCGTCTAAATTATGTGTAGTCATTTGTGTACTAGCATGTAAAACTATTTCTGGATAGTTTTCTTTTAAATATGAAAGTAAACCTAAATCTTGAATGATGATAGCATCAGCTCCAAGATTATATATATCTAAAGCAAGTTTTGCTGCTTCTTCAAATTCTTCGTCTTTTATTAATATATTTAGAGTTACATTAACTTTAACATTGCGAAGTTTGGCATATTTAATTGCTTCACCAAGTTCGTTTAAATCAAAATTTTTAGCTCTTACTCTAGCATTAAAATTACCTGCTCCAAGATAGACACTATTGGCACCATTTTGTACAGCAGCTTTTAAACATTCAAAATCACCAACAGGTGAAAGTAATTCTGGTTTTTTCATAAAATTCTCCATATAATTTATAAAATTTCGTTAAATAAAATATCTTAAAATAACTGATTTTCTAAATAAAATCGTATAAATTATACCACAAAATATTATATAAGTAAATGAATATAAACTATTGAAATAAATTTAAATTATAAATATAATATTTGTAATAATGATAATAAATAAGGAGAGATATATATGAATTTGAGAAAACAAAGTGGACAAGTTTCTAAAAAAATGCTTATTCTTATAGCAGTTTTGATTGTGATTATAGTTATTATGCTTATAATTCTTGGAACTTCTAAAGAAGGTGGATTATTTGGAAAGAAAAAACAAGATAATAAAGGTACTACAGCTAATGGTGAAGAAATAGATCCAGATAAACCGATTTTGAAATCTGGAATTACTTTTGAATATGATACAGAATTTCGTACAGAATTACCAGATGAGAGTAAAACAAAAAATAGAGAATATGATGATTTATCAGCTGCTGGTAATAAAAGTGTTTTAGGATATTATGATAATAGTAAAAATAAATATTTTGTATATAATAATCAAAATGTAACAGGAGAGGCTCAAAAGGTTATTGCACCAGAAGATTGTTCATATTTATTTTCTTCTAGTATGTATGAAATAAAATTATCAAATTTGGATACATCTAATGTAACTAATATGAGTCATATGTTTTATCAATGTAATAATTTAGAAGAATTAGATTTAAGTGAATTCGATACAAGTAATGTAACAGATATGAGTTATATGTTTTATGATTGTACAGTTTTAGAAGAATTAGATGTAAGTAATTTTGATACATCAAGTGTAACAGATATGAGTTATATGTTTGGAAATTGTTGGGAATTAGAAGAACTAGATATAAGTTCATTTGACACTGCAAATGTAACAGATATGTCTAATATGTTTTATGCAACAGCTGTTTCAGAATTAGATTTTAGCTCATTTGATACAGCAAATGTAATAGATATGTCTAATATGTTTTACCAAAGTGCAGTAAACAGTTTAGACTTAAGCTCGTTTGATACAAGTAATGTAACAGATATGAGTGCTATGTTTGCTAAATGTTGGGAAATAAATTCATTAGATATAACATCATTTGATACAAGTAATGTAGTTGATATGAATTCTATGTTTTTAGAATGTAGAGATTTAAAGGTAATAGATGTAAGTAAATTTGATACAGCAAAGGTAATAGATATGTCTTCAATGTTTGCTAGTTGTGGTGTTTCTTACCTTGATTTAAGTGGTTTTGATACATCTGAAGTAACAGATATGTCTGCAATGTTTTATCAAAGTGGAATAAAACAATTAAGTTTAACAAGTTTTAACACAGAAAAAGTAACAGATATGAGTGAGATGTTCTCTGAAAGTCAAGAGCTGACTGACTTAGAACTAGGTGAGCTAGATACTGCCCAAGTTGAGAATATGTCAAAAATGTTTTATAATTGTATTAAGATGAACGAAATTGACGTTTCTAGCTTTGATACTTTAAAAGTAAAAGATATGAGCGGCATGTTTGGAGGCTGTAGTTTGATTAAAGATTTAGATTTAAAAAACTTTAAAACTGCTAGAGTAACAGATATGAGTGAAATGTTTAGTAATTGTTCTAATTTAATACTTGTTAATATTGAAACATTTGATACATCTAATGTTGAAAAGATGGATAAAATGTTTTATGGTTGTGCTGTAATAGATAAATTAGATTTAAGTCACTTTAATACTTTAAAAGTAATAAGTGCAGAATCAATGCTTGGAGATTGTTATAGTCCAACTGTTTATATAGGAAAAGATTGGGATTTAACTGAAATAGAAACTGCTTTTGCAGGTACTTTTGTGAAAAAATAATATTAATATAAAATACTTATGAAAAGTGTGAGAGGAGGTTTGCTATGAAAAAGAATTTTATATGTAAATGTAAAAAAACTGCATCAGGTGTAACTTTAATAGCATTAATAGTGACCGTTATAGTGGCACTTATTTTGGCTGGTGTTGGTATTGTTACTTTAACTAGTAAAGATGAAGTAATTGAAAAATCAAAATTAGCCAAAGAAAAGATTGAAGGATATACAGAAAAAGAAAGTGACATAGTAAAGGATACTTTAAAATATCCAAATTCTTCTGATTGCAAACATAAAAATATAGAAAGGAGAAATGCAACAGGAACCTTTAGTGGAGACACTTACTGTTTAGATTGTGGTGTGCTTTTAGCAACAGGAACAATCCAACCTTGTGAAACTCACCCAACTACTATAGTGACAGAGGCAGTAGCAGCAACATGTTGTTCAAAAGGGAATACTGGAAATATAATCTGTACAGTTTGTGGTTTTGTAGTAACACCTGGAAATGAAATAGATTATAATACCTCTAATCACGTAGGTGGAACTGAAATTAGAAATAAAACTGATAGTTATACAGGTGATACATATTGTTTAGGTTGTGGTGCATTATTAGCAAAAGGTAAAGTGTCTAGAATTGGATTAGAAGTCGGAGATTATGTGAATTATACATATGATACTGTAACATCGTCATATTTTGTTTCTGGTACATATAGTAGATATAGACAAGGAAGTAGTACAACAATAGATCAAAATATACCTCAAACTACAAGTTTAAAATGGAGAGTATTAAGTATAAATGATGATGGTTCAATTGATTTAATAAGTGATACAGATACTGAAACAATGCTTTATTTAGAAGGTGCAGATGGTTATAATAATGGAGTATTTTATTTAGATGATATTTGTAAATCACATTATAGTAATACAGCTCTAGGTGTAGAAGCTAGAAATCTAAAAATTGAAGATATGGAAAAAACTTTAAATACAACTGGAAAAAGCGCAAGAACAAATGCTGCATCAAATAAAATATATATATCAAGTAATTACTATTATCCATTAATTTGTTTACAAGAAAAAAATTATGGTTTAGAATTAGGTAGTTTAAATACTACTGGTATTGGACCTAGTGAGGCTTATTATACACAACCAGTTAGAGAATATGCTGGCTTGTATTCAAGATATGGTTATAATTATGGAATAGTGAGTGGTGGTTTTAGAGCAAGAGATTCTTATAATGGAACAATGGTAAGTAAGAGTTATTTTGATGATACTGATTTATATGATATGTTCTTTAATACAAGTAATAATTATTGGATTTCAACTAGAACCTTTAGTGGGGGGATTGGATATTATGGAATGTATTATGTTGAACAATATTCATCAAGTTATAGTTATGCTGACTTAGAATTTCAAATGTTATATGGATGGTATGCAGGAAAATCAAGTTATGATGGACATTATTTACGTCCAGTAGTTACATTAAATCCAAGTGCAGTAATTGATTTATGTGATGGAACTAATAGTGCAACAAATATGCATACAATAGTATCAAATTAATGTAAAATTTCTTGACAAATCGCTAAAAACAAGATATAGTATTTATATTAAAATATATAAATACTTTGAAGAGGACAAGATAAATATTAATAAAACTTTTAGAGAGCTAAATGATTGGTGAAATTTTAGTAAGAAAATAGAATATTTATTATCACCTTGGAGTTACTAATTTGAAATTAAGTAAGGTTAGTCGTATATCTTGCGTTAAAAGATTTAGAGAGAAAAATATATATAAATATTTTTAATTAAGGTGGTAACGCGGAGCATTTCGTCCTTTAGGATGAAGTGCTCTTTTTGTTTGATTCTAGAAATTTTTGAAAGTTAATGAAGAAAATTTTGTAGAAGATAAGTATGCAAATTAACAATTAAATTGTTAATTTGTAGTTAATAAATTAATAAGGAGGGGACATGGAAGTATTAGAAAAATTAAAAGAATTAAATATTGATTTTAAACTTGTAGAACATGAAGCTGTTTATACAATGGAAGAAATAGATAATTTAGGAAAAGATTTTTTTGAAGGCGCAAGAAATTGTAAAAATCTTTTCGTAAGGGATCAAAAAGGTAAAAAACATTTTTTAATAGTTATTTCTGAAGAAAAAAGAGCTAATCTTTCTGAAATTGCAGAAAAGATTGGAAGTACAAAGCTTAGTTTTGCATCAGAAGAAAGACTTATGAAATATTTAAAATTAACACCTGGTGCTGTAAGTCCTTTAGCTGTTATAAATGATGAAAATTCAGATGTAGAAGTTGTTTTAGATGAAGATTTGAAAAAAGAGGAAAAACTTTGTGTTCATCCAAATAGAAATACTGCTACAGTAATCTTAAAACCAGAAGATTTAGAAAAATATATTTTAAGTTGTAACAATAAAATTAAATATATTTCAATGTAGAACAATTAAAATTATTAATTTTAAAAATTAGTTATGTTATTAGAAAATATAAAAATTTTATAGAATAAATAATAAATTTTAAATATAAAGGGAGGAAATTAAAATGAGTGAAGAAAAAGTGGATTATAGCTCAACATTAAATTTACCAAAAACAGATTTCCCAATGAGAGGAAATCTACCAGAGAATGAACCAAAAATTCAAGAAGAAAAATTTACACAAGAATTATATGAAAAAATGCTTGAAAAAAATAAAGGGAAAGAACCATTTGTGTTACATGATGGACCTCCATATGCAAATGGTGAAATTCATATAGGACACGCTTTAAATAAAATATTAAAAGATACAATAGTTAGATATAAAAACTTACAAGGATATTATACTCCATATGTTCCTGGTTTTGATACACACGGACTTCCAACAGAGAAGAAAGCAATTGAAAAATTAGGACTAAAAAGAGAAGAAATTCCAGTTACAGAATTTAGAAATACTTGTAGAGATTTTGCTGTAACATATAAAGAAAAACAAATAGATGGATTTAAAAGATTAGGTGTTTTAGGTGACTGGGATCATCCATATATTACTTTAGATCCCAAATTTGAAGCAAGACAACTTGGAATATTTGGAAAAATGTTCCAAAAAGGATTTATATATAAAGGCTTAAAACCAGTTCACTGGTGTACAGATTGTGAAACAGCTCTAGCTGAAGCTGAAATTGAATATAAAGATGTTGATTCTAATACAGCATATGTAAAATTCCCAGTAAAAGATGCAAAAGGATTATTTGATGAAAAAGATGCTTATGTTGTAATTTGGACAACAACACCTTGGACATTACCAGGAAATACTATGGTAGCTGTTGGACCAGAAATTGAATATGCTGTTGTTGAAACAAATGGTGAAAAATTAGTATTTGCTAAAGAGCTTGTAGAAAAAGTTATGGGTTTAGCAGGTGTTGAAGAATATAAAATAGTACAAGAATTTCCAGGTGTTAATTTAGAAGGTGTAGTATGTAATCATCCATTTTTAGATAGAGAATCAACAGTTGTTTGTGGTAGCGAAGATACTGTAAATGTTGAACTTGGAACTGGTACAGGTTGTGTACACTGTGCTCCTGGTTATGGTAAAGAAGACTATTTATTAGGATTAAAGAAAAATAGTGACATTATAGTTTTAATTGATAGTAAAGGTGTTCAAAGAGGAGAAGGCGCTGGACCATTTAAAGATATGTATTATGCAAAATCAGATAAAGCAATCTTAGAATGGTTAAATGAAAATAATAGATTATTAGTTTCACAAAAAGTAAATCACTCATACCCACACTGTTGGAGATGTAAAAAACCAATTATCTTCAGAGGAACTAGTCAATGGTTTGCATCTGTTGATGGATTTAGAAAAGAAACTTTAGATGCAGTTAAAACTGTTAAATGGTATCCTGCTTGGGGTGAAGAAAGAATTACAAAAATGATTGAAGATAGAAATGATTGGTGTATATCTCGTCAAAGAACTTGGGGAGTTCCAATACCAGTATTCTATTGCAAACATTGTGAAAAAGAATATGTAACAGAAGAATCATTAAAGAAGGTTCAAGATATAGTTAGAGAAAAAGGAACAAATGCATGGTTTGATTTAACAGAAAAAGAATTAATGCCAGAAGGTGCTGTTTGTCCTGAATGTGGAAGCAAAGAATTCAAAAAAGAAACAGATATCATGGATGTTTGGTTTGATTCAGGAACAACATATGAAGGTGTTTTAGCTGAACGCGGACTTCCAGAAGCTAATTTATATTTAGAAGGAAGTGACCAATATAGAGGATGGTTCCAATCTTCACTTTTAACTTCTGTTGCTGCTAAAGGAAAAGCTCCATATAAAGAAGTTGTAACACATGGTTATACAGTTGATGAACAAGGTAGAAAAATGTCTAAATCAATTGGAAATGTTGTAGCGCCACAAGAAATAATCAAAAAATATGGTGCAGATATATTAAGACTTTGGGTTTTAGCTTCTGATTATATGTCTGACGTTAGTGTTTCTGAAAATATTATAAAACAAGTTAGTGAAGTTTATAGAAAAATGAGAAATACAGCAAGATACATATTAGGTAATATATCTGATTATGATGTAAATAATCCAGTAGTATATGAAGATTTACAAGAAATTGATAAATGGGCATTAACTAAATTAAATAAATTAATTGATGATTGCACAAAAGCTTATGATAAATATGAATTTAATTTAGCTTATAGAGCATTAAATCAATTCTGTGTTGTAGATATGAGTGCTATATACTTAGATATAATAAAAGATAGATTATATACATTAAAAGCTGATTCTGTAGAAAGAAGGGCTGCTCAAACTACAATGTATGAAATATTATCAGCATTAGTTAGAATAATGGCTCCAATGACAAGCTTTACAGCTGAAGAAATCTGGAAATATATGCCACATACTAAAGATGATAATTTAGAAAGTGTAATGTTAAATTATTATCCAAAAGTAAAAGAAGAATATAACAATCAAGAAATTGAAGCAAAATGGAATAAATTAATAAATGTAAAAAATGAAATAGCTAAGAAATTGGAAGTTTCAAGAGCAAATAAAGAAATAGGTCTTTCATTAGAAGCTAAAGTTGAACTTTTTGCTGAAGGTGAAGAGTATAGATTCTTATATGGAAAAGAAGATTTATTAAAAGAAATTTGTATAGTTTCTGAGGTAGTAGTGTCTGAAAACAGAAGAAATGAAGATGCAGAGGTTCCATTTGGAATAAAAGTATCTAAGGCAGAAGGTGAAAAATGTAATAGATGCTGGATGTATTCAAAAACAGTTGGATTAAATAAAGTTCATCCTACAGTATGTGAAAGATGTGCTAAAAATTTAGAATAATCTTAAATTAATTAGAAGAGTATTAGTATTTGCTAATACTCTTTTTTTAATAAAAAAGAGAAGCTGAAAAGCTTTAAATTCAATATATTTTTAAATAAATATATATTGAATTATTTTTATATATGTTATAATAAGTGTTGTAATAAATAATTTGGAGGTAGTCATGGAAAAAAAGAAAAAAATATTAATAATATTAGTTATTATTGTTCTATTAGTTTCAATTTCATGTGTTTGTTTAATGTTTTTCAAAAATAATGAAAATTTAAAAAATGAAGCTAATGAAAAAGTTGAAAATAATGTAAGTAAAAATGAAGAAGTTGAAGAATTAGAAAATGTAATAGAAAATGAAATAAATGTAGAAGATGAAGAAATGTTAGATATTGGTATTTCCAAAAAAGAGAAGGAAGAATTAGAAGAAAAAGCAAAAGATATTTTGAGTAAATATATATCATTATCATATTATGAGGCAGATAATTTAGGAGCAATGCCATATATCTTAGTTGAATTAGAATTAATTAATGATGAAGAATTAAATGAGCAATTAATTTTTGGTGAAGAATATGTCAAAAAACATATAAAAACAACTGTAAAATATGATGATTTTAAAAATGCTATGTTAAATTATATAACAGAAGAATATTTTAATAAATATTTTTGTTTATATAAAAATATAGATGGATATGTTGGAGTTAATAATACAGCAGCAGGTTTAGGTGCAAGTGAAGTAGAAGAAATGGAACTTGTTAAAATTGATAACGAAAAATATGAATTTGAAGCTAAATTAAAAGATGTTGAAACATATGAACACTTTGTATCTGGCGATACATATGTAAAAGAAGGAGATTGGACTTTCTATAAAGACGTAACATTTACATATGAAAATGGAAAATTCGTAATTTCTAAATATTCAGAATATATTCCTTATTTAGATGGTATTTATGCTTATGAAGCTTCAGATGTAGGATATGAATTTTATACAGATGGTACAGTAAAGTGTTTTGGTAATATGAGTGAAGATAAAGGAACATATATTGCAATAGCACCAAACACTTTTGAAATAACTTTTACAGAAAGAACTATTAGTGAAGAGGATTATGAAAATGCATATATTGATGAAAATGGTTATGAGGTTACTCCTTTTAAAGAAGTTGTAAGTGAAATAAATGAAACACAAACTATTACAATTGTAGATGAGGAAAATTTAATTGTTGAATATGAAGTAGATGGTGAAAATTATAAAGGTGAACTTATAAAATTTGAAAGAGAAGATTAATTTTATATTAAATAAAAAATAAGAAGGATGGTATTTATGGAAAAAATAGAGAGTTTTAAAGTTAATCATGAATTATTAAAAAGAGGAATTTATGTATCAAGAAAAGACTATGATAATGAATCAGGAAAAGTGATTGCAACAACTTTTGATATTAGAATAAAAGAGCCAAACAGAGAACCTGTAATAAATATAGCAGAATTACATACTATTGAACATTTAGGAGCAACTTTCTTAAGAAATCATCCAATATATAAAAAAGAAACTATTTATTTTGGACCTATGGGATGTAGAACAGGTTTTTATGTAATATTGAAAGGTGATTTAGAATCAAAAGATATTGTAGATATATTGAAAGAAATGTTTAAATTTATGGCTGAATATGAAGGTGAAATTCCTGGTGCAGATGCAATATCTTGTGGAAATTACTTAGATCAAAATTTACCGATGGCAAAATATGAATCTAGAAAATTTTTAGAAGAAACATTAAATAATATATCTGAAGAAAATATGGTATATCCAAATTAATTAAAGACCTAAATTGTTAGAGCATTCTATCTAATAATTTAGGTCTTTGTTTTTAAAATATAAAAAGTTTTGATATTAAAAATAAAATGATTTATTCTATAAGTATTGATTTTTTTATTTTATTAAAATATAATTTCATATATAGTATTAACAAAAGAGGAAGGAGACTGTGATGGCATATTCTAAAGAAGAATTAATTAATAAGCTAAAAGAATTAAAAAAGAATAATGATGAATTCACTTCAAATGTTACAAATCTTTCTACCACTGAATGTGATAGAGCAGAAGTAATGTCATCTATATATATTAGAAAAAATAGAGCTTTGAGATTAAAAAATATATTAGACATAGATAAAGAATTTGTAACACAAGCAAGAGTATATAAACAATCTCCAGAAAAATACACAATGTCTCAAATGAGTATAAAAAAATCATATGTAGAGCAAATAAATAGATTCATGAAAGAATATAATTTAAGATTTATGAATGTTCAAAATGAAATATATAGAGCTCAAGAAAATCAAAAAATATTAATGTTTAAAAGTTGCAAATATAGTAATTCAAAAAAGATATATATGTTTTCTGATGAATATCAAAATTTTCTTTCTAAAAAACAACAATTAATTAGTCAATATAAACAAACTCAAAATCCTTTAATATATCAAAGAATTGAAAGTATGGAAGATCCTTGTTTAGTATATGATAAAAAAATTAGTAATTGTAGAAATAAAATAAAATTATATGATGAAGTAATTTTTAAATGTGAAGAAGAATTAGAAAAATGTACAGAAGATAGAGAAAGAGATTTTGGAATTTTATTTGGAGAAGAACAAGCTATTGCGATTAAACAAAGTGCTTATAAAATGTTTGTTGAAAAATTAAAAAATATATTTGATGGAAATAATAGATTTTCAACCTTGGTAGTAAAAAAACATGCTACTAGAATTAATGAATTAAAAATTAGCAAAATGGAAGAGTATGCTAATAAAATAAAAAAAGATACTGTAATATTTTCTAAGAAAATAGAAGACATGGTAAATGGTAATGAGGTATAAATATGGATGAAGATAAAATTGGCCAAAAAGTAATAAAAGGGAAAAATGTTAATTTTGATGATGATGACTTAGAAGAATTAGCTCAAATTTCTGAAGAATTAAAAGAAGATACTCAAGGGTTAAAAAGTAAGATTGATAAAAAAATAGATTAGGAGAATGAAAATGGATCAATTTAATGTAAACGCATCAGGCGATAGTATTTTATTTGAAAAAAAACATGGATCTGAAAGACATAGAGCCAAAACACTTATTGAAAATTATGAAGGTGAAATAAATACACAATTAATTTTAGATGTTATAGAAACATTAGGGTTAGATTTAGAAAATGATAAAGAAGAAATAATTGCATTGTGTCAAGAAATTGGAATAGATCCAAAAGTATTAGGCGTACTTTCTGGAAAAGAAATTTCTAAAAGTGAGATGTCTCCATCACATTTATTTGAACCTAAAGATCATGGCAGAGAAAATGAAATGTAAATAAAAAGCTAGAAATAGCTTTTTTATATATGCGGGTATAATTTAGTGGTAAAATGCCATGCTTCCGACCTGGTCTCGCGAGTTCGATTCTCGCTACCCGCTCCAACCTAGCTGATTTTCAACCTTTCTCAACGTTTTTCAACAGTTTTGAAAGTGCTGAAAAATCAGCTTTTTTACGTTTAATAGTGTTGAGTGGTTTTCAATGATTTTGAGTGGTGAGAAACCTATTGGTCAACAAATGAAAATCTGTTGACCAAAAAAGTGGCATTTTGTTGACCAACGACTTTGGAAACTAAACTGGCACAATGAATATGGAAATCGTTTTAGTGAGTAAAATTTGCATTTTTCAACTTACTTTTTTAAAAAGTGGAGTGTGGGTGGGAGAAAAATACAAATGAATAGTGTTAGAAAGTGTTGTATGGTGTTAAAAATAAATAAAAAATGAACCCCCACTAATTAACAATGAGATGTTTTTGTGATATAATTTAAATGAAATTTTGCAAAGTAAAGGGGAAAAATTTTGAAAAAAAATAAGAAGGATGTAAGAAAAATAAAAAAAGGATGTATTGATTCTTATTATTCATTAAAGCTTGAAACAAAATTAAAATATGAACAGTTATGTGAATATATAGCCGAAAAAGTATCAAAAACTATTTCTGAATATAAGATACAAGCCGAGGCAACGTTTAAAGAAGAAATAGAAAAAAGTATTTCAGATTTAGATTTAAAAGAATTAAAGGAATTAAATTTAAAGACAAATCATGAGCATAAGAAAAATGAAAAAAAATTAGATTCAGCAATTTTTTCAAATGCAATTGAAAAAATTGAATTAGAACTAACAGATAGAGGAATAAAAATTATACCTGTTTTGGATTTAGAAAGAGAGTTAGCAGAAATTCAAGGAGAATCTGAAAGTGATTATGAAGTATGTTCAAGAATTTATGGTAGTGCTTTTGTGTGTAATTGTGATAGAATTAATTTACCTTCTTTAAAAGTAAAATTAATAAATGATGAAATTGTGTTTTTAAGAGCTATGTTATATATTTTTACAAATGGAATGATGGTTTTAAGAATAAGTTTACCAATCCAAAATGTAAAAATAACACCGTTGTTTGAAAAAGAAACAGATAAATATATAAAAGAGATTATTGATGAATATAATATAGGAATTGATAAATCTAAAAATAATATGGAAGAAATAAAAAATGCTTATTTAGGTTATATAAAAAATGGTAATAAAAAAATTCGTAATATTGTATATACACCAGCTACTTTAGAAAATATAATATTAGCTGATTATGATGAGATGCCAGAAAAAGTTACAAATCTAGATTCAAAAACTATTGAAGACTTATATAAAATTGCTGTTGCACCAATAAAAAGAAGAAAAGATGATGATTTATTTATAGATAAGGCAACTGAATACATAAATAAGAATTCTGAAATATTTGATGTTGTAAAATATATAACAAGCAGTATGGGAAGATGTGTATCTATAGTAAATAAGAATGGTATAATTGCTTCAAATGGTAAAATGACAGAGGATGAACGTTATAAACATTTAATAAATGCGATACGTATTAATATAGAATTTGCATTAATTATTATAATGTTAAAAAAAATAAATTCAGGCTATACTTTATTACAAAAGAAATTAAAATCAAATAATATTCATAAAATACAAGAAGAGTATTTGTATAATAATATTTTTATTATAGAACTACAACAATCATGTTATGGAAGTGTAAAGGATCAAATAGCTTTTTTAGAAGAAAAATTATCTCATTATTTAGCTACAAAAGAAAATACGGAGAAAATGGCATCGATAGATACAATTATTATAGAAAAAAGAGCAAGAAAAAATTTGAAGTTTCAAAATTTTCTAGCAGTAGGAGGAGTTTTATTAACTGCTATTTTTGGTTTGCCAGCGATATCTGAAACTTTAACATTTTTAAAGGAAGTTTTTATTCCTAATATAGATATACCAATAATATCAATAGAAAATTTTAGTGTAATTTCTTGGTTTGTATTGTTGCTATTAATATCAATAAAAATAATTATTAATGAATTTTTTGATAATAATTAAATAAAAAGGGCACTCAATTTAAAATTGAATGCCCTTTTTGTAGTAATTTTATCTAGTGATTTCTAAATCATTTTCTTGATTTTTTCCATCACCAATTTGGAAGGTAGAACGATTATTTAAAATGTTATTATTTATAAAGTAATCGTTTACTTTTTCTATTTCTTCTAGTTTATATTTATTGAAAATAGAAGTATATGTATTAAGTGTAATAGTTATGTCAGTATGACCCATTAGTCTTTGTAGAGCAACTGCTCTCATACCAGATTCAATGCAACGTGTACCATAAGTATGTCTTAAAACATGGGTAGAGATAGGAGTTTCAATACCTAATTGTTTTGCAACATTTTTTAGTTGTCTATTTACTGTTGAATTTAAAACAAGTCGACCTTCAGGAGTAGTAAATAGCATATGATTCTTATGGTCTTTAGCAATTTCAATTTGTTCTATAATAAAATCTCTCATAAAGTCGGGAATAGGTAGTTCTCTCTGACCAGCATAAGTCTTTGTTGTTGAACCTATACACACTTGATTATCAATGTCAGTTGTTAGAGTTTTATTAATAGAGATTATATTTCTCTGAAGATTAATGTCACCAATTTGCAGAGCTAATGCTTCACCAACACGAAGTCCCATATATAATTCTAGAAGAATACAGTTTTTATATGGCATTTCTTCGGGTGTTAAAGAGGCAATGTATTCAGTTAATATCTTTTGTTCATCTACTTGTAAGGCATGAAATACTTTATCTTCTTTTTTACTTTTTGGTTTTAATACTTCAAGCATAGGATTTTCGTGAATAAAACCTTTATTTAAAGAATATTCAAAAGCATTTTTCACTTGGAAAAATATTTTTTGAATAGAAGAATTACTATAATGTTCTGTTAAAGAATTAAAATAGCCTTGTAATTCTTCGCTATTAATTTCATCTATTTTTTTATTAGCTAAATAACATTGATTTATTATTCTTATTGTATCTTTAGTTCTAGCATAACCTCTATCAGTAATTAAGTTTG
>JAEIGA010001172.1_pt1 | contig 40293 bp, 45 predicted proteins | sample 9270691 | NCBI WGS metagenome assembly JAEIGA01 (sample SAMN17057246, study PRJNA624740) | gut metagenome | biome: biome; isolation source: fecal sample | host: Bos grunniens | place: China: Xizang | collected 2019 | reverse complement strand
CTTTCACGATCTCCAGCAAAAACTTCTGGAAAACTTTGCATTGATACACACAGCATACGGCGCTGCGTTTCAGACCGACGCAGATAAAGACGAGCTGTGGAACACTTATCTGGAAAGTTTTCCGGAAAAGAAAAACCCGGTATATCGGACAAGGCGAGAGTTTGACTGTTCGTGCTGTCGCCACTTTATCAAGAACATCGGCGGCATCGTCTTCATAGACGCCGAACAGAACACTCACACGATTTGGGACTTCCAAATGGATGATCCTGATTTCCAAGTCGTGCTTGACGCAATGAGCGCCTATGTCAAGAGCCGGAATATCACAAACGTATATATCCAGAAAGAAAACGTGGTTGGAACGAAGCAGTCCCGTGACTTCTTCGATGGTGAAGTCATCACATGGGATCACTTCTGGCTTCCGATGCCAGAAGAAATGCAATATCGTGGGCGCGACACCCTGGATACGGTGCGTTCTTCGCGGCGTGATACCGCGCACGTTTTCGAGCGTTCTCTTTCTGAAATCTCGATGGACGCCGTTGATACGGTCCTCGATTTGATTTCTTCCAACACCCTTTATAAAGGTGCGGAATGGAGAACCGCGCTCGAATCGTTCCGCAACCACAAAGAGAAGTATGACAATCTGCCGGATGAAAAAAGGAGCCTGTATGCCTGGAAGTATTCTGCGCAAGCGGGGGTAGTTATCGGCAGGATTCGCAATCACTCCATCGGCGTACTTCTGACAGACATCAGCAACGGTGTGGAGCTTAATGAAGCCGTCACGCGATATGAACGCATCGTTGCTCCGGCCAACTATAAGCGTCCCAAGGCAATCTTCACTCCAAAGATGCTGGAAGAAGCGAAGAAGACAATCACAGAACTCGGGTACATGGATTCCCTCCCCCGTCGGTATGCCAAGCTGGATGACATTACGGTGAACAATATTCTGTTCTCCAACAAGGACGCTGCGAAGCGGATCAAGGGCGGCGTGTTTGACGAAATGCTTTCTGAGGCAAAGCGCACTCCGAAAAAGTTTGACCGTGTAGAGGAAATCCCTATTGAGAAGTTCGTTTCTGATGTGCTTCCCGGCGCAAAAGAGATTGAAGCGTATGTTGAGAACCGGCATTCCAAAAACATGGTCTCTCTCATTGCACCGGTCAATCCCGATGCGCCGTCTATGTTCAAGTGGGCTAACCGATTCAGTTGGGCTTACACGGGGAATATTACGGACAGTGCCATCCGCGAAAACGTGAAAAACGCTGGCGGTAACGTGGACGGTGACCTTAGATTTTCTATCCAGTGGAACGACCTGACCGAATACAGCCCCAACGATCTGGATGCGCACTGCGTCGAGCCGCAGGGAGGAACCCACATTCACTACGCTCATAGAATCTCCGTAAGAACCGGAGGAGAGCTTGATATCGACATCATTCATCCCTCAAATGGCGTTGTTGCCGTAGAGAATATCACATACCCGGATCGCCGCTGTATGATTGACGGCACATATCGGTTCTACGTCCATCAGTTCAGCAATCGTGGCGGAAGAGACGGATTCCGGGCAGAAATCGCATTTGATGGTCAGCTTTACCAATACGATTATCGCAAAGAGCTTCGTCAGGGAGAACACGTAGATGTCGCTTATGTTACGCTGAAAAACGGCGTGTTCTCCATCCTGGAAACGTTGGAATCCACCACGTCCTCCAAAGACCTTTGGGGCATCAAAACCGCAAGTTTCGTTCCTGTTACCGTTATTATGCTTTCCCCGAACTATTGGGACGAGCAGAAAGGCATCGGGAACAAGCACTACATGTTCATGCTCAATGGATGTATAAACCCCGAAAAGCCGAACGGTTTCTATAACGAGTTCTTGAAGCAGGAGCTTTACGATCACAAGCGTGTTTTTGAAGCTCTCGGCGCAAAGATGGCGGTGGAGTACGTTGACGATCAGCTTTCCGGGTTGGGATTCAGCTCCACCATGCGCAATGAGTTGGTAGTCAAAGTCAAGGGCGCTACCGAGCGCATTATGAAAATCAAATTTTAAGGAGGTTCATATCATGAATAACGATGTCTTTATCTCCGCGCTGAAGGAGAAGTACCGTTTCCCTTACAAGGGGCAGATCACCGCCGAGGACCTTTGGGACCTGACCGGCACCCAGCTCGACTCGATCTACAAGACGCTGAACGCAGAAAAGAAAACCACACAGGAAGATTCCCTTATGGGGCATCGAACTGCGGCGGAGCAGACGCTTCTCAACAAAATTGAGATCGTCAAATACGTTTTTTCCGCAAAGCAGGAAGAGATCGAAGCCAATAAGCAAAAGGCTGCCAACGACGAAAAGAAGCGTCGGATCATGGAGATCATTGCGTCTAAGGAAGACGCTGCCCTTGGGGAGAAGTCTGTCGAAGATCTGAAGAAGATGCTGGCCGATCTGGACTGATTTGAGATACCGCCTGACGTTCAGGCTGACCGCCGGGAATAGACCGGCTTTGCGGTCCCGTGGCGCAACCGGAAGACGCACCCGCCTCAAAAGCGGCAATTCTGTGGGTTCAAATCCCACCGGGACCACCAAACTTCCGCCGACGCTTGCGCGCGCGGAGAAACTGGAGGACGCTCCATCCGTGGAAGTCGGACGGAAGGAAACCGATAGACCGCTATAATAAAGTCCGCTCGTTCGTGTGCTAGACGGCGGGTTCCTGATGCACACGGGGCGGCAAAGTGGCGGTGTCCGAGACCGGTGCTTTAACAGTGAGCATCCCGTCGTAGGCGTGAGGTGCGGGTACTCTCCCAGGTGCTCGCTGAACAATATCGCCTACCACCGCCTTTTTCTGGAGGTACGTCATGAGTCTTTGCGACTTCTGCGGACACAAAAACACCTGTGAGATTGATACCAAGTGGTATCACACAGACACGAACCCATGTTCATGCTTTGTAGGTGACGCAAATTACTATGGGGCTTCTACAGCAGATTTACGCGAAAGAATTGTGCATGAACTGTCAGGCAAATCGCAAACTGCCAAAAAAGACGGGGGCAAACCGCACCCGTCCTATGTCCCTGTTGAGATTATCAAGGCGGTCATGGACGTGCGGGAGTTTGCGGTGAACGGTAAGTATCCCGACCCGCGCAACTGGATGACGGTTTCCGTTGACCGCTACCACGAAGCTCTGCTACGCCATGTGCTTGCCATATGGAACGATCCGTTCTCGGTAGATGAGGAGAGCGGACTTCTACATCTGAGCCACATTGCCACAAATGTGGCATTCATGCTGGCGCTGCACAAGGAGGAAGAAGGTACTGAATGAAAAACACTTGTGTGACATTGGACTGCCCGTTCATCTGGTACTGCAGTGAATATAACTTTACGGTTGATCGTGGCGATCATTGCGATCATCAAGACCAGATTCTTCGGCAAGCGAAGCGGTTGGAAAAACAGCGCAAGATGCAGCGGGAGTTGCAGAAGGAGGCCAACAATGCTACCTAAAAAATTCGAGTCTCCATTTCGGTTTGATCCCTTCGCTGTTGTTATGATGGCGTTTCGTCGCTTGTATCCCGGCAAAGAGTGCGAGTGCTGGATCGACCAGGGCGAAATCAAGAATAAAGACGGTGAAACAGTCTACGGAATTACAGATCAATACGAGGACGGCGAGCTTTCTGTCCGTGTCTCCGCTTCCCTTTCTATCAGCGACGCCGTAGAGGTGTTTGCACACGAGCTGGCGCATGTCGCCGTGGGCATGGATGCCCAACATGGTCCGGAGTTTGAGAAAGCCAACGACCGGATCTTTGAGGAATACAACCGTATTCTCGAGGAACTTGGTGAGGAGGATACGGATGTACCCTTATCACAATAAAATCAAGCAGCGTATCCGCAACGGTGAGTTGATCGGTTGGCACTTCACCAGCAACTATCCCAAGATCGGTGAAGCACTGGTTCTTGAGTTCAGCACTTACCCTCCGCAAAGACCGATTCGACCGCACCGTTACACAGAGTATCTTCCCCTTCTTACAGGAGAGTGAGTTCATGTCAATTATCACCTTCAACGACATTCACGGCGCAGAGCAAACCGTTGATTTGTCGCAGGAAAAATTCAATGTGGCGTTCAATGCGGATTGCATGGAGTTTTTTCGGGCTTGCCCTAATAACTCCTTCTCTTGGATAGTCGCGGACCCGCCTTACGGAGACGGAAGTTCACAGTCTGTTAATGTAGAGAGAGAGAGAGAGAGAGACGCTACAATCGGTTCGGGGGATGGTTCGACCGGTACAAAACAGTGGAACCGATTCGGACAGAGATTCGACAGATACAAGCACCAGCACGTGGGACAGATTCGCGGGCGGAACAACATTCAAGCGTTATCAACAGTTACCCCCCCCCCCCCGAATTGTCAGAACATGGTAAATCCGTCGAACGAACCGGAGGAACCTGGGCGGAGAAGTACGGGAAAAAAATCGTAGCGTGGGACGTAGCGCCGGGAAAGGAAGTCTTTGACGAAATTTTCCGCGTCTCCACGGACCAATGCATCTTCGGTGGGAATTATTTCTCTTTGCCTCCTACCAGGTGTTTTCTGGTCTGGCGCAAATTAAGCATCAGCGAAAGCTTTTCAATGGCTATGGCGGAATATGCATGGACCAGTGCAAACATGAACGCAAAGGTGTATGAATGCGCTCCACAAGGAAAGGTATATGACCCTCGCTTCCATCCGACGGCCAAGCCGATTGATCTATACCGCTGGGTTTATAATACATTATGCAAGCCCGGTGACACGATTCTCGATCCGTTTCTTGGCAGCGGCTCCAGCCGTATCGCGGCCTATGATGCCGGTCTGAACTTCATCGGTCTGGAAATCGACCCTTATTACTTTCAGAAGGAAGAGGAACGCTTTGCGCGGCACACTGAGAACTACAGCCTGTTTGACTAACAAAAATGATTCCGTGCCTAAATACGATATCAGAGTTGAGCACGGTCCCTTGAAACCCGGTGGGCGGTACTGGCTTATTATTAACAACCACAACTGTTTCCCAACGGAAAGTGCGGTATTCACCGGAGACTATGACTTGTTCGGTCGAGCTATCATGCAATTAGGCAACGGTGATCGTTTGCATGTACCGCTCAAATACCTTTATTTCTAAGAAAGGAAGATTATATGAAACACCCGGGACGCTTTCAATGGATCACCGGCTTGTTCTGCGCCCTGATAGCCGTCTTTGATATTTTCTATTTTGCGATGGCTCACAAAATCGCGTTCCTGATATTGGCGATTGTGATGGGTTGCTTGTCGGTTTCCAATTTCCTTTTGGCCGCTGCAATTAAAGATGCCAACGAGTAAGAAGAAGCGCCACGGCTCCGGCAAGCAGTACAAGCCAAAGCCGGTCAAGTATGACCCGAAGTATACCCGTGAGCTCCGGGACGGATTGCGGGAAAAGCTGCATGAACACCTGACACTGGCCGAGCTTGCCGAAATGGAAAAGCAAATCAGTCAAGCCGTGGAAAAGGCGCAACAACTGTCTGTGGTCGAGACTCATAATCGGGATTGGGCCATTGTCTTTCGCGTTTTGCATGACCGCTTTGGATTTGAGGCTGAACAAAAGAAGTTGCTCTATGATACAGCAATAGAGTACCTAGAAGATCTCCGAGACGGAAGACTGACCACACAGGAAATGCTTGACACTCTATACAACGAAGATGGCATCAACCTACAAACAACTTGGGAGGACCTGGAATGAAACTGATCGACGGCGACGCTATGCTTGACGTGGTGTTTGAGTGGTGTGAGAAAGACTTCCCCGACTTGCCGAGCGCAAGGAAAGAACTGCTCCGCATGATCGCTGATCGTCCAGAAGTTGATGCGGAACATGTAGTGTATTGCGGGAAGTGCAAGCATCATGCGGTTGTCGATGGCAAACACGCTTGCGTCAAAGACGCGGATTGGGATGAAGAAATGCATTACTGGACGGGCTTCATTTCTTATCTAAATCTAGCTACGAGAAACCCATTCTGCTCCGATGGAGATCCGAAGGATTAACGTTGCACACAAAATAAATATTCTGGCGGGGGCGACAAGCTCCCGCTTTTGTGATATACTGGAAAATACGATGATAAGAAGGGATGAAAACGATGGTATATCTGATCGTGTCAGGTGAATACTCTGGCAAACAGGTTCACGGCTACTTCACAAGACCAGAAGATGCTTATACTTACTGTGAGCTTTACAATGAAAAGAAACTAAAAGAAGCGCAGGATGATTTTTGGTTCGAGGAGCGTCGTGTCGTCCCTGTGCACGAAATCCAAGCCGAGATTCCAGAACACCCTGCGATGGTTTACACTTATCGCCGCGAATTTCAACCGTCTAATGGGTATATGACCAATGATGGCACTACTACATGGACTATGTATGATTTTGAAGATGGTATGCCTTACGCTTTTGCTCCCGCTGGGGATGAAAGCATAAAGCCGAGCGTCCGCTGGAGTAAGGCAAAAGCTTTGCTGTATGACTATTACCGAATCACGGTCATTTTAACAACTCCAGATCCGGAGAAAGCCAGCAAGATCGCCCAGGATACATTCTACCAGGTCATTGCCCAAAAAGAAGGGTTAAGTATTTGATTAGTTGTCGCGGAAAGGATGGAGGGGAAAATGAAAAAGGTATTGTTTTTTGTTATGATCGTGGTGTTTGCTTTTTTGCTCTCATCATGCGCAGCAAGGAAAATGGCAAAGTGTAGCCATAAGTTTGAGGTTACGAAGATAGAACCGACGTGTACAGAAGAGGGAAAGCTCACGCGGCGTTGCTCACTCTGCGGCTATACGATTGAAGAAACGCTGGACAAAGCTCCGCACAAAGCCGAACGAGACGCAAAAGGAAACACGATAATCTACGGTGGTAAAAAGCCGACATGCACTGAATGGGGATACGACACTTTTCACTGCTCTGTGTGTGGGGAAGAGTTTGTGAAGACGATCCAGTATACCGGTCATAGTTTCAAAGATCATTTCTGTACAAGGTGTGGGCAAGCCGATAAGCCGCTGTTTTTCACCGAACTTAAAGCCACTCCAATGTCCGCTTCCGGTTATATGAAGTTCAGCGCAAAGCTGAACAACTACTCAGGGAAGAAAGTTTCATTTGTCGAGGTCACGCTTGAACTCTACGACAAAAACGGTAAGATCGTAGATACGGATTGGACGTATGCTGTCGGCTCCGAAGGGTTGAAAGACCAGTCCAGCGCCTACTTTGAGTTGATTTATAGTGGTCTTTCGTCCTCAGAGTATTCCAAGTGGGCGCTGAGCATTAAATCCTATAACTGACTATTGCAAAACTTGACATATCCTGCAAAGGTAAGACACGAATCCATAGTATGTTATTGTCACGAGGACAAACTTAGCCAATAGAATAACCGAGCTCGTTTGTCCGCTTCGGTGGATAGACGAGCTTTTTTGTTTTCGTGTGCATAAACCAGATACCCTCAGCATATGATATAGGCGAAAGGAGCTGATCGTTGTGGAAGATAGGTTCTACAATGAAGATACCGGCGAGCTGAACGACACAGAAATCATTAAGGCCCTGCGTCAAGCCGCCGATGACTATGAGAACGGCGAAATCGAAGAAGTGCATGACTTACTTATTGAGATAACCAACGCTATTGAGACCTTCAGCATTGCGCACCAGGCCGAGATGGAAGGATGGTGCGACTAATGAAGTGGAAAGTATGGGTATGTCTGGAAGCCGCATACGATGACATTGAAGCTGACACGGAAGAAGAGGCGTTTCTGATTGCCTCGGATGGCGCAATGTCTGGCGGCTCGTGGGATTGGGCCGCTGTCCCAGTAGACGATGAAGGAAACGAATTGGAAAGAGGTGAATCAGAGTGAACTATAACAAATCTACTGCCGCGTTCCTGAATTACTGCCGCGCAAGTGGCATGACCGCCGATACTGTTGCCAATCACGAGCGCAACCTGCGGTACTTCGGTGGAACCGTGGAGCTTCCCGAAGAGATCACCGTCGCCAATGTTGACGAATACAAGTCCATGCTTTACCTTCGCGGCCTGAAGCAGTCCACCATCCGGGCTTACCTAGAATCCCTGTCCCTGTTCTTCGCGTGGGCTACGGAGCGTAAGCTGTGCGCTGAGAACCCATGCACCGCGTCTGCGGTCAAGACCAAAGTGCCGCCGTCCGCCCCGTATGCAAACCTCCTGAGCCGGGAAGAAATGGCTACGCTCCTGTCCCCCGTTTGTCCCAAGGGTTGTACCCGTAAGCTGTTCCCCAGGAACCACGCGCTTGCCGTTGTGCTTCTGACTTCCGGGCTTCGGAACTCCGAATTGCGTGAGCTGACGCCGGACGATTTGTTCCCCGAAAAGGATCAGCTTATCGTCCGTTGCGGCAAGGGCGAAAAGACCAGGTTCGCTCCCTTCCCTCCCGTAGCGCAGGAAGCGGTCAGAGATTATTTGGCAAGCGGTACAAGGCCCCTGGGATGCGCTACAAACGCTCCGCTTTTCGGTAAGGGTGATACCCCTGCCGAATGGAAACCGTTTGCACGGACTGAGCTATCCACGGTGATCGAAAGATTTACGAAGACCGTTACCGGAAGAGACTCCGGCGTAAGGACACATGCTCTGAGACATGCAAATGCGTCGTTCCTTTTGGACGCAGGAATGAGCACCGATGATATTAAGGATCTCTTAGGTCACGCGAACCCAGCGACCACAACTCGTTACGCGCAGCGTCTTAGACCCGAAACCGTAACGGATCACGCAGCGTCGGCATTTGCTACGCTGTCCAAAGCTGTCTGAAAGGAGTGGTTCTATGGCGGCGATTGACTATGGCACAATGGTATTTCTGAACGGGCGACGAATATACGAAAACCAGCTATATCCCGAGGTGATGTTCGCTGATCTGAAGATCGTCTGCTACAAGCACTATTGCGAGATATCTTTAGGCGACGAGCTTGTACTTGATCTTCACGGTGTCTATGAGCGCAAGCCGGGAAGCACCGTGTTTGACTTCTACGGTCACAGGATCAGCGCACACTATAACATTGGTGGCAAGTACATGGTCCATGTCAAAGAAATCACGCCGGGTGTGCAAAGACTCAAGGTGTCCCATAATGGGATGCACCTTACTATTTTGTACGGGTACGGCATTGACAATAATACGAAAGTGTGGCATGATATTAAAGTCAGATATCTAGGTAGATATAGAGCAAGAATCGTAGACAAAGCGATCTCGAATGCGTCTATGCCATCTGCGTGGCGTCACAAAATGGTATAGTGGATTGAAGGAAGCTGGCAGAAAGAAAAACCAAGGGGAGTCGGAATGATCCGGCTCCCCGTCCTTTTTTGTTCTTTAGGAAACGGAAAACGACAAGATGTTGTACTTGTCTCCAAGCACCACTACGTTAAGTGTACAGTTATATGTCGTACTGCCATTGGTCAGCGAAACATATCCTGCTCCAGATGCAATCGTCAGGTCTGCCGGGGTACTGCCATAGACAGGCGTGATGCTATGGAATCCTGAACGGTTATCAAAGCTGGACAAGTGTAACATTCCGCCATTCAGACCGGCACTATTGCTGTGCGGCATAATAAGTGCGTCGGCTTGCCCTTCGTAGTTGTTCCCACCGATGCCGATTGACAGGACTTGTCCAGGCGATAACGTAAACCAGTGGCTCTCTGCAAGCTTTCGTGTATCTTGCATATTAGTCTTCCCAAGGATAAAGGCATTGCTTAGTGCGGTGGATTTGTCCCCCATGCCTACTATGAGTACCTGGTCACCGGCAACAGCTCGAGATAACGCAGACGCGGCTTTCAACGTCAGCGTCGTGGTTTCAAACGGACGCTGAACTGTCAGCGTTCCGTCCCCGTTATTGTTGGTTACCTCTGCTTTATATCCGTTCAGCTCGTGGTTGAGTTCTTCCTTAACTTTTTCGCGGAAGTATCTATTCCACATCAGGGATGCTAATTCCTGCATTGCTTCGGCTTCTGATTTGGCTGGCATCAGGAATTCACCCCACAGTCTTCGTTAGTGTCAATCCGTTCGAGCTTCGAGACTTGGAAATTGACCCCGTTTTTATAATCGCGCATCATTTCGTTCAGAGCCTTACTTCTCGCCGCCGCATCAGACTCGGCCTGAATAAACGCTTTTTTCTTTTTCCCATCAATGCTGCAATGCACGACATATAGATAGCTTACTACGTTCCTACGGATTGTAGACACGGATATTACCCCCCTTCCTTCTGTTCCGCCGATTCAGGTTTCTTCTTTCTCCTGCTTTGTTTCTTGACTGGATCAACGACCTCTTCAACGGAGAGGACAGAGTTACTTAGCTTGCGGAACTTTCGTTCTCCACACAACCAATACTTCCCATCTTCTCCCGTGATTGCAAATCGCTCTCCAGACTTCAGGACAAGGGATCTCTCGTTACTCATTGTCTATTCTCCTTTATTTTTGAGCAGTTGTTGTCAGGCCGGAGGCCATTCGGTTACCGTCGCTATCGGGTAATCAACGGTGGATACTGCGGAAATGGTCATGGCTCCATTGTTCGCCAGCGGTCTACTGTACCCTTGGATAAGGTGACGTTCTGTCGGGCTTCCAGGTTTGTCGGTCCTTACAACCTCCACAAGCGAGTTAAGCTCGATGTGGAACATCTGGCTACACGAGAAATTAACGGCTTTTTGGAGGACGCCAGCCCGCTTCAAGCGCCACTCCGCGAGGTCTTTGCATTGCTGTACCGTAGCAAAACCGCTTGCACTTTCACGTTTCGTCTTTCGACCGATAAGCAACACGTTAGTATCGCTCCTGGGGTCTAGGTTCTGCGCACGACCTCCCGGCTGCGTGTAATCATCCATTTGCTCACCGACAACAATGTAATCGTTGTACACGTCTTCTTTCTTTATGGTGTATGCCATACCGAGAAGCGTTACTTCTTCAGGGCTGAACCGGTAGAGAACGGCTTTTTGTGTATCAAGGATATCGTCTTGGCTGGGTTCAATGCGGAGTCGCCCTGTGTTATCGTATCCAACCCAAGCATTCACCATGCCCGCCAGACCAAGCACCACTTCGCCGATTGTCCCGCCGTCACCGTCCACCGTCAAGGTGTAAGGTGACAAAACCATACTTGCGGTTGTCCCGTCAGGGAGCTGTTGTGTTCGGCTGTTAAAGTATTCAGTAAACACCGGTGCTATGCGGTCGGTTGGTCTTCCATTCCCGCGATCTTCTGCCAGCAGAGACGCAATCGGATTATATATATTGGTATTTACCTCCACTTCATAGGTTCCTTCGAGGTTCCCGTCTAGTGTTCCGTCAAGGTCTGCCCACTTATCTACCAGATTATAGGTTACGGTCTTGTTGTTTGGGTTTATTGTTTCTTGCGGGTTATCAATGACAAAAACCCCTGTCTGACGCCAGTATTCTTCTCCGTTGGGCAAAACAAGTCCTTCGTCTAACGCCACCTCTTGACCGAACCAAATCTTATTTAAGTTGAAATCAAACTCGTGGTTTGCATTAGCAATCGTGACAGATGCCGTTAGTCTTTGCCCGTTCTGCATATTGGCATTTACTGTCCCGTCTTGAATAAATGCCTTACTCCTCCGATTGCGGATGTTGTTGTCCAAAGCAAACGCAGTCGTCCCGTTGGGATAAAGGAAGCGGAGTCTGCACAGCTTGAAGAATGGCATCTTCAATGCCCGGAGATAACTACGCTGACGCTCGATTTGCGTGTAGACTTTGCCAAGGTAGACCACAAGTACAGCCTGCTCTGAATCATAAGATGATCCGGATTGACCGAGGCTGTAGGCTGTATAAACATAGCTCCGTTGCGGTTCCAGTCCTGAGTCAGTGTACGTCCAAACGAACGTCGGATACATACCAGGAGTAAAAGTGGCAATTATCACGCCGTCTCTGCGAATCACGAGGCTGCGTAGCGCAGATCCATTAGCATTCGTGATAGATAGAGTAACGCTATCCGTCGTTTGACGTGCCTCTGTTAGCGCCGGAACAGGCTGCCTGGGATATATGTCAATCGCCAGTCCAGATGCAGACGAGTCGTAATACCCATCTGCACGAGCTGTGACAGAAAACAAATACCTTGTACCGGGCTGCGTCGTTGTGTCGGTATATGACGTGTTGCTTACCACTACGGTGCGCACGTCTACAGATCCTCCACCAGATGTCTCCCGCGTGACAACATATTTGGTGGCGTTTGCCGAAGCGGTCCACGTCAACGTCACGGAGCTGACCGTTTGTGATGCTGTCAGGTTTGTGATGGGGGACAGAACGGAGGGATTGTGCGTCGTTATGCTTGACGCAGGACTATCATAGTATGCAGGAGAGTTGCTGGCTATAACCTTATAGGTGTAGCTTGTCCCGGCACTCGCCGATGAATCCACATAGGACGTATCGGCTTGCGTAGCGACAAGTGTGTTGGAACGATAAACCTTATAGCTTGTTGCGTTCGCCACGGTGTTCCATACGATTGTCGTTTGGGTTTTGGCGTACTCTGCTTGAAGAATCGGAGCCGCAAGCGTAGGCGGGTTAGATGTTTTGATTGACGCTTTTGCCGACTCATAATAGGACGATGAAGCGGCGGCAGAAACGTAATAGGTGTTGCTCTTACCGGATGCTCCATACGCCGAGCTATCGGTATAGGAGATAGTGGAGGAACTGGACGTTACAGTACCGAGAGACGTGCTTCCGCGCCACACGTTGTATACAGTCGCGGTTGCAGGGCTAGTTACCTTGGTCCACGAAATCTTAGTAGAGGTTTCGGTGTATGTTACCGTGAGATTTGTGGGGGTGGAAAACCTCTGCGGATTCGTGGTTGAAATACTGGCTTGCTCGGACTCATAGTATCCGGTAGCGGTTGCCGCCACATAATAGGTATTGGACTTTCCAGCCCCAGCACTACTTGAGGTATCCGTATAACTCCGTGTCGTATTGTTCGATGTCAACAGGGTATTGCCGCGCCACACTTTGTAGGCTGTAGCGTTTGTTACAGCGTTCCAGGTGATCGTAGTTGACGTAACCGTATGCGTTGCACTGAGACCAGTCGGCGTTGCCAGTTTGACCAGGTTAGCCGTTTCAATGCCAAGCTTTTCAGAGTCGTAGTAACCGGCTGCTGCAGCCGCGACATAGTAGGTATTATTGTGCCCTGTACCAGCACTCGCAGACGTATCCGTATAAGTACGGGTTGTATTGTTGGAAGTCAAAAGCGTGTTTCCGCGCCAGACTTTATATGCCGTTGCATTGGCGACTGCGTTCCATGTGATCGTAGTTGATGTTTCAGTATATGAGGTAGTGCTTGCCGTCGGAGTCGCCAGTTGTCCTTCATTACTTGTGTTAATTGACGCTTGTGTAGAGTCGTAAGCGCCTGTCCCTGTTGCCGTGACCTTGTAGGTGTAACTCGTCCCTGCCCCAGCAGAATCGTCGGTGTAACTCGTCCCTGCTTGCACACCTATATACGTCGATCCTCGCCACACCTTATATCTGACCGTAGTTCCGGGTACTGCACCCCAAGAAATCACGGTCGAATCCAGCGTATAGCTGGCGCTCAATACCGGCGTTGATAGCTTCGGCTTGTTGGTTACGGACAGAGTGATAGATGTGCTGTTTGAGTACCCGGTCTTCGTCGCATATACCGTATAGGTATATGTATTTCCCGGTTGAATACCAGAGTCAGTAACGCTCGTGGAAGTGGTACTTGCGATTTGCGTTGAACCGCGTAAGACTTTATATGTAGCGCCAGAAACCGTGCTTGCTGTCCATGACAATGTGACGCTGTTTTCAGCGAGATTAGATGACGTAAGGTTGGACGGAGGCGGAAGGGGTAGGCTGTCCACTGTGATACGGACATAACCTGACCCATCGTTCCCCGTCATCGTACCGCCGCTTGGGTTTGGCATTGAGGATGTGCCGTCGATAAGCTGTGTGTTGACTAGATAGTATTGCGAGTTTTTCAGTGCGGAAGCATAGCCGCTTGGCACATTGGATACCGAGTCAGCGTTCAACACGAACCCGGAGCCGCCGCCAGCGCCTCCGCCATAGATCATATAAGCATCAGGATCATCGGGATTGTACCGGTAAAACCGCCCTCCACCACCGTACCAGCCACCACCGCCATCCGGATAACCGCCATTGCCAAATGTACCGGCTTGACCAGATACGGCCTCCGAGTAGTAAGGAGACGAAGAGCTGGCTGCTCCACCAGCTCCGCCAGCGGTTTGCGTTCCTCCCCCCGCAGCAGTATCAGCACTGGAGATTTTCGCTCCAACGCCGCCATTAGACCCGCCGCCATATCCGCCAGCCACGTTTGCAGACCCATAAAAGCCAGAGTTGCCCCCACCACCGGCAACGATAATCCGGTTGTTGACAGAGTTCGCTATAAGTCTCACGTCAGAGGCATCACCGCCATATCTGCTGCCGCCATTGATCCGGCTTTGCGATTGCCCTGACGAGAATTTTCCGTTGCCAGGGACAAGATATGCCGTTGTTTGCGCTTGTAGGCTCAGAGTTCCCTTGGCATATCCCCCCCTGCCGCCGTTTGTAGATACGCCAGCGCCGCCCCAAGCCTCTATAGTATATGTGCCTTTTGGCAGGGTTACGGTAAAGCTCTGATTATTAAACGGGGCATTGAGAATATCTCCGGAACGAATGTCACTTGCGCTAGGTATGTTGTTTCTCAGGTCATAGGTTGCCATTTGTTTGTCCCCCTCATTTGACCCTTAGTTAAATACTTCGTCCCCGGCATAAGCCAAGATGCTGACAGGCGTATCGTCAATCTCAATCCACGGGACGGACACGCTCTGAGGCTGACCGTCTATCTTGTCGGATATCGTAACGCTGACAGCGCCGTTGATAACCACATTCATAACGTCGCCCTTTGACGATTTCAGGAAAAGCGTGTTTTGCGTGGTACTGAGAGTCATCAACGCTTCTCGCAACTCCAGCGTGTCCCGACCGTATTCGCCCATGTAAACCTTTCCAATCAATGCGCTCAGCGTACCGGACTTATAATTTGCCGGAGAAAGCTGTACCGTAGGGAATGCGGTAAAGTTTTGCAGGACGTTTGGATTGTTGTTGTTGCTCATCGTACCGCTGTCCAAATTGTTTTTGAAGTCAAACTCTTTGATAACGCGGTATACGCCGTCTTGGTTCTCCTCGCACTCCAGCAATGCCCAGTAATAGCGTATAGGCGTTACCTCGTTGGAAATAACTGCGGTAGAGATATATTGTGTTGGATTGGCGTCCTTAGCTTGGAAAAGATAATAGCTGTACGGGCCTTGCCCGCTTGCCGCACCGAAGTCATAAACGGTAGTAATGCCCGTGTAGAACTCTCCGACTTTCTGCAACGCGAGTTTTCCGGCTTGCTTGCGGAATAGCACCCATTCAGTTTGTCCTGTTCCGGTAGTAACTGTATCCCACGACACTTGTATAGCGTCACAGCCGACTGCACAAGTCGCGACAACATCCCCTGTCGGATCAGACCCGGAATAGTTCGGGGTGAACTGCGTCCACGAGGTTTCAATCTGTACGCCGCTTGATGTCTGCCCCAAGGCTCTTACAGCATACGCTTGGCCTACGATAAATCCGCTGTATGTGCATTCATATACCGCCGCGCCGTATATGCTCCCGCTATCGTAGACGATTTCGCTGTCGCCGCCAGATACGACTTGGATCTGATAGCGTATCCATTCTATTGTGTCTCCCTGTGCTTGAGAAAACGACCACGAGAAAGTGTACTCAGCAGATGTTACCGTTGGGGTTGTCATCGTGAATGTTGGCGTGGCGCGGGTAATGAAGACGGATGCAGAACTCTGCGTGATAGACTGTTCTACGCCGTTTTCCATATAGTATTGCGTGATTGTGTATTTGTACTCGTTTCCGTTCGTAATCCCAGCGTTATTTAGGCTGATATACGAGATCGTATAGGAGAAAAACTCAATCTCTCCCATCGCATCACGCCCATAAAACGGGCATCCCGTTTCTAGTCTTCCCGTAGAATACTTTGGAGTGCTTGCCGCGTTGTTGAGGTATATTTCAATCTTGAACGCGGTCATTTCGGGGTAATCTCCGTTGACTTGCCAGCTAATCTGCATGGACTGGGTAACGTCAATCGCCCCGAAGCCTATGCCTGTGCGGACATCCGGGATAATGTTGGTGGGTTGAAATAGCATTGTCGTTTTACCCCCTGTTCAAGAGCGTTGATACGCCCCAAGATTCCGTGCGATGTGGGCTAGATCGTAAACCGTGGTGCTTCTTGCGGCCTGTTCCCCAATGGAAACGCCGTTCATGATGTAGTTGTCGCCGTTGTTCTGCGTACCAATGGAATTACCCACCGTTCCAGCTTCTGGCTTCATGCCGAGCCACATACGGATATCGTTAAGGCGACTACTCACCAAGCCGTTGCTTACCGGACTCAAGAGCGCATTGGTGATATCTGGAGGAAGAACCATCTCGTCCTGTGCCGTTGCCTTGATTCCTCCGATACCGTGCAGGACGCCGCCGCTGTCGTAAGTATCCGCATTTTGACTGCCAACGTCTTTGATTGCAGACCAAACCACGTTCAGAGGTAGGTCGTAAGTTTCTTTGAAAACCTTTGGCTCAGAGCCGGTCTGACGTGCTACGTCGCTGACGTTACGGGCTATCCCCAAGCTTTGCGTCATGGCAATGTTTGCATCTGCGGCATTGAGCTCACCTTCAGACATGGCTATTCCATTGTTGTATTTCCAAATAGTGTCATAATTAGAGGCGAAGCTTGCGGGGACCTGATGTGTGCGGAAATACTCCTCAATCTCTGCATCGGTTCCGTAATTGATGAGTTGCGCCGTCATGTACTCGTCTCCCTTCCTACCCGCTGTCGGGGTAAGAAGATTGGCGACCTCTAGCGATGTGTTCATGAAGCCATAACCCGGAATAAAATACCGTTTTTGACCTTTGCCGATTACATCGGTGGGTAGTTCGCCGTCAATGCCGCCGATTCCGTAGCTTAGGCCGCTAGGATTGACGCCGGTGATTCCAGTGCTGGCAAAACCGCCGCCTCCGCCGCCGCTGAACGCTCCGCTTTCACGGTCTGCGTTCGGGTCATACAGAGTGTTCCCGTTGAGGCTCCAATATCCAGACTTGTCATACGTAGCTCCGATGGTCTCACCCAACGCTTCGTTCTCAGCATGGAGTTGTTCTTTCTGCGCTTTAATGGCGTCTGCCGTAGCTGTGTCTCCGGATGCACGAGCTTTCTTCTCCTGCTCGTCGAGCTCAAGCCAAGAGACGGAGTTCATCCGCATTTGGTTCATTACGATGGACTTCCACAAGTCATCCAATGCATCGCTAGACATCCCCATTTTTTGGATGGCGGTGTTCAGCGCATCCGTCATGTCAATGCCGTACTTATCAGACACCTTCTGCGTCGCATCTTCGATGTACCCAAAGGCGTCCTCTACCGATATCTGTCCGTTGCGTACAGCGTCAGCAAGTCCTTCCAAGCCGCCCACAAATCCATTCTCTTCTGCAAGAATACGGTTGACCTCTTCGGTGATCTTTTCGCCATATTGCGTGGACACGGCATTTAGCGCGGTAGAAATGATGTCGAACGCCTCGTCAGATGTGAGCGCGCCCTCTTCAACGGCGGCTTTAAGTCCGTCGAGTCCGCTGTAGATCGCCGCCATTTGAGCAATCGCGTCATCCAACGCTTTGGTCATATCGACGCCATACGTCTCGGCGATTTCTTCAGCTTGACCCTTCAAATAGACATAGGCATCCTCAAAGCTCATTTCGCCAGATTTGACTTTTGCAATAACGAGATCGTATGCGTCTTTCAAGTTTTTAACTGCGCCTTTGGCGTCGAACACGGCAGTGGACATCAGTTCGTTTTGTTTTGAGATCAGGCCAACCGCCTTGCTGAGTTCGTCTGCCGTCTTCGCATCAAGGTCCTTGATTGTCTTGTTGACTCCCTTAAACCCGCCGATGCTGTCCCTCAGAACACCAGACATATCGACGTTGTACTTGTCTTGGAGCCGCTTCATTTCGCGTTCCATGTAGTCATATGCCTGAGCAAACGTCATCGCCCCGGCCTTGATTTGGTCGGCAACATACTCCCATGCGTCCTTGTACTCTTTCCATGCCTGTTCCTTCTGATAGGTATTCAGGTCCTCTTGGGCTTTCTTCAAAGCATCCTTCGCGGACTGGACGTTCTTGGCGTTCGCGGCCCACTCCCACTGACCAGAAGCCGCGTTAAAGTACCGGACGTTGCGTTCCGTCTGCGCATTGGCGAGCGCGACTTGTGCTTTTTGGACTTCAAGGATTTTGTTTTCGCATTCTAGCTCTTTCTCTTTATCCGTAACAGCCGCGTCGTAGTATTCGTCAATGGTCTTCTTGAGCGTATCGAAAAGCTCCTGAGACGCTTTAAGCTGTGCCTCCTGAATTGAAAGGATATCGTTTTCTATATTCCACCACTCAGTAGAAAGGGCATTGATCTCGGTCTGGCTTGCGTCGATGGACCGCATATAATCTGCCTGTTCGTGCAGAGCGTTTTGGATCTCGCGCTGTTTAGCAATGATCTCTTCGTCGGACTTTCCGCTTGCTTTCAGGAAGTCAAGCTCAGACTTGAGAAGAGCCACATTGTCTTCGTGCTGTTGAAGGATATTCTCTCCGGTATCGTCAATCTGCTTCTGGATCTGCCACCACTCGGTAGAGAGAGCCAGCACTTCGGCAAGCGCCTTTTCGTCTCCGTTCAGGTATGCTTCGCTAAGACGCAGATACTCCGCTTCATCGTGGAGTGCGCCTTGAATGTCCTTTTGCTTCTGATTGATTTCGTCTTGCGACGCCCCGCTCTCCTTGAGGAAGGAAAGCTCCTGCTTGCGGAGTGTGACGATGTTTTTCAGCCGCTCAAGCTCCGGGTCAGTCGTGGATGCCGAAGAAGAGGAGGAGGATTTTGTCGTGCCGGAAGAAGAGCGATAGTCCGAACGCTCGCGGAGAGTGGAAATATAGGCATCCCATTGCTCCCGCTGTGCAATAAGCGAATTGATGCTTGCGTTAATGCCTCCGTTGAACCACTCTCCGGCTCTAAGCATATCGTCGCTATTCAGCCCTTGATATGCCATAGCCTCTGCCGCCCACATATTCCACGCGGCATCGGCAACAGCTGTCATTTGGTCTATTGCATTCTGAAAATCGACTTGCTTGTTAGCGTCGATTAAGTCAAGCAAGCTCAATCTGTCTGCATCTAGAGCGTCTTTAGACAAAACTGTTGCGGTCTCGAAATCATATAACTTGTCTGTCGAACCAGGAATAGCTTTTTCCAGTTCAACCATCGCATCGTACACTTGTACGCTGCTTGCGCCATATTTGTTTAGTGCATCCGTAACGCCAGCAATGGCCGTATCAATATCGTCCGCTTTGTCTGAAAGCGATTTCAGGCGTTCGCGTAAAGCATCTGTGACTCGACCAGCATCCTCTGCGGTTTTCACCAACTCGCCACGTGTAGATTTAACCTGTGTAATAAACGCGGTAAGCATATCGAGCGCCAAGCGCCCATTATATGGCATATCATCGCCCAGCACTTCTGCTACTTCCGTAAGTTCAACAGCCATATCAACCATAGCGTCATATGTTTCCTCTGCGCTACGTTCAATACGCTTCAACTCATCGGATGGATTAGCGTTTTTTAGTGCCGATGCCAGCTTGTTATATTCTGAGATGAGTTCTTTGACGCGCTGTGTTGCCCCCTCGTTCGCAACACGTTCTTCAATGCTGTGCATGGCACTTTCTAAGGCGAAAAACTCATCTCTTGATGCTGTTTCTTTTTTTCGCTGGAATGCGAGATATGTTCCCATATAGCCCGATGCTTCCAGCGTCCCGCTATATTTGTTTTGATAGTTGGCTAATGCCGCAGCTTTTGCCGCCCTATCCGCGTCTTCCCTTTTAATCCGTTCCTGTTCTTTCAGCAGATCAAGCTTTTTTTGCTCAACGGCTGTAAGTTCTTCTTCTTTCTCGGCAAGCGAAACCACCTCAGAATGAATGGCTTCATAAGCAGATTGAGTTTCTTCAGCTTTTTTCGCAAGTTTTTCGCTTTCTGTTTCGATGGCTCCAAACGCATCGACCATCAGATAGATTCCAGCCGTAATGCCCGCTGCCGCCAGGAAGATGGGATTAACTGCCATTACACCGTTCAGCGCAGCAATAGCCGCAGTAAGCTTTGTTACGGTTCCAACGATTGCAACGATAGCAACGCCTACTCCAGCAGATGTGATGACCAGCCGCCCGAATTTGCTATCCAGGAAGTCTACGATCTTAATGAGCGCATCCAACGCGCCCTTGATCAGCTTCGTATCGACAAGGTTGTTGACAAACTTCGTCCAGGAGGCTTGCAGTTGCTTAGACTTCGCCTCCCAGCTATCCATGTAGATTTCGTTTTCTTTGAGGGCACTCCCCGCGCCGTTGGCATAAAGCTCCATTTGCCGCTGAGCTTCATCCCAATTCTGCATGAGAGAAATCAGGATATTTGCTTGCCGCTTTCCTGCAAGGCTTTGGGCGAGATAACTTTGTTCAGCGGTAGTAAGAGTATTCCATCGTCCGGCCAGTTCATTCAGCACGTCGCTTGTAAGGCGCAGCTCACCATTAGCGTCAGCAACAGAAATGCCAACGCTATGCAAAGCGGCCGCCGCATCGGAAATGCTCTCTTCGTCAATGATCTCTCCGTCATCAAGTTCGCCCTTGATCTGGCGGATATTCATGGCGATGGTCCGAAGTCCACGCCCTACCTCGGAGCCAGAGCGGGCAGTAAGAGCAATACCAGCGCCCAGCATACCGGCGAAGGTTTGCACCGACTCCCCAGCCGACGCAAACACAGAACCGGCGACTGTGATACCGGATGTAAGCCCCTCCATATCTACTGCGGCCTGGTTCGTCTGCGCATTGAGACCGTCGATGACGCCCATCAAGGCGTCATAGATGCCGTTCAGCTTCCACGCCGCGTTTGTGGCAATAAGGAATTTCGATGCCGTGCTTTCTTCAAGATCACCGACGTTTTGGAGCAGTGCAGACAGCTCCGTCATCTGGTCAAGGTTGTCTTTGAAGCCCGCACGGGCATAGACAGCCGCCGCATTCAGAATCTCCGTTGCGGTACGTCCGTATGCATTTGCCAACTCATATGCGGAATTAGTCAGCTTGTCGAGCTGTTGCCCTGTAAACCCCGTAGTCTTCTGGATAGTGACGAGGGCGCTATCCACGTCCTTCATCGTTTGTAGGGCGTCACGGAATGCGTATACCGTCCTGGAAAGGAGCATTTGCAGAGAAACAAACCTGGTGACAAGCCCAGTCAGCGAATTGTTCAGGAGATTGTTTGCGGTGGCCCCTTGTTTAGCCGCAACATTTGCTCTCTCCTGAGCCAGCCTTGCGCGTTCTGTGACCTGAGCCGTGCGCTCTTTGGCTTGGGCCGTTTTTTCTTCGGATTGACGGGTGCGCTCTTTAGCTTGAGCCGTTCGTTGCTCCGCTTGGATAGTGCGTTCTTTGATTTGAATAGTACGCTCTTCGGATTGACGAGTGCGCTCGTGTTGTGCTTGCGCTCTCGATTCTTCGGCCTTACGATACTCAATGGCAGTAGCAAGTTGCGTCTCATATTTGGCCCGACGTGCAACAGAATTGTTGTACGCCGTCATTTTGCGGGTTATCTGCTCAAGCTGGTTTGCATTGTCAACCTTTACGTTTATTGGATGGCTGTTGATATAGTCTATGTTGTCTTTCAAAGCTACGACCTGAGACATAGCCTTGCCGCGATCTTCAACTTTGACTTGAATCCTAACAATCTCTGCCATTATTTCACCGCCCGATTAAGTGATCTGGAAAGTCATGTCCGTGGCGTCGATTCCTTGCCGTTTCAACCCTTCGCGCAAGGCTTTCTCTACCTCGCCGCTCTCAATAGCGATTTGTTTTGCTTTATCATGAAAGGGCCGTGGCCCTGCTTTTGCCATATTGAATCGTGGGTCTCCCGTTGCGATGGCTTCTGACAGCCTACCCGACGGGATTTCTCCGCCCCAAAGCTGTTGCCATCCGGCGTCATCTTCTGCAACCAACTCATTGCCTCGTACCGTGACGGTAACGCTTTCTGGATCTGTGATGCCATGTCCAATTTGCCCCTGTAAGTGTGCTTCTCCACCGCCGTGTATCGGATCTCTTCTCGAAAAAAACTCCGGCGTATAGGCGTCGTAAACCTCCTGTAGCGCCGCTTCCGCGACGGCAGCTTTGACTACCTCACGCACTTCAACATCCAGTGCGCTTTGAATCGCTAGTTCCAACGATCCATATTTGTTGATGACATCATTGAGGCTTACTTCAGCCATTTGGTAGTCACCTCTCTTTTTTTGATATGCCCCCGGCCTCGATATTGAAGCCGGGGGCATATAACTGGGAAGTATGCGCTTACGCGGAAGGAGTAACAACCGACACGTTTACCGGAAGCGTATAAGTGCTGTTCCCATCAGTCCAAGAAACGGACACCTCTCCGTCGCCAGTTGTCGTTCCAGCGGAAACGATCCCGGACGTACTGACTGTCGTACCGCTGGGTAGTCCAGACCCGGTGTATGTAAATCCGGTAGCGTAATCGGTAGGGACGACAAGGCTGTTGTCGGGCATCACAAACCGCACGGGAATCTGCGCAGTACCGGATGTGGGAACTTCCACGACACCGCCGACAACAGCAAGTCCCTGAACTACATCCGCGTCGGAGCACGGGCTGTAAACGTAGTAGGCAAGATTGTTGCCGACTTGACCGCACATATCGGTAAGCGGAGAAACCACGGAATCGGAGGCGCTGATGGCCTGACCGGAGATGACCGTGGTATCAGCCGTACCTTGGTCGCCAGTGATGCCAGCATTAGCCTGAAGCTTCAGCAGGGGGATAGTGACGTACAGCCAGCCGGTCAGAGTGCCGGAGGTGGCGGTGTTGCCCATGTTGCGGTACACGGCAATAGAGGCAGCGAAATGTACAATCTTGGGGTCCATCAGCGTGGTGATGGTGGCTTTCTGTGCGGTGGTCTTTTGCACAAAGTACCACACCTTATACATCGTTCCGCTCGTCGCGGTGAAACCGCTGATCGCACCGGATGTCGGGTCAATGTCATAAGCACGTCCGCCATCCAAAGACTGAAGCAGACTCGGAGAACCCACCACCTGGATATAGCACATGGGTTCCGTGAAGCCGAGCTGGGGCACAGGAGCGCCGCCCGACACATCAATGGAGATAGCAGAGCTGGTCGCCGTTACAGTCTGAGCGGCAGGAACGGGAGCGCCGAACGTCACATCAGCACCGACTTGTGCGGCTTTCGCATAGAGGGAGAAGTCCGCCGCCGTGAACTCGACCGCCACGGATGCGTCGGTGGGGATCATCGCCACGATGGGGTTGCCGATGCCAGCCCGAATCTCGTTCAGGGAAACGGACGTGGTGATACTGGAGGTCGTAAACTGATCGCTCTGGTAGATGATGTTTCCGGTCACGGGGTCAGTCAGCACAACATTACCAGTGCCCTTGACATACAGGCGCGGATCGGTAAACTTAATCATAAGGTCTTCCTTCCTTTCTTTAAGGGGATAGATAGTGATTTTGGCTGTGTTGGAAATGGCGGGAGCATATGCGCCATCGCTGGGATAAAGGTCTTCGCTTGGGAAAAGCGATTCGGAGGGGAAAAGGCCGTCCACAAAGTTGGTGGCGATGACACGATAAAAAACTATGCTGATAAGCAGATAGTCTTCTTTTTGCGTGCTTGGATACAAAACGGGGTATACAGCGCCATCGAGGTCGATCCAAGTTGCGCCATCGTATGAATACTGCCATTGATAGGTCAGCACCCCACCGTCTGATATGGTGGCGGTCCCATCAAGAGGGGCCGGAGTTTCGCCCTCTTCATATGCCGCTGGTACAAGCGGCGCATCGAAAACAGGTGTTTCCGCTGTCAGTGGCGTATGACCGCCTCCCTTCTGTTTGGGATTGGAGCGTTAGATTGCAGGACGTTCCGCGCATGGTGTCATTGCTGCGCTCTTTGTATTGCATCTCGTGCCGCTCCACCAGCGAACTCGTCCATTGGTATCGCGGCGATACTTCCGCCCTTTTTCTTGGGGAAAAACGGGCTTGGTACAGGGTTGCCGTGCTTCCACTTTGTCCCTTGCGTTTCGCCGATTCCGCAAATAACGTAGTCAAGGGTCCTTTGCAAAGCTTGACGCCGATTGTCCAGCTTCAATATGGGCCAGTCATATATGGCACTTTCGTCCATGCCACTCAGCGTTGCTACGCTGGAAACTACGGCCTCGATTGAAATGTCCACATCTACGTTCTGCTTAGATAACAGAATTCCTTCTGTCCGCAAAAGCTCGGGGTTATCAGTGTCCGACGGCAAAACAAGTCCGTTTTGCGCTGCAAGTATCGGGAGCCACCGCTGAAACTTGACCGGAGTGATCTCGTATAATTCTTCTCCGTCCAAGTTCACGGCAAGCGATATTAGCCGCGTTACATCTTGAGGGGACGCTTTCACCTTAAAATGTCGGATGCGACTTTCGATAGGCTCACCGCGTCCGACTCGTAACGCAAGCGCCAGGAAAATCATTGCTCTTGCCAATAGGCCGCTCGGCAAATGTGCGTCTACCAAACTGTTAATATCTATGGCGTAGTACGCTTGCAACAGAGGTACGGAAACATAAGCTACAGGGAGGCTTTGTTGTGCGAACTCTATTGCAGGACGAGCCTGTGAAAACGCTTCATACTCGTCCACAATCACCGGATACAGCCTTACGCCGTCTATATCAACGGGGGTATAGCGGCGAATTTTGGATGATATGCTTGCGGGGATCTTTCCCATAACCTTTTTGTCCTCCGCTATAAGTAAACGGGCTTAGATGCAGCGTGCCGAAACGCTGCTCTAAGCCCATTGCTTCTTCTCATACGCCATTTCGCATGAGGTGCGATATTATAATTGTGCCTAATATATGCGGTTGTTTCCTTCTTCGTATGTATTTATGGTCCTGGTTTGGCTGCCGCTGTACCGGACAGACATTGAGAGCCTCCTCCCTACATTTGTTCCGCTTTCGTCATAGTAAGGTCGGCTTCCGGAATCAGCATGAGTCAGGCGATTATAGCTTATGGTGCCGATACCGGTGATATTTACACCGTGCAAAGCGGCGATGATATCCTTCTCCATTGCGTAGACCTTAGATAGTCCACCAACGCCCATGCCTGTTTCTAGGTTGGCGTTGACGTAAATATCAAAGGTAATGCCGATCTCCTGTGAAAATTCGTCGAGCGGGATCTCGCGCCCGATATAGCACTTGATACTTGCCTTTGCCTCCGGTTGCGCCTGCATCCAGTACATGAGGGGATAAATCCTGTATCCTTGCGGATGTGCGGCCAGTTCCGTGTCGGTGTTAATTACGGGATTATCCCCGTCAAACAGCATGGACAACTTTTGTTCTGGCGTGGGGACAGGTTGACCAAGAGGATTCTCGGTGTCATACCAAAGCCGCTTCATGAGACGCACACGCGGAAAATTATTGTTATCGGGAGGAGTATATCCAGGCAACGGCAAGTCCATCAGATATCGGCACAACAGAGTAGGGATATCCTCTGCGTGGTTCATCGTAGAAAAACCGCTTTGAACCTTTTCATACGGATAGTATGGGCTGTCTATACTGACGTTAGGCATGTTGATTCAGCCCTCCTCGTTGCCGTCTCCTTCGCGGAAGTTTTGCGCATAACCGGTAATTTCGTCGCGCAGACGCTCGATTTCTTGCTTCTGAGCCTCCAAATATTCCGGTGTGGATTTTGTTGCCATCAGCATCTGAAATCTGGTCAGTGTGTCATTCATAGCTCGCATCATCCCGTGGATCTCGGATGTTAGCATTTCGCGCAAGTCTTTGTAGTCTTGAGTGAGATCGTAGCATTTATCCTGAAGCTCACGGTCTTTTGTAGATCTCCGGATGCGATCCACTTGCGTCAAAGGCCGTACCGCGTTGAAATAATCGAAATCCGTGTCAGTCATCATCCACGGATCGTCTTCATCCGCAGGGGTAAACCCTTCGCCCAAGTAAAGCTTTGCTACCGCTGCGGCAAGATACTTCATCTTACGCTCAGCGTTTTCCTTGTAAAGCGGCGGCGTTGCATCATCGTTAATTGTCGCGCTGATGTTCAGAACGTCGAAACAGCGAGTAGATACCTCGTCTACAAATCTTTTTTTCTCGGCGGTCGGCACGTAGGCACGCGCCTTTTCGCGGATCGCGGTTTCGGTTACAGTGTAGTGGTTGCTGTCTTCCATTCTCTTACCCTTTCTCGTTTTATGGAATTATAGCTGTGGCCGATTGTTGTAAATTACGCCAGTCCCATTTTGACGGCAATATATGCAAGAAGTGCGGTTACCACCCATTGTAGGACTGACGATGACACCGACTCCCACCGTTTAGCGGGTTTTGCCTGAAGGGTCTTAACCCCAACGGACAGCTCTTCGAGCTTTTCGTTGATTTGGCGCAGTTGCTCGTTGATTACTGCCATCGCGGTATCCCCCTTGCTTAACCTTGCAGTATGGTCTTCCACGACTTTTTTGAGGTCCAGGAACTCCTCCCGTGTAACGTCGCTCATCGGATTTATCCCCCCGCTTTAATCTTTTCCAAGAGAATGTTCCATACCGCGCAGATTCCGGCGGCGAGCGCGGCGGAAACCACCGGGGAAAGACACGCCCAGAGCACTCCCCAACTTTCGGGCCATCCGCCATTGAGGACCACAACAAGCTCCGGAATCAAAACCGATCCAAAAGCCTGTACAAAAGTCTTGAGCGCACGAATCAACCAATCAGGCATAACAATGACACCTCCTACTTATCGTCTCTGCTTACCGCGAGTAGTGCCGCCAGCACCATACCGCCGTAAAATGCCAGCGGCACTATCCACGAAAGACACCACGCCGGAATCACTCGGCGGGTTCGGCGGCGTGCTTGAAGCACTTGGTCAGCTCCGGAATGGGGAAGCCCTCATGGGTGTAGACCATGACGGTATGCTCCGGCACAGCGGAAATCACCGCAGAGCCGCAGATAGTGTAGAACGTGGATTCGGCTTCCTGACGGCTTTCTTTAGTGATGGCGGGGAGCAAAGCGGTGGTGGAGCCAGTGGTCTGGATTTCTTGGATGATATACATTTTCATTTCCTCCTAATTAAGCATTCAGTTGATTGAGCGCGTCCGCAAGGGAAAGCGCGGTGCAGTTCACGCCAGGAGTGATCGTATCGCCCTTGGCAATGGATGCGGTGCTGAGGTAGAGGCTGTTACCTGCCATGAAAAAGAGACCGGAAGCAATGTTGGCATTGGCGATCAGATCGTCCTCCGTGGGTTGGGTCAGGCGTTTGATATATAGCTCGGTATCGGCGCGGTATTTGACCGTTAGACCTTCGGCGGTGGACCACACATGATTCTCTCCGTAGAGTGTCGGGATGGGCACTATTGTGGCATCGGCGACCGATTGGCTGGCCCTCGATCTCAGGTAGCGGGGATTATTATTGTTGAGCCATGTGGTCCATGCAGAGAGAGAGGTTATTGCGTCATACCGAACATTGATGTTGTAGTATCTCTCTATGGCATTCACGATGGAGAGATCTGGGATTGAGGAGTCCAGTGTTCTCCGCGTTGACATCGGGTTAAATGCCTCGCAGGCAAAGATTTTCATACTGAGCGAGTCTTTTAGGGTGTTGACAAGCGCGCAAAAGTAGTGGACGCCGCCAACGGTCACGTCATGCCAGGTAAGATCCTTGAGCGAGTACAGCCCGTAGTCCGAATACAGTTTCCCAGCCACGGCATCCAGCTTCCCTGAATAGTACGAAGGGAAAGTGATGTCATATTTCCCACCTGAAAACGGAGCGAATGCCGACGCCGCAATGCTTCCCTCAAATACGCCGCATTCATCACAGTACAGGGTCACAGTTCCGCCGCCATTGACCACAGTGAGGTAAGATACGGTCTTGCCCGATTCGCTCACCAGGCGCACGGTGGACTTGCTCGCGCCGAAAGCGTCAAAAACGGATTCCGTTCCGTCCGTATAGACGATCTTCAGGTTTTGCGCGCCGGAGGCGGTTTCTGATCCAGCGAGGAGGAACGTGTACTGCGTATTTGCCTTGAATACGAACACTCCGATGGGGGCATCTGCACTGGATGCATACAGGATGTTCTCCGAGAGGGCCGCGTCAGAAGCAAAGGTGACAGTGTTGGTGGTGTAGTCTACCGTAGCGTTAGGGATAGCCGTTGTCACACGATCAAGCAACGCATCGCCGCCGCACAGATTTTTTCCTGACACCCAAACGCTCACGCCTGTCCTGCCGACAAGTCTACGGATATTGGTCGGACTTGGGGTTCCGCTCCCCTCCTGCGTAGGCCCGGTAAAGTCAGCCACAAGGCCAACCACGGGATAAGGTGCACCGTCGCTGAATTCCGCGATTGCTCCAGCCGCGTCGGAAGTGATGATATCGGCCTTGGCTGCGGTGATCGCCTTGTTCTGGTCCCCCACCGCCTTGGCGTCAGCAGCCGCGCCCTCGATGGACAGGCTGGGGTCCGTATCATATCCCCATGTATATTCACCGCCAGACTCTGATGTGCAAACATACACAATACCGGTATCATCGTCCCTATACTTCTGGCCTATAGCGCCAGCCGTAGACGTGGTAGGTGCGCCAGACCCGTGAAGCAGTTGATTATCCGCAACGCAATCAGTGAGGGCTTGCAGATTCGACGCGCTGAGTTTAGGCGGACCGTTATCAACCCAAGTTGGGGAAACGTAGTTAGACATAATCTTTACTCCTTTCTGCATTACGCGATAACGATTCTTCCTGCGAACCGCGCCGAAACACTCACCGCCAGCGTTATGTTTCCGCTGTTATCTATTGATAGCGTATATCCATCCGTCGGGGTCCCAGTGATGATGGAATAACCTACGGTAGATTGTCTCCAAACGGATACCGTTGCATCAGGTCCACGCTGATGTGTTGCCGCAGAAACCGTTATGGCATATGTTGCAGCGTCAACAGCCGTCCAGTCCGTTGATTCGTTGAACACCAGCGCATACGTTGGAGGCGAGTTAATCTGAATCCATGCGTCCGTCCCGCTATCATCGCCCCATGCATATTGCACATTGAGCGGGGTTGTTCCGCTTGAACCCGAGTATTTTACGATATAGATGTCTCCATTTGAGTTGCCTGAATCAGGGAGATCGTCTACATAATCAACCGCGCCTTTGAATGCGAAACCACTGGCAAACGCATCAATAATGGCATTTGCGGTTTCGCCGGATTTCGCGGCGAGTGCTCTGGCAATGATATCGACTGCCATTCATTGTCACCCCCCGCGCCTTAATGCCCAACCGCGACCGCGTGGACCTTGACTGAACCCGCAACTCCTGCGTTTTTCGCACGCATCATCCGGATACCCTCTCCAGACACGCTGTATATCCCGGCGGAAACAATGTTTTGAACGGCACTGTATCCATCGTTGTTGACAGCCGTGAGTGGATACCACTCTCCGTTGCCGTCCAGCTCGGTTGTCCCCTCGATGCTTACGTTTGCAGACACCCCGTCAACTTGCACTGACACTGTTTCCGTCCCGTAAGGCAGGGAGAAGTTGTTGCTTGTAGTAGTTGTGCTTGTCGAATCGAAAAAGATAAAATCAGCAAGCGTTGCCATAAAACCTCAAAACCCCTTTCTGGTGAAAACTTTACTTATTCTGCGATGCTAAATACTTGCGGTACTCGATTGTCGCGTACTCTGCGCGGGTTAGTGGTTTGTCCGGGCAAAATGCGCCGTCCGGGTATCCCTTCATCAGCCCTTCATCAATGGCCCACTCGATTGCTTCCTCTGCCCAGTGTCCTTGCACGTCAACCGGAAGCTCTGGTTTATATTGCGGTCTGATAACAGCCACGACTTGATTCACGCTCCTTGTTTTAAGCGCCACACACCCACCTGCGTCCTGTGACCCTTCTTCACCCGGCGATGTATTCCCTTCCACCGTCTTAAAACTCCCGTTTTTCAATACCTCTGTAACAAGTCCGACGTGTTGTGTATCCTGCGTCCCGCTGAAATTCAGTATCGTGAGGTCGCCAACATGAATGTCTTTCTTGTCAACGACGTTGCCATGTGCCTTATGCCACGCGAGGAGTTGACTGCACGATGCGGTTTTCTCTCCCCCCATGAATGCCGTAAATTCTCGCGCCTTGTTGAACCAATAAGCTTGCGCCTGTACGCACCACGGCACTCCGTTGATGCCATACCACACGCCATACTTTGTTCTATTGCTTCCAAACGGGTATTCTGTGTATTTCAAGTCGGCAAGTGCCGTCTCAATTACCTTGGTCATGGACATGCTCGGTTACCCCCTTAGTGGGTTAAAGTCCAATAAGTTGCACTTCGGTGGTCGTGCTTGCGGTTCGACATCTGGCTGTGATAATCAGCGGCGTTACACTTCCTCCCCAACAGTACAGCTCTACGCTGTTGTCATTTCCCGCCTCCACGGTGTACGATCCGGGCAATGAACCCGAAAATTGGAAAGAAATGTGCTGATTCGTGCGTTCACCGCCCTCAAAATAGGCTGCGCTGATTGTCAGATGGTCATAAGCCCGCATTTTCTGCGGTATCGCAGTCAGGAACCGAACGCTTGCCTGATCCTCCGACGCCTCTTCTACAACTACGGTGATGGATGACGTATGCGCCGGATTTTGCGCCAATGCACAGGTGATCGTAGCAGTACCGGCGCTTACGCCGGTCACTAAACCTGTTGAATCTACTGTTGCAACGCTCTCATCTGTGCTTACCCAGCGGTAAGAGACGGGATATTCAGTGGTATCAGACACAGAAACGCCGTTCCTGACGCTTTCTGCAATCATTTGGGTGGTCTCGCCCGCTGTGATGGTGGGTGTTCCGCTTATGCGAATGCCCCAAGAAAATTCTTTACCTCCCGCGATATGATTCTCCATATCATCGATCCGCTCGTTCGGTTCTTCGTATCTGGCTGTAAACATAACCATCCGCACAGAGTCGAAATCTCCCGTGAATTCCTGCAAAAAGTCGGTAAAACCGGTGATGTGGTAGGCTCCGCGCCCAAAAATTAGGCGAGAATTAAGGTTTAGCTGTGCCGTCCACTCGTTATATTGGGCCGCAATATTGTAATATCCGGTCGGGATGAGCTCCCATTGCTGAAAATCGTTGTCGTTTGCGGCAGCTCTAACGGTCTCGCAAACCATCGGTTCAGACAAGATATTGCCGTAGTAATCCAGGTGATTCCACACGGCTTTGCACCGTCTGACGATGCCGGTTGCCCCAGGTGCCGATACGTTTGCGGGGTTCCACATGAGCCAAATGCTGCCCATAGCCTCAAATTTCGCGCCTTGGGGGATATAATCAATGGCTGGGTCTTCCATCATGACCATTTTGTAGTCATCAAAATCACGCTGAATTGCGCTGGATGGACGTACAACCTCAGCCATACGAAACTTCGTTTCAACCCACTTGTAAGGATCATCAGGATCAATACCTTGTACTCGGCCTTTGAAAAAGTCGCTGCCGTATTGCAGCTTTTTCTCTCTGAAGGAAGCGGTTCGCTTTGCGAAATACTCTTTTTGGCGGCTCACATACTGTTCTGGCCGATTGGAAGGGACATAAACGCGAGAATCCCCGGAGGAAAGGATTCCAGATTTGATGTTTTGGCTCAAATCAGAGCTCGCCATGTCTGTTCCTCTCCTTCCCTTCTATGTTTCAGACCATCTTGTAAGGCATTACACCGTTCAGATTCACGGTATTTAGGTATGCGCAAAGCTGTTCGTAATCCTTCAGTTCATCGTTGAACGATTGCCTGTTTTCAAGCAGTCTCCGGTTGCTTTTGTCGATGTAATTTGCTTCATTTATGGTTTCAAAGCTGGTATCGTGGATTTTGGGGGTCAGATCCAAGTAGTTGCGCGTGAAATGCTCGTCCCAAACCACGGCAACGGCCAATGAATACAGCCTTAATTGTGACGGAGTAAGATCTGCAAACGCACCATCAGAGTAGAAGTCGATCTCATACTCAAGCCCTTTGTCTGGCTGAATCGGGAACGTGATAATGCCTGTATCGGCGTCGTATGTTGCGTCAGGATAAGGCAGGATATCCGTTCCATCGTTTACGCGAAGGACGCAACTCATGAGCTCATAGCCGTAAAGTTCGGTCTGGATCTCAGTTACTTCCGTCAGACTTGCTTCCGTAGATACCCACTCAAGGTCTGCATAGCTCGGAAGCGTCATGGATTGCTGAAGCATTACCAAAAGTTCAGGGGGACGCTTTAGCAACGGAAGCGCCGCTTTCACCATTTCGCTCTTTGCCCGGAAGAACTGCGCCGGGTCATTGGCAAGTTGCTCTTGCCATCTGTCATCATTGATGACTTGCATAGCAGCGGTGATAATGTCGCTCCATGTCGTTGCCATAACTGCGCCCCCCTTTCTTTCGTGTGCGGAATCTATGCCTTAGTGGGCGTCCGCCTCGTTCATTTCCGCGATAATGTCCGCGAACGTGTTGTTTTTGATCCCGGCTTCCTGCGTCATGCGCTTCAGCTCCAGCACAACGTCACGGTGGACATGCGGATTGTGAGACTGCCACGCCTCGTAATACCGCTTCGCAACCATCTCTTTGTGCCCTTCGCACAGGTCCGGATAAATGTCCAGCATCTTGTCTTCCAGCTCGACCATCTTGGCGAAAGCTTGCTTATCCAGCAGTTCGCCGTCCTTGTAGTCAACGCCGAGGGCTTCACGCTCCTCTTCATTGAGGCCGGACACGACAATCAGCCATCGCTTGTCGAGGCAAGCCCTGGTCATGCTGTCCAGAATCCGGCTTAGCTCAGTCTTCGGCATGACGAATTCGCCGCGCTTACCAACGATTCGGGCATACATGCCTCCCTGCCCGAAGTTCTGCACATTGTCATCCGCGACTTCAGCCATCCACAGGAAACGAACCTTTTCCACGTCAGCCGCGACTTGCACGATCTGCGGCATCTGGCTAGAGGTCATCTGTTGCTTGATGGCTTCGAGCTGTTCCATCATGGAAGCTTGTAGATCAGCAAGTTTCTTTTCGTATTCAGCGCGGACCTCCTCCACGCTTTCAGGCTTAGGCTCTGCCACGGCAAGAGTCTCGGCGGATTCCTGCGCCTCTGGTTTTTCTACGCTCTCGGTTTTCTTTGTCCTCGCCATTTGCATTCATTCTCCTTTTTCGGCTTTGGATTAAAGTGTGTCGTTTTTCGGTGCTGCCCCGAAAAAAGCACTGGCAACGGCATAGGATAGCAGGGGAGTTGTTTGCTCCCCTGCAATTTCGCTTAGATGTTGACAAGACCCACGCGGCTGGCGAAGATCGCAATCATATCGAGCGCGGTCGTGAGGTTCATGACGTACTCGAAGCTGGTGGTCTCCTCGGGCTCGATCTCGATGGTGATGGGGGTATCCCGGTTGTAGCCGATGCTCATAGGCTTGCGTCCGTTCGCGGCCATAAGCCAAATCTTGTCAGAGGGCAAAATCGTGGTTACGCCCGTAAACTGCGTGTTGGGAACGACTGCATCAACCAAGGGCATCAGTCGAACGCCCAGGAACTCGCCAAGGTAGCCGGAGGCGATGTAGTCACGGCCAAGCAGAGTGGCGATAGCGGCGTCCATAGCGGTGTTACTGGAACCCGTGACCTGGGTGGGAAGCACCTTCGCCAGGGCTACAGCATTGCCAAACGCAAGGATGTTGCGAATGCCCACGCTGTTCACGGCAGACAGCTTGTTCGCCAGGGTGATCCAGTTGATGTCAGCGAAGTTATAGGTCAGACCGCTCGGAATCTTGGTGGTATCCGCAGACGCGGCAACCATAGCCGCAGACCACATACCCATCGTCTTGGCATACAGTCCCGCGGTCACATTGGCGAAGAACTGACCCCAGTCGGTGTTGTTGCCGACGATCTGATGCCACTTCGCACGAATCTCACAGGTCTTGGGCTGCGGATTGAGGGTGTAGGACTTCTCGTAGAAGCGGTTCGCAGGAACGCTCCGGGAGGCACCCCAAGCCGAATCCTGGAAGATGGGGATATAGCCGGAGTCGATGGTGATATCCACGGTCTCGGAAATGCCCACTTCATAGGTATCGGCAAACAGGCTCACAGCCTCGCTGTACACACGGGGGATGATGGGATTCAGGATTTCCTCCCAAATACCCTGGAGGACGGCAATAAAGGTGCGGTTTTTCCGCAGGGTGCCAGCCATCCTCTTGAACTCGTCAAAGTCGGCGGGGCCTCTCTTCCCAGCCACATCGCAAGCCTTGTTCGCGGCGAAAACCAGCATGTCGTTCCGGAACCGCTCGTTCAGGGCCTTGTACTCGTCAGCGTTAAGCTTATGGGCGGCGGGTGCGTCCTTGCTGTTCAGCGCACGAAGCATGGCTTCCTGCCCGTTGCGAGCATATTCATAGGCCAGAGCGATACCGGCAGCAACAATGTCATCGCGGGTGTGATCGCCGCTGTTGACCTGGAAAACCCGATCAGGAATGCTGTTCAGGGTAATTTTGTTAGCCATTGTATTTCTTCCTCCTTCCTTCCGTTGTTACGCCACGACCTTGCAAGCAACCAGGTCGTAGTATGCGAAACTCGCTTGCATACCCTCGACGAAGTTGCCCGTGCCGCGCAGGGTGAAGTAGATTTTGCCAGCGGTGGTCGGCTCGGAAGCCGTGCTGGTCAGCTTGCCAGCGTCGATGGTGAAGAACGTGTCGGTGTTGGTGTTCAGAGTCACATTGCCAGCGCCGAAGCGATACACGCTCTGGCCGTCGAAGTTGATCCGGGTGAAGTTGCCATAGCGACCGGCGGGGACACCCAGGCCCAGGGTCTCGTGCCCGACAAACCAGCTATTGCGGCCATCGGACAGGAGCTTGGTATCATAGGTGTTGCAGGCGTAGATCACATCGTTGGCATCCGCGCTGGAAGTGGCGGCGACCATCTTCCAGGCGTTCTCGTTCTTTACGCCAGTGAAGCCCTCGCAATCCAGGAGGCTATCCCGGGTGCAAAGCTGTCCCGCGTCGCAGTCGGTAGCGGTGGTGGAAACGTAATACTTACCCGCGATGTTGGCGAGAGAGTCCAGCGCGTTGTTGGTGATTCTCGCCTCAAAAGCGGTTTGGGCGGTGAAGCTCATTTATAGATTCCCTCCTTATTCCTTGATTTTGAGGCGCTTCAGAAGCGCACCCACGGAGCCATCATCGGCCCCGGCGCTGTTGTCGTTTAGCTTTTCCCAAATGTGGACATTCTTTTCCTTTTGAGCAGCGTCCTTTGCCAGCTTCGCCTGGATCTCAATATCCTTCTTTGCGCATTCGGCAAGGCAGTCGCGCTCTGCGGCGGCTTCGCCGGTCCAGCAACCTTCGCCGTCTTCGCAGGTGGTGTAGTCGCCGTCTTCAGCCTTTTTCAGCACTTCGGCTACAGCGGCTTCGTCAACCTTCGCGGTGCGGTTGGCGTTGAAATTTTCCAGTGCCCGCTTGACAGCAGCCTTGGAAACTTCGATGCGGCGCTTCTTTTCGTTCTCCTGCATCTTGTTCAGGGCCTCGCGGGTCTTCTTCAGCTCTTCCTCAGCCGTGCTCTTGTCCGCGCTCATGCGGCGCAGTTCAGCGGACATCTGATCGTTGAAGTCGTTGGCATCAACGGTGATGCCATCGCCAAGGTCCACGCTGGCGTAGCAAGACTTAAACCGCTCGGGTACAACGGTCTCGCTCTCGGACTGCATCTCGTAGCTGTACAGGTCGAAGCTTGCATTCCGCATCTTGACCTTGATCGCGCCAGTCTCATCATCCAGGGCGGCAGCGAGCAGGATGTACTCCGGGAACCGCTTGGCGAGCGTTTCAAGCTGTTTCTTGTTGTAGATCAACGCTTGTTTCACTCCTTTGCTTTTGTTTTCGGGCGGTTCGGCTTCCGCCCCATCGGGTTTGGTTTCGTTGTTTTTAGGTTCCGCTTCCGTAGTCTTTTGAGCCATGTAAGAGGCGGCTTTCAGTTTGAGTTGCTGATATTCGCCGTTCTCCAAAGCTTGTAGCGCAGTGATCCGCGCTCCCGCTACGGCGGGTGTTACATGGACACCGAGGATAGTCACGCCCAGGACAATGAACTCATCCATAACTTCAATGTCACCGTCCATGTGGCTCTGCGATACCAGCGTTTCGATGCTTACCGGCATCGTGCGTCCCTGTTCCGCAAGACCCCGGATTTGCTCACACAGCTGGCCGCAGTACCACTCCCATAGGGCTCCATCGCTAACAATCCATGTATCTCCATCTCTCTCGACTACCCGTATATCTTCGGGTTTCTCGGAGAGTGAACCGACAATTCTTTCCGCATCAGCGGCAGTAAAATCGCCACGCGGCTCTCCCGTCTCAGGGTCCATGAACTCCCGCATGTTATGACCATCGCCCACGATGGCCCCATCAGCGACGTATGCGGTGAGCAAGGGTTTCCCTAGAAACAGCTTGGCTACATTTTCATTAACCGGGTACTGCCAATTATTTCTATTTGGTTTTGCCGACAGACACCACAGTTCGACGTTATATAGCCAGTCGTTTCGGCGCTCCAAAACCTTTAATTCGCCGTTAAATTGTCTATATTCTTCCAAATTTTTCACCGCCTTGGTTATCGTTGTTTTTCACGGGCGCTTTCTGGGAACTACCGGAATGCTGATAGCCCTCTCTACAGTCCACCCAAGCCGTATAACCCGTCTGTAAAAAACGGTATAAGGTACGCCAAATATCTCTGCCCAGTCTGCGACGGCTTTTGTTTCTCCGTTGTATGTGAAATACGCGGTTATGCTTCTGTTCCGAATGTTCTTGGTGCGAGAAGTCCAACGGCAGTTTGCAGGGCAATACATTCCGTCGTTGTCTATTCTGTCTATGGTCATTTCTGCTGAAGTGGCATCCGGGTCATACCCATTTGCTATTGACCATCGGCAGAAATTGTCGAACCCATTTTCGCCTGTCCACTCGTCGCAAACTCGTATCCCACGTCCTCCGTATCTTTGGTAACGAGATGAACGCTGGTTATAGCACCGATACATCATGCTGAGATAGATAGAGCGAAGTCTACGCGATTCTTTTGGGTATTTCTCGTGTATGATGCGTGATATTTCTGCGCTAAGACATCCGCACGATTTGGTCTGTCCACTCTTGAGCGAGTCAGAGCGAATCAGCTTTTCTGCCCCACACTCACAACGGCACAAATATCTGTAATTACCGCTGTATTTCAAAACGGTCCATCTGCCGAACACCATCCCGGTGAGGTCTTGAAATGCCGACATATTCGATTACCGCCTTTCGTAGTCAGCCTTGTTGTTATAAATTGGGGCAGGCGGCAAGGCTATCCGCTTTTCGGGAGCTACCCTATCCCCAATTTCTAACCTGAAACAAATAAAGGGCTTGCACAGCGCAAAATCGCGCTGCACAAGCCCTTTGCTTCTTCCTGCGTCCCGTTTGACGCAAGGCATTATATGAACTTTAGCTATTCCCTTTTGTCGGAGAATCCATACTTCGGCGGTTCCGGCTTCTTGAGGACGTGAACCTTTTCCGAAGTGATCTTTACCCCGTACTTGTCCGGGTGAATCCGCACGTCCAAGCCTTTATCCAAGGCTTCGTTTATCAGCCGCAAATCTGCGGTAGTCACGCCATTAAACTGCGCCATCGGCATCCTGCTCGTGACCGTCGGAGCTGCCTACGTCCTCGCTTTTCGGTCTTCCGCCCGGGTCAAGATCGTGCTTGACTTGCGGCGGAAGTGTACCTTCTGCTGCACGGGCTGAATATGTGCTCACGAGTGGAAGTCTCTTATCCATAATTCCGCTCTTTTCGACCATCTGACTCCAGCAAATATCATCCAGGATGCTACGGTCATGAAGGGCATCGTACATGATTGTTGCGGGGAGAATACCAAGGGTCATTTCCTTGCTGAGCCGTTCTTCCAGCTTCTCGTCTTCGTACAAGTCTCCAAACATGTGGAAGCTGAAATCGTTGTTTAGCTTCAGCTCTTGGATCGCGCAATTCATCAGCCGTTCTACGCCTTGATACACGGGCTTCAGGTACTTACTTTCGATATTGAGTGATACCTGTACGGCTCCGGCTCTTGCTTCGTCAGAAGCCGGAATAACCGCGCTGAGACCGGCTTGCGTGATAATGTCTTTATTCCCCTGAGATACGATGTTCGCAGTACCTTCCACTTCGTTGAAGGTTTCCATCTTGATATTTTCGACGGGTGCAAAGTAAATCGGGAGACCTCCGGTGTTGCTCTCGGCCATAAGGATATTCCACAGAGCAATGAATAGCTGCCGTCCGGCATTGGATAGCTTGTACTGATCTGCGGTGTTAGTATCCTTGGTATCGAAGTATGGAATTTCGCCGTGGACAAATCCCAAAAGTGGGTTTTGATACAAGGCAAGTTGCAGCTTTTCCAAATCCGCAAATTGCAGAAGGGAGATAAACAACCCGGCCAGCGGAGGCGCGACCAAAGGAGTCGCATCATCTGCCTCAATGGTGAAAGCCCTATCTACTGGAAGCGTGACCCAGTAATACCAACGGCCTCGCTCGTTATACACTTCAGCGTTTGGCTTTACCGTTTGTAGCTTGCGAAGGTCGATCCCGGTCTTTTCGGCATAAACGATCTTGTTGCCGCGCCGCGCAGGAACGGTATCCGTTACAGACGTGAACTCGTCGATGTAATCCGCAAACAGTTCTTCCGGGAATTGGAGAATATCCGTCCCAGGCTTCGTGAAATACATCATGTCGAATGCTAGAGTGTACTTCGAGATATTATTGAACCCGACTATCTTGATCCAGTCAGAAGGAAGCTGTTGATAAAAGGCATAATTGATCCGGTTCCTGGGTTTATCCGCGCTCATGCGGTAGGTATAAAACACCTTACCTTCCAGCTGCACCTTCCCGCTGGCTTCCTTTGCCAGTTCGTCAGGTTTCATTTTCTTGCTGAGCTTATCGGTAAGCTTATACTCACGCCAGAAAGATGCGCTGTCCATTGCGCTTTCTTCTATCAGGTCGGGAGTGATGTAGCTGTGATAAGTCAGGAGGTTGGTATAAGTGCGCCGAATATGGTGGAAGGTGTAGGACGCCCAATCCAGGGAGTGTGCTGCTTGCCGAAGATCGCGTTCATGGTCTTGCGGCTTCTTGAGCATTTCCGCAATCTTGTCTTTTGTATATTCAATCGGGCTAGAGCCAATGCTTTGCACCCGACGGTTCTGCACAAATGGGCCAACGTAGGGGAAAGCATTCATTCCCCCGACGAGGGAGAACTGATCCAGAAGAGACGGGAAACTTGCCGATCCGCTGGCAGCGAGTTCCCGGAAACGGTTGAAAATCTCCGGGAAAGAATCGAACATGACATCACGAAGACCTTGCCGCGTCTCCATTTGATTTCCCATGTTCGGTCACTCCCTTCTCCAGTTGGCTCAGGTATGCGCTCAACCGCTCTACAATTTGGGGTGTTTCTTTGGCGATTTGCTCTTGGAGCAGTTCCACGTTGATATCAAAAAGCCATTGCATTTCGCTATCGCTAAGCCTCACCGAGTCATCGTCTGTAAATTCAACGCTGTTCTCCGGCGCTTCTCCGGCGCTATAAACCAAAATGTAATCAGCCGTGATGCGGTAGTATTTTTCTTTCGTTGCCACCAGCACGTTATCGTATGTGGCTTCCATTGCGTAGAGCTTATAGCTTGGCTTGGTGCTGTTCTCTTCGCTCAAAACATCCTCCCGCCGGTTCGCGGCGTTATCAATCGGCTGTTTCTTTTTGCTCCCATACTGGCGGCGTTATTCGCCGCTTCCAGAGGATCAAGATTGAACCCCTTCAAAAGCTCGTCGTAATCGCTTTTGTTTCTCCGCTTGACCAGGCGTTCCAGTTCAAGCCGTTGGGCTACACGCAGAGCATATTTCAAAGCTGACCAGCTATCACGTTGGATGTGTTGCGAAATCCGCTTCTCATGTGCGTCTATGACTTTGAGATTTTGAATCTGACCTACAAGCTCATTGGTCTTGCGATACGGCTGATAAATCAAACCGTCCGCTTTGTCATCCTTGATGCGGTGGTATTTTTTGTAGGCTTCGATGCCCTGTTGCCAGTTCGGAGTCAAAAGTTGCACATTGCGATATTCAAACTGCGTCTGTGCGTATCGCACCATGTCCACATCGGGATCAGTTACGCCTACGGTTCCGGCCTTGATGGGATAGATTACCGGCAAAGCTCCCGGTTCTTCATAAGCTGTTCCAAACTCGTGATTATAAGAACACAGGGTAGGCAGTCCATCTCCGAGGTCT
>JAEIGA010001171.1_pt1 | contig 40295 bp, 50 predicted proteins | sample 9270691 | NCBI WGS metagenome assembly JAEIGA01 (sample SAMN17057246, study PRJNA624740) | gut metagenome | biome: biome; isolation source: fecal sample | host: Bos grunniens | place: China: Xizang | collected 2019 | reverse complement strand
TAAAAGTGATATGCAAGGTGTTGCGTTATATTTTGACTTGCTGTCAAAGTTATATTATATTTGCCATAACTTACCCAAAGGGTAAATATCACTTTGCGACAGCAAAATTTCACTGCTTTTAGCAATATAACTTGCCGATAGACAAATATAACTAGTGCGTAAGTAATAATTCCTATTACTAACGCACTAAAATGCACCGTTTTAGTTTTATATTTTATTTACATTATTGCTTGAACAAGTGATTTTATTGCCAAAATAAGCAAGATTATCGCACCCACGTAATCAGCGTATTTACCGAACATACAGCCAAGTTTTTTGCCAAGGATAAGGGCAAGTGAAACGATTATAAAGGTGGTTATAACGATAATTGCAACGGCAATATAAGGCGAGAAAGAAAGGTTTATAAAGGTCAAGCCAACCACAAGAGCATCAATACTTGTTGAAATTGCTTGTACAATCAAAATTGGGTAAGTTAAGATTGCCCTTTTTTGCTTTTCTTGATTTTCTTTGGCTTGTTGAAGGGTGCAAACGCACTCTTTTTCGTGCTTAAAAATATCAATAAAGATTTTTGCCGATAAAACAAAGAAGATTGCACTTGATAGATAGCCTGCAATGCTTTGAATAGCCGAAGAAAGAAGGTTTGCAATAAGCATTCCGATAAGAGGCATAAGCCCTTGGAAAAAAGCAAAAGCGATAGGCATTGCCCACTCTTTCTTTTTTGTAAGAGTGCATTTATATACCGAGCAGTTTGAAATTGTGATAGCAGATGCATCCATAGAAAGAGCAACTGCGATTAAGAAAATATCATAGTAATTCATAAAAAACCTTTTGAGTAGTATATAAAATTATATTGATTTTGTCAACGAAAATATGATATTATATAATAAAGAGGAAAAATGATAAAAATTACGCCTGAATGGGATGAGGTTTTAGAGCAAGAATTTTCTTCAGAGAACTACTTAAAGTTAAGGGAATTCTTAAAAGAAGAATATTCAACAAGAACCATTTATCCATCAATGTTTGATATTTTTAATAGTATGAAAATGACCGCCTTTAAGGACGTTAAGGTGGTGCTTTTAGGTCAAGACCCATACCACAACCAAGGTCAAGCGATGGGGCTATCGTTTTCGGTGCCAAAAGGTGTTGACAAACCGCCTTCGCTTGTCAATATGTTCAAAGAATTAAAAAGCGAACTTGGTATAGAGATAAACAAGAGTGGCGACCTTACGGGTTGGGCAAAACAAGGCGTGCTTTTACTCAACACCGTTTTAACTGTTAGAGAGCATCAAGCAAATTCGCATAAGGGTAAGGGTTGGGAACAGTTTACCGACAGTATAATAAAAAAGATTTCCGACTTAAAAAGTGGCGTTGTGTTTTTGCTTTGGGGTGCAAACGCAAGAAGCAAAAAAACGCTTATTGATGGTCAAAAGCATTTAATTTTAGAGTGTGCACACCCAAGTCCGCTTTCAGCATATAACGGCTTTTTTGGGTCGGGGCACTTTAAGATAACTAACGAATATCTAATTAAGATAGGAAAAAGTCCTATCGATTGGGGTGCATTATGAAATATATTGTAATTTTAGGGGACGGCATGGCAGATTATCGCCAAAGTTTTTTGGGCGATAAAACACCGCTTATGCTAGCGAATAAACCGTTTATAGATAACCTTGCGAAAAAGAGCGAAGTGGGGCTAGTGAGAACTGTGCCTTGTTCTTTAAAACCAGGTAGCGACGTTGCAAACTTGTCCGTTTTGGGCTATAATCCTGAAGAGTGTTATTCTGGTCGCTCGCCATTAGAGGCTGCGTCAATCGGCATTGAACTTAAAGACACCGATATAACGGCAAGGGCAAATTTAGTCACCCTTTCAGACGAACAAAATTATCAAGATAAAACTATGATTGATTATAGTGCTGGGGAAATTTCAACGGCAGAGGCTGGCGAACTTATCGAATATCTTGCAAAGCATCTAAACAATGAAAAATATTCTTTGTTTAAGGGCATAAGTTATAGGCACTGTTTGGTTATTGATAAGGGCAGTTTGGCAGGCGATTTAACGCCCCCGCACGACATTACCAAAAAGCCTATTAAAAACCACTTGCCAAATTCAGAACAAGGCAAGGAACTTTTAGAGTTGATGGTTAAGTCTTACGACTTGCTTAAAGACCACCCTGTTAATATTAAGCGTGTTAAGGAAGGCAAAAACCCAGCCAACTCGCTTTGGTTCTGGGGGGACGGCACAAAACCAAACCTTGAAAGATTTTATAACAAGTTTTCTAAAAATGGCGGTATCATTTCTGCGGTTGACCTTCTTAAAGGCATAGGTAAACTTGCCGATATGAAAGTTATTGAAGTTGAAGGTGCAACGGGTAATTACGACACCAATTTTGACGGAAAGGCAAAGGCTTGCATAGAAAACCTTTTGGGCGGATTGGACTTTATTTACTTGCATATGGAAGCCCCTGATGAATGCGGGCATCACGGCGATGCAAAGAATAAAATTTATTCAATAGAGCAAATTGACAAAGTGGTTGAAACTATTGCAACGGGGCTTGAAAAAGCAAACGAGCAATATAAAATGTTAATTTTACCTGACCACCCAACGCCGTTGTCTATTATGACACACTGTTCCGACCCTGTACCATACTTGTTGTATGATAGCACAAACCAAGTTCAAGGCGTTAATTCTTATGATGAAGAACAGGCAAGTTCAACGGGCGTTTTCGTGGAAAAAGGCTATAAACTAATAGAAAAACTTTTTAACTAATAAAAGGCTTAACAAATTTAAGGGAAGAGCAAAAAACTGCTTTTCCCTTTTGTTTTTACAAAAAGTGCTAAAAAGGTAATGAGTGGCAAAAGGTCAAACAGTCATAAAGCAAAAAATTTTTTCATATAGATTTATAAATTGAGTGGAAAGGAGAATTTTTATGAACGAAAAAATGCAATACGCATCTATGCTTGAATTACCCGTTTGCACTTGCAACATTACCAGCAAACCTGTAAAAAAGAAAAGGTTAAGAAAAAGCAAAAAAGAAAACAAAGTTAGTGATGAGCAAATTAAGCAAGAAGTTTTGGATATGGTAAATGCCGAGCAAGAAAAAACCCAAATCCAAGAAGAAGAGTTGCTTGAAGAGGCCGTGCCAACAGAACTTGCCGTTGAGCAAGAAAACAGTTCCACGGTTTATCCTTATACGCCTAAAAAAGCCCACAAATTTAAGGTTTCAATCGTTGGCGTTCAACTTGTTATCATAGGTTTTTTAGTGGCGACCATACTTTTGACAAACGCCATTTATGCTGACAGTGGAATTAACGTTTTTTTGCGTGGGGTGTTCGGCACTGAAAGGGTGGAAGTGGATACTAGAACTCACCAAGAATTTTCGCCTATAATTTCAATGGGCGACAACTATGATATAACGCTAAACGACGGCGTTATCACTTATTCGGGTCAAGGCAGCGTATATTCACCTTGCGATGGTGTGGTTAGCGGTGTGATTGAAACTGAAAACGGCAAGTTTGAAATTGAAATTAAGCACAGCGAAAATTTTAAGACGGTTATTTCGGATATAGAGCGTCTATACGTTAGTTTGGGCGATAAAGTTTATAGAAAAATTCCCGTTGGCTATCTTCAAGCAGACGGGGCAACCATATGCTTTAAAAATGAAGTTGGTTCGATATTAGAAGATTACCATATAACCAACAACACGGTGGTATGGCAGGAATAAACCTTTCTGTTCACCCGCTTTTTTTCGTGCTTGGGTTTTTCTATGCACTTAAAGGCGAAATTCTAATTTTTATAATTTGCACGGCAACGGCAGTAATTCACGAGTTGGGGCATTCTTTCGTTTCTTCAAGTTTGGGGTATAGGCTAAACAAAATAACGCTTATGCCCTTTGGTGCAGTGGTTAGTGGAAATATCGAAGGCTTGAAGTTTAGCGACCAAATCAAGATTGCTTTGGCTGGCCCGTTTATAAACGTGGCGATAAGTTTGTTCTTTATTGCTCTTTGGTGGATTTATCCCGAGTGCTATGCTTATACCGACGTTATCGTAGGTTCAAACTTATCAATGGCGTTAATCAACCTTTTGCCAATCTATCCACTTGACGGGGGAAGAATAGTCTTTTCCTGCCTTGCAGACAAGTTGGGGTATAATAAAGCGTTCACCATTTGTAAAATTTTGGGCGGGGCGTTTTCCTTTTTGCTTTTGATGGGCTTTATCGGTTGCGTTATACAAGGCACGCTTAATTTTTCGCTTATGTTTTTTGCCCTTTTCGTGTGCTTTGGCACGTTTAGTAGGGAAAGGGAAAACAGATACGTAAAACTGTTTGAGTGCTGTTCGACTGAAAACTTAAAAAGGGGAATGATTGTCGTTCGTCACGCAGTAGACAAGGATATAACCATAAAACGGCTTTTAATGGTGCTTGATGAAAGGGCGATAAACGAAATAGAGGTTTTTGACGGCGACAAAAAAATCGCAATGTTAAATCAAAAACGCATAGAAGAAATTATAAAAAACGCCAATATTTACACAAAATTATCCCAAAGTTTATAAAATTTTGGGGCAAAAAGGCGGGGCATATCGCCTAGATATTGTGTGCAAAAAATTAAAAGAAACAAAATGTAGAAAAAGTGCAAAAAAAGGGCTTTTTTATTTAAAAACTTATAAAAAAAGGCTAAAACTGCTTGACATATTTATGTATATTTGGTAAAATCAATTAGCATCTCGTTTCGGGGTGTTAATTTTTTGATGTTCGGAAGGTGCATTATGGCAGCAAAAGGCGCAAGACAAAAGATAACTCTAGCTTGTACGGAGTGCAAACAGAGAAATTACGACACTTTTAAAAACAAAAAGAACGATACTGAAAGATTGGAAATGCAAAAATATTGCAAATTCTGCAAAAAGCATACCACTCATAAGGAAGCGAAGTAAGATTTCTTCTTCGCTAATTAGCCTTTTTAAAGGCTTAAATTAAGGGGCAAAGTCAATGAAAAAAGACAAGAAAGTTGCTGGCGATTTCGTTGAAGTTGAACAAGTCGTTAAGCAAAAAGAAGTAAAGAAAGAAAAGAAAAAAGACAAAAAACCAGGATTCTTTAAGAGAATGGGTGCAAAGGCCAAAGATATTTTTTCTGAATTGAAAAAGGTAAACTGGCCAACTTTTGCCAAGGTCGTTAAAAAGACCGGCATTGTGCTTGCTGTAGTTTTGGTATTTTTAGTCGTTATTTTCGCATTCGATTCTGCTTTACTTGAATTGTTAAAAGTAATTGCACCAAGGAGTAATGGTTAATTATGGCAGAACAAGCAAGATGGTATGTAATCCATACTTATTCAAGTTATGAGGCTATGGTTAAGGACAGCCTTGAAAAACTTATTGAAAACAACAATTTGCAAGAAAACATCTTCGAGATAAAGATTCCAACCGAAGAAACGCTTGAAGAAAAGGCAAACGGCAAGAAAAAGGTAGTTGAAAGAAAGAAATTCCCTTGCTACGTTTTCTTAAAGATGATTTACTCAAACGATATTTGGTATTTGGTGACCAACACTCGTGGTGTCACAGGTTTCGTTGGCCCACAAGGCAGACCGTTGCCACTTACCGATGAAGAAGTTTTGAGAATGGGTCTAGAAGAAGTTGCAGTTGAAATTGACTTTACTGTTGGTGACACTGTGCAAATCGTTTCAGGTCCGCTTGAATCATTTACCGGTGTGGTTATGAGCATTGTTGAAGGTCAACAAAAGGTTATGGTCAACGTTGAAATGTTCGGCAGAAAGACGGACGTTGAATTAAACTTCGTTCAAGTTAAAAAAGTAAACGTTGCACAATAACTATAAACATTATTATATATAGGCAAAATATATAACGAAAAAAACAGATACAATCGGTAGAAAACCGTTGTAATAAAAGTGGGAGTTGCGTTAAATTTTATTCACACTGACGCAACGACAGTACCACCAAATGGAGGAAACAATTATGGCAAAGAAAGTGACGGCAATCGTTAAATTACAACTTCCTGCAGGAAAGGCAACCCCAGGTCCACCAGTAGGTTCAACTTTAGGTCCTCACGGTATTAACATTCCAGGCTTCACCAAGGAATTCAACGCAAAGACGCAAGATCAAGCAGGTCTTATCATTCCTGTTGTAATGACAATTTATCAAGACCGTTCGTTTACGTTCATTTTGAAGACACCACCTGCACCAGTTCTTATTAAGAAAGCATGTGGTATCGAAAGTGCAAGTGCAACCCCAAACAAGAACAAGGTTGCAAAGATAACCAAGGCTCAAGTTGAAGAAATTGCAAAACTCAAGATGCCTGACCTTAACGCAAACACTTTAGAAAGTGCAATCAGCATGATTGCTGGCACAGCAAGAAGTATGGGCGTTGAAGTTATTGATTAAGAACAGAGAATAGTGGGAGGGCGAGTTCGTCCGAGTGTACCACGGGAGGTAAATTAAATGAAACACGGAAAAAAATATGTTGATAGTGTAAAAACTATTGAAGCAACAAAACTTTATGATGTAAATGAAGCCATTGATTTGGTTTTAAACACTGCAAAAGCAAAATTTGATGAAACTGTTGAATTGCACGTTCGTTTAGGCGTTGACCCAAAACAAGCAGACCAACAAGTTAGGGGCGTTTTAGTTCTTCCTAACGGAACAGGTAAAAACGTTAGAGTTTTAGTTCTTGCAAAGGGTGAAAAGGCAGACCAAGCAAAAGAAGCAGGTGCAGACTTTGTTGGTGCAGAAGAAATGATACAAAAAATCCAAAGTGAAAACTGGTTTGATTACGACGTTATTATCACTACCCCAGATATGATGGGTTTAGTTGGTCGTATCGGTAAGGTTTTAGGTCCAAAAGGTCTTATGCCAAACCCAAAATCAGGAACAGTCACTATGGACGTTGTTAAGGCAATCAAGGATACCAAAGCAGGTAAAGTTGAATATAGACTTGACAAAAACGCAATTATCCACTGTGCAATCGGTAAAAAGAGTTTTGGCAATCAAAAATTGCTTGAAAACTATGAAGCACTTATGGAAGCAATCGTTAAGGCAAAACCAGCAGCAGCAAAAGGTCAATACGTTAAGAGTGTTGCTCTTGCAAGCACAATGGGCCCTGGCGTAAAAATTAATGCTAAAATTTAGTTGACAATTAAAATTTTTAGTGTTATAATCTCAAAGTAAAAACTAAATAGCCCAAGACAGTAGGTGTTAACTTGCTTAAAAGCAGACCAACCGAGGCGAATATTTTGAAGGTTAATTATTTAGCCCTTGTATTCCATTCGGTCTGCAAGGGCTTTTTCATTAAATCAAGGAGGTAATAAGATGTCAGCAAGTAAAGAGGCAAGAATAGAATTATCAGGCGTTATCAAACAACAACTTCAAGACGCAAAGTCAGTTGTTTTTGTAAAGTTCAGTGGTCTTACCGTTGCAGAAGATACAGAACTTCGTCGTGAATTCAGAAAGAACAACGTTGAATACAAAGTGTACAAAAACACTCTTATTAAAAAGGCGTTTGAATCTTTAGGAGTTAGCGATTTTAACGATGATTTAAATGGTCCAACAGCAATTGCTTTCGGTTCAGATGAAACCGGTGCAGCAAAGGTTGTTTCAGATGCAGCAAAAAAATATCAAGATAAGATAGTTATTAAGAGTGCTTATTTTGAAGAAAAGAGATTGGATGCAAACGGCGTTAAAGCACTCGGTGCAATCCCATCAAAACAACAACTTTATGGTATGCTTGCAAGTGCATTACTTGGCGTTCCAAGAGCACTCGCTATCGCACTTAATCAAGTTGCAGAAAAAAATGCTTAATAGCAAAACATTAAATTAAAAAATTAACCCATTATTAGGAGGAAAGAAAAATGGCAGATATTCAAAAAATGTTAGAAGAAATTAAAGGTATGACAGTTTTAGAACTTAACGATTTAGTTAAAGCAATAGAAGAAGAATTTGGTGTAAGTGCTGCTGCATCTGTTGCAGTTGCTGCTGGTCCAGTTGAGGCTGCTCCTGCTGCTGAAGAAAAAACTGAATTCAAAGTAGTTCTTAAAGAAGTTGGTGGCAACAAAATCGGCGTTATCAAAGTTATTAAAGAAGTGACAGGTTTAGGCCTTGTTGAATCTAAAGCTCTTGCTGAAAACGGCAAAGTTATTAAAGAAAACGCTTCTAAAGAAGATGCTGACGCTATGATTGCTAAATTCAAAGAAGCTGGTGCTACTGCTGTTGCTGAATAATTTTAACAACAAAAACAAAAGCGAAAGTGGACTTAAAGGTTTTAAGTCCACTTTTAATTTTTATTATCAGATTTTTTAAATAAAACGCTCAAAACTTAATTTTAATATTTTGAAATAGTTTACTTTTATTGACAAAAGGCAAAAAAACAAGTAAAATATATCTATATAGTTATGATTTGGAGATTTATATGAACAAACTAAAAAGATTGTTTATCACAATGACCGCATTTATCATTGCTTGTGTGTGTATGCTTGGTTTAATGGCGTGCAGTAAAGAAGATATTGTGAAAGCAAAATTTAATATTGAAATTTACAACTATACGGACAGCGAAATGGATAGTTTTACGCTTGACGTTGACCTTTATAGACATTTAGCACCAAAAACTGTTAATGCTATTTCTAAATATATTAAAGACGGATATTATGACAACACCGTTTTTTATAAATTAGATGAACATAGCAAGCAATTTATGATTGGCGACTTAAAGTATGACCCAGAATTGCAAGAAAACGAAGGCTTTTATCTAAATGAAGAAATGCCAACCGTTGAAGGCGAGTTTAAGCACGGTGGTACAACCGGTTCAAACTTAAAACACAACAATGGCACGGTTGGGCTTTGGAGAACGTGGGCTGCACAAGACGTAAGTTATAATATGGGTAGAACAGGCACCGATTCAGGCAGGGCAACATTGTTTATGCCAACAGCAAGAATGCAAGCGTATGACGATTATTTCTGCGTTTTTGGTGTTTATGACGTTGAAGATACAGAAAATAAAAAAACCGTGCTTGCATTGACTTCTACTTTCAGTAATGAAAACTATAAAGAGTTCGTCATTTACTACACGAGAGAAGCGGACGGCAGTTTGGCTTTCCACTGTGTAAATGCAGATAATTTCTTTAAGGATGATATTGAGAATTTATATGAAGCAAAAGCAGGCTCTGCTGAACTTGCTTGCTATAATTACTACACCATACAAGTCCCAATGAACGCACAAGGACAAGTTGCTGCTTTAATTAAGAGTGCAAAAATAAAATAATCGACTAAAAGTGGTTTGGGATACCAAATCACTTTTTATTTAAAGGAAACAAATGAAAAAATACTTTGCAATAGTTTTAGTTATTCTTCCGCTACTTGCGGGCATATTCGGAATTTACGACTTTTTAGCCGACACGTCTATAAACAGAACAATGATGGGTTTAGGCTTAATTTTGGCAGGGCTAATTTGCTTTTTATATAAGTTTATTAAAAAGGAAAACGACCTTATAAACGCCGTTATCAACTTTTCGGTTGTTTTATGCGTGGCTTTAGCGTACGTTTTCTTATTAAGCAATTATACGGCAAGTGCAATTTTAATGGCAGTTGTGTGTGCGATAATAATTGTAAATAAAATTGTTGCTAAAACCTTTAATTTTAACACCGGCTTAATTGCTATTGCCATTATCGTGCCAACAATTTTAATACTTATTACTGCAGATTTTTATGGTTTTAGCAGTGTGCTTATTCAAATCTTAAACATTTTCTATATGTGCTTGGTTGGCGTTGTTTTAGCAATCTTTATAGAAAAAGCAGTAAAAAAATCAAGTGCGTCTAATTGGTTAGGTTTAAGTTTTGGCATAGTTTTTTATGCACTTAACTATATAATTGTCCTAAATAAATATTCAAATCTTTCAAGATATTATGGCTATGCAATAACGGCACTTTTCATCGTGGCAATCATACTTTGCCTATTATCAAACTTGTTAGAAAAAGAAGTGCAATTTAAAGAAGAAAATGCTAAAAAGCCATTGTTTATTAAATCGATAATTTCAGTTTTTGTTGCATCAATAATTTTATGCTCGTCTTTTTCAACCGTTATGGCAACCTATAATTTAGCAGGTCCAAAAATGAGCAAGGCACAATTTTTGCAAGCCGTTGGCAGTGATTTTGACTTGCCTATTATAGAAATTAACACTGAAAACAACCAATTACCAAAAACAAAAGAAGATTATTTGAACTGTTCTTTCTCAATCTCAAACTGTGAAAATGAAAATTACAATTTTTCAGTTTCTATGAAAGATAGCGTTGATGAAGAAAATTCGGTTGGAATAAGACTTCGTGGCAACAGCACAAAACTCTTAAAAAAGCAACCTTTTAGAATAAAGTTTGACAAAAAGCAATCGCTTTTAGGCTTAAAAAAGAATAAAAGTTGGGTATTGCTTGCAGACTATTTGGACCCATCATACATAAAGAATTACACGGCGTTTACCTTGGCAAACGAGTTTGATGAACTTGATTTTTCACCAACGCCAAACCACGTTGCACTAATTATCAACGGCGAGTTTAAGGGATTATACTTGCTCTGCGAACAAATTGATGAAAACAGCGGTAGGGTTGACGTTAAAAAGGATATATTAAGTGCAGATGAATATGCACTTTTATCAGAAAAAGATAAAGAAGATGCAATCAACATTGATGAAGCAACCGAATTTCCTTTCTTGGTGGAAATGGATAGGAATGCCCATTTAGAAGGTATAACGGGTGTTGATAACTTCAAGGTTAAAGACTTTTACCCTGTGGAAATCAAGTATCCTGAAAGCGATGAAAGGGGCAGAACAAAGACTAGCGATAAAGTTTACGACTATATTAACGAGTATATAAACGCAGTGTTCACAACTCTTAAAACGGGCGAAAGCGTTAGCGTAAGTTTTAGAAGTTCGCCTGTGTCTTTCACCGACTTGGTGGACGTGGATAGCCTTGTGGATTATTATTTGGTCAACGAAATAATGCACAACAGTGACAATGCTTGGGGTAGCATTTATTTGCATAAGGAAGAAGATGACAAGTTAAAGTTTGGGCCTGTTTGGGACTTTGACTGGTCAATGTCAAAAGTGTTTGACGGTGGCGACAGCATATCTGAAATTGAGTGTGCAAGCGAGTTGACCTTGCTAAAAAAATCAAAAATCTATCAAAAAGCCTTTAAGAACGAGCAAATTTATCAAGAATTGCAACAAAGGTTTAACGAGAAAAAGCAAGCCATTTTGAGTGTTGCAAAGAGTTTAAGTCAATATAAAAACAAGATTGAAAAAATTGCAAAGATAGATGCTAAAATGTGGCACGGCAAACAAAGTGGGTTGGAATTCGACTACGTTAGATTGTTCTTATTCGATAGATATGAATATTTAGATAGCGTTTATAATTTAACCTATCAAGAATTTGTTTCGCAAATGAATATTTAATATGAAAAGGTCAGTTATCTGACCTTTTTATATTGCAAATTTTTTTATTATTAAGTTCAAAAGTAAAATACTCGGTCTTATAAGTGTTTTGGCTTTGCTTATATAAAAGTGCAACCTCATCAAACTTTCTAAAACTCGGTGGTGGAAAAACGCCTATAAACTCGCCCAAATAATCTTTTAAGAAGTTGGCGTTTTCTTTAACGTTGTCACTTAAAAACTCATCGGTGACTTCGCCCAACATAAAATCTTCCAAAAACGCATACGGCAAAACCAATTCAGGCAGGTTAAGTGGGCTATAATCAGCATCTTTTTCAAGGCTTGTTGATGCTAAAACTAGCCTTTTTTCATTTAAATTCCAAGAACAAGTCAACTTGTGTTTAGCAATATCTAAAAACCTTTCAGTTGTCGTAAAGCCGTTCTCAAAGCAAAAATCAACCGCTTTTTTGGAAAAAACTTCTTTAATTTGATTTTGAATTAAAAAGCAAGTCAAATAATTTTGCTCGCCCAAAAAGTTTATTGCAAGCAACTGTTCGCCTTCTAACGTAAAGGGCAAAATTTGTGCGTTTTCACAACCAAACGGAAGAGTTTTTGCATAAAAATCGTTTGGCGTTTCAATGGAAAGTTTAAGCCCGTTATCATTAAAAACTGTGGCAACGGCAAAAGGAAATTTTTGCTGATTTATTATAGAAAACGGTGCAGATGCTTGCTCAACATCAAGGTTGATTGCATAGCCACCTTTTAAGTCGGTGACAATAACGTTTTCTGGCGGAAAGCAAAGAAAATTATTGTCAAGCATAAAAAATAAAGGTGGAGTTTTGGTGCAAAAAAAGCAAATTTCAACAAAGGGAGGGGTGGAAAAATCAAGAAAAAACTTTTTATATCCATCGCTAATTTTGCCGTTATAAACGCCGTTAATTTTTATTATTGCAGGTGTTTTTGAGAAAAAATAAAAAAACATATATAAATAAGTATGTATAATTTAACTTTATTATGTCAATAATCACACCATAAAATCAAGGAGATATGTTATGGAAAAGATTTATGGCTATAAAGAAAAGGACGTTTATGCACTTGCAGAGTTTATAAAAGAAAAGGGCGAAACTTCGCTATCAAACGTGTTTGAAAAGTTTGGTGCGTTGTATGGCAAAGCCAAAGGTACAGTTAGGAATTTATATTATGCCGTGGCGAAAAAGAGCAATTTAGACAAAGAGTTTTGCCAAAAATATTTGGGCGGAAAGCCAATAAAAATCAGCAAGATTGAAGAGTTTAGTAAGCAAGATGAAAAACAATTGATAAAAGATATACTTATAAAAAAGAACAAGGGCAAGTCTGTTCGCTCGATTATTATGGAAATGGCAAACGGCGATGCGAAAACAGCACTTCGCTATCAAAATAAGTATAGAAACGCAATAAAGAACAACCCAGAACTGATAAACGAAATAATTTTAGAGATAAACAGTCAAGGCGAAAAGGTGTCAATTGAAAATAATATGCACAAAAAAAGCATTGTTTCGGACGCACAGTTTAACAAACTTAAAAGCGAAATAGACTCTCTTGTTGAAAAAATTTCCAGCAAAATTAAAAAGGAAAACCAATACCTAAAAGAAAGGATAAACCGATTAGAAAACGAAAACTTAAAACTAATTTCTATTCTTTATGGAAGCCCAAACCCAACCGATGCACGCAAATTCTTTTCAGCACTAAAACCAAAAGAATTTATGCACTAAAAAACCTTGCCCGATTAAGAAAAACTTTCTTTTCGGGCTTTTATTTTGTTTGACTTTAAGCCATAATACGTATATAATATTAATTGCAACTGATTTGGTTGCAATTAAAGGGAAAAGAAAAATGAAGTTGTCGTCAAAAACGCATTACGGGTTGTTGGCTTGCTATATTTTAGCAAGGAATTATAAAGATAAATCGGTCAGTGCAAGTATGCTTGAAAAGTATATAGCGGTGTCTGGCAAGTATTTAGAGAAGATTTTAAGGATGCTCTCTAAAAGGAACATAATATTAGCCAGCCGTGGTGCAACGGGTGGATATTATCTTGCCCGTGAGCCAAAAGAAATAACCATTGGCGAGATTGTTAGGGCGTTAGAAGACGATATGGAAATTATAGAATGCGTTTCCAAGGACGGAAAGTGCAAGTGTTGCCCAACCAGCAACGTTTGGAAGAAATTATACGACGGGATAAACGGATTGCTTGATTCAATGACCTTGGAACAAATGGTTAAAGGTGAAGTGTAAAGGAGAAAAAATGGAAAAACCAATATATTTTGACCACGCAGCGACAACGCCGGTGTGCGAGCAAGCGTTAGAAAAAATGTTGCCTTATTTTAGTGAAGTTTTCGGCAACCCAAACAGCCAACACGCTTTTGGTAGAGAAAGTGCAAAGGCTGTGGACGAGGCAAGGGACACTATTGCAAAGATTATAAACTGTAAGAGTAGCGAATTATATTTTACCGCAGGTGGAACGGAAAGTGATAACTGGGCGTTAAGGGGTGTTGCAAACGCTTATAGAGAAAGGGGCAAGCACATTATAATCAGCCCTATTGAGCACGCAGCAATGCTTTCAACGGCAAAAGCACTCGCAAAAGACGGCTTTACAGTTGAATATATGAAAGTTGATGAAGAAGGTTTTGTCGATTTAGCACATTTAAAAAGTATTGTTAGGAAAGACACCATTTTCGTTGGTTGTATGCTTGCAAATAACGAAGTGGGAACTATCGAGCCTATTAAGGAAATTGCAGAGATTGCCCACTCTGTTGGTGCAGTTTGCTTTACCGATGCTGTCCAAGCCGCAGGCGTTTTAAAGATTGACGTTAAGGACTTGGGTGTTGACCTTATGAGTATGAGTTCGCATAAAATTTACGGGCCAAAAGGCGTTGGAGCATTATATATTAGAAACGGCGTGAAAGTTCAAAGCATTTTAACGGGCGGACACCAAGAAAGAATGAAGCGTGGCGGAACTACAAACGTTCCTGCAATCGTTGGGTTTAGCACGGCGTTTGAAATTGCCGAAAAAGAACTTGACCAAAACTTTAAGTACGTTTCATCTTTAAGAGACCACTTTATTGACAGAGTGCTTAACGAAGTTCCGTTTGTTAAACTTAACGGGCCAAGGCAAAACAGACTTCCTGCAAATGCGGACTTTTCGTTTAAGTTTATTGAAGGCGAATCAATTTTATTCAGCCTTGACCTAGCGGGAATTTGCGTTTCATCAGGCTCGGCTTGTTCGTCAGGTTCGTTAGAGCCATCACACGTTTTGTTGGCGTTGGGCTTGCCAGAAGAACTTGCACACGGTTCAATAAGGTTTTCGTTTGGTAAGCATAACACTATTGAACAAGTTGACTATGCAGTAGAAACTATTAAATCGGCGGTAAAAAGATTAAGAGAAATGTCGCCACTATTCAAAAGCGAAGGAGAAATTAAGTATGTATAACGAAAAGGTAATGCAAGCGTTCCAAAACCCAAAGAACGTTGGTGAAATTGAAAATGCAAGTGGTGTTGGCACTGTTGGAAACGCAAGTTGTGGCGATATAATGCAAATTTCATTAAAGATTGAAAACGATATTATCGTTGATGCAAAATTCAAAACGTTTGGTTGTGCGGCTGCAATCGCAACAAGTTCAACTGCAACCGATATGATTATCGGCATGACCATTGAAGAAGCCTTAAAAGTCACTAACAAAAAGGTTGTTGAATGTTTGGGCGGGCTTCCATCACAAAAAATCCACTGTTCAGTTTTGGCCGAAGAGGCAATTAAAAAGGCAATCGAAGATTACTTATCTAAAAAGCAAGCATAAAAGCGTATATATCGACAAAGTCTGCACATAATAACCTTAAAAGGGGGGAGTTATGGACGACAAATTTTTGTGCGGTGTAGTTCTCGGTATGATGGGTGGTGCTATTATTGCAACAAATTCAGCAAAGGCACGCCAAATGGTTAAAGATGGCCAAGAACAAGTTAAACAAAAGGTTGAAGATTTGACAAAATCTTCCAAGAAAAATAATCAAGAATAATTTAAAATGGCAGGGAATAAGGGCGTTTCCCATAGGGATTTTTTAGACAGTATAAAAGGATAGCAAAATTTTTGCTATCCTTTTTCTTTTTGCTTTGCAAAAACACACGACTTTGCTTGCAAAGTATAGTGTGCTATACTTAATTTGTGTCACTTAAAAATATTTTTTTAATGCTCTATGTTCTTCGTGCGAGATTTCACCATCTGCAGCACAAATGCATATTGCAAGAATTATAAAGGATACTCTTTCATCTTCGGGTAGGGCGTTTATGAATTTTTTGGTTAAATTAATATCGTCGTTGCTCATATTATAAAAGAAATTAAACATTTGCTCGAAACTCATATCAATATCAAGCACATCACAGATATAATCATATTCATCTTCACTCAGTTCATCGTCGGCACCAATTACTGCTCTTAATGAACCAAGTATTAAATTGTTTAACCTACTCTCACTAAAATTTGTAATTTCTTTAACATGTTTTTTTATTTTCTTTGCACAATTTTTGCCTGTAGAAACACGTTGATAATAACTTGCATTTAAAATTTGTTCATATATTTCATCAAAATCTGCCATTATAATTCTCCTTTTTATAAATAATATTTATCGTATAAGTTAGATCCAAAGACTTGTATCGTAGCCGTAGTCTTTAAGCTTATCTCTTATTTGGTGTGCAACTTTTGCCATTTCTTCCAAATAATTTTCTAAAATTTCCTTTGTTGCATAGCGCCAGATTATATCGCTTAATAAAACCATTCTTTCATTCCATCCTACGACATCCCAGCGAATTAGTTTTATTTCCATATTATCACAAATATATCGGCAACGACTAAAATATCCCTCATCGTAAGAACTATGATTGCCTAGATACATATTTATGGTTACCATTTCTGTCTTGTTGCAAATTATTTCAATTTCTTGCATGCTTGCATAATACGTTTTAGCATTTACAACTATTATTTCATGATCACCATAAAAATCCCAATCGTAGAGGTTACCAATTATTTCTCGCCAGCGACAATTTTTAGTTAAAAATTTTGTGCTTTCAAATTCCATATACCCACCTAAAACAAAAAAGTGCGCCTACCGAAGTAAACGCACAAAAACGCAGACTCCGATAGTCGCCAAACTAACTTTACGCAAAATGGTGTAACCACAGTAGCACAAGTAGAATCTGCATTTTATCAAATTCAATAATACTATTGTGGCAAAAATAGATATAATTATCCTTATAAAAAAGAAAATTACACCACTAATTGCGTTTATTAAGTTAGTTTGGCATATTTATTATAGCACATATAAAAAATTTTATCAAGCAGTTTTTGCGTAGATAAAAGAAAACTCGACTTATCAAAAGTCGAGTTTCGATTATTTTTTCTCTTTTAATGTTTTACACGAAGAAATTAGCATTTTTCGAATAACACCACAGTCATTATTAAGTTTTTTATATTGATTTTCTTCTAAATAGCCTGTTTCAAATAATAGTTCTAGCCAATATTCACTTTCAAAACATTCTTTCAGCGCTATTTCAAATTTAGAAATAAAGTCAGCCGTTCCTTGAGCATATTGTGCTTCGTGGATATTTGCACCAATACTTGTTCCAGAACGCAATAGTTGATTAGTTAATACACTTTCTTTGTTGTTAGACTTAATTTCTCTTGTAATAAAAACAATGTTTTTAGCAAACTCTTTTGCTTTTTCTCTTAAAATGCTTTCACTCATAAGTTAATTATAGCATAAATCAAGTTTTTAGTAAAGTGATATTGTTTGCATAGCAAACAGTTATATTTTTAGAGCAAGTCTAAAAGTTATATTTTGACTTACAGTCAAAGTTATATTAAATAAATCCTTAACTTGCCGTTAGGCAAATATCACTGCCGTAAGGCAATATAACTTGCGTAAGCAAATATAACAAATCCGTAAGGATTTATTTAGTTGTCGCTCTTCCCATAGGGAATAGCGACTAATCCCTGCCATTTTTATTTTTAAAATCATTGCATTATTTATAAAAAATATGTTATAATAAAAAAGTGGAAAGATTCTTATGTTTGGATATAGGCGATAAAAGAATAGGCGTTGCGGTTTCTGACCCGTTTAACACGTACTCTTTGCCGGTTGAAACCTATAACAGAAAAAACCTAAAAACCGATTTAGAGCATATTGCGTTTTTGGTTAAAGAAAAAGGTGCAACCGCACTTGTTTGTGGACTTCCTGTTAATTTTGATGGGACGGATTCTATACAAACTACAAGGGCAAAGTTTTTTATTGACAAACTTTCCGAACTTCTTAAAATTGAAATTTTTTCGGTGGACGAAAGGTGCACGTCAATTGAAGCCGAAGAAACTTTGATTTCACAAGGCAAAAGTAGGGAAGAGCGAAAACAATTTGTCGATAGTTTGGCGGCGGCCTCTATCTTGCAAGGATTTTTAAACGACAAAAATAGAAAGTTAAATAAAGGAGATTTATTATGAGCGATAAAGAAAAGAAATGCACTTGTGGTTGTGATGAACACACCCACGCTGAATGCGAATGTGAACACGAAGAATGTGATTGTGGTTGTGATGAACCAATTGAACTTATCACAGACGATGGCAAAAAACTCAAATTTTATTTTATTGGCACTATTGAATATAAGGGCAAAAATTATTCAGCATTTGAACCTGCTGAACAAATTGAAGGTATCGAAGATGACGATATGATTATTTTTGAACTTTCTGGTGACGATGAAGAAACTGCTGAACTTCTCCCTGTTGAAGACGAAGCAATTTTAGACGAAGTTTTCGAAGAGTTCTGCAGAATTTTAGAAGAAGACGAACTTGCTGATGAAGCAATGAGTTTAGAAACCGATAAATAGTAAAAACTAACAAAAAAGGAAAACCTAAAACGGTTTTCCTTTTTAATTTACACTATCTAATTTGTTATGATATAACAATAAATGAAAAATTATAACAAAGCAAAACTCTGGCAAAAAAAGGTGTTAAAAGTTTTCAAAAATATTATAAAAAAGTGTTAAAATCGCTTTACAAAAACTGTCGAATAATGTATATTATTAATGTCAAAAGGAACTGCCTTTTGGCATTAAAAATGCTCATCATTTTCCCCCTTATCATATATTATTCAGGAAGCAATAAACAACGTTTATTGCTTTTTGAATTTTAAAAGCAAATTAATCAATAAATGAAAAATTACAACATAAAACTTGCTTCCTTCTCATACGCTTCGCTACTGAGCACTAAGCCCATTATAAAAGTACGGCAAAGGCGTGCAGGAAGCAATAAACAACGTTTATTGCTTTTTGAATTTTTAAATGCTCTTATCCAAAAATTGTAAATTTTCAACACAAATAAGTGCTTAAAGTATAAACTTTTTAGTTTTAAATTAGAAAATTGATAAAAAACAGTTGACTTTAACAATTTAGCGTGCTAAAATGATAAAGCAATAAAAAGTTAAAATAAGGAAAATGTTATGGAAAATTTTGATATTAAAAATTTTGACGAGTTTTTTGAAGCCATTTTGAAATTAAAGGACAAGGAAGATTGCAGAAAGTTTTTTGAAGACGTTTGCACTATAAAAGAGTTGCAAGACGTTTCGCAAAGGTTAGAAGTTGCAAAACTTTTAAGCCAAGGCAAAAACTATCAAGAAATTTCAAAAGAGACGGGGGCAAGCACGGCGACCATAAGCAGAGTTAACAAGTGCTTGTTGTATGGCAAAAACGGATATCAAATAGTGCTTAAAAAGTAGTTGGTGGTGGAATATGAGTTTAGATTTAGTTTTAAGAGATGATGAAAGGGCAGTTTTTGCTTTAAGAGAACTTTATGGAAAGTATGGCTATGCTCAATATAAGATGAGCAAGTTTGAAGAATATGACCTTTATGCATTAAACAAAGAGTTTTTGGTTTCGGATAACGTTATAACCTTTACTGACACGGATGGAAAACTTATGGCGTTAAAGCCAGACGTCACATTATCCATTATCAAAAACGGAAAGGACGCTGAAAAGAGCGTGCAAAAGGTCTTTTATAACGAAAACGTTTACAGGGTTTCAAAAGGCACGAAAAATTTTAAAGAAATTATGCAAACGGGTTTAGAGTGCGTTGGCGATATTGACGATTATTCGATTACCGAAGTTATAATGCTTGCAGTTAAAAGTTTGCAAACGGTTTCAAATGATTACGTTTTAGACATTTCAAGCCTTGACATACTTAACGCTATATTTGATAAGGCAAGTCTTTCGCAAAGTTCAAAAAAGCAAATATTAAATTATCTTTCACAAAAGAACGTCAAGGGCGTTGAAAGCGTTTGTGATGAGCAAAAGGTTAGTGAAAATGATAAACTTTTGCTAACAAGTTTGGTTTCAACCTATGGCAAGCCAGAAAAGGTTAAAAACGCACTTTTATCTTTCTCGCTTGACGAGAACACCAAACAAGCAATCGATAAACTATTTAGCGTGATTGATTGTTTAAACCAACTTAACGTTGCCGATAAAATTAACGTGGACTTTTCAGTTGTAAACGACCTAAACTATTACAACGGCTTGGTGTTCAAGGGCTTTATAAGTGGAATTCCAACCAGCATTTTATCTGGCGGGCAATATGATAAACTTATGACAAAAATGAACAGAAGTGCGTGTGCAATTGGCTTTGCGATTTATCTTGATGAACTTTCAAAGTTAAACGAAAACAAAAAAGAGTTTGACGTGGACGTTGCTATCGAATATGGCAACGCAGATAAAAAGCAAGCACTAAAAATGGCTTATGAATTGGTTGAACAAGGCAACAGCGTTTTGTGTGAAAAGAAAATTCCTTGTTCTGTTCGCTATAAACAGATTATCAAGTTATAAAGGAGAAAACAAATGAGTTCTATTCTTAACGTGGCTTTGCCAAAAGGCAGGCTTGGCGAAAAGGTTTACGATATGTTTGAAAAGGCGGGGTTTCCTTGCCCATCAATAAAAGAAAACAACAGAAAACTTATTTTTGAAAACAAAGAAGTTGGGGTTAGGTATTTTTGGGTTAAGCCGTCTGACGTTGCAATTTACGTTGAGCGTGGTGCAGCCGACATAGGCGTTGCAGGAAAGGACATTTTGCTTGAATATAACCCAGAAGTTTATGAACTGCTTGACCTTGATATAGGCAAGTGCCATATGGCTGTTGCGGCAAAAGCAGATTTTGTTGACGATAGAAGCAAAACGCTTGTTGTTGCAACCAAGTTTGCCAACATTGCAAAATCTTATTATGCAAAGCGTGGCAGAGAGATTGACGTTATACACTTAAACGGCTCGATAGAGTTAGCACCAATTCTAAACCTTTCTGACGTTATCGTCGATATTGTTGAAACGGGTGCAACGCTAAAAGAAAACAAGTTAGAAGTGGTGGAAAAATTCTTGCCTATTTCTGCAAGGCTTATTGCAAACAAGGCAAACTTTAAGTTTAAGAGCGAGATTATAGAAAAAATCACAGCACAGTTAAAAGAGCAAACGGAGAAGAAAAATGATTAAAATTCTTAAAGATGGCGTAAATACGAGAGAGGAAATCTTTTGTGTGGTAGAGCCAAAAGTTGACGTGGAAAAAATTGTTGAAGATATTATTGAAAACGTTAAGGCAAATGGCGACAAAGCACTTTACGAATATGCATTAAAATTTGATAAAGCACAACTTAATGCCCTATTAGTCAGTAAGGAAGAAATCGAAAACGCAGTCAACAGTTGCGATAAGGAATTTTTATCAGTTTTAGAAAAGGCAAAACAAAATATTTATGCTTTTCACAAAAAACAATATAGAGAAGGCTTTGAAATTAGGCAAGAAAATGGTATAATTTTAGGGCAAAAGGTTATTCCTATCGAAAAGGTTGGGCTATACGTTCCGGGTGGCACAGCATCTTATCCGTCAACCGTTTTAATGGATGCAATCCCAGCAAAAATTGCAGGTTGCAAACAAGTGGTTATGGTCACGCCACCAGATAAAAATGGAAACATCAATCCTGCAATTTTAGCATCGGCTTTTGTTGCCGGCGTTGATAAAATTTATAAAGTGGGTGGGGCACAAGCAATCGCAGCACTTGCTTACGGAACAGAAAGTATCCCAAAGGTTGATAAGATTGTCGGCCCAGGCAACGCCTTTGTGGCAACGGCAAAAAAACAAGTGTTTGGCAAGGTTTCAATCGATATGATTGCAGGTCCAAGCGAAATTATGGTGGTTGCAGATAAAAACAGCAACGCAAAGTGGGTGGCGGCAGACCTATTATCCCAAGCCGAACACGATAAACTTGCATCGGCAGTTTTAATCACCGATAGCCAAGATTTGGCAAAGAACGTGCAAAAGGAAATTGAAGTTCAACTTGATAAATTGGATAGAAAAGAAATTGCCCGTGAATCAATCGACCAAAACGGAAAGATTATCATTGTTAAGGACATTGAAAGTGCAATAGAAATGGCAAACCAAATTGCACCAGAACACTTGGAACTTTGTTTAGATAACGCATATGAATATTTGTCAAAGATAACCAATGCTGGTTCGGTGTTTTTAGGCAGGTTTTGCCCAGAAGCACTTGGCGACTATATGGCAGGGCTTAACCACACACTTCCAACAAGTGGAACGGCAAGGTTTTCAAGCCCACTTTCAGTTGACGACTTTATAAAGAAAACACAATACGTTTATTATACAGAGCAAAACTTAAAAGAACTATATTTAAACGTAGATTATTTTGCTAAAAAGGAAGGATTATCAGCACACGCAAAAAGTGCAACCATAAGGTTTAGTGAAGATGAGTAGATTTTTGAACGAACGAATAAGTGGCTTAAAGCCATACGTTCCTGGCGAACAGCCAAAAGAAAGAGAGTATATAAAACTTAATACCAACGAATCGCCATATCCACCATCAAAGATGGGCATAGAGTTTGCAAATAGCGAGGCACAAATTGCTCAATTATACCCAGACCCAGACTGCAAGGAACTTACCGAGTTGGTGGCAAACGAGTTGGGCGTTAAAAAGAGCCAAGTTATTTTAACTAACGGTTCAGATGAAGTGCTTAACTTTGCGTTTATGGCGTATTGCGATAAAAACACGCCAGCCGTTTTTGCAGACATTACTTACGGTTTTTATAAAGTTTTTGCAGACGTGAACGGCATTGAAAGTAAAATTATTCCATTAAAAGAAGATTTTACTATTGACGTAAACGATTATATAAACCAAAACGGCACGGTGTTTATAGCAAACCCTAACGCACCGACGGGAATTCTTCTTTCGCTTGACCAAATTGAAAAGGTGGTTAAGTCAAACCCAAATCGCATTGTAGTAATTGACGAAGCGTATATAGACTTTGGCGGGCAAAGTGCGGTTAAACTTATAGATAAATACGATAATTTATTGATAACGCAAACTTTTTCTAAATCACGCTCGCTTGCTGGGGCAAGGCTTGGCTTTGGCGTTGCTAACGAAAATATTATTAGCGACCTTATGCGAATTAAATATTCAACCAATCCTTACAACGTCAATAGGCTTACGCTTGGGATAGGTAAAGGTGCAATTTTAGAAAAAGAGTATTTTAAGTCTAACTGTGAAAAGGTTATTAGAGATAGAGAATTTACAAAAAATGAACTTATTAAGTTGGGCTTTACCTTAACTAATTCATCGGCAAACTTCTTGTTTGCAAAGACCGATAAGATAGGCGGTAAAGAACTATACTTAAAACTTAAAGAAAAAGGCATTTTAGTTAGACATTTTGACGTGGATAGAATTAAAAATTACATAAGAATAAGCATAGGAAGTGCCGAACAAATGCAAAAATTTGTGTTGGCAGTAAAAGAAATTTTGGAGGAAATTTAAATGAGAAAGGCAGAGATAAAAAGAAAGACGGGTGAAACCAACGTCGTGTTAAGTTTAAACCTTGACGGAAACGGCAAAGCCGAAATTAAAACGGGTTGTGGCTTTTTAGACCATATGTTAACCCTTTTAGCAAAACACGGTATGTTTGATTTGACAGTTAAAGCAAAGGGCGACGTTGATGTTGATTATCACCACACCGTTGAAGATATTGGCATTTGTTTAGGTATGGCTTTTAAGGAAGCACTTAAAGACAAGGCTGGTATCGTTAGGTATGGCGACACTACTTTGCCTATGGACGAAGCACTTATCTTAACGGCAGTTGACCTTTCTGGCCGTGGCTTTTTTGTTCAAGACATAAATATTTCACAAAACAAGGTTGGCGATTTTGACACCGAACTTGTCCAAGAATTTTTGATTGCGTTTGCCTATAATGCAGGTGCAACCTTACACGTAAGGCAACTTTCAGGCACAAACGCACACCACATTATCGAAGGAATTTTCAAAAGCCTTGCAAGAACGCTTAAAAAGGCGGTTGCTATTGACCCAGCGTTAAATGGCAAAATTCCATCAAGCAAAGGGGTGCTTTAATGGTTGTAATTGTCGATTACGGCGTGGGCAACCTTTTCTCGCTTGTCAGTTCGTTTTCAGCAATCGGTCAAGAGGCAATAGCATCTGGCGACGCTGAAGTGATAAGAAAGGCGGACAAAATAATTCTTCCGGGTGTTGGTGCTTTTGAAGATGCATCAAAAAAACTTTTTGAAAGCGGGCTTAAAGAAGTTTTGATTGAGCAAGTTAAGTTGGGTAAGCCACTGCTTGGTATATGCCTTGGTATGCAAATGCTTTTTGAAAAGAGTTATGAATATGGCGAGCATAAGGGGTTGGGGCTTATTAAAGGCGAGATAAGACCTATTAAGGAAGTTATCCCGGCCGACCTAAAAATTCCACACATAGGTTGGAATGCTCTTAAGTTCAACAAAAACAGAGCAAAGAGCGAGTTGTTTAAGAATATAAACGACGGCGATTTTGTATATTTTGTCCACTCTTATTATGCAACCAACTGTGATGAAAGCGTTATTGCAACGGCAGAGTACGGTGCAGACTTAACGGCAAGCGTGCAAAGCGGTAAAGTATTTGGCTGTCAATTTCACCCAGAAAAAAGCGGAAAAGTTGGGCTTGAAATTTTAAGGGCGTTCTGCCAAATGGAGATTAAATAATATGAAACTTTTTCCCGCAATAGATTTGTTTGATGGTAAAGCCGTAAGGCTTTTTAAGGGCGAATATCAACAAATGACAGTGTATAGCGAAAACCCAACCGAGATTGCACTTGATTTTTATAATAAGGGTGCAAAATGTATGCACGTTGTAGATTTAGAGGGTGCAAAATCTGGTCAAACACCAAACATTGAAACTGTTAAAAGGTTAGTGAACGCAACTGATGCGTTTGTTGAAGTTGGCGGTGGGATTAGAAGCGAGCAGGTTGTTGAAAGATACTTAAACGCTGGCGTTAATAGGGTGATTTTAGGCACTTCTGCCGTGGAAAACCCTGAATTTTTGAAGAGTTGTATAAAAGAATTTGGCGATAAAATTGCCGTTGGCGTGGACATTAAAGACGGGTTTGTGGCTATTAAGGGCTGGACGGAAAAATCGGCTTATTCGGGCGTGGATTTTTGCAAAAAAATGCAAGATGAAGGTGTTAAAACCATAATTTGCACGGACATTAGTAAGGACGGGGCAATGCTTGGCACAAACCACGAGTTATATAAAAAATTGAAAAGTGAACTTTCTATAAACGTCATTGCGTCTGGTGGCGTTTCAAGTATTGAGGACGTTAAAAGGCTAAAAGAGATTGATATTTATGGTGCGATTATAGGCAAGGCTTATTACACGGGTGCAATCGATTTAGTTGAAGCGTTAAAGGTGGCAAGATGATTACTAAAAGGATTATTCCTTGTTTGGACGTTAAAAACGGAAGGGTGGTAAAGGGCGTTAATTTCAGCGGGTTATCGGACGTTTCTTCGCCTATCGAATTAGGCAAGTATTATAGCGATAACGGTGCTGATGAATTGGTTTTTTACGACATAACTGCATCAGCAGAAGGCAGAGAACTTTTTACCGATATTCTTAAAGAAGTGGCAAAAACTATATTTATTCCCTTAACCGTTGGCGGTGGCATAAACACCGTTGACGATTTTGATAGGGTGCTACACTGCGGGGCAGACAAGGTCAGCGTTAATTCAGGTGCTATTAAAAATCCAAATCTAATTTACGAAGCGGCAAAAAAATACGGCGACCAATGCGTTGTTTTATCGGTTGACGCTAAAAGGGTTGATAATAAGTTCAAAGTGTTTGCCAAAGGTGGCAGAGAAAACACGGGCATAGACCTAATTGAGTGGGTTAAGCGTGGCGTTAATAACGGTGCGGGCGAAATTGTGCTTAATTCGATTGATACTGACGGCGTTAAAGGCGGGTTTGATTTAGAAATGCTTTCAAAAGTTTGTGAAGTTGTTTCGGTGCCTGTCATTGCGTCTGGTGGTGCAGGAAAGATACAAGACTTTATAACCCTTTTTAACACCTTGCCAAAGGTTGACGCAGGGCTTGCCGCATCAATTTTCCACTTTGGGCAAGTAAAAATTAGCGATTTAAAAGAGCAATTATATAAAAACAATATACCTGTTAGATTATAAATAAAGGAAGAAAAAAATATGTTAGACATTGAAAAGATTAAGTTTGATGAAAAGGGCTTGGTGCCAGCAATAGTTGTTGACAATAAAACTAAAAAGGTTTTAACCCTTGCTTATATGAATAAAGAAAGCCTAAAAATCACAATGGAAAAGAAGTTGACCTGTTTTTATTCAAGGTCAAGAAAAGAATTGTGGCTTAAAGGCGAAACGAGTGGCAACTATCAACACGTTGTTTCAATCACTGCTGACTGTGATTACGATGCACTTGTTGTCGTGGTTGAAAAGGACGGGCCTGCTTGCCATTTGGGAACGGACAGTTGCTTTAACAACCGTGTTTATGAAAATGAAGAGTTAAAAGAGTTTTCTTACGAGGCACTTTTTGAACTTATTAAGGGCAGAAAGACTGACAAGAAAGAAGGTTCTTATACCACCTATCTATTTGAAAAAGGCTTGGATAAAATCTTAAAGAAAGTGGGCGAAGAATGTACCGAAGTTATTATCGCAGCAAAAGCACAAGACAAAAAAGAAACCATTTACGAGATTGCGGACCTTTGCTATCACACTTTGGTTTTAATGATAGAAGCAGGAATTTCGCTAGACGATATTTTCAGTGAACTTTCTTCACGCCACGTTATCGACCATAAAATTAAGCAGGAGAAAATGACAAAATGAGATTCTTAACTGATAAAAGTGAAGTTGAATTTCAAGATTTGCATATGCACACCACTTTTTGTGACGGCAAAGATACGCCAGAGCAAATGGTTTTAAGTGCCATTGAAAAGGGCTTAAAAGTGGTTGGAATAAGTTGCCACTCTTACACACATTTTACAAGCGAGTGTTGTGTGACGCCTGAAAACGAGTTGGTTTTTGTCCAAACGGTAAACGAGTTAAAGAAAAAGTATGCGGATAAAATAAAGGTGCTTGTCGGTATTGAAAAAGATTACTTTACAACGGCAAGTAAAGGTGAGTACGATTACGTTATAGGCTCGGTACATTACTATAAAAGGGGCGACAAATACAATTTTATTGATAGGTCTAAACCAGAGTTTCTCCGTTCTGTAAGAGAATTATTTAATGGCGATTATTATAGTGCAGTTGAAGAATATTATAAAACGATGGAAGACGTTGTGGAAAAAACCAACTGTGATATTATAGGGCATATCGACCTTGTGACAAAGTTTAACCAAGATTATAATTTGTTTGATGAAACTCACCCACGATACGTTAACGCTTATAAAAAGGCAATTGATAAACTTGTTAAGTATAACAAGCCTTTTGAAATTAACACAGGTGTTATTTCAAGGGGGTATAAGTTAGAGCCATACCCATCAAAGCAAATTTTAGAGTATATAAAGAGCAAAGGCGGATGGTTTGTTCTTTCAAGCGACAGCCACTCAAAAGAAAATATTGCTTATCAATACGATAAGTGGAAAGGGTTATTATAATCTATGGCAAATTGGTTAAACAGTGCTTTTTTTAATTTTGATAAAAGTGCATTTATTTTAATGAATAATCTTCAAAAGGTGGCGGGCAAATTTTTCTCGCCATTTTGCGAAGTCGTTTCCTTTTTTGGTGACGGCGGAATTTGTCTAATTATTTTGTCTATCATTTTAATTTTGATAAAAAAGACAAGAAAAATTGGCATTAGTATGCTTTTGGCAATCGGGGTTGGTGCATTGTTTACAAACGTAATTTTAAAAAACGTTGTGGCAAGAAACAGACCGTTTATCGAAAGTTCGCTTTATAACGCCTTTTGGATAGAGGCAGGGGCAAGTTCGGTCAGCGAATTTTCCTTCCCATCGGGGCATACCACCGTCGTTATGACAAGTATGACCGCACTGTTTTTATCAACCAATAAGAAAAAAAGTTGGCTGGCATATCTTTTCGTATTGCTAACCGGCTTTGCAAGGGTATATTTAATCGTGCATTATTTAACAGACGTTTTGGCGGGCTTATTAGTTGGCGGTGCATCGGGCGTAATCGGATATTATTTAAGCGTGGCACTAAATAACTATTTTGAAAAAAATGCGGACAAAAAAGCGTGCCAATTTATACTAAACGCCGATATTCTTAACTTAATAAAAAAGAAAAAAGATTAAAAAATATAGAAAAAAAGGATAACAACTTGTTATCCTTTTTTTAATAAACTACTTTTTATTTTCAAAAATTTCTTTAATTCGTTCTGCTGACAATTTCGCTGCAATTCCACTGCCATACCATTTAATATTGTCATCTAACGAAAATAAAGATGCCTTAAACCAACCACAACTTTTTTGTCCATACTTAAAGTTGACCACAGCGTTGCCACCCAAAGCACGAGTTTTTTCATATAGTTGCTCTTTTACACAATTAATAGTTTTATCTTGCTGACCAAATGAAAAAGTTTTCTTATATTCAATTTCACCTAAAAGTTGTGCATTTGCTTCAAAGCCTTCAACAAAAACCATGTCTTTGTATGTAGAAATGTAAGCCATAATTATTCATCCCTTTCTAAAATAATAATTGCTTCTTCTCTTGCCCCGCCTAAAAGTCCAGGAATTTCAGCAGTAAACGCTGCTTTTACAGACCAACCTTGTTGAGCATAACTATTAATAGCATCTTCTAATTTTGCAGGGTCAAATTTGCCACTAAACCATTTGTCTTTTTGAGATAAAACTTTGTACTGTTTCATAATTGTCCTCCAATGTATAATAATATAATTAATTATAATACGCGTTTCGCGTATTGTCAACGCATTTTGCGTACTTTTTGCTAAATTAGTACATATGGATAATGTTTTTAATAAAAGATTAAAAGAAGTAAGGGCGATAAATAAATTAAATCAAAAACAAGTGGCAGAGAAACTAAAAATATCAGTCACGTGTTATGCGGGGTATGAACAAGGGTATCGTCAGCCAGACATAAAGACGTTGAAAAAGATTTGTTTATTGTATGATGTTTCGGCGGATTATTTGTTGGGTTTAGAAGACTAGTTTTTAGGGCAAAAAAGGGCATAAATTGTCGAAACAAAGCATAAAATTTATTATTCTAATTTAGGGGGGGGAATAATAAATTGTGCGAGGATATAAAGGCAAGGATTATTGAAGAGGCAAGGTATATAATATCAACGGGTGCAACGGTTAGACAAACGGCGGTCAACTTTCATTTTAGCAAGTCCACCGTGCATAAAGACGTTGCAGAAAGGTTAAAAGAAATAGATTTATTGCTTTATAAACAAGTTAAAAAGGTGCTTGACGTTAATTTAAGCGAACGTCATATCCGCGGTGGCGAGGCAACCAAAAGAAAATACCAATTAAAAAAAGAATTTATAAAAAAATAAGCCGTTATTATTGACAAAACGGTTAAAAGCAATTATACTTTAAATGTAAAATACCTAAACTAAAAGGTGCGCCTGATAGCGAAGGGGAAAAGATTAAGGAATTTGCAAGGCAAACGCCTTGTTTAAACATTTTCCTCCCTTTTGCTGTGCGAAAGGGAGTTTTTCATTGTATTAGGCTGTTTTAAAAGGAGAAAGAATATGAAAAAATTTTTTACAGCAATTTTAAGTATGATTTTATGCGTATTGGCAGTGTTCGGCAGTGCTTGTTCAGATAAAAAAGAAAGCGGTTATTCTTTTATGGTGCCAGACGGGGCACCGGCACTTGCCGTTTCAAAACTTATTTATGATAAGGATAATTTAGGAACAGCAAAAACCATTAAATATAGTGTAATTCAATCAACACAAGTGCAACCTAATTTATCAAGCGGAAAGCCAGATTTTATAGTTGCACCTGTAAACCTTGCAAGCAAATTATATAAAGCAAATTCAAACGACTACGTTATGGTTGCTGTTATAACGCACGGAAACTTTTATATTTTAAGCACAACCGAAATTTCGGTTAGCGACTTAAAAGGCAAGCAAGTTGCCGTGCCAAACCAAGGTGCAGTTCCTGATTGGACATTTAAAATGGTTTTAGAAAAACATAATATTTCCTATACGGATGGTGCTGATAAGGTAAATATTAATTTTCAAAATAATGGCTCAATAATAGTTCAATTAATTATGAGTGGAAGCGAAACAATCGGGCTTGTTCCAGAACCAGCGGCAAGTGCTTTAGAAGCCAACTATTTTAACAAAACGGGCAAAAACCTTTATAGGTTGGACCTCCAAGAACTTTATGATAGCGAGACAAAGGCATACCCACAAGCAGTTTTAATGGTTAAAAAGAGCGTTATATCTGCAAATCCTGATATTGTTAGCACACTACAAAACAAAATTACTGCAAGTGTAAGTTGGCTAAACCAAAACGTGACGGTTGCCGTTGATACGATAAACGATAACGGTGGAAGCACGCTAAACGCCAACACTTTAACTGCAAACGCTATTAGTGGATGCAAAATGTATTGGGAAGATGCCCAAAGTTCAAAAACTTCGGTTAAAAATTATATAAATAAAATTGTCGAAATTGATAATAAAAAAGCGAGTGCCGTAAGCGATGATTTCTTTTACTTGGCACAATAAAAAGTAATATAAAAAATGAAAAAGATAAACAAAACTCTTAACTTAATATTGCCATTAATAACCATAGGGTTTTTGCTAATAGTTTGGGCGTTTGTTGCCAAAGCCGAAAACAACGAATACGTTGTTCCAACGGTTGAAAAAACTATGCAAGAACTTGTTAAGTTGTTTGGCGAAAAAAAGTTTTACATTGCACTAAATTCTACCTTAATTCGCAGTGTAATTGCCTTTTTATTGTCTTTTTTCATATCGTTTGTGCTTGCTTATTGTGCAAGCAAAAAAGTTTGGGCGGAAAAACTTATTTTGCCAATTATAAGCATAACCAGAACACTTCCAACAATCGCAATAGCGTGGCTGTTGCTCTTTTGGTCGGGTGATGGTAATGTTGCAGCCGTTCTTATAACAATGCTTGTTGTTTTGCCAACTTCTTACACTCAAATTAAAAGTGCGTTGGACGGCGTTAATAAAAGGTCGATAGAAGCAGGCAAAGTGGACGGGGCAGGCTTATCAAACTTGTTTTTTAGGATAGAACTTCCACAAATTATGCCAGACGTTTATAGCGTTATAGGCAGTGGACTTGCTCTTAACCTTAAACTTATGGTGGCAGCAGAAGTTATAACGGCAACCATAAAGTCGATTGGCAATATGATAAACTTGTCATCGCCATTTGAAGTTGCAAGAACGATTGGATTGTCCATAGTTGTGTTAGCCTTGGGGTTAATAATTGAATTTTTGTTCAGTATGCTTGCAAGAAAGGCAGGAAAGTGGCGAGAATAAAAGCAAAACTGATAAAATAAAAACTAAAAAGGAAAGAAAAGTATTTCTTTTCTTTTTTTCTTTTTTTAAAAGTGCTTTTGTATTGACAAAGTCAATTACCTTTGATAAAATAATATTTAAGTTAAATTTTAGAAAAAATTAAAGGAAAAGTATGCCGAGATATAAAATTGCAGACATAGTTTTCAGTGTAGAACTAAACTATAACTACACCAAAATTTTGTGCAAAGAATATGAATACTTTGGGCAAGAGCAAGATGCTTTTACTTGCAAACCGACAATGCAAGATATATTAGCCGAAAAACAAAAAATGCCCGATTATCCAGAGCCTTTTTTAGAAGGTTTGGTGGTGTTTAGAAAACTTTGCGACTATGCGTTGGAAAATGCGGACGGCATAATTTTTCATTGCAGTGCAATTATGGTTGATAACGAAGCGTACTTGTTCACTGCACCATCAGGCACGGGCAAATCAACACACGCAAGGCTTTGGCGAGAACTTTTGGGTGATAAAGCCGTTATGATAAACGACGATAAACCTATTATAAGAAAGGTTGACGGGGAATTTTACGTTTACGGCACGCCTTGGCAAGGCAAGCACGAGTTAGGCACAAACCAAAGGGCAAAGATAAAAGCAATTTGCAAAATTCACCAAGCAAAAGAAAACCAAATTAAGCCGATTGGCAGTGGGGAAATGATTTTGACCATATTAAATCAAACCGTTCGCCCAACAGATGAGAAAAAGTTTGATAAACTTTTAGTGTTGCTTGACGGGTTGTTAAAGAGCGTTAAGACTTATTCGCTTGGTTGCAACATCTCGAAAGAGGCGGCAGAACTTTCATTTAACACTATGAAAAGGGGATAAAATGAAGATTAAAGAAGGATTTATTTTAAGAGAAGTGGCTGGAAACTTTATCGTTGTTGCCGTTGGCGAAGCAGTTAAGACTTATAACGGGCTTATCACGCTTAACGAAACCAGTGCGTTTTTATGGAACAAACTAATTAAAGGTGCAACCGAGGACGAGTTGGTTGATGCACTTTTAAGTGAATATGAGGTTGAAAAGGACGTTGCTATTAAAGGCGTAAAATCGTTTATCAATAGACTTGTGGAGGCAAAGGTGGTTATTTAACCAGCAAAAGTTTACTATGGAAAAAAAGGGATTTGACAACGCAAAATATTTAGAAATGCAGTCTGCAAAGATTTTAGAGCGAATTAATATGTTCGGTGGTAAACTCTACCTTGAATTTGGTGGAAAACTTTTTGATGACCACCACGCTTCAAGAGTTTTGCCGGGCTTTGAACCAGACAGCAAAATTAAAATGCTTTCTCAATTAAAAGACCAAGCCGAAATTTTAATCGTTATCAATGCAGGCGATATTGAAAAGAACAAGCAACGCAGTGATTTAGGTATTACTTACGACGTGGACGTTTTAAGGCTTATCGATATTTTCAAGAACAATGATTTTTACGTTGGAAGCGTTGTTTTAACCAAGTTTACCTATCAACCAAGTGCAATCGCTTTCCAAAAACGCCTTGAAATGCGTGGTATAAAAGTTTACCGCCATTTCCCTATTGAAGGCTACCCATCAGAAGTTGAAAAAATCGTTAGCGATGAGGGGTATGGTAAAAATGAATACGTTATTACCACCCGCCCACTTGTCGTCGTCACAGCACCTGGCCCAGGCAGTGGAAAAATGGCGACCTGCTTATCACAACTTTACCACGAAAACAAGCGTGGTATTAAGGCTGGCTATGCAAAGTATGAAACATTCCCCGTATGGAACTTGCCATTAAACCACCCTGTTAATATTGCATACGAAGCGGCAACGGCTGACCTTAACGATATGAATATGATTGACCCTTTCCATTTAGAAGCGTATGGCGAAATGTCTGTCAACTATAATAGAGACGTGGAAATTTTCCCTGTGCTTTCAGCAATGCTTGAAAAGGTTTTGGGCAAAAGCCCTTATAAATCGCCAACCGATATGGGCGTTAATATGGCGGGATACTGCATTGTTGATAAAGACGTTGTATTTAATGCATCAAAGCAAGAAGTTATTAGAAGGTATTATTCAGCACTTTTAGATGTAAGAAAGGGTGTTATCGGCAAGGAAACCATTTCTAAAATAGAAGTGCTTATGCAAAAACTTCTTATCACTATAAACGATAGAGCAGTTGTAAAACAAGCACTTGATAAGGCAAGTTTAACGGGTGCACCAGCCTGTGCGTTGCAACTTCCAAACGGCAAGATTGTGACGGGTAAGACGGGTAAACTTATGGGTGCAAGTTCGGCAGTGTTGCTTAACGCATTAAAGGTGCTTGCGGGTATTGACGATAATTTAGACATAATTTCATCAAAGGTTTTAGAGCCTATCCAAACCTTAAAAGTAAAACATATGGGTTCGGCAAACCCAAGACTTCACACTGATGAAGTTTTGCTTTCACTTGCGATTAGTGCAGCAACCGACAGCGTTGCTAAAAAGGCAATGGAACAAATTTCTAACCTTAAAGGAAGCGAATTCCATTCATCTGTAGTATTATCGCACGTTGATAAAAAGACGCTTAAAAAACTTGGCATCAATATCACAAGCGAGCCATATAGAGAGAGCGAAGTTTGTGCATTAGAACAAAAAAATTAAAAGATAAAAGGGACTGAAAATCAGTCCCTTTTTTAATGTTTATTTAGTTGGAACAAAGTGTTCAAAAATAATGTTTTTAGCAAACGGCTTAACCTTTTTAGCACATTCGCAATCAGTTATCGTCCAAGTTATAACGGGAAGTTTTTTAATTTTATGCTTTTTTAACGGCAAATCTTCAAACGAATAACTTATAAAATCCGGCTTAATCAAAAAGTTCAAAAGCATATTTGAAACAATTTTTCTCTTTATAAACGGCAATTCTTTTGAGTGTGTTTTCGTGCCTAAAATTCCACGGATAAAGTTTGGTGCAAGTTTTTTAACACGCTTAATGTATAAGGGATTAAAAGATTGAATTGCAAACTCGCCCTTATAAGACTTTAACCTTTCAACCACCCTGTCAACGTAAGTTTTATCAGGCTGGTCTTTTAACTCGATTAAAAGTGGCACTTTGCCATCGACCACTTCTAAAACTTGGTCAAAGGTGGGGATACTTTCGTTTGAGCCAATAAGTTTTGTTGATAAAAGTTCTTGCGAAGACTTTTCAAAAATTAAGCCCTTTTTTCCCGTCATACGCTCTAAAGTTTGGTCGTGAAAAGAAAACAACACGCCATCACAAGAACTGTATAAATCTATTTCGATAGGAAAGCCGTTATTAACAGCGTTTTTATAAGCAGAAAGCGAATTTTCCACAATGTCGCCGCCCCAAAGCCCCCTATGAGCAATCGGTTTATTTAAAAGCCAATAATCACCACTTAATCTCACAATATCACCTTTTTAATTTACTTGCAAAAAAACTGTAATTAGTATATACTATTTATCGGATATTATATAGTAAAAGGAAAATTATGTCAATCAATAAAGAAAATATAAGAAACTTTTGTATAGTGGCACACATTGACCACGGCAAATCAACGCTTGCGGACAGGCTTATGGAAAAGACTGGTCAGGTTTCAGAGCGTGATATGGAAGAGCAACTTTTGGACTCTATGGATTTAGAAAAGGAAAGGGGCATCACCATAAAACTTACGCCTGTTAGAATGTTCTATAAAGCCAAGGACGGAAAGGAATATATCTTTAACCTAATCGACACCCCAGGCCACGTTGACTTTACTTATGAAGTTTCACGCTCGTTAAAGGCGTGCGAAGGTGCAATTTTAATTGTTGATGCAACACAAGGCGTGCAAGCCCAAACACTTGCAAACGCTTACCTTGCAATAGACAATGATTTAGAGATTATGCCTGTAATTAACAAAATGGATTTGGCGTCTGCAAATCCAGAAAAGGTTGCAGGCGAAATAGAAGATATTTTGGGCATAGAAGCCTTTGACGCACCAAGAATTTCTGCTAAAAGCGGGCTTAACGTTGAGGACGTTTTAGAACAAATCGTTAAAAAGGTCCCAGCACCAAAGGGTGATGACAACGCACCATTGAAAGCACTTATTTTTGATAGTTATTACGATAACTTTAAAGGCGTTATATGTTTTGTTAGAATAGTTGACGGCACGGTTAAGGTTGGCGACAGAATAAAAACCTTTATGTCGGACAAGCAGTTTGACGTGACCGAAGTTGGCGTTTTCTCACCAAAAATGCAACAAAAAGATATTCTTACGGCAGGCGAAGTTGGATATATTGCAGCAAGCATTAAAAGTATTGAAGACACAGCGGTTGGCGACACGATTACAAGCGTTTCTAACCCTGCAAAAGAACCGCTTGCGGGCTATAAAAAAGCACTTCCTATGGTGTTCTCGGGGGTGTTCCCACTTGACGGCAGTAAGTTTAACGACCTTAAAGACGCACTTTTAAAATTAAAACTTAACGATGCGGCACTTTCGATTGAGCCTGATAACTCGGCAGCACTTGGCTTTGGGTTTAGGTGTGGCTTTTTAGGGCTACTTCATATGGACGTTATCCAAGAGCGAATTGAAAGGGAATTTGACTTGCAAATTATAACCACTGCACCGTCAGTTTCGTATAAAGTTTTTAAGACGGACGGTCAACAACTTGTGGTTGAAAACCCAACCCACCTTCCACCAATAACCGAAATTGAGTATATGGAAGAGCCTGTTATTAACGCAAGTATCTTTACCCCACCTGAATATGTTGGGCCAATTATGGAACTTTGCCAACATAAGCGTGGCGTTTATAAAGATATGGTATATTTGGATAAGACAAGGGTTCAACTTAAATACACCTTGCCACTAAACGAAATTATTTACGACTTTTTTGACAGTTTGAAATCTCGCACCAAAGGCTATGCATCTTTTGACTATGAAATTGCAGGCTACCAAAAGAGCGATTTGGTAAAACTAGATATGCTCTTAAACGGCGATATTTGTGACGCACTTTCAATTATTGTGCATAAGGATAAGGCTTACGAGCGTGGCAGACAGATTGCTGAAAAACTTAAAGACGTTATCCCACGCCAAATGTTTGAAATTCCTATTCAAGCAGCAGTTGGCGGAAAGATTATAGCAAGGGAAACGGTTAAAGCGTTCAGAAAGGACGTTTTGGCAAAATGCTATGGCGGTGACGTGACAAGAAAGAAAAAACTTTTAGAAAAGCAAAAAGAAGGCAAGAAGAAAATGCGTTCAATAGGAACGGTTGAAATTCCAAGTGAAGCATTTATCTCAATATTAAAAACCGATAACGATAGGTAATGATAGGTAGAAAATGAGTGGACTTTATATTCACGTGCCATTTTGCAAACAAAAATGCACGTATTGTGATTTTGCATCTTTCCCAAAAGAAATAGGCAAAGCCGAAAGTTATTTTGCTTGCCTTTACCGTGAAATTGAAGGCAGAAGCAAGCAATACCCAAAAACTATTTTAGACACCGTATATATAGGTGGTGGCACGCCATCGGTTGTTGATTCAAAGTTTATCGTTGGTGCAATAAGGCAGGTTAAAAAATGCTTTACCTTAAAAAAGGACGCTGAAATAACCATTGAATTAAACCCAGGCACGGTTGATGCACAAAAGATAAAAGATTATTTAAGCGTTGGTATAAACCGTTTTTCAATCGGCTTGCAAACGGGGTTTGATGACCAACTTAAAAAACTAAACAGAATTCACACCGCGAAAGACTTTTTGCTAACCACAAACCTACTTAAAGGTCAAAATATCAGTGCCGATATTTTGATTGGTTTAAGCGGTCAAACCATAGAACAGGTTAAAAAGACCGTTGATTTAGCAATTGCTGGTGGTGTAAGTCACCTTTCAGTGTACGCACTAACGCCAGAAGTCGGCACACCGATTTACACCGATTATCTTAATGGCGAATTGCTTTGCGATGATGAAGTTGCAGATATTTACGACGCAATCGTAAACTATCTAAAAGAAAAAGGCTTTTATAGGTACGAAGTTTCTAACTTTGCCCGTGATGGTTTTTATTCTCGCCACAACCTAAACTATTGGAAAAGGGGCGAATATATCGGGGTTGGCGTTTCGGCAAGTTCGTTTATGGAAAACAGGCGTTTTACCAACACTTTTAAGATTGATGAGTATATGAACGCCATAATCTATAACAAAAACCCAGAAATTTCAAGCGATTTAATTGAAGGTGACGACGCAAAGTTTGAATTTATTATGCTTGGGCTTAGAACTGCAAAAGGCATAAGCATATCAGAGTTTAACAAAACCTTTTCAGCCGATTTTATGGCAGAATATAAAACCGTTTTATCAAAAAAATCAAAATATTTGGACTTAAATGGCGACAATCTAAAAATTAAAGATGAATATTTATACGTTCAAAACGATATAATACTTGCTTTTATAAAAGATTAAAACAAAAAAACACGCTCTAATAAAAGGGCGTGTTTTCTTTTCTACAAAAAATAATTAAAAACCAAAAAAAATTACTTAAAACGGTTTCTTTTCCGTGATAGACTTTTTCTTACAAGGAAAAAGTGATGACCGTTTATATCGAATACGTTATTATCGACAACTTGATAATCGACTTTTTGATACTGAAAGCCACGTTTTCACTAACCAAACTTGATTATGGAAAACGCAGGCTTTTTATTTGTGCTTTTTTGGGTGCAATAATCGCTTTGATTTACCCACTTTTACAAATTAACCAAGTTATTTTAACGCTTGTTAAGATTTTAAGTGGGTTGTTAATACTTTTGCTTGCAAACGATTATAAAAGAAAAAAAACTTTTTACGTAAACGCCATAGTGTTTTTTAGTTTGGTCTTTTTAACAGGCGGGGCAGTGACGGGGATTTATAATATTTTCAATATTCCTTTAAGCACCGAGATAAGCGTTGCACTTGTGTTTTTGCACGTTTACCTAATAATAAAAGGCTTGGGCGAAGTGATAACCTTTTTTTATAAAAAGAAAGAAATAATATCCTTTTTATATAAAGTTGAACTAAAAGTTTTTAACAACAGCGTGCTCTCAACAGGTTTTTTAGACACGGGGAACGGCGTTTACTATAATAATGAACCAGTTATATTCGCAAGCCATAATTTTGCAAAAAAAGTTTTAGGGGATAACCTTATAAAAGCAAAATTTAACAAAATTCTTATCACAACGGCAACGGGCGAAAATGAAAATTTGTCCTTTACGATAGACGAGTTGATATTATATAAAGGGGACAAGGAGCATATATTTAAAAATATACGGGTGTGTATCGCAAAAATAAAAAACAGTGATTACGATATAATTTTGCACCCAGTATTGATAAAGGAGGGGTATGAAAGCCAAGATACAAAAACTTCTAAAAAAGTTTGCTAAAATATTTTCTATTAGCGAAAACGTGTTGCATTTTATAGGCAGTGGTGAAGTGTTGCCTATGCCGTTTACGGCCGAGCAAGAAAACGAGATGCTTGAAAAACTCTGTTCTGGCGAAAAGGATATAAAGGACAAACTTATAGAGCATAACCTTCGGCTTGTCGTTTACATAGCAAGAAGATTTGAAAACACGGGCGTTGATTTAGACGATTTGGTGTCGGTTGGCACGATTGGGCTTATAAAAGCCGTCAACTCGTTTGACGCTAACAAAAACATAAAACTTGCAACTTACGCCTCTCGATGTATCGAAAACGAAATTTTAATGCATTTGCGTCGCACGGTCAAACTAAAAAGCGAAGTGTCGTTTGAAGAACCGCTCAACACCGATTGGGAGGGCAACGAACTTATGCTTTCAGACGTGATGGGGACTGACGGCGACATAGTTTATAAAAAAATTGAAAACGGTGTGGAAAACGAACTTTTAGGGCTTGCTTTAACAAAACTTAATAGTAAAGAACAGCAAATTATGAAATTAAGGTATGGGCTTTCGGGCGAAGAAGAAAAAACGCAAAAAGAAGTTGCCGATATGCTTGGGATATCGCAAAGTTATATTTCTCGGCTTGAAAAAAAGATAATTTCACGCCTTCAAAAAGAGTTTTCTAAAATGGTATAATCAAAATCAAAAAAGGGAAAAAGTTTAATGGCGAAACTTAATTCCCTTTTTTTATTTGTTAAATTTCTAAAATTTAAAATAATGTAAAAAAGGGGTTAAAATAATTGACTTAACCCTTTTTTCAATATATAATATATAAGACGAAATTTGGATAAATTTTGGAAAAAACAATAAAAAATTATAAAAATTATATTATTTGGAGGACATTATTATGTCAAAAGTAACAAAAGTTGCAATTAACGGTTTCGGTCGTATCGGCCGTCTCGCATTCAGACAAATGTTTGGTGCAGAAGGATATGAAGTTGTTGCTATCAACGACTTAACCAGCCCAAAGATGCTTGCTCATCTTTTAAAGTATGACACAATGCAAGGCAGATTTGAACACTGTGTTGAAGCAACCGAAAACTCAATCATCGTTGATGGAAAAGAAATCACTATCTATGCAAAAGCAAACGCTAGCGAACTTCCATGGGGCGAACTTGACGTTGACGTTGTTTTAGAATGTACAGGTTTCTATACAAGCAAAGCAAAGGCACAAGCACACATCGATGCTGGTGCTAAAAACGTTGTTATCTCTGCTCCAGCAGGCAACGACCTTCCAACAATCGTTTACAACGTAAACCACAAAACTTTAACTAAAGATGACCACATCATCTCTGCTGCATCTTGCACAACAAACTGTCTTGCTCCAATGGCTAAAGCACTTAACGATTATGCACCAATCCAATCTGGTATCATGACAACTGTTCACGCTTACACTGGTGACCAAATGATTCTTGACGGTCCACAAAGAAAGGGTGACCTCCGTCGTTCAAGAGCAGGTGCTATGAACATCGTTCCAAACTCAACAGGTGCTGCAAAGGCTATCGGTCTTGTTATCCCAGAACTCAACGGCAAACTAATCGGTGCTGCTCAACGTGTTCCAACTGCAACTGGTTCAACCACAATTCTTATCGCAGTTGTTAAGGGTAAGGACGTGACTGTTGATGGTATCAACGCTGCTATGAAAGCACAAGCAACC
>JAEIGA010001170.1_pt1 | contig 40304 bp, 35 predicted proteins | sample 9270691 | NCBI WGS metagenome assembly JAEIGA01 (sample SAMN17057246, study PRJNA624740) | gut metagenome | biome: biome; isolation source: fecal sample | host: Bos grunniens | place: China: Xizang | collected 2019 | reverse complement strand
AGCAAGCTTGACGCTAACACTCTCCCCATCTTCTATACCTACGGTATTATACCCAATCAAACCTCCTGGGTTTGCTCTCGTTCTGCTGAACGCAGTTCAAGTCCTGGCCCTACTTGTTGGTATGAAATAGATAAAACGACACCCGACAAAGGTGGAACGCAAGGAGCAGTTTATTAGATTGCTCCTTTTTTTGTTCTGGTGGGGAGAGCGGCAATGCGCAGAAGGCCAAAAAAGTAGAGGGTGGCCCGAATTGGGACACCCTCACCTTTACTTGATATATTCTACTATGCACCGAAGTTATCGAAGAGAATATTCTCGGCTGGAACACCAAGATTATCCAAAAGATTAACTACTGACTGTGCCATCATTGGAGGTCCACACATCAAGTAGATGATGCCCTCTGGCTCGTCGTGGTTCTTCAAATATGTCTCATACAACACATTGTGAACGAAACCTGCTACGTAAGGAACACCTGCCTTATCTGCCTCTGGATCTGGACGGTCCAAAGCCAAGTGGAACTTGAAGTTAGGGAACTCCTTCTCGATCTGGTAGTAGTCATCGAGGTAGAAGGCCTCCTTGAGTGAACGAGCACCATAGAAGAAATTAACCTTGCGACCTGTCTTAACAGTCTTGAAGAGGTGCATAATGTGTGAACGCATAGGCGCCATACCTGCACCACCACCGATGAATACAAGCTCCTGATCGTCAGAAAGGTTATCTGGCAAGAAGAACTCACCGAATGGACCCGACATAATGATCTTGTCGCCTGGCTTCAACGAGTAGATATATGATGAACATACACCTGGATTAACATTCATAAAGCCTCCTGTAGCACGATCGAACGGAGGAGTTGCGATACGCACGTTAAGCTTGATGATATCGCCCTCAGCAGGGTAGGTAGCGCAAGAGTATGCACGTACCTGTGGCTCAGGATTAACCATCTTGAGGTTGAAGACACCCATCTTCTCCCAATCCTCGCGGTACTCAGGATCAACATCGATATCCTTGTAATCTACGGTGATTGCAGGAACGTCGATCTGGATATAACCACCAGAACGGAAGTTCAAGTGCTCGCCCTCAGGCAACTTAACAACGAACTCCTTGATGAAGGTAGCAACATTGTTGTTAGAGACAACCTCGCACTCCCACTTCTTGATGCTAAGAACTGAAGCAGGAACCTTGATTGCGATATCCTCCTTAACCTTAACCTGGCAACCAAGACGCCAGCCCTCGTTGATCTCGCGACGGTTGAAGAAGCCTCGCTCGGTAGGCAAAATCTCGCCACCACCCGAAACTACCTGGCACTTGCACTGACCGCAAGCACCCTTACCACCACAAGCCGATGGAAGGAAGATACCCTGCTCTGAAAGAGTGTTGAGAAGTGTTGAGCCTGACTCAACCTCCAACACCTTATCGCCATCGTTGATATTTACCTTAACAGCGCCTGACGATGTAAGTCTTGCCTTTGCAAAGAGTAGCAGTGCCACGAGAACGAGGGTCACCGCAAGAAAGGCAACTATTGCATAGATAATGATAGTAACATTCATACCTTATACTCTTTTAAAGGTTACAACTGAATACCAGAGAAGATCATAAATGCGATACCCATCAAACCTGTGATGATGAAGGCAATACCTGGACCCTTCAACGCTGCAGGAACGTGTGAGTACTCGATCTTCTCGCGGATAGCAGCCATCATAACGATAGCCAACCACCAACCAATACCTGAACCAAGACCGTAAACAACTGAGTCGCCTACAGAGTTGATCTCAGTGCCTACCATCTGCTGCATAAACAACGAACCACCCATAATGGCACAGTTTACAGCGATAAGTGGCAAGAAGATACCCAACTGGTTGTACAACGATGGCGAGAACTTCTCGACAATCATCTCAACCAACTGAACGAAGGCTGCAATAACGGCGATGAACAAGATGAACGACAAGAAGCCGAGATCTACGCCCTCACCAAGTGCATTAGGAGCCAACACATACTGATTCAAGAGGTAGTTCAAAGGCACAGTCATCACCTGAACGAAGGTAACGGCAGCACCCAAGCCCAAAGCGGTCTTAACGCTCTTCGATACGGCAATGTAAGAACACATACCGAAGAAGTATGCGAAGACCATATTTTCGATAAATACCGAATTAATAAACAAATTCAACATACGCTACCCTCCTATTTTTCCTGTAAATCCTTATTAATAGAGCGATGAACCCAGATGATAACACCCACGATGATAAGTGCCATCGGAGGGAAGAGCATCAACGAGTTGTTTACATAGCCGAAGCGTGCAATAACATCGAAGCCGAAGAGTGTACCTGAGCCGAACAACTCACGGAAGAAGGCTACCAACACCAAGATAAAGGCATAGCCCAAACCGTTAGCAACACCATCAACAAAGGCATCCCAAGGCTTGTTACCCAACGCAAAGGCCTCAACACGACCCATAACGATACAGTTCGTAATGATAAGACCTACGTAAACAGACAACTGCTTAGATACATCATACATATACGCGCGTAGGAACTGGTCTACGACGATTACCAAGGTTGCAATGACAACCAACTGCACGATGATACGGATACGTGATGGAACACCATTACGCAACAACGACATAATAAGGTTAGAGAATGCACATACGAAAGTTACAGAGAGACCCATAACGAAGGCAGGCTCCAACTTAACTGTTACGGCCAACGCTGAACAGATACCCAAAATCTGAACGATAACTGGGTTGTTCGCTGCCAAAGGATTAGTAAAATTCTTGCTTAGTTTCATAGTTTACTCCTCCTCAACATTAATAGGTTCAACAATAGCCTCCTCTGAGCACTCGCCACACTCGCACTCCTGAACGTCTGCCTCAGCAGCAGTCTCAGTAGCACGCAAGAATGACTCATACTTGCCAATAGAGGTTGCCAACATAGCGTTTACACCATCACAAGTCTTTGTACCACCAGTGATAGCATCTACCTGATGCTCGTTCTGAGCGCCACCCTTCTGCATACGTACTGCGAAGTCGCCCTCAGCATTGTAGAGCTTCTTGCCCTCGAATGCCTTCTGAACCTTATCGGTAGCGATCTCAGCACCAAGACCTGGAGTCTCGCCAGCGTGGTCCATAACGATACCAGTGATCTCAACATTGTCTGCGGTCTGCAACAAAGATACATAACCCCAGATGTCGCCCCAAAGACCCTTACCTACGATAGGCAATACGAACTTGGTAGCACCATCCTTCTCCATCTTGAAGATTGGGAGGTTATCCTCAGCCTCAGACAACGCCTTACGGTTGCCAAGCATATCGAAGACCTCGGCAACGACAGCCTCATCTACGACCTCAGTGAACTCACCAGCAGTCAAACGACCGATGGTTACAACCTCGTCGAAGTTAGCCTCTGCCTCGCCAAAGGCTCTCATAATAGATACCTTCTGCTCGTTAAGCACATTTGCATCCTGCTTACCCTTAAGAGAGGTAGCCAAGAATGCGAGCAAGGCACCAACGATTACCACCATAACAACGGTATAGGTGATAATATAAAGATTAGAATTCTTATTAATTGCCATAGTTCCTCGCTTATTTAACATTCTTAATCAACTTCTTACGACGTGCGATGTTGCGCTCAACAACGAAGTAGTCGATGAGTGGAGCCAACGCATTCATAAAGAGGATTGAGAGCATCATACCCTCTGGATATGCTGGGTTTACTACACGGATAAGTACTGCCAAAGCACCAACCATCAAACCGTAAATCCACTTACCTGCGTTAGTCTGTGCAGAGGTAACAGGGTCGGTAGCCATAAATACTGCACCGAACGCGAAACCACCTACCAACAAGTGGTAGTATGCTGGGAACTCGGTCAAGCCAACTACGTCGAACAAGTAACCGAAGGCCAAACCACCAACAAATACAGACAACATAATGCGCCAAGAGGCAACACCTGTAAAGAGCAAGATAGCAGCACCAATGAGGATAGCCAATGTAGAGGTCTCACCCACAGAACCTGGGATCAAACCGATGAAGGCATCCATAGCGCTCCACTCCATACCGCCTGTAGTTGAGAGCTGCTCCAAAGCAGTTGCACCTGTCTTACCATCAGCAGCATACCATACAGCCTCACCAGACATCTGTGGAGTGTAGGCGAAGAAGGCGAAGGCACGTGCCAACAACGCTGGGTTGAAGACGTTCATACCTGTACCACCAAATACCTCCTTACCGATAATTACGGCGAATGCAGTTGAGAGTGCTACGATCCACAATGGCACCGAGATAGGCATTACCATAGGGATAAGCAAACCAGATACAAGGAAACCCTCGTTAATCTCGTGCTTACGCTTCTGAGCAAATGCAAACTCAATTGCAAGACCAGTAACGTAAGATACGATAATCATAGGCAACATCTTCAAGAAACCAAACCAGAACGCTGGCAAGATACCCTCGATGCCTGCCTGGTAACCGATGTTGTACATACCGAACAACAAGGCTGGCAACAACGCTACAACCACAACGATCATCACACGCTTGATATCGTTACAGTCGCGAATGTGCGCACCCTTAGAGGTGGTAGTGTTAGGAACAAAAAGGAATGTTTCGAAGCCCTCGAATGTAGAGTGCAAGAAACTGAGCTTGCCGCCCTCAGAGAAGGTAGGCTTAATCTTATCTACTAAATTACGCAATCCCATACCTTAGCTCTCCTTAATCATTAGGTTAATACCATCACGCACAATCTGCTGCATCTCGATCTTCGATGGATCGACGAACTCGCAGAGTGCCAAATCCTCTGGCAACACCTCATAGATACCAAGGTTCTCCATCTTATCGAGATCCTTAACGAGGATAGCCTTCAACAGATATGCTACATAAACATCCATTGGCAAGTAGTTCTCATAGAGACCTGTTACCACGAATGGACGCTCACCACCATTGAGGTTAGTATCGAGTTTGTACTCCTTCTTTGGGCAGAGCCAAGAGAAGTAAGCACGAGATACTGAGAAGCGGTGGAAGCGTGGCATAGCCCAGCCGAGCAACTCATATACATCGCCCTCAGGGATGAGGCTCAACATATTTGCGCCAGCAGAGATATAGCCGTCGTGTGCAGTCTTAACACCAGTCAAAACATCACCAGAGATAATACGCACCTTAGCATCTACCTTACCTACGATAGACTCTACCGCAGCACCAGCGATGATGCGCTTGTAGCAAGGCTTCTTCGCCTCGCTACCTGCTACGGCGATAACCTTAGTCATATCGAGCTTACCTGTAGTAACGAAGCGACCAATAAGTGCTACGTCCTGGATGTTTACAGTCCAAACTACATCGCCCTTAGCAATGCGGTCGATGTGGTGGATCTGAACACCTACGTTACCAACAGGGTGCTTACCTGAGAAGGTGTGGTACTCCACGCCCTTAACCTCAGACATATAACCCTCGTCACCCTTGCGAGCAGAGAGGTGTACCTTGCCATTGGTAAGACGTGCCAAGAGAGCCAAACCAGCCTCTACGGTAGCCTTATCGTTCTGGAGAACGAAGTTGTAGTCTGGTGCCAATGGTGCTGAATCGAAGGCAGAAACGAAGATTGCCTTAGGCTCAGCGTCTGGGTTAGCGATAACACCATAAGGACGCTCTACGATACGAGTCCAGAGACCCGACTCAAGAAGCATCTCGACAATAGCAGAACGGTCAGCCTTGGCATCAACTACCTTAAGCTCCTTCACCACCTGTGTCTGATCTGGCTCTACTGCCACGTTGAGCAACTTGCGCTTCTCGCCACGGTTGATGGCTGAAACAACACCGCTAACGGGCGAAGTAAAGAGGATACGTGGGTCCTTCTTATCGAAGAACAACGCAGTGCCGACCTCTACCTTATCGCCGACCTTAACCAACAGCTTAGGTGTGACGTTCTCATAATCAAGCGGACTTACAGCGTAAGACTTAGCCATAGGAGCATTCTCCACGACTGCCTCTGCCTTACCAGCCAACTTGATGTCGAGACCTTTACATAATTTAATGTTTTTCGACATAAAAACTGTTTGTTAGATTAATATAAATAGTTTTATTGTTTATGTTTGTTGCCTTTTGAATTATCGGTGATACCGATTTAAAATTAAAATGCGCACGAAGATACTACTTTTTTTCCAAACAGACAACGAATTATAACGGTTATTTGGGTTTTCGACAATAATTTATTAATTTTGTCTCAGAAAGCGAGATGTGATGAGACGACTTATCGACATACACACCCACCATCCGCACCCCGATATCATCTCTCCGCGTATGGCAGGCATACACCCCTGGAACGCAGAGAGGGATATTACGATGCCTAACTTCGAGGAGTGCGACATAGTGGGCGAGACAGGCCTTGACTATCAATGTCCTACAGACCACACCATACAGCAACAGCTCTTTGAGCAACATTTAAAAGCTGCTATCGAATGGGACAAACCGGTAGTCATTCACAACGTGAAGGCAATAGACGACATCCTTCGGATTTTGGGTCGATACCCTATGCTCCGAGGAGTTGTTTTTCACAACTTCATAGGGTCGTTACAGTTGGCAGAGACGCTACTAAAGCGAGGATACTACCTCTCCATTGGACAGCGCTCTCTACGCTCACCCAAGACTCGCCAAGTGATTGTCTCTATGGATATTAGCAAACTATTTTGCGAGACCGACGAGGCTCCAAGCGAAAGCATTGAGGAGGTGTATATGGAGGTTGCAAAACTACGCAACATAAGCGTCAATACGCTCCTTGACCATATAGAGAATAACTACAAAACTCTTTTCGATAAAGACCCATTATTAGGCTAATGAACGGATGGTTAGAGCGAACCGAGCTACTACTCGGCACGGAGAAATTAGAGCAACTTCGAGGGGCTAACGTATTGGTGGTTGGTGTGGGTGGCGTAGGAGCTTACGCTGCCGAGATGATTGTGCGCAGTGGCGTTGGAAGGATGACGATTGCCGATGCGGACAAGGTCTCGGAGAGTAACATCAACCGACAGCTCGTGGCACTCCACTCAACCATAGGTCGCCAGAAGTGCGAGATTTTGGCCGAGCGACTTAAGGATATAAACCCCGACCTGGAACTCACCATCGTAAACCGCTTCATCAAGGATGACGAAACCGACGCACTCCTCGATAGCGACAAGTTCGACTATGTGGTGGATGCCATCGACACCCTCTCACCGAAGTTGGCACTCATAAAGGGGGCGCTCGACAGAGCTATTCCGTTGGTTAGCTCTATGGGGGCTGGCGCAAAGACCGACCCTACGCTTATGGAGATTAAGGATATCGCCAAAACACACCACTGTCCATTGGCACATATGCTCCGCAAACGCCTACATAAGATAGGCATTAAGCGAGGTTTTTGGGCGGTATTTTCGCCTGAGCCCGTGCGCGAGGGTGCTATGATTCTATGCGAGGAGCAGAACAAAAAGTCGAACGTAGGCACTATATCTTATATCCCTGCCCTCTTCGGCATCGGCTGTGCCTCGGTGGTCATCCGCGACTTAATTGGAGAATTTAAGAACGAAACTAAAACTGAATAGATATGAAGAAAATAGTCTTTTTGGACGAGTATAGCATCGCTGGCCGAAGCCTCGATTCTATCACCTCGTTGGGCGAGTACACCGCCTATGAAAACACAACTAAAGAGCAGGTCGTAGAGCGCCTTAAGGGTGCCGATGTAGCCATCACAAACAAGGTGCTTATCGATGGTGACGCAATGCGCCAACTCCCTGACCTTAAGCTTATTTGCGTTGCAGCAACGGGTATGAACAATGTCGATTTGGAGAGTGCTAAGGAGTTGGGTATCGAGGTACGCAATGCCGTGGGCTACTCCACCACTTCGGTAGCCGAGACCACCCTCGCTTCGGCCTTAGCCTTGGCTCGTAATGTCGTCTATTTCGACGAGTACTTCCACGATGGTCGCTACTCGAAGGCCGACCGCGCCTTCTGCTACGACCGCTTTACCTTCGAGATTCGAGGCAAGCGCTGGGGTATCGTCGGCCTCGGAAATATTGGTCGCGAGGTGGCACGCTTAGCCTCAGCCTTTGGTTGCGATGTGCGCTACTACTCGACCTCAGGTGCTAAGCGTCAGGAGGAGTACCCAGCAATGGAGCTCAACGAGTTGTTGGAGTGGAGCGACATCGTATCTGTACACTCACCTCTCAACGAGCGCACACGTGGCCTTATCGGCATCGAGGAGTTGAAGCGTATGAAGCCTACCTCAATAATTATCAACGTGGCACGCGGTGGCATCATCGACGAGAGCGCCTTGGCCGAAGCTCTCGACAAGGGTTATGTTTCGGCAGCGGCCCTCGACGTATTCTCCGTAGAGCCACTCCGCACTTCGCCACTCTACGATATCAAGGATAGATATCGCCTGTTGGCCTCGCCACACAACGCCTGGTCGGCAGCCGAGGCTATCGATAGACTCATCGAGTGCGTAGCCGAGAATATCCGTGTATGGCTCGCAAAGCAGTAGCCACACTCATCTTATTAATCTTGGGGGTAGTGCAGTTATGTGCTACCCCTAAAGACTCTATCCCCCACCACCTTAGCGCGGAACTACGCCCCGCCTACAACGCCATTTCGCACTACGCCCTCAGAGGTGATTATACCGATGGCGACGCCCTTGAGTCGGCCCTCTCGTTCCACGTGCGCTACGCCTTTTCGCTCCCTAAGAGCAACCCACAAAGTAAGAGATATCCCACTACATATCAGGGTCTTGGCCTTGGGGTTTACACCCTCTACCACAACGACTTCACAGGCACACCCTTGGTCGCCTACATCCTCCAAGGAGCGCGTCTTGCCGACTTCACTGAGCGCCTATCTCTGGGTTATGAGTGGAACATAGGTGCATCGTGGGGCTGGCAACCCAACGAGGCTATGAACTCCAAGTGCAATGTATTTATAAGCCTCTCGCTCCCCCTTAGTTGGCACATCGCCAAGGGTTGGGAACTCTACGTAGCACCCCACTTCACCCACCTCTCCAATGCCGATACGCACTTTTCCAATAGCGGAGCCAACCTCTTTGGCCTAAGGCTCGGTGCTACCTACCACTTCAACGAGGATGCGACAAAGGTCGATATTAGACGCTATATATCTCCGTCGGAGGAGCTTGAGGGGAGTTCATTTGCAGACCACCTCACCTACGATATCATCCTCTATGGCGGCTGGCGAGCCGACAGGTTTACTCAGGATGGACACTTCTACTCCACAGACAAGGCCTTCCCCTTGGGTGGTGCGCACTTTCAGCCACAATACCACCTCAACGACCACTTCGCCTTAGGTGCCTCGCTCGACATCCAAGTCGATAGTTCGCTTAATCTCTACGCCATAACGTCTGAGGATAAAGAAACAGCAACCATCTGTCGTCCAACGCTTTGGGAGCAGACCGAGATAGGACTCTCGGTTCGTGGCGAGATAAAGGCTCCTATCTTTACTATTGGCGCCAGTTTTGGCCTCAACCTCAACAAGCGAGGCTACGATATGAGTCGCATCTACACCCAATTTTCGCTCAAGGCCTTTCTCACCCAACGCCTCTTCCTCTACGTGGGCTACCGCTTCAATAGCCACCAGTACACCCACAATATGATGTACGGCCTCGGCATCCGACTCTAAGCCATAACGGACATAGATAACCACTCTAACAGATACAACAAGGGCCGTCACTCGACGTGACAGCCCTAATTCTTTTTATTGCCACTCGCTAAGCCCGAAAAAGCGCAATTTACTGAGGCGTAAATGAGCATTTTGAGGGCGAGTGTAACGACAAAATATAGTGTTTATTCACTCTATTCGCCTATTTCATAATGACCTTACCACTACTCACCCATAGGCGTTCCATTAATTTTAGCATCTTCGTAATGCTCTGGAGTGAAGGTGTAGGTGCGAATAACAGAGTTGGCATCTACAACCTCCTCTTTCCACGACGATAGCGACATTGGACCTCCAGGGGTGGGCTCATAGTATGTCATCTTAACACCTGGAAGAGCTGGATTATAGTATACCGCGAGCTCGAAAATATACTCCTCTGGCTTATAAAACTTGTCGGAATTTTCTGCCACAACAACATAATCCCTTTCGTTATCAATCAAGCTACCAATGCCTATATCTGTTGAAGGAGGTAGAAATGCGATATGGATAGGGACTCCCGTCATATTCACAAATCTGTAATAGACATACATCTTTCCATCTTGCTCACCACTCATATCAATCTGCGACAACTGAGGCACAGTCTCCTTCTCGCAGGCCACCGACAACGCACATAGCACCACGATTGCAAACAAAATCCTTTTCATAGTCCTAATTGTTATTTATTATATTACAAAGGTAATGAAAATTTATTTAATAATACTATTTATCACACTTTTTTTTGCGAAACACAACAAGGGCCGTCACTCGACGTGACAGCCCTAATTCTTTTTATTACCACTCGCTAAGCCCGAAAAAGCACAGTTTACTGAGGCGTAAATGGGCATTTTGAGGGCGAGCGTAACGACAAAGTAGCCTTGTTAGACGACATCGCCAGCGGAAGTAGATGTGCTGTTATAACAACAAACTACTTGCGTGCCACCTTACGAGCTGCCTTCTTCTCCGCCTTGCGCGCCAACTGCTCCTGTCGCATAAACTTTGGACGAGCCATATTGAAGCCCAAACCAAAGTAGACATTCAACGACTTAGCATAGCGTGGAACAAGGATAGAGTCGTTTACGTAGACAAGATTTGGATCGATATAGTCCATACCTACAAAGATGTTCAACGCACGTGGGTGGATGTTTATAGCAGCACCGAAGACACCTGGACGGTTCTTATTGAGGAAGGTATGGCTTGCGGTAAGCGTAATCCAATTCACGGGACGTATGTTCAATGAGGCAGTAAGCTCAGAAGTGCAAGTGCCACGATAGAAACGAGTGTGCGACAAGAGACCCACAGCAAAGTGGTTCTTGAGGAAGTTATACTCGACACCAGCATTTATCGACCAGTTGAGATATGAGGTATAACCATCATTAACGCCCTCATAGATAAGATTATCGGTATTGAAACCACCACCAGCATCCAACTCCTGAGTCTCGAAATCGTAACCACTGTAGTGGAAATCGCCCGAAACAGCACCGCGTAGATGTGACTTAGCACTCCACTTGATGAAGCCGAGGTCGGTAACGGCTGCCGACACCTTAAGGTGGTCGTTGAAGAAGCGCGCCTCAGCACCTAAGTCGAGGGCTGCACCGAAACTGTCGATGCTCTTCATAAGAGCCATAGCCCCAGCGATAGGATCGTCCATATCGATATTGATAAGACTCTCCATGCCCTCGTCAGGATTATAGCTGGCAGCATCCAACATAAAGGCATTACCTCGCCACTCACCATTAGCAGTACCTACAACACCATTCTCTGTGACATTAACCTGCAACTGGTTGAAGGTCGCGCTGGCATTAGCCAAGCCCACCAAGAACTTAGCCCTAACACCCACATTCACGTGCTTACCAATAGGGATAGAGGTGCCTACATAGGCATCCATATAGGCGTTGAGCTCAGCACCTACATTTCCTAAGTCGTAGAGACCATTGCCGAGGCTCTTCACCGCACGGAATATATCCTTCGAGAGGTAGATATCGCCATTGACGTGCATACTTGTACCGAAATTCCAGAACATTCGGCCAGTGTAGAAGCCCACACCAAAGAGGTTGATATCTGCCTTCAACGACTCGAGACCTATCTCTGGAAGACGGCTCAAGAACTCATCCGACGACACAGCGCCATTCAACGCCGTAACAAGGCCTTTATCGGTCTGATAGACAAAGTTATCCACCGACAGCACATTTCCCGAAAGGCCGAAGTCAAAGCCCGAAACAAAAGGCATAGCGACATAGCCACGTGTAGGGGCCAAGGCGGGATTCATCTCAGTACGGAAGTATGAACCCTCCATAAAGTAGGAGGTCTTCATCTGTGCCGAAAGCCCCTCAACACTAAGTAGCGCAAGGGCAACTAATGCGTAAATATATCTTTTCATAGTAGATCTAATCTTTTATTCTTCGTCTGAATCGATAAAGTCCTTAATATCCAAGGATACGCCAGCAACCTGGAGTTTGAGCGAAGCCTCGATATACTGATTCTCATTGAGGCCCACCTCATCCTGGGCAACACCAAAGGCCTCAACCTCGAAACTGATATTGCGCACATCCTTGAGGTTTGCAACAGAGTCATCCTCGCCCAACTCAAGCTCTATGATTAACTCGCTACGCGACTCCGTAACACCATCCTTAGAGCCTACAATAGCATTGTGACCCTCGCGCAAGATAGCCTTAACATTTGATGGTTTCTCATCAGCATCCAAGAGCACCACATCGGCACCAAAGGCTAATGGTATGGTGGTCTTAACATCCATGATAACCTTAATGTCGCGAAGGCTAATATTCTCGTAGTCGCTCACAACATCAAAGATATCACCCACATCAACACTATCCGAGTAGCGGATATTGAGATCCTCGTTAGGCTCCAATGGCATCGACAACGAGTAGTCGTAGTTGATGGTGAAGATGTCGGAAGTGTAGAGCGTCATAACCTCGTCGGAGATAGCCGCGAAGCTGAGATCCATACGAATCTCGTTAGGGATAGAACCTCTGAGAAGGCTCTCCATATCGCACTCAACGAAGGTGTACTGAGCATCGCTATACTCTGCACGACGGTCGGCCTTGCCCAATACCAGCTGAGTGGTGGTTGGGACTACCTCACCATTCACATACTCTGCCCTCTTGACTACCACATCGTCAATGCTAAGGCTACGCTCGGCATCCTCAGGTACAGAGACCGCAGCTGAGAGCACAGCATCGATGGTCAATGGGTTCTCGATATTGATAAAGATTACGGGTGAGAGACCGATACCACCAATATAGATATTGAGGTCTTCTACGCCTGAAAGCTCAAAGGTCTGGGTCTGAGTATCGCTATAGTTCACTCGGCCACTCACTGAGAGCAACTCGGCAGTAGTACCCAAGATACCTGCAGACACCTCAATCTTGCCAACATCGGGCAACAACTGCGACACCTTAATATCACCCTCGTGGTCGAAGTGCGCCTTGATGACTGGGGAGAAATGGAGGGTTATGGCACCATTCTCAGGAGTGAGCCCCTCGGCACCGAAGTCGATACCATCGAAGCCAATGGTTAGGCCCTTACCTATCGCCGCTGCCGAAGTAGTAATCTTGTGGCCACTCTGGTCGTACTCATAGCCCAAGCCATCAATGCTGTGCAATACCAAGAATTCGGGGAGTGTAACCTCGACAACCAAGTCCTCGGCGAGACCTCTCTCTGCGAGCCACTCCAAGCCGTGGGCGAAGAGGGTCAATTCTGTACCCTCCTTGAGTTCTACGCCATTGATGCTCACCACCTGCTCAGGCATATCGTTAATGTTGATATCGAAACCCTCGGCATCCTCGAAGTTAATCAGATCGATATTGTTGTTTAGCACCACCTCAGCATCGCCATACTCGAACTTTGCCAAGAGCTCCATACGTGGCATCTGCGTGGTGTTGAACGAGCCGGCCTTGGCCTGAATCTCGTAGTCCACCTTGCACTCCATAGAGAGATCCAAGTCAAACGAATGGTCGGGGTTGAGCGCCTTGTTGTTGATGATACTCTCTACGTATACCACAAAGTCTATGGTCTCTGCGCCACTCTCAATAGCGTACTCCACCTCGTATGAATCCGATACGCAGAGGAGACTGTTATCGGCGTTGAGGAGCGTGAACTCGCCACCATTCTGCTTAAGCTGGAACTTTAGCTTACCACCGCCATTGATATCTGCAAAACCATTAAGGTCTACGGTGATGTGAATAGGTGCACCGTAGTGACCTGTCTCCACATCCTTGAAGTAGATCTTGTGAATGCCATCAATCTGCTCGGGCACATCAAAGTGGATGTGAGCATCATCATAGTCAAAAGTCTTGACATAACTACCGCTAAACTTAGGAAATTCTGGCAAGAAACTTGGCAACTCTCCCTCGGTGATGTAGTCCGAGAGGCCAGCTATGTTGGAATCAATCTCTTCATACGCCTTAATCTCGATAACGCCATTGTCGAAATTCAACGATGGCATCTCCACCTCGAAAGAGCTCTCGGTGCTTGGAATTTCGAAGGATGTTGTGATACCATCGATGGTGATACTCTGAGACTCACCATCCACGCTGAAGGCATAATTACCATTCTCATCCTTCACCAAACCATTAACCTCCTTATCACCAAGAAGTTCGCCAATGGTCTTCTTTTTAAGATTTCCCAAAGGCAATGTTGTGGACTCCTCTACGAGAGTAACCTCCGTAGACACCTCGTCTAAACGATAACTCTCGTCCACACAGGCTACGGCTGCAACAGCCAATACCGCCACTAACAAGCGGTTAGCATACTTTTTTAGTTTCATATATTAAGATTATTTAGATATCGGGCACTGCACGACATTCGTCAATACAAAGATAGCATTTTTTTCTCAACAAACAAATTAAACCGCCCCAATCTACATCATAAATCGCTATATGCGCTACAAAAAAATAAGTACATACACGCCACTCCCATTAGGACTCGAATGGCGAAGCCATCACCGAGGGAGACCCGCAAGTCACCCCTTGGGTGGTGCGGAAGAGGCTTCCGAGGTAACCCCTGCGAAGTTCGAGATCGCCTACACAACGTCAAAAAGGGGGTTTGATGACACAAGGCGGGGAGGGCATCGCTTTGCGATGGTTGGAGATGGGGAGTGGGCGCTATGCTTGCATAAAGCGCATACTTCACAACTACAACAAAAGACGTTTACGTCGGCTCCACGCCTTAGAAAATAGATACAGTAAAAAATACTGGGGACTCGAATGGCGAAGCCATCACCGAGGGAGACCCGCAAGTCACCCCTTGGGGTGGTGCGGAAGAGGCTACCGAGGTAACCCCTGCGAAGTTCGATATCGCCTACACAACGCCAAAAAGGGGGTTTGATGACACAAGGCGGGGAGGGCATCGCTTTGCGATGGTTGGAGATGGGGAGTGGGCGCTATGCTTGCATAAAGCGCATACTCCACAACTACAACAAACGACGTTTACGTCGGCTCCACGCCTTAGAAAATAGACACAACAAAAAAAGGAAGACCTTTCGATCTTCCTTTTTGGCGGTGCGTAGGGGACTCGAACCCCTGACCCCGTGCGTGACAGGCACGTATTCTAACCAGCTGAACTAACGCACCAAAATTTTTAGAACCATCAACCGAGCGGTTTATTTCTCGATTGCGATGCAAAGGTACTACAATTTTTTAAACCTGCAAATTTTTTACCACTTTTTTTTTAAGAAAAATTGCAAAAAAGTTCACCCTCTACTCCCCAAAACTCTGTCTACAACTCGCAAATCGGTATGTATTAGCAAGTTATAAACCCAATAGATATTTACCATCTATTTCGAGAAATATTCAATATTTAGTGGGAGTAAATCACCACCGCACAGCATCACACCAAGAGGCCACCATAAGTCCTATTACAACCTATAGGAATAAATATTTTTTATATTACTATTTTTTTAATTTTCACATTACATTCATCCAACTACTCGGAATCCTCAGCGTCGTTCTCCTTTTTGAAGAAGGTGAAGTTCACACTACCATAACTTCTTGTTTGCCAGAAGTTGGGATGCTTAGAAAACTCCTGATCCTTGGAATGCTCAAAAATTAAGAAACCACCATCTTTGAGTAGGTCTCGCTCGAAGACGAGGTCTATAACAGCCTCGCTACCCTCAAGGTCGTAGGGCGCATCCGAAAAGATAAGGTCAAACTTCTTGGCACAGCTCTTCAAGTAGAGGAACACATTTGCCTTCACGGCATAGAAATTCTCGAACTTGAGGTCGCGTGCCGTCTGGCGAATAAAGTTGTGATGCACACTATTTATCTCTACCGAGGTGACGCTACGAGCCTCACGCGAGGCGAACTCATAACTTATTGAACCCGTACCAGAGAAGAGGTCCAACACGTCGAGTTCCTCGAAATCTACGAGGTTCACCAACACGTTGAAGAGGTTCTCCTTGGCGAAGTCGGTTGTGGGACGTGCCCTGAGGTTGCGTGGCGGATTGATGGTGCGACCACGGTATTTACCACTTACTATTCGCATATTCCAACACTTATCTTACTTATTTACAGAGTTTTCAGATTCTTAAAACGACCCTTCGTCACTCGCTCGATACGCTGGGTATCGCCCTTCGCGCGCGCGTACATATTATAAACGTCGTAGGTACGGTGTACGCTCTCGATGAAGTAAAGCAGGTCGGCATCGCTCTCTATGCGCTGTGCCTCGGCAAAACGCAACACCCCCTCGTGGAGTGTTATATAAGCCACATCATCGACAAGGTGGATGGTTATGCCATCGCCATCGGCAAGGCTTCGCACGAGGGGCGAGGTATAGGTTATCGGCCCAGAGTACTTCGTCTCAAGCACTCTTAGTGGGCTATCCTCAACCGCCATAACTGCCACGACCCCCTCACGTGGCTGACTACATACCACACGGTCGGCAGGCGAAAGAGGTATGCGCAACGCAAGGAGGTGGTCCGCCAAGGGGGCTTCGTTGAGGAACTTCTCAGGCACGAGGGTGACCCTCTCGGTCACTACCTCCACCTCGACACCCTCCTTAGCCTCCTGCGCCCTCTCCAAGTCGCTTTGAGAAAAAGCGTGTCCACCCGATGATAGTCGGATGGACACCCTATTTAGAGTTGAATCACTCATAATTAGTTTGCAGAACCCTCCCAGTTACCTGCCTCGTTAGTAGGCTCCTCAAGGCTACCGAAAGTAATACCGAAGAACTCAACATCCATTGGGATTGGGAATGCCTCACCAATCATATACTTAGGATTGCGAGTAACGGTTGCCTTAAGACCATCAGCCTTCATCTTCTTGAGATCCTCGTTAGCCTCCTGGTGGTTGATGAAGTACTCGAAGCGGTCGTTAAGCTCGTTCCAGAACTCCTGGTTGTAGGTGTCGGTATCGATGAACTTAACGAATGGAGCGTGGCAACGGATAAGGTGTGTGCGGTAGCTACCTACCTCGTAAGTCAAGGTATCGAGCTCGAACTCCTCAGCGTTGTGTGTGAATGGGATATATCTCAAATCACGAATCTGCTCCTCAGTAAGACGGCATACACCGAAGTCGTCGTCGAAGATGGTATCACGAGCAGCAACACGTACTACACGCTCGTTCTTCCAATTCTTATCCTTGCGCAACTCTGCCAAGATCTCAGCATTCTTGAGGTTGTTCTCATCATAGATCTGGCTACGGTACTCCATAGTGCCGTTGAGAGCGAAATCGATAAGCTCGTCCCAGTTAGTAGTGAACTTCTTGTCCTTGTTTGAATCGCGGTAAGCCTGCACCAACTTAACGATGTGATGCTCCTTCTCGATTACAGCATTGCTACGCTCAGCAAAGTGCTTCTCGAAATTGATAGGGGTTGAGAGCATTGACCAAATCCAGAAGATGAGGCCAGCAACCGCTGCTAACAGAAATAAAGTAATGACTGTTCTTTTCATTTTAGTTATTTATTATTAAGTTTGTATCGCTTTTTAATCGTAGTTAAAAATAGGGCACTATGCTTAGTACACATATTTCGCATCAAATTTACGCAAAATTATCGTTCGACGCAACTTTTAACCAAAAAAAAATCATAGAAAAGTTGTCGCAGTGGCTTGCCGACCCCGACTATAGACGTATTTTTATGCTTAACGGATACGCTGGTACGGGCAAGACAACCATCATTGCAGCCCTCGTGTCGGCCCTTAAGGACTTAGGTATCAAGACTATACTCCTTGCCCCCACGGGTCGTGCCGCCAAAGTACTCGCCCACTACTCCAATAGCGAGGCGCTGACCATCCACAAACGTATCTATCGCGAGCGTACCACGGCCAACTACGAGGCTAAGTTCTCTCTCGACTTCAACAAGGAGCGTGGCGCACTATTCATCGTAGATGAAGCCTCGATGCTCACCACCTCTTCGACCGAGGATAGCACCTTTGGCTCTGGCAACCTCTTAGACGACCTTGTGAAGTATGTTCAGAGTGGCAAGGAGTGTCGCCTGATGCTCGTGGGTGACGATGCACAGCTACCTCCCGTAGGTGACGACTTTAGCCCCGCCCTCGATCCTGCAACTCTACTCCCATACGGCGACGTGGAGTACGCCACGATGGACGAAGTGGTGCGCCAGACCCAGGATTCGGGCATCCTCTTCAACGCCACGATGTTGCGCTGTATGCTTGAGAATCAGATATATGAGATTCCACGTTTCGACACCTCCTACCCCGACTTTATACGTGTCGAGGGTGGCGAACTAATGGAGCAGTTACAGGAGTGCTACGACAGATATGGGCGCGACAACACCATACTTATCACTCGCTCGAACAAGCGCGCCAATCGCTACAACGAGGGTATCCGTCGCTACAACCTCTCGGCCGAGGAGGAAATCGAGAGTGGCGATATGCTTATGGTCGTGAAGAACAACTACCACTATGCCGAGCGCGACGAAAATTCGCCAATGTCGTTCGTCGCCAATGGCGATGTTGTGCGCCTTCGACGCATACGTCGTTTCGAGGAGTTCTACGGTTTCCGCTTCATTGATGCCGTAGTGGAGTTCCCCGACTATGGCGACTACCCGATGAGTGTCAAGGTTATGCTCAACACCCTCAGTTCGGAGTCACCCTCACTGACCCGCGAGGAGAGCCGTAACCTCTTCTACGAGGTGGAGAAGGACTATACCGATATCGCCTCTAAAATAAAGAGATTCAAGGCCATAAGGGAGAATCCGCACTTCAACGCTATGCAGGTGAAGTTCGCCTATGCAGTAACCTGCCATAAGGCTCAGGGTGGCCAGTGGAAGGCGGTCTTTGTGGACCGTTGTCTCTTTGGCGACGAGGCTATGTCTAAGGATATGCTACGCTGGCTCTACACCGCCATTACACGTGCCACGGAGCGTGTCTACTTGGTAAATTTCGACGAGCGTTTCTTCGAGGAGTCATAATTTCCTTTTTTTTATCCTTTTCGCGCAAAATATTTGGAGAATGGCCTTATTTTTTATAGATTTGTAGTGGAGTAATTTCACCTTAAAAAACCTTTAAATTTACAGATATGAAAAAGATTCTTTTATCATTGGCACTTTGTGCCTTCATTGCACCCCTCCTTGTTGGTTGTAACAAGGGCCCAGAGAGTGACAACAACACACCAGATAATGTCGATGACTACAATACACCTTCGACACTCACCCCAGGCGAGCACAAGGCAAAACTTGAGGATATCGCCGTCGAGTTCATCGGTTATGTAGATCTCGCTGATTTTGAGGAGATCTTGGATGCTCTTTACTGCCTCACTGAGTATCTTGAGTATGAGGAAGAGGATTGGCATGGCGATGAATACGCATACAACGAACTCGCTATGGGTATTAAGAACCTCTCACCCATTCACTTCCAGCGCTTTGCAACACGCGCATTGGAGGAGGTAATTATCGACATCAACGACCCTGAGTACAACCCATTGGCAGGCTATGTCTATGAGTGGAATGGCGATGAGTGGGAAGAGTCTGAGGGCCAGAGCCACAAGATTGTAGTTAAGTGGGATGATGCCGTAGCAACAGCCTCTTGGGGCGAGACCACACGCCAGGAGTGGACATTCCGCGAGTTGGAGACAAAGGCTATCGTATATGTTCCTAACAGCCTAACTCTCAACGTTAAGATCGACAACAAAGAGCACCTCAACATCGTTGCTAAGCCTAACATCACCGACTCTAAGACCCTTGCTCCATCTGTAGAGGTTAGCCTCAATGGTGGCTATCTCATCTCGGCAAGCGTAAAGGCAGACAGCCGCGGTCTTGAGACTCACTCGTCAATCAAGAAGGGCAACAAGACCCTCCTCAACGCAAATACAGTGGTGGCCATCAACGACCTCACCGACGTAGATAACTGGCTTAAGACAGAGTACGACGATTACTATGGTGAGACAGAGACCTATATCGATGAAGATTATGTTGCAGAGGCTCTTAAGAGTGGTAAGGTACAGATCGACATCCTCAACCTCTCTATCGTAGGTGCTGGTGACTTCAAGGATCTATTGACCGACATCGACGAGATTACAGAGGACTTGTACGACGACGAATACGATGCAGAGAGATGGAGAAGAAAGATGGAGGATGTTTGCGACCTCGTAAACGAGAAGATTAAGTTGGTTATCGTCTATAACGACACCGACGAGAAGATTGCCGACATCGTTTTGCAGGTGTCACGCGACGACGAGGACGACTACTACGTTGAGCCTATTCTTCTCTTCCCTGATGGTAGCAAGTATGCCTTCGAGAGCTACTTCACCGAGACCGCCTTTGGCGACCTTATCGATGCTATCGAGGAGTTGGCAGATGATTTCGAGGATATGACTGGAATCGATCTAAGCTAATATTAATCATAGCATAACTACCTAATGATGAGGCTGTCTATCAACTCTTTAGACAGCCTCATCGTTATAATAACCACCTATCCACGATGACAATTCGACACACTATAACCCTACTTCTACTTTGGATTCTGCCACTGGGTCTCTACGCCCAGCAGGACTCCGTGGAGAGACACTACAAGGTCGAAGATGTCGTCGTGTCGGTACACCAGAAGGCAATATCGACACCCGATCAGACGGGCAACATATCGATAAGTATGGATGCCCTGAAGAGTCTGCCCCACTTCGCAGGCGCTGTGGACATAGTAAGGCTCCTGCAATACACCCCAGGTGTAGCTGCTACGCCCGAAGGAAATACCGCCCTCTACGTGCGTGGTGGCGACACGGGTCAAAGTCGCCTCTATGTGAATGGTGCGCCACTCTTTGCACCCTCGCATCTGCTCGGTTTCTTCTCGGCCCTGAACTCGGCACACCTGAGCGGTCTTACGCTCTACAAGTCGGGAATACCAGCTATGTATGGCTCGGCAACATCCTCCGTAACCGACATACGCACACATAGTTACATACCCAGGAGGTTCTCTATAGAGGGCAACATCGGACTTATCGAGTCGGACCTCGCCATACAGATACCTACCAACGAGCGCTTCGCCCTATTCCTCTCGGCTCGTCACTCCTACCTTGCCGTGCTTTCTAAGATTCTAAATCTGGACAAGGCAACACTGAAGTACGAATTCGGGGACTATGGCGTAGGTATGGTGGGTGACCTTGGGCGCGCAGGTAGGCTTGTCGTAAACACCCACTTCAACAACGATGCTCTTAGGGCCAATGTAAACACCTACAACAGCAATGGCAACCTAAAGTGGTGGAACGCTCTCGGCACCATAGCCCTTGAGAGCGAGGTAAGCGAAGGTGTGGCTCTAAAGAATATGGTCTACACCTCACACTATACCAACCACCTCGGCATCTCTATCACCAACAAACTATTCGACGTCACAGCGGGTGTTAAGGCCTACGGAGCGACCTCAATGGCAACTATCGACCTCAACAAAATAGATATCTCCACGGGCATTAACTACGAGTACCGCAGGGTAGTGCCACAAAATATCGTAGGCCCGACAACCACCAAAAGCCCTCAGACCCTCGAACGCTCCTCCGAGGGGGCTATCTTTGCCGAGGCTAAGTGGGAGGCCCTCAGCAACTTAGTCATCGACGGAGGTGTCCGCCTAAGCCTCTTTGCCAACAACAAAACGTGGTGCTACGCCGAGCCACGACTAATGATCTCAGTACCAATAAGTTCGAGACTACGCTTTTGGGCGAGTTACAACCAGTTGGTGCAGTACCTACACCTTGTGCCTCAGTCGAATATGTCCTTTGCCACCGACTTCTACATAAGCAGTAGCGAGGCTACCCCACCCCAACTTTCGCACAACCTATCGCTCGGCTACAACCAATCAGCCTTAGACGAGCGTCTGAACTGGACCGTAGAACTCTACTACCGCCAACTGCAAAACGTCATCGAGTACGACTCACAAATATTAGAGGTGCTCTCTGGCAATGCCGACCACCACACACTCCTCTATACGGGCAAGGGTGAGTCGTATGGTGCGGAGTTCAGCCTAAACTATTCGGACAGCCACTTCGACCTACAACTCAATTACACCCTCTCAAAGTCGCTACGCCAGTTCGACCAGATAAACCACGGCAGACCCTTCTACGCCAACTCCGACCGCAGACACAACCTCTCGCTCCTTGGCGTATGGAAACCCTCGCCACGCTGGACACTCTCGGCAACATTCATCTACGCCACGGGTGCGCCATACACCGCTACCGTAGGCACATATATCGGAGCCAACGCACTTATACCTCAATATGGAGCATATAATGGCGATAGGCTCCCCGACCTACACCACCTCGACCTCTCGGCGACCCTCTGGCTTAAGAGTAAGCACTTGGAGGATAGCGGAATAAATATCTCCATCTACAACGTCTACGCACGTAAAAACCCCATAATGCTCTCGTGGAATGTATATGCCGACAGCCAAGGCGACATCCACATAGAAGAGAAATACCACACTATCTACACCATAATACCATCAATTAGTTGGACCTTTAAATTTTAGCCACGATGAAACGACTCCTTGCCATATTTATCGCCATTATGCTATGTGGTTGTATGGATGAGCCCTCGGAGGTGATGCACTTCGAGCAACGTCTCGTCGTCGAGGGTCGCATCGAGCAGGGTCGTGGTGCGGTGGTTATGCTCTCGGTGAATACCCCCTACGGAGGTAGTTACGACAGCGAGACCCTCAAGGATATGGTTGTGCGCTGGGGCAAGGTCACTATCTTCTGCGAGGGTGACAGCGAGGTGCTGACGGGTCGTATGCAGGAGGACTACCCCACACAATTCATCTACACTGGAACTGAGATTATAGGCCAGGCGGGCAAGAGTTATCGACTCGAAGTGGAGTACAGCAACCAACTATGGAGTGCCACAACAACCATTCCTCCACAGGCGCAACTTAGCGACATCCATATAGAACCTATCGACAAGGATAGATACACCATAACGGCCACACTACCAGAGGGTAGCAATGCCTATAGCATCGACTGCTCGCTGGATGGCAAAGCATACTATGCCCCCACCGTTTTTGGTACGCACGAGGCCACTGATACCCCACAACGTATAACCATAAACCGTCCTTTGGACGACCTGCTACGTAGTGGCTACTCCACCTATTTTGGTCCTGAGGATAGGGTACGCCTACGCCTAAACACCCTCACCGACTTCGCCTTCGACTACTGGCAGAAGTGGGAGAACAACCTCATAAACTGCATAAACCCCGTATTCCCAGCCACGTCGAACCCACCAACCAACATCTCCAACAACGGCATCGGCATCTGGGCTGGCTATGGAGCAACCTACTACGACTTAGGAGTGCTTAGGGAGTATCTCAAACCCTCTAACTAACTTATTATTAAGTTAGCATCCCTGAGATTTTGTTTTTTGAATTGCATTTCGTACCTTTGTTGGGTTATATCCATTAGCAACTAAACAACACTCGCTATGTGTGCTAAAAAGAGAGAGAACGCAACAGAGGCAGCCGAGAAGGGCAAAGAGAAGAGGTACGTCGAGACCCCACTGATGAAGCAATATTATCAGATTAAGGCGGTGCATCCCGACGCCATCCTACTATTCCGTGTAGGCGACTTCTACGAGACCTTTGGCGAAGATGCTATCAAGGCAAGTGGCATCCTTGGCATCACCCTCACACGACGTGCCAATGGTGCAGCATCGTATGTAGAGTTGGCAGGATTCCCCTACCACGCCTTAGATACCTATATGCCTAAGTTGGTGCGTGCTGGAGAGCGTGTGGCCATCTGTGAGCAACTCGAAGACCCTAAGTTAGTTAAGGGCTTGGTTAAGCGTGGCGTAGTGGAGATGGTGACCCCAGGAATTGTGATGGGCGAGAACCTCGTGGCAGGCAAGGAGAACACCTTCTTAGCCTCGGTATATTTCGGCAAGACAACTACGGGCGTGGCCTTCCTCGACCTCTCGACAGGAGAGTTCTACGTTGCCGAGGGCGACAACATATACATCGACAAACTCATCTCTAACCTCCAGCCCAAGGAGATACTCTTCCAGCGTGGCTACGAGGAGAAGTTCAACGACGCCTTCGGCTCAAAACACTACACCTACCGCCTCGACGAGTGGGTATTCTCCTACAGCGTAAACTGCGACAAACTATGCTCACAACTCGGTGTCCCTTCGCTCAAGGGCTTCGGCATCGAGGGCATGACGGCAGGTATCTCTGCCGCAGGTTCGATACTATACTACTTAGAGTTCACCGAGCATAAGCAGACAGCACACATATCATCCATACAGCGCATCGACCGCAACGACTCGGTGTGGATCGACCGCTTCACAATACGCAACCTCGAACTATTCTCGTCGAATAGTCAGACCTCGAAATATTGCTTCACGAACTCCATAGATCGCACCCTGACGGCTATGGGTGGCCGACAACTTAAGCGCTGGGTGGCGATGCCACTGATGGATATCGAGAAGATACGTATGCGCCAAGAGGTTGTCGAGAAGTTCGTCGCGGACATCGACTTCGCTGAGGCTATGCGCGAGCAGATTGCCCTCGTGGGAGACCTTGAGCGCATCGCCTCACGTATCGCTACGGAGCGTGTCACACCGCGCGAACTTGTACAACTTAAGCACTCGCTCTCGGCAATAGAGATTATCGCCGCTCTGATGAACTCCACCGACGACGAGGCCCTTCACCGCATAGCCGCAACCATAGACCCCTTGGAGAGTGTTCGCCTACGCCTCCAGCAGGAGATATACCCCGACCCAGAGACCAACCAGATACAGAAGGGTGGCATCATCGCTTCGGGAGTATCGGCCGAACTCGACGACTTACGTCGCATATCGCTACACGGCAAGGAGTACCTCGCAGCACTGCAACAACGAGAGAGTGAGGCTACGGGAATCCCTTCGCTCAAGGTGGCCTACAACAACGTCTTTGGATACTATATCGAGGTGCGCAACACCCACAAGGATAAGGTGCCTGAGAGCTGGATTCGTAAGCAGACCCTCACAGGAGCAGAGCGATACATAACCCAGGAACTCAAGGAGTACGAGCAGAAGATTATGGGTGCCGAGGAGCGCATCCTCCAAATCGAGGCACAGATATATGCCGAAATCGTAGCCTTCGTAGCACAGCACCTCAGCGCCCTGCAGCGCAATGCACGTGTCATTTCGCGTGTGGACTGCTTGCAGTCGTTTGCCAAGATAGCCAAGGAGCGCAAGTATGTGCGCCCCACAGTGGATGACTCGACCGTCATCGACATCAAGGAGGGTCGTCACCCCGTCATCGAGACACTGATGCCTATCGGCCAGGAGTATATCCCCAACGATGTATTGCTCGACCAAGAGAATCAGCAGATTATAATCATCACTGGTCCTAATATGTCGGGTAAGTCGGCCCTATTGCGACAGACCGCCCTCATAGTGCTTATGGCACAGATGGGCTCGTTCGTACCAGCCAAGGCGGCACATATAGGCATTGTGGATAAGATATTTACACGTGTCGGAGCCTCGGATAACCTATCGGAGGGTGAATCTACCTTTATGGTAGAGATGCTCGAATCGGCAAGCATCCTCAACAACATATCGGACCGTAGCCTTGTGCTTCTCGACGAGATTGGCCGTGGCACAAGCACCTACGACGGCATATCTATTGCGTGGGCGATGGTCGAATACCTGCACAACAACGCACAGGGCTCGGCAAAGACACTCTTTGCGACCCACTACCACGAACTCAACGAGTTGGAGAATATGTTGCCACGAGTGAAGAACTATCACGTCACGGTCAAGGAGGTGGACAAGACCATTGTCTTCCTGCGCAAATTGGTGCGTGGAGGCACAGAGCACTCCTTCGGTATCCACGTGGCTCGTATGTCGGGTATGCCCCGCTCGGTAGTGAGCCGTGCCGAAGCCATCCTCTCAAACCTTGAGAAGGTATATGGTTCGGGCGAGATAGTCCCTTCGGGTGCTATCAAACAACGTGGCAAGAAGAGACCTATAAGTGAGGTGGCAACAGAGACAAAGGACAACATCCAACTCTCGATGTTCCAACTCGATGACCCTGTGCTTGTTGCTATACGAGATCAGATTAAGGGATTGGACATCAACTCATTAACTCCGCTTGAGGCCCTCAATAAACTCAATGAAATAAAGCGCATAACAGGCTTATAGTATGACTACTCAGGAACAATACATAGAGCGCCTCCGAGAACTTGTAGAGGCAAAATTCGGTCGCACAATCGCCACAATGGAGGATTGCGAAGAACTAAGTGTCACAGTAGGTGAGGTCACAAACATACGCCTCGACTCACGTGCCTTTATGCCACTTTTTTGCGACAGAGCATCGCAGACAGCACCACGCCCCGTGACACTCTCGGCCCTTACACGCTACCTCGGTTACAGCAGTTGGGGCGACTTCTGCACCACCTCATCACTACACCCCTCAAAGCATCGCGACACTATTGCTCTACCTCGTCGCTGGGGTGTGATAATACTTACCATAGCGGCTATCCTTGTGGTTATCACCACAATCCTCATACTCCTCTTAGGTGGCAAGGGCGACAGGACAGATGCCCGCTTTGAGCCTTTAGCAGATAGCATCGAGCAGGTGTGGGTGGCACGCACCATTGAGGAGTGCAATGCCGTGCGTAGCGACTATGGCACAGAAGAGTACCGCCAGAGTATCGACGACTTTATCTCCTCATACCAGCAGACGCTAAACACGGAGATAGCCAACGACCTTCGCAGGGCGAGCAACGAGCAGGCTATCGTGGCTACAGATGCTCGTATTATGGCACAACGCGACACCATAGCCCTACGTTGCAAGGCTATGTGCGAAGCGTTATATAAAGAGTTGGAGTAGACGGCCTACGTCGTTAGGCTCTGTCGTATGTCAAGAAGGCGAAGGGGTACTCAAACTCCTCACCGCGCTCGTGGCGTACCTCATCAACTAAACGCCACTGGCTCATATCAATATCAGGGAACGAGGTATCTCCCTCATAATCACGCTCTACACGTGTGATATATAGTCTGTCTGCCACGCTGAGCGCCTCCCTATATATCTGCGCTCCACCAATGATAAATACCTCATCATCCTTAGAAACCATACCTACGGCCTCCTCCAACGAGTGGGCCAAGAGTGCGCCTTCGTACTCCCTCTCGCTACGCGAAATAACGATATTCGTGCGCTTGGGCAATGGCTTGCATCCCAACGACTCGAAGGTCTTACGACCCATAATCACGGCGTGACCTGAGGTGGTGGTGCGGAAGAAACGCATATCCTCCTTGATGTGCCACAAGAGGGCATTCTTATCTCCAATAGTGCCGTTCTGGGCTATGGCAACAATTATACTTAGCATAGGTAAATCTCTTTAAATTAGAATGATAACGGTGCTTTGATGGCTGGATGGGGGTCGTAACCCTCAAGAGTAAAATCCTCGTAGGTATAGTCGAAAATCGACTTGACCTCAGGGTTAAGGTGCATCGTGGGTAGTTTACGTGGCTCACGGCTCAACTGCTCCTTGGCCTGCTCCTCGTGGTTAAGGTAGAGGTGTGCATCTCCCAACGTATGAATAAACTCGCCTGGCTCAAGACCACACTCCTTGGCTATCATCATCGTAAGCAGGGCATACGACGCAATGTTGAATGGCACACCAAGGAAGGTGTCGCCACTACGCTGGTAGAGTTGGCACGAGAGACGACCCTCAGCAACATAGAACTGAAACATAGTGTGGCAAGGGGGCAGAGCCATACTCTCAACATCGGCAACATTCCACGCCGAGACTATGATACGACGAGAGTTGGGATTGTGCTTGATGGTGTCGATAGCGCGCTTTATCTGGTCGATGGCCTCGCCATTCTGCTGTGGCCAGCTGCGCCACTGGTAGCCATATACGTTGTTCAAGTCGCCAAAGCGGTAGCCCTCGATAGGTGACTCAACACCCGCGGCAGAGAGGAAGGTATCCTGGTCTACGGGCAAGACTCCGTGCTTGACACATAGTTCGTTATAGTAGCGATAGGCATCGGCATCCCAGATGTGTACACCATTGTCTATCAAGTACTTGATATTGGTATCGCCACGCAAGAACCACAACAACTCATAGATGATACCCTTGAGGAAGAGCTTCTTGGTAGTAACCAACGGAAAGCCCTCACTGAGGTCGAAACGCATCTGGTAGCCAAAGATTCCCTTGGTACCTGTTCCTGTTCTGTCGCCACGAACAACGCCCTCGCGACAGATAGTATCTAAGAGTTTAAGATATTGCTTCATCTATGGTAAAAGTTTTGATTTCCAACCTGTTATTATCGTCCAAAACGATGTAGTGCGCCACCTCGTTCGACCAGTCGCTCATAAACAACACATCGACATCGCTACTATGGCGATGGGCATAGTGCATATGTCCAAAGAGGTAGGCAACGACATCCTCGTTGTGGCGATGGTGCTCACGCGCATAGTCGATGAGGTAGCCGAGGCGCTCCTCGGACATATCCTCCGTGGCGTGGGACTTACGCGACTTACCACTCCACCACTTGCCAAACTTAAGTGCTAAATCGGGATGAACGAGCCAACTGAAGAGCCAGCGCGCCACGCCCGAACGGAAGATGGCGTTCATCAACTTGAGCTTTACGTCACCCTGAACATTCATATTGTCGCCGTGGGCGAGGTGTAGTTTCACCCCTTGCAGGGTCTCAACACGCGGACTCTTAACCACCTCTACGCCACACTCCTCGGTGAGGTAGTCGTAGCACCACATATCGTGATTACCCGTAAAGAACACCACTCGCACACCACTATCCGACAATTCGGCAAGGCGAGCAAAAATTCTCACAAAGCCCTTAGGCACAACCCTATGGTACTCGAACCAGAAGTCGAAGATGTCACCCAAGAGGTAGAGCGCCGTGGCATCCTTGGCCACCATATCCAACCAACGACCAAAGGCGCGCTCCGTACGTCGTGCCTGGCGAGCATCTCCAGCTCCGAGATGTATGTCCGAGACGAAGTAAATCATCGCTTAGAGGCGTCGCTTAATCTCTCGTTCGAGTTCCTGAATACCGAGAGGTGCGTGAGAGATATCTCCATCACGCTCAATGATATATGCCTTAGGAAGTTGCTCTACGTTGAAGAGCGTGAAGACCGAAGGAGTTGCACCTCCGTAGACCGAAATCCAAGGGTGCTCCTGCTGGCGAACAGCCTCAATCCAAACAGCGATGTCGCTATCGGCCGAGACGTGGTAGACCTCAAATCCCTTGTCGTGGTAGCGCTCATAGAGAGACTTCAAATCGGCATTTATGGTGTTACACAATGCGCTCTGCGAGATCCAGAAGTAGAGCAACACGACCTTGCCATCCAAGTCCGAGAGCTTATGTTTATGTTTGTAGATATCCTCCAACTCTATCTCAGGATGAGAGGCAAGCTCCACGCGATTAGCCAAATCCACAAGCATCTCCTCCTCGGCAATATACTGCTCCAAGATAGCGATATAGGGCGACTCAGGGTAACTCTTGCGCAAGGCCTCCAACACCGCACGGTAGTGAACGATGGTGATGCCAAAGCCCTCAAGTTGTGGAATATACTGCTCAGCAACCTTATGGCGAAGGGCATAGAGTGCCGCAAGTCGTCCTTGGTTGGTACCCACAAATCGCAACTGCGCCGTAACAGCCTCCTTAGCAGCATTATAAGCCTCTTGCTCAGTATAGGCACTTCTCACATTTAGACGCTCTGCAATCAAGGCAAGACGGTCGCAAGCCGTGAAATACTCCTGGTTGAACTGCTTGATAAGTTGTGACTCCTCAGAACCCTCAACCTCGTAGTTAAGGAACATATCTCCTGCCGATTCGATAGTAATCTCGTCACCTGGCGAAACGACAAGGGTGACGGGGCGCACATCATTCGAGGCCACCAAGCGGTAGAAACGTGGTGACTCATCCTCAGGAATATTCAACTCAAAACTAAAGGCTCCGTTGTCGGCCAAGCAGACAGCACCCAGGCGCTCTGGCTGAGCAAACTTATCGGATACTCGTTCCAAATATAGGCTATCGGCATTTAAGCCAACAACACGGCCAGAAATTGTGGTATTCACTTGGTTGTCCGCTACGCCGCACGAACCGAGTGCTATGGCAAGAGCCATTGATATAGTAACAAATAATCTCTTCATCTCTTCTTCATTTTCAATACCTTACAACCCATATTATAAGGTGGGGGGGGGTAGATTGTTCTTAAAATCTATTTGTGTGACGTATGACGCTGAGTATGCTGGCTACGCCCTGCACTCTTAAGTGGCTTACGCTGGCCACCGCTACGTTGAATCTTTGTGCGCTTCTGGGAACGTGGAGATAGACCCGAACGATACTCGCTACGCATATAGTTTATCTCCGAGAGATCCACCTCAACACTTCCTCCAGCCATAAGGTGTATGTCACGAATGATTGACTCGTTATTGGGGTGCTCGTTGTTATACTCGTAACTCTTCGAGCGCATAAAACGCGCTATGTTGGCGACCTCACGCTCGGCAGTACGGCTACCTTGCTTTGTTGCTACGACCTGTAGTAGACGCTGTGCATACTTGCCATAGTGCTTAAACATTATATGCGTCTGCGGATATGGCATCTTTTGTGGTACTATAGTGAGATCTTGGCGTGAAGGTTGCTGGTAGGGAGAATCAACATCTAAGCGAAAGTCCGACATTATGAATAGATGGTCCCATAACTTATGCTTGAAATCCTCCGTATCGCGCAACGTAGGGTTCAGGTTACCCATAACGGCAATCACGGCTTTGGCCTGTCGTGTACGCTCCTGTTTATCCTCGATGAGCAAAAGGGAATCAACCATCTGCTGTATATGACGGCCATACTCAGGAAGATAGAGTTTACTACGTGTGTAATTATAATTTTTTCTCATATATCAATGCTGATAATACTCCTTTACGATAGTTGTTCGACCCCTCAGGTGCTATGATGTCTACCCCTTAAAGGTCATTATAATATTGAAGTTCCGCCATTTTGGTTATTGCTATTGCACCAACGGATTAAAGGTCGCACCTTTATCATTTGTAATATATTATGCCACTACCAAAATGACCTTTGAGCCAAACAATAGTCACATTAACAGAGGGCTTATGGCTTTGACCTTCACCACGACACCTATGTCTATATTATAACCCTACAAAGTAACTAAAAATTATTTATATATACAAAACTATGACAAAAATTTTACTCCTCTCCGACTCACAAAGTATGCTTAACTCCCTGAGTGAGCGCCTTCGATTTGAGAACTTTGCAACGGCCGAAGCACCCAACATCAACACCGCTACCGAGATGTGTCGCAACGACCACTACGACGTAGCCATAGTCGATGGCGATGGCAAGTTCGACAACATCGGAGAGCTCGCCCTACCCACAATCATCATCGTTCGCAAGGCCGAACTGGAGAGTGCTGTAGAGGCTCTACGCAAGGGGGCTATCGACTACCTAAGCGCACCTATAGATATGAACCAACTGCTCGGCACCTTGCGCGCTCTCCAGCAGGATGAGGAGACAACTCCACCGCTACGCCTTCGCCAACCATCGAAACGCACGAATTGTGCCACACAGCCAATCATAGGCCACTCCGACGCCATAGAACACGTGCGCAATATGATACGACGAGTAGCACCCTCGGATGCCAGAGTATTAGTTCTGGGCGAAAATGGCACAGGCAAGGAGTTGGTAGCGCGCTGGCTACACCTGAAGAGTTCGCGTTGCAACGCCCCCTTCGTGGAGGTGAACTGCGCAGCAATACCCGCAGAACTCATTGAGAGCGAACTCTTTGGTCACGAGAAAGGCTCATTCACCTCGGCAGTAAAACAGCGCAAGGGAAAGTTTGAACTCGCCGATGGCGGAACACTCTTTATGGACGAGATTGGCGATATGTCGCTCTCGGCACAAGCCAAGGTATTACGCGCCCTCCAGGAGAATAAGATTACGCGCGTGGGTGGCGACAGAGATATATCGGTAGATGTGCGTGTGGTAGCGGCGACGAACAAGAATATACGCACCGAGATTGAGCGAGGCAACTTCCGCGAGGACCTCTACCACCGTCTAAGTGTCATCGAGATAGATGTGCCACCCCTCAGGGAGCGACGCGACGACATAGCACTCCTTGTCGAGCACTTTATCGAGGAGATATGCACAAGACATAATATCGAGCCAAAGTCCATTGATAGTGAAGCAATTGAAATACTCTCTTCACGCCCCTGGACAGGCAACATCCGAGAGCTACACAACGTCGTCGAGCGACTGATAATCCTTAGCGACGACCATATTACGGCCCAAGAGGTGAGGCTCTACTGTAGCCATTAGACGACTAAAGTATCTCCGCTTCGAGTTCCGCCATAGTGGATACTACGACATCTGCCCCCGCTTGATACAACTCCTCGGCATAGCGGAAACCCCACGCCACACCTATAGAGGCGATGCCCGCAGCCTTTGCAGTGAGTATGTCGATGCCAGAGTCTCCAACCATAACCACCCTATCCAGGGCGATATCTCTCTCCTTGAGGATATTTAGCACCACGTGTGGGTCGGGCTTCAGGGGCGCACCCTCGCGATTACCCTCGATGGCAACGAACTCTATGTCGGAGAAGAACTTAGCAACCAAGCGGTCGGTGCCGTGCTGAAATTTATTTGATGCCACGGCAAGTTGCACACCTCTCTCCTGTAACTTTCTAAGCAGGTCGCACATACCCTCATAAGGAACGGTATGGCGATCGATATTATCGACATAGTAGCGACGGAACTGCGCAACGCACTCCTCGACATAGGCCTCATTCTTGGCATACTCCTCTGGCAAAGCCCTCTCTACCAGTCGCTTAATGCCTCCCCCGACCATCTGACGATACTCCATATCGCTATGTTCGGGGTGGTTGCGACTGCGCATAACATAGTCCACCGAGGCCGCCAAATCGCCAATAGTATTGAGTAACGTGCCATCCAAGTCGAAAATCACAAGGTCGTACTTCATACCCTAATCCTCCAAACATTAAATCTAAATCTCCTCTCTATAGTCGTAGAGCTGGTTACGAAGGCGTGGGATGAATCCTGCACGGGTGATTGTTGCCTTCATAGCCTCCTTATCGAAACGTGTCGTAGCACCAGCCGACGACACCACATTCTCCTCAATCATAATAGAGCCCATATCGTTTGCTCCCGAACGAAGAGCAATCTCCGCCACATCCTTGCCTACGGTGAGCCACGAAGCCTGAATATTAGGGATGTTGTGCAACACTATACGGCTCATTGCCACTATGCGGAGGTACTCCAAAGCCGAGAAACGAGGGGCTACACCCTCACGCTCCAATTGCGTACCCTTGGGGCAGAAGACCCAAGGAATGAAGGCGGTGAATCCGCGCGACCCCTCTGGCTTATGGGCCTGAAGGTCGCGTATGGTGATGAGGTGATCGACGCGCTCGTGAGGGGTCTCCACATGGCCGTACATCATCGTAGCCGTGGTGGGGATACCCAAGAGGTGCGCCTCGTGCATAACCTTAACCCAGTCGTGGGCCGAGGGCTTTGCAGGAGATATTATCTTGCGCACACGCTCCGAAAGAATCTCTGCTCCAGCTCCTGGCAACGTATCGAGGCCCGCACTGCGCAGACGCTCCAAGGTTTCACGTGTTGAGATGCCACTAATCGAGGCTATATGTGCCACCTCAGGCGCACCCAAAGCATTGAGACGCAGGGTGGGATAGTGACGCTTAATCTCGCTGAAGAGTTTCTCGTAGAACTCGATACCTAAGCGAGGGTGAAGACCTCCCTGAAGCAACAGCTGGTCGGCACCGAGGCGTAGGGCCTCGTCGATTTTAGCCCTATACTCGGCCATCGTGGTTATATAGGCCAACTCCGTCTGGTGGGGCTTACAGTGGAAGTTACAGAACTTACAGCCCGACTTGCAGACATTAGTGATATTGACATTGCGATCTATCTGCCACGTAACCACGTGAGGGTCGCGCACAGAGGCCTGACGCAGAGTGTCGGCCACGCTACACAACAACTGCAAGGGTGCCTCGTCGTAGAGGAGATATGCCTCTTCACGGGTCAGGGGTTCACGTTCGAGAGCCTTCTCAAGTATATCGTTAATATTCATTAGTTTAGCACTTTATAGTAGTAGTTGGAAATCGAGGGTGCGACGACGCATATCCACACTCTTAACCCTCACCCTCACAGGTGTTCCGAGGGTTAGACGCACACCCGAACTACGACCCACAACCTCGTAGCGAGCCTCGTCGAAGCGGTAGTAGTCGTCGGCATCTATATCTCTGAGGAAGGCCATACCCTCCACGTGGGTCTCGTCGAGTTCTACATAGAGACCCCAGTCGGTCATACCCGAAACCGTTCCCGTGAACTCCTCGCCGATATGGTCCTTCATAAACTCCGCCATCTTATACTTGATGCTTGCGCGCTCGGCCTCCGATGCCAAGATCTCACGCTCGGTGGAGTGTACGCACAACGTCTCAAGCTGGGCCTTATCGCCACGCTTTTCACCTGCCAAGTACGAAGCCAACAATCTGTGTACCAACATATCGGGATAGCGACGGATGGGCGAAGTGAAGTGAGTGTAGTAGGGGAAAGCCAAGCCATAGTGGCCTATATTGTCGGTGGTATAGACCGCCTTAGCCATACTACGTACGGCCAACGTAGTGATAGCATTCGACTCCGCCTTGCCAGCGATGGTGGTGAGCAACTTATTCATCTCCTTAGCCACAGCCCTACCCTTCGAGGCCTTGAAGTAGTGGCCAAAGCGCAAGGCAAACTCCTTGAAGCGAGTGAGCTTCTCCTCCGTAGGCTCGTCGTGAACACGGAAGACCATAGGGCGTGGCACCTTACGGCCATTGGCTATACGGTGGGCGCAGAACTCCGCAACACGGCGGTTGGCCAACAACATAAACTCCTCAATCAGTTGATTTGCCTCCTTCTGCACCTTGGTATATACTCCAATGGGGCGACCCTGCTCGTCGAGCTTGAAGCGCACCTCGTCACGAGCAAAGGCAATAGCACCCTGCTTGAAGCGCATAGCTCTCAACTGTTGAGCCAACCTATTGAGAGTCAATATCTCATCCTTATAATCGCCATCCCCCTGCTCGATAACTGCCTGAGCCTCCTCGTAGGCAAACCTACGATCGGAGTGAATCACCGTGCGGCCAAACCACTCATCCACAATCTCCGAGTTGTCGTTAAGGGTGAAGATAGCCGAGAAGCACAACTTATCCTCGTTGGGGCGCAACGAGCAGAGGTCGTTACACAACCTTTCGGGCAACATAGGCACGGTGCGATCGACAAGATATACGGATGTAGCACGCTCCAAAGCCTCGTTATCTACTACCGAGCCAGGGGTTACGTAATGGGTAACATCGGCGATATGTACGCCCACCTCCCAGAGTCCGTCGGCCAACTTATGCAACGACAATGCATCGTCGAAATCCTTAGCATCAGCAGGGTCTATGGTGAAGGTTGTCCTATGGCGCATATCTCTACGCTGAGCGATATCCTGTTCGCTTATTCGGCCATCAATACGCTCTGCAGCACGTTCAACCTCCTCCTCGAAGTGGTAGGGCAGGTCGAACTCCGCCAAGATAGCGTGCATCTCCGTATCGTTATCGCCAGCCTTGCCGAGTCGCTCGACAAGTTCTCCATAGGGCAATCGCTCACCCTCAGGCCACTCCGTAACTCGCACAACAACCTTGTCGCCATCCTCAACCTCAGGGTAGCGACGACGCGACAAGTATATATCTGTTCCCAAACGACGGCTGTCAGGTGTGACAAAGATAGCATTTGCCGTAACCTCGGCAACACCCACATAGGGCTTCGTGCTACGCTCCAGCACCTCGACAATAGTGCCCTCAAGTTCTCCGTCACGCGAACGACGAGCAACGACCAACGCCACCCTATCGCCATCCAAAGCTCCGCCACCATTACGACGTGCTACATAGACATCGCTCTCCAAGGCATCCACCTGCACGTACAGAGCCCCTGGGGTCAAGGATGCTACGACACCCTCGTAGCGAGGCATTGCCGAACGCGACAAACGGTACTTGCTACGAGCAACCTCCTCAACAAAGCCATCCTCGATGAGTTGGCGGATGATGGCAAAGGTCATCGTGCGACCATCCCTATCTGCGCCTCCTGAGGCGGCTGCCAAGTGCTTGAGCGAAAACTTATTATCGGGAAACTCCCTAAACATATCTACGATAAACGAAGCACGTTCATCGCGGTTGTTTCCCCTCTTATTTTTTTTCTTTCCCATCTCTTTCTCTTTACTTATTCAAAATATGGAGTGCCATACGCTCCATCATACGCTCACCCACGGCCATAGCCTCCTCACGAGGGAGGAAGGTTGCGGTATGTGAGCCTCCCGACTCTGCTCCCACACCCAAGCGGCAGAAGAGCGAGGGGTAGCACTCGGTATAGTAGCCGAAATCCTCAGCCATAGGGATACGCTCCATCTGGCGTACCACGATATCCTCGTCCTGCGCTATGATCATAGCCTCATAGGAGAGCATAACATCATTTGTTACAGAGGGATAACCCCTATTTATATCGACCACAACACTCACACCATACTTCGTCTCGACCTCTTTGGCACTGCTACGCAGGAGCGAGTGGATATGCTCCCTTACCTCCCTATCGAAAGTACGCATAGTACCCTCGGCATAGGTATTGGCAGGGATTACGTTGGTAGCACCCTCGGCCACGATCTTTCCTACGGAGATGACACACTCAGGCCTATTGAGCGAGGTGGTGCGCACAACCATATCGGCAATTGCCGTTACCGTATCGTCGATATCACCACGACGGGCAGCGTGGCCCCCACGGCCCGAAACATAGAGGCGCAACTCATCATTCGAGGCCATAAAGACCCCAGGGCAGATGCCTACCTGGCCAACCTCCAAGCGTGAATCGACGTGCTGGCCAATCACGGCACTCACACTGTACCCCTCGAAGGGGCGCTCAGCCAACACCTTAGAGGCTCCGCCAGGGTTCTGCTCCTCGCCAGGCTGAAAGATGCCGAAGAGCGTACCCTCGAAGTTGCGGTGGCGGTTGAGACTCTGCAACACACCGAAGAGCATACCCGCGTGCATATCGTGACCGCAGGCGTGCATAACGCCCACACTCTCCGAGCGATACTCCACATCATTCTGCTCCACCACGGGCAGCGCATCGATATCGGCACGAAGCACCACGGCTCGGCTTAGGTTGCCCCTCTTACCCTCTATCTTTGCCAAGACTCCCGTACCAGCAATCTTACGGCACTCGATGCCCTCGGCCTCCAAGGCATCAAGGATAAAGCGTTGAGTGCGAAACTCCTCGAAGGATAGTTCGGGGTGGCGATGCAACTCTCGACGAAACTCTATACTATTCATAACGTGCTACTTACGAGGTTTGTAATGGCGAGCCATCTGCGCTATGCTACGTGTGTACTCCGCCGTAGTGCCACAGCAACCACCCACGATGCTCAACAGGCCACGCTCGGCATAGGTGCGCAGGGTCTCGGTATGCTTCTTCACCGTCTCTGGATACTTGCCACGGCTATCGGGAATACCCGCCGAAGGGGCTATATAGGTTGGCAACGAGCTAAAGCGAGTGAGCAATTCGAGGTTGTCGGTGACACTCTTCACGCCATAGGAGCAGTTGAAGCCTATAGCCAAGGGCTCGAACTTCGACACATCCTCCACAAACTTCTCTATTGGGCGACCAGAGGCGAGTAAACCGCCTATCTTTGACAGTGTAGCCGAGAAGATAATAGGAGTCTCTGGGGCGACCTCACGGCACACCTCCGCAGCGATCTCCGCATTGCGCACATCGGTAATACTCTCTATAAGGAAGATATCCACGCCATTGCTCTCAAGGGCCTGGATAAGTGTGTGATAGGACTCCCTAAGCTCCTCCTCCTTAAGGTCTACAGCCAACGATATATTACGTGTCGAAGGGCCTATAGAGCCAGCGATGAAAACCTCCTTTGTGGAGTCCTCCATAGCACTACGAAGAGCCTCGATGCCCGCCTTGACAACCTCCTCGGTGGTGACATTCACGCCACACGACGCCAACGACAAGGGGTCGGCAAGGAAGGTATTCGTCGTAAGAATCGTAGCACCAGCCTTGATAGACTCCCTATACATCGCCTCGACCTTTGGTCTGTCGGTGATGGACAACATCTCAGGCAACAGGTCACGACGCGCCCCGATGAGGGCTGTCCCAATGGCCGAATCCTTAACAATTATATGGCGCGAGAGAATCTCGCTGATACGCTCTTTAACACTACTCATAATGCTCCTATTTTATTATCTCGACCTCGAAGAGTCGGTTCCAATCCTTACCTGTGACGTAGAAATGCCCCGTTTCAGGGTTGTAGGCCACACCATTAAAAGCCTCAGCCTCAGGGTTGTCCTTCAACCTCTCACGTAATAATGGCATATCGACATAGCCCAAGACCTCGCCACTCTTAGGGTCAATCTCGACAATGGCATCCGTCAGATAGATATTTGCCCAGATGCTACCATCCACCCACTCCAACTCGTTAATCAAGTCGAGGGGCTGACCATCGAGCGTAACACATATCGAGGCCTCGGTAGCAAAGGTGTCGGGGTTTACACGACGTATCGTCGATGTGCCATCCGAGAGATAGAGGTTCTCGCCATCGGTGGTTATACCCCAGCCCTCGCCCTTGTACGACACACTCTTTAGGTGGCGACCCTCGCTGTCGTAGATGTGAGCCCTATTCGAGAGCCACGTGAGCTGGTAGATACGATTGCCAAAATGGGTTATTCCCTCGCCAAACTCATCCTCTGGAAGCGATGCCACGACATCGACCTTGCCCGTTGAGAGGTCTATGCGCTGAAGGTGCGACCTACCCTCTCGGCCTGTGCCCTCCCACATTACACCATCCTTATACTCAAGGCCCTGAGTGTAACTGCTCGACGAGTGGGGATACTCCGCCACTACACGATAATCGTACAACTCGGCTAAGCGGACTTCGCTCTTAGGTCTCTGCGCAGCACCCTCATTATCATTACTTTTTGCTTTCGTTCCTCCGCACGACACCATTAGCGCCGACCAGACCACCACGGGCAATATTATCTGCTTGAATAGATTCATACCTCTTTATATATAAATAGACTTGCAAATATAACCTTTTTTCAAGGATTTTTACTATCTTTGGCTTAAAATTAATTAGACACTATGATTTACTACATAAACGAGACCTCTTCGACGAATGATTTGGCACGCGAGCCGCGCTTCGAGGAGTTCGACATAATATGGGCAGAGCACCAGAGCGCTGGACGCGGACAGCGTGGCCACACGTGGCATAGCACCGAGGGCGAAAACCTCACCTTCTCGGTGGTGCTGAAGCCAACGTTCCTCCCCATAATAGAGCAGTTCTTGCTCTCCGAAGTGGTGGCCTTGGCTTTGGTGGATACTATGCAGGAGTATGGCATCGAGTGTCGCATCAAGTGGACAAACGACATCTACGCCGAGGACAAGAAACTTGTCGGTGTGCTTATCGAGCACTCGCTTTCGTTAGATCAAATCGCTCGCACAATCGTTGGTATCGGCATAAATATCAATCAATTGGATTTCCCTAAGGATCTGCCAAACCCAACCTCTATGGCCCTTGAGCGCAGTACCACTTTCGACCGCAAGGAGGTACTCATCCGCTTCTCCGAAAGACTCCAACAACTATACGCCACACTGCGTCAAGGCGACAAAGAGAGCATCGAGGAGCGCTACCGCAAAACTATGTACCACCTCGACGAGCCACACACCTACGCCTACCCTTCGGGCGAGGAGTTCTGCGCCACCATCCGCGGTGTGCGCCCCTCAGGCGAACTCCTCTTAGAGCACACCGACGGCACGATTAAAGAGTATGCTTTCAAGGAGGTGGAGTTCGTGCTACCACACAAGTCAAAACGGTAGACTATGGAGAATGGATATATCCTCTCTGAGGAGTAGACGAGTATTACAACGGGGAAAATTGTAAAAAAATCGATAAAAATTTTCGTGAACGACAAAAAAAATATATATTTGTGGTTGCGAAGGTGTGCGTAAGCACCTTGGCACGTTTATTTGACAATACTAAAAACAACTTAATACAACTTGAATTATGGCTAATGTACCTGCTAATTTGAAGTACTCTAACGACCACGAGTGGTGCCGTGTAGAGGGTGATGTTGCCGTTATCGGCATTACCGATTATGCTCAGTCACAGCTTGGTGACATCGTTTTCGTGGATGTTCCTACCGT
>JAEIGA010001169.1_pt1 | contig 40340 bp, 38 predicted proteins | sample 9270691 | NCBI WGS metagenome assembly JAEIGA01 (sample SAMN17057246, study PRJNA624740) | gut metagenome | biome: biome; isolation source: fecal sample | host: Bos grunniens | place: China: Xizang | collected 2019 | reverse complement strand
GAAAGGATTGGACGGTACAGGACGCGTCTTGTCGTCGGCATTCGGTTTGCCGCCCGGCCATCCGGAAATGGTGTGCTGCAAATCATTGAATACGTCGATATTGATTTTGTCGTAAGGACCGAATTTGTCCAGAATTTCTTCCAAGGAATTCTCCAAATAATCTTTCTGGGTGAGTTTCAAGATGGGTTTGCCCACTTTCTGGCACAACCAGATAACGGCTTTACGTACATATTTGGGACTCCACTCGCAAGGGCCGACCAACCAAGGAGCCACGATGCGGGTAAGCAAGCTGGCGGAGTTGTTGTCGGTGTAGATGCTGATATTCTCGTGTCCCTGCAACAAAGATGCGGGGCAGTTGATGTTGGCGGAAGCCTCTACCAAATCATATACAGCCTGAGCCTTGTCTTCACCCCAAGCCATCAAGACGATTCTCTTGGCGCTGCGCATGGTGGAAATACCCATGGTAATGGCAGACGAGGGAGTGGCTTTGATGTCGCGGTTGAAATTTTTAGCCTGACGTTTGCGGGAAGAATAAGACAAAAGCACATTGCGGGTACGGCTGCTGGCGCCGGTACCGGCCTCGTTGAATCCAATCTGTCCTTTTTCTCCTACGCCCATCACAAGCATATCCAGTCCGCGGGCGGCCTGATCGAATGCGGCGCAGTAAGCGGTCAATGCCTCTTTGGGGGTGCTGCCGTCGGGCAAGTGAATGTTCTCCTTTTTAATATCCACTTTTTCAAGCAACTCTTCGCTCAATCGACGATTGCGGCTCTGACTTGCTTTGGGGTCAATGGGATAATACTCATCAATAGAGTAAACTTCAACGTTGGCAAAAGAAACCTCGCCGTTTTGATATGCTTTTACCAATTCACGGTACAGCATAATGGGAGTCTTTCCGGTAGAAAGTCCCAGACGGAAATTTCCGTTGTGCTGATTGATGGCCGATATAATCTCTTTAACGATTTCTGCGGTCGCCTCTTCGGCATCGGAAAAAATCTCTGCCGGAATGTGTTCGTAAGTGTGAAGAATGTCTGAAGAGATGTCGTTCAAAATTAAGCCGCCATCCTCTTTAAGCGTGAAGTGTTTGTTTTCCATAATGATCAAATTACTGATTATGCAAATTTATGAGTTGTTTTGCATTATTCCAATTTTTTTGCTTTTCTTAAAAGAAAAATCTTAAATTTGTGGGCTACGAATTTTGTTTTCGAGGCTGAATGAGATATAATTTTAACAAAAGAAAATATGAAACTCTTTAGTAAACTTTTTTCCATCGTATTGCTTTCCGGCATTGCGCTTTCTTGCTGTCAGGAACCTCAATACGCCACTCGCGCCGAGAAGATTTTGGCGGAAATGCGTAATCCGAATTCTGATTATGTCTTGGTAGCCAGCCACCGCGGCGACTGGAGAAACTATCCCGAAAACTCCATTCCTGCCATCGAGTCTGTCATCCGTATGGGTGTGGATATCATGGAGTTGGATGTGAAAATGACCAAAGACAGCGTGATCGTTCTTTCTCATGACGGCAGCCTTCGTCGTTGTACCAACTGGAAGGGCGAGCACGGTAGCGGCGTTAATAAAAACACGTTGGCGGAAATCAAGAACTTGAAACTCAAGACAGCTCACGGAGTGACCACCGACTCTCTCCGTATGCCGACTTTGGAAGAGGCTTTCCTTGTTTGTAAGGACCGCATTATCATCAATATCGACCAAGGTTTCCAATATTATGATCTCATCATGCCTATTGCAGAGAAAGTAGGCATTACCGAGCAATTGCTTATCAAGGGCGGTGCTGCGGTAGATTTTGTAAACGCAAAGATGAATCAATATCCGTCCAAGATGATGTACATGCCCATCGTTTCTCCTAAAAAGGATAACTGTGCCGCTTTGGACAGCTTCATTGCTGCGGGTCAGGCAGATCCTGCACAGAAGCCTCTCGCTTATGAGTTGTGCTATGGCAGACAATACTCTCCTGCAGATTATAAAGAGGCGGTAGACAAGGTTCGTGCAGCCGGTTCCCGCGCTTGGGTGAACACGCTTTGGCCTACATTGAGCGGTCTGGGTTACGATGATGATGCTGCTTTTGAATCTTTCGTTCAGACGGGTTCTGCCGCTCCTGTTTATGGCGCGATTCTCGAAACAGGTGTGTCTATGATTCAGACCGACCGTCCTGAATTGCTGTTGAATTATCTTCGCAGCGTAGGTCGTCACGACTAATTTTTGTAGGATGTCGTCTCTTTGGTTCCTGTTTTACATCCCGGCGCTGATTGCGGTTGTCAGTGGCCTTGTTGTGCTCTTTCGCAAGGGGACAGGCAGGGTTGCGCAGCGACTTAATGCGGTCGCGCTGATTGTGGGCGGAATTTCCATTGCATTTTACGGCTATGGTTTTCGCCCGGGTGAAGAAGGGGGGCATTGGGCAGACATCTCCTACTATATCATCATGTTGGTTGCCATTCCATTGTATTATCTTGCGATTCGGCATCTGACGACTTTGACGGGAATCCGTCTGCGGGATTATTTGATTTTTCTGGCCCCGACGGCGGTGGTTACGTTTGGCGCGATTTCGCTTTATGTTTTCAACTATCAGAATGGGTATGAGTTCAGCCGCGTTTTCATTGCTTTTTATGTGACCGTCGTTTTGATCTGGTCTTATCAAAAAGTGCGTGAGTATTACCTCTTGCTGAAAGAGTATTACAGCCTTGTCGGAAATATCAGAACGGAGAACATGCGTTTGTTGACGCTTACCGCGCTGGCGCTGATACCCGTGGCGATATCGATCATTGCTTTTTCTGCTCGCCAAAAGGGGTTGACGGCACTCATTGTGATGATTGTGCTGCTGTCGCTGTGTTTGCTGGTTATCGGTTATTTCCTGTTTCGTGTCCGTTATTCTGCAGAGGTGCTTCGTCTGCGCTTGTCCGAACATGACGCGCAGGACAAAAAAACATCGTTGGAGCGTTCTCTTTCAGCGGAAAATGCGTACGCACGTTGTTTGGAAAACCTGACCGTTGCCATACACGATGACAAGGTATATCTGGATCCGGAAATTTCTTTGGTGTCCCTGGCCGAGAAGGTCAAGACCAATCGCACTTATTTGTCGGATGCAATCCACCTGACTTATGGGGCGTCATTTTCAGATTTTATCAATCATTTGCGCATAGACCACGCGTTGGAGACCATCAAGGAAAAACATCGCAAGGGCGAAGAAATTTTGGTCAAAGACATAGCGTTGAGTAGCGGATATAATATTTCATCCTCGTTTTATCGGGCCTTTGAGCGGGAGACCGGTCAGACGCCGACACAATGGATGAAGGAAAATTTAAAGTAATAGAAACATGGGTTTGCTTTCAGGAAAAGTAGCGGTCATCACAGGCGCCTCCAGAGGAATAGGAAGGGCCGTTGCGCTAAAATTTGCGTCAGAGGGGGCAGATATAGCCTTCACCTATTTGGAGCAGAAGGAGCTGGCGGAACAGACAGAGGCGGAAATTCGTGCGATGGGCGTAAAATGCCAATCGTTTGCGGCTGATGCCTCTAATTTCCAATTGACAAAGGATGTGGTCGCCGAGATTCACAAAGAGTTTGGACGCATAGATGTGCTTGTCAATAATGCGGGAATTACTCGCGATGCCTTGGTCTTCCGAATGAATGAAGATCAGTGGGATGAAGTCTTGCGCGTCAATTTGAAGTCCGCCTTTAATTTTACCAATGCGGTGGCTCCGATTATGACGCGTCAGCGCAGCGGAAGTATTATCAATATGTCGTCCATTGTCGGTATTGGCGGAAACTTCGGTCAAAGTAACTATGCGGCTTCCAAGGCGGCTTTGATTGGTCTGGCAAAATCTGTAGCCAAAGAATTGGGAGCCAGAGGAATACGATCCAATTGTGTGGCGCCGGGATTTATCATTTCTGATATGACGGACCGCTTGCCGGATAGTCTTAAAAATGAATGGATAGAGGACACGCCCATGCGTCGTGGCGGCTCGGTGGAAGAGGTGGCAGGTGCGGCTCTTTTCCTTGCCAGCGATTTGAGTTCTTTTGTGACGGGACAGGTAATCCGTTGCGACGGCGGCTATCACATGTAGAAAATCTATCGTGCACCCCAAAGTGGGCATATTTTTTCGCGCCTTGGCAGATTTCTTTTTGCCGAGGCGTTGTATTGTATGTGGGCGTGTGCTCTCGCTGCAAGAAAAATATATCTGTCTGCATTGTGATGCGGACTTGCCGCTGACCTACGACTGGAATCGCGAGCAAAACGCCATGTCAGATCGCTACAACCAGCGCATCCAGGACTGGCTATGCACCGGGCACTCATCGCCAGCCTCCGCTACGGGTGGTGGTTCCGCTATTGCTGGTGGTGATGGCGCTGCGGGTGTCGCGGTCGGTGATTCCTCCGCCGCGGGTGCTTCCTCCGCTGCGGGTGGTGGTGATGCGGTCGGTGGTGCTGCGGGTGCTGGTGATTCCTCCGCCGCTGGTGCTTCCTCCGCTACGGGTGGCGCGGTCACTGAACCCTATCAGCGCGCGTGTGCCTTGTTTTATTATGACGCGTCTGCTGGATATAAAGAAATACCCCAGGCTCTCAAATACGGAGGTGCCTTGTCAATGGGGCGGCATTTTGCCCGTCGTTTGGGTGCCCGTCTGGCAGAAAGTCCCCTATATGAAGATGTGGATTTGATTGTGCCCGTTCCGCTGCATGGATTCCGTCATTTCCGTCGAGGCTACAATCAGGCGGAAGTCATCGCGCGTGCCCTTGCAGAGAAAATGGGTAAATCAGACAAATTGTGCGTGAATTTGTTGCGTCGCACCCGCCACACGAAAACCCAGACCCAATTGCCGATCGAACAAAAGCAGCGCAATGTCGCTGATGCCTTTCGCGTCTCGCCCCGCTCCTCCCCGTCTGGCTTTCCGCGCCATATTTTGCTGGTGGATGACGTATTCACCACCGGCAGCACCCTCTCGCAATGCCACAAGGCCCTGCGTCAAGTCTTCCTGCCCACCGTCCGCATCAGCGTCGCCACACTGGCGTTTGTGGGGGAAGGGTAGAGTCCAACCTTCACTCATCGGTTGGAAGTCAGAGAGAGAAGAATTTTTTAGGGGAAAAGTTCTTCCAAGATAGACAACTCCATTCGCAATAATCTTCTAAGTTGCTGATTAGATGCATTATAGTTGAAACGTAGATGGCGTGCAGTGTCAATCTTTTGTTGTCCAGTCAATTGCACAACTGTCTTTGTTGAGAACTCCTTACTTATATACGCACTTGTCACGGCATAAAGTTCCTCGTCGGTCAGGAATACGCTGTCTTTCAGCCGTGCAGCAATCTGACTAAACGCCTCTGCGTTGCGTGTGAGTGAACAAAAATAGTTCCTTGCGTCCCTAAACATGCTTTCACCCAATTCAATGTTGCAGAAGGACGGAATGAAAGGCGTACCGTTCACGTCTAAAAGTAAAAGTTCAGAAAATTGAGAGACCTCTCTCGTTCGTAGGAGTTTCCTCTGGTCGCGGATAGGCATGTCTTCTAATCGCTTGGTTTTCAAAAGTTTGATCCATGGGCTAAAATACGCGCATCCTCCGCCCCAAGGATATGATTCTGGCGTGTATGAGGCGTTTGCGACAAAGGCATTTCGGTTAACATAAATGATCTCATTACGCAGGGCTCGAAGATTTTCGATGGGGAGAAAATCCATATTGAAGGACTTCCAATCTATGATACGGCCTGTTTTGGATAGACCGTGTTTGATTCGAATCACAAATAAATCAAATACCTGTATGCACTTATCCTTTGTTCCTGACATGATCAGGTGGATATGATTATTCATAATTTCAAAAGTAAGAATTTGGACTCCCTTGCATAAATGCAGCGAGGTTGCCAGACACCACATTCCCAATTTGAAATCCTCCTCGCAACAGAAAATATTCTGCATTTTAGTCCCGTCTGTGTATAGATGCCAATAAGGCGCATTGCGGACAAATGCGATTTCGCATGCCCTTTCTTTCTCTGAAAAATTCAGAGCGCTATGGTCTTTTTTCATAAGTGAGTAAATCACGCACGATTTTTATTGTCGGCGGCGTGGAAGCAGAAACTTCAACAGCGCACAACAATTTTATGCTGAATGAGTCATAACCGGTTCAAATATACTTACTTCGGCGTAAAAAACAAGGATTTTTCCACTTCGAATCGGTTCTGTCCACAAAAAGGGCCGATTTCGTGGACAGAAGCAATAATTTCCTCCTCGTATCCACAAAAAGGCCCGTTTTTGTGGATAGACCTGGCGCTCTCAATGAAAATTTGAAATCTCCTCAGGGCGCGCCTCGTCAGAAAGATTATTCCTTTATGCAACGGACAGATAAACCGTATGAGCGATAGGTTTCGCCCGCTGGTTGGACATTGTGAGTAAAACTGCCAACAAAAGCGTATGCAAGATAGTCATTGCCCGGAGAGGCGGACCAACAACGGCTGTGGGCGCCGACTACGTCAAGTTTGCCGGTGTCAAACATGCGAGAGCCGGCTGCCGGGTACCAGATGCTGCTGCTTAAGCCGAACTTATTGGAGAAATCCATACCCTTTTTCGTCGAGTCAAAAAGTTTTTCAAATGCCGATGAAGCACCCACTGCTTTTGCCCAAACGCCATTGCTGCCACCGTCAGGAACGCGCCAGCCTGCAGGGCAGGGATCGTAGATGGATTTGTCCTTGTCAGAGGTGGTCCAGCGAGTATTGTCGGTAGATGAGGTTCCTGTATAAAGCCAATCATAATTGCGATCATTTAGTCTGATAAAAGTTGTCGGTTGGCTAATGCTGAATGCGATGGAACCATATGAACTTGATGTCACCCGCTGCGGCCAAGTGATAGTCGATTGCGCCAATGTCTGTTCTCCAATGCTGGAAGCGCTGAGGAACGGATCCTTACGTCCCCACTGGTACAACAGACCCAGTGCGCCGGCATCGCCAGGTGTCGCACAGGTGGCACCCAAATTGCGATCCATCATCGTTCCGGCATTGTTGAAATATACCTGTTCCTGCGGTTGATTTGTCATCCAAATATGCCACGACCAAAGAATGTTGCCCGAAGCGTCCTTGACGGCGATGACAGCGTTGCCTTTTCTGTCAGTCGCTTTGAAACCAATGACGCCCTTTTTGTATACTACCGCTTCGATAAGGTCTCCGACTGAAGGCGTTACACTTGTGCCAAACGACTCCCAAAGCACTTCAGCGGATGCAATCTGTCCAACCGATTCGTAGCTACATCCCTTGACGGGGCTAAACGAATAGATTCCTGATTTTGAGACGATATGGCAGTTGGCAGTTTGGATAAAATGCATCGCTCCGCTGATATCCAAGCTCCCCTCTAATTTATTGAAAGCATTGTCCATTACGTCCCAATTCTTATCATTTGCGATGTCGATATCCGCTACCGAAATGACATTTTTGCAATCTTTGGACGTGACGATAAGTCTACCCACGCCCGGGGCGCCCAATGCGGGGAGGTCGTTTACAAGGGTGGTCATAGCGGCATCTTTGATGGCGTTATTGTCACAAGCTACATAGTATAGCGACTGGCATCCGGAAAGATTTAGCGAACTGAGGCTGTTGTTTGAGCAGTCAAGCATCTCAAGTTTTGTGAGTAGACTTGCGTCTAACACGGTGAGATTGTTATCCACACAATTCAATTCTGTGAGTTTTAAGTCCTTTGAAAGCGTGAGGCTCGTAATATCGTTGCTTCGGCAGTCGAAATTCGTAATATCACCCTTTACGGTCACGGTCTGTGAGTTAAGTTTATAAGTCACGGACCTCCAGTCGCCGATGGGGGTGGCGCTCTCCGCTTTTGCACCAATGATTGATACGTTTGCAATCTCATACTTGTTGAATCCCAACGTGATTTTCTCACCCACCGCCTTGCTGGTTGTGAATGTGATGGTCGGACGTTCATCCTGAGGAGGTGTTTGCTCCTGTTCTTGTCCTTGCTCGGGAGTTGAGCCACCCGCTGGTTCTTTCTGGCATCCGGTCCATGTGAACGCAGCCACGAGAAAAATGAATAGGTACTTTTTCATAATAGGGTTTGTGTGGAAATCTTTTAGCGAATGACGATTTGAGTTTCCTCCACGCGGTAGTATTTGTGGAGGTCTTTGGCGGTGCGCTCTCCCTGGGCAACGATGGTCAGTTGCTGCTTCGCCGCCTTTTTAAGCGCTTTTTTATGCTTGCGGTTGAGGACAAAACGGTCCAGCCAGCTATATCCGCTACGTTCATAGATAAAACCTAAATTGCGGAAGACAACGGAAGAGTCCGACAGTAAGGGCTTGTTGTTGCGGATATTGCCTTTCTTCGGGCTGCGTTTGCGTATGTTGAATTTCTTTTTCATACCCTCTTTTGCGTGGAGAATCAATGAGATAAGGACGATTCTTTGACAAAGATAACAAAATTTCTTAACTTCGCCGCCGCTAGAGTGCGAGCCCTCGCCAAACGCGACTTGCGCGTCCAAAAGCGCACAGCGAGCCTGCGACCGCCTTGCGGTCCAAAAGCGCACAGCCCTGCGGCCAAACGCGCCTTGCGAGCCCAAACGCGCCCTGCGGCCAAACGACCGCTCTGCGCCCCAAACGCGCCTTGCGCGCCCCGACGGCGCCTTTGCGAAAGGCTCGCAAAAGGTCTCGCCCCGACGGCGTGTTTACGAAAAAGTATTGTCTATGCGATTTTTAAGAAAACTCTGTTTGCTTGGTTTATTGCTGACCCTCTCGTCAGAAATGTCTTTCGAACAAGGGGCGATTGGTGGAATGAAGCATAGTTTTGACACCGATATCTGGTCTATCCGCCAAAATGCCTTTCCTACTTTTACCGGAACGTATGGCGATTATGTTCAATACGGCGCCGCCATAATGCTTCCCACCCTGAAGGCTTTTGGCGTTCCCACCCGTAACAATTGGGGTCGAATGCTTTCCTCAACGGCTATTTCAGCATTGATCAGCACCGGTGTGTCCCGAGGATTGAAGGTGCTCGTCAAACGCGAACGGCCCAATCAGTTGGATACAAAATCCTTTCCATCCGGGCACTCCACTACGGCCTTTACAGCCGCGCATATCCTACACAAGGAATATGGATGGTATAGCCCCTGGATTAGTATTGCCGGTTATACCATGGCGATGGTGACAGCGACCCAGCGCGTGGTGAGTAATTGGCATTGGATGAGCGATACTTTTGCCGGAGCCGTCCTCGGTATTGCCAGCGTGGAGTTGGGCTATTTTCTGGGAGATTTAATCTGGAAAGACAAGGGGCGTTGCCATAAATTTGACCCCCATGCCCACACCCATTACAACCCTGCCGCAAACGATTATTATACGGTAGAATGGCTCTATGGCCGTCGTTTTATTTTGGGACCGCAAGAGGAATTGGACGCATCTACACGCCCGTATCGCGGAGGATTGGCGGCGATTCAGGCAGAATTGCCGTGGACGCGTGGGGCTTTGGGTTCCACCCTTCCCGGAGCGGAAGGCACCATTCCGATGAGTGCGGGCCTCAAAGTGCGTTTGGGAGCGCAATCTCTCACTTACCAGAACTCCGATAGCTTCAATATCTACAATGCCCTTGTCGGTTCGTATTGGTCGCTGGCTGTGACAGAATGGTTTGAGACAGAGGCCTATGCGATGATAGGTGCGAATTGGCACCAAAAGGAAGTAGGCGCAGACCTGGATTTGGGTGTTTCCGCCAACTTTATTACGGGGGGTGCTTTCAAAATAAAAGCCTTTGCCGAATTTGAAACCTTTAAGATCCAAAAAGAGCAAGGCTTTCTAGCGAGCTTTATCTTGGGATATAGCGCAGGATTTTATTTCTGATTTCCCTTTCGCGCGTTGTTGTTTCCCCTGTGATGGCGCAGGCGACCGATTTGCTGATGACGGAATTTTTCTTCTGCAACCATTAATTTGGCTACTTTTTTCTCGGGGAGAACTTTGCAAAGCTGCTCATAATCCTCTTCCAAATCTCTTTGGTTGTCATCAGCGGCGTCAATATAGGCTTTCAAGCAAGTTTGAATGTCTTTTTCATTGTTGCTTTCAATCGCCTTGTTCAATTTGTGATAGGCTTGGCGCTCTTTGCGGGCCAGGCCGTCTTTCTTTTTCTCAATCTCGTTGTAAATCGGCCAGAAATTTTGCGCCTCCTCTACCGTTAAATCCACATAAGAAGTAATGAAGGCCACTTTTTCTGCTTTCATCTTCTCTCTCCAATTTTCGAAATTCTCTTTTTTCGATTGGGCTTGCACGCTCATAGAGCAAATAAACAGGCAAGTAAGACTTGCAATAATCAACTTCTTCATACTATTCTTCGTTATCTAAATATTCGTAAATCAAATCTAAATCAAGTTGAGACTCTTCAAGATAGGTCAAAATATCATTTTCACTCCACTCGTCCGTCTCGCCTTCGTCCCACGCATAGATTTCTTCCATATCATCCTGGGGCACGATGTCAAACTCATAGGCCAACAATTCTTCTTCGCTGAATTCCGCATGAGGGGTTACACTCTTTAAGATAAAGCCACCCAAACTTACCAAAATCAGGAAGGAGGCCGCCATGGCGATATAAGGTTTTACGCGCATCCAGCGACTTGCAGGAATGACACGGCTGTCTTTTTCCTGGCGAGCGCTCAGGGTGTTCATACGAGCTTGAAAGTCCTCGAAATAGTTGTCGGGGACCCCGTAAGGGCATTTTTTGCCGTCTGTCTCAAGCCAATTTTCTATCTGTGATTTCTTCATAGCAGGCTTTTGACGCGAAAAGTAAAGGAAAGTTAAAGGGGAGAGTGAATTTTCCGATAGGATTTTTTTGTACCTTTGTGGGCTATTTAAGTGATTATGAAAAAATTCAACCTATACAATAGGATTTCTGCCGCTCTCGCTTTTGTGGTGTCGGCCGTTACCTATCTGCTGACCATTGAACCGTCGGCTTCTTTTTGGGATTGCGGTGAGTTTATCGCCTCATCTTACAAGTTGGAAGTGGGACACCCTCCCGGAAACCCTGTGTTCCAGCTGATTGGCCGTTTCTTCACGATGTTTACTGATGGAGCCGGTGCGGCTATTGCCATCAATGTGATGAGTGCGCTTTGTTCGGCGCTGACCATCTTTTTCCTCTATCTGACTATTGTCTTTTTGGTGAAAAGACTGGTGCCTGGCGTAGCGAAAGAAGGCGTAGCGAAAGAGGGCGCTGCCAAAGAGGGTCAGACCAAAGAGGGTCAGACCCAAGAGCTGTCGGATTATTCCTTGGCGCAGATTCTTGTTATCTGCGGTTCCGGTCTGGTGGGTGCCTTGGCATACTGTTTTTCCGATACATTCTGGTTCTCGGCCGTTGAGGGAGAGGTGTACGCGATGTCCTCGCTCTTTACCGCAATGGTATTCTGGGCAATGACAAAATGGTATGAGCAAGCAGATGAGCCTTATGCCAACCGCTGGATTGTGCTGATCAGTTTCTTGATGGGCTTGTCTATTGGGGTGCATTTGCTCAATCTTTTGACCATTCCCTGTCTGGTATTTCTATATTATTATAGGAAAAAGGAAAATCAGAGCTTTACGGCCAAACAGATTCTCGGCGTGTTTTTACAGTCTGTGGTGATTTTGGCGTTGATTCTCTTTTTGATTATCCCTTATTTGCCCAAGGCTGCGGCTTATTTTGACCTTTTCTTTGTCAATACACTGGGCTGTCCGTACAATGTCGGAGCCGCGTTCTTTGTGTTCCTCTTGATGGGACTTTGCTTTTGGGGCATCTTCTATACCTACAAGCACAAGAAAGTGTTTATCCACACGGCTTTGCTTTGTCTGACGACCATCGTTATCGGATTTTCCATTTTCTCCATTTGTATCATCCGTTCTTCCGTCAAGACGCCTACCAACGAGTATCAGCCTGACAATCCGTTTACCCTGGTGCGTTATTTAGGTCGCGAACAATACGGAAGTTCTCCTCTGCTTTACGGACAGTATTTTGATGCTCCTTACGATGTGGTCGGCACGAAATATTGGGCGCCGATGGATGGCAAATATATCCACGCCGAGGGTCCGGGTGAGATTGAATATGAGTCTGCCGGCAAAATGCTTTTCCCGCGTATGTGGAATGGCAATGATCCTAAATATGTTCGTTTCTACCAAGCCTATATGGATAATGGCGGCATCCGCGTCAAAGGCGCCGAGCATCGCAAGCCGACTTTCGCGCAGAACCTGCATTTCTTCTTCGACTATCAGTTGGGGTGGATGTATGGCCGCTATTTTATGTGGAATTTCGTAGGACGACAGAATTATTTCCACAGCCCTTCTCCCGGAGAAATCTTCCTCGGAAACTGGGAGAGCGGCATTTCGTTCTTGGATGAGTTGCGTTTGGGAGACCAAAGTGATGCGCCCGATTATTTGAAAAACAATAAAGGAAAAAACCATTACTATTTCTTGCCTTTGCTGTTGGGCTTGTTGGGACTATTCTTCCAATTCGGTCGTGACAAGAGGGGCTTTTGGCTGACTTTCCTTCTCTTCTTTATGACGGGTATCGCCATCGTGATTTACCTCAATCAGCCTCCTTTTCAGGTGCGCGAACGTGACTATGCCTACGCTGGCTCTTTCTATGCCTTTTCTATATGGATTGGTATGGCGGTGGCGGCCATCTGGTCTTCGCTCCGTCGCGTAAAAACCGTTGTTCCGCCCGCTGTGATGGCGGCCGCAGTCTGTCTGTGCTGCTTGTCCGTGCCGACTCTGATGGCGGTGGAGAATTGGGATGACCATGACCGAAGCAATCGTAAGACGGCGGTGGAAATCGCTCAAAACTACCTCAATTCCGTGGGGCCGAATGGTATTTTGGTTACGCATGGCGACAATGACACCTTCCCTTTGTGGTATGCACAGGAGGTTGAGGGTATCCGTACCGATGTCCGCATCTGCAACACCTCGCTTTTGGGTACAGACTGGCATATCGACCAGATGAAATACGCTTGCAACGAGTCCAAGCCTTTGGATTTGAAAGTGGGCTTGAGTCAATATCTGTATGGCACCAATGAGTTTGTCTATATTTATGATAAGTCCGATGTTGTCCGTCCTATTTCGGATGTGATGGCTGTGTTCCGTGACCCTAAATACAAAGTTCCTTTGGGCAGCGGGCGCAAGGCAGACTTTATCTGGTCTCGTAAAATCAGCATTCCGGTCAATAAGGAAAATGTCATCAAATATGGTATTCTGGATGCAAAATATGCTGACCAGATTCCCGATGAGATTGTGCTGACCATGTCCAAGGACAAGGATTATTTGAGCAAGCCCGAGTTGTTTATGCTGGATTTGTTGAGCAATTATCAGTGGGATCGCCCGATCAATTTGTTGAGTATGGGCGGTGACCTCAATATCGGCATCAAGGAGTATTTGATGTACGATGGCTTCTCATTCCGTTTTGTGCCGATTAAGAACAAGATGAGTATGTCTCAAATCGGTTTTGCTGATCCGGAGGATTTGTATCATAAGATGACTCAGGTCTTCAAGTGGGACGCTATCAAACGCACCGATTGGTTTGTGGATTATCAGAACTATTATACCTTTATGGGTGTGATGAGTCAGCGTATGCTCCATGTCAATGTTACCAAGAAAATGCTTCAGGAGGCGGCCCTTCACAAGGATAATCCAGAGCAGGAAAGGCTGTGGAATGACAGAGCGCTACAAATACTCGACCGTTGTATGGAAAATGTTCCTGAGGCGAATTTCCCCTTGGATGTCAATTATTTAGGATTTTCCAACGAGTTGATGGTGTGTGATATCATTGAGCTATATCTCAAATTGGGCGCCGATGATAAAGCGTTGGATATTGCAGAGCGTTTCTATGCCCAGTTGATGGTGTCACTCAACTTCTTCGGTTCCTATGCGGATTATGCCTACGACAATTTCGAGACGCTGGCACATCTGGGAATCAATCTGGGTAATATCCTTAAGAAATATGGTCAAAAAGAACGTGGCGAGTCGATGATCAACGGAGTCATCGAACTTGCCACGGGCTATGGTAGTGATGAGGCGGCTTAACCCCGCTTCTTGATGCTTTAGTCTAATTTCAGAACGGCCATGAAGGCGCTTTGCGGTACTTCAACCGTACCGACCTGGCGCATTCTCTTCTTACCCTGTTTCTGCTTTTCGAGCAGTTTACGCTTACGGGAAATATCACCACCATAACATTTGGCGGTCACATCCTTACGCACCTGGCGTACGGTTTCACGGGCGATGATTTTGGCGCCGATGGCAGCCTGAATGGCAATGTCAAACTGCTGACGCGGGATGAGTTCGCGCAGTTTTTCGCAGATTTTTCTACCGAAATCATACGCGTGGTCTGCGTGAATCAAGGAAGAAAGGGCGTCTGCGGGCTCACCGTTGAGCAGAATATCCAATTTGACGAGCTTGGACTCTTTGAAACCACAAAGGTGGTAGTCAAAGGATGCGTAGCCCTTGGAAATGCTCTTGAGCTTGTCATAAAAATCAAATACAATTTCAGACAAAGGCATTTCGTAGGTCAGTTCCAGACGGTCCGACGTGATGTAGTGCTGGCCTTTGAGGGTGCCACGTTTTTCCAGACAAAGTTTCATGATGGGGCCGTAGAAATCGGTCTTGCTGATAATCTGGGCGTGGATATAGGGCTCTTCAATGCGGTCTATCAAGGTCGGCGCAGGCATACCGGACGGGTTGTGTACATCCAGCACCTCGCCTTGGGTGGTATAGACTTTATAGGACACGTTGGGCACGGTGGTGATGACGTCCATGCCGAATTCGCGGAACAGGCGCTCCTGTACGATTTCCAGGTGCAGCAGGCCGAGGAAACCACAACGGAAACCAAATCCCAGAGCCAAAGACGACTCGGGCTCAAACACCAATGAGGCGTCGTTGAGCTGGAATTTCTCAAGCGAACTGCGGAGTTCTTCGTATTGGTCGGTCTCTACGGGATACAAGCCGGCAAACAACATGGGTTTCACTTCTTCAAAGCCCTCGATGGCCTTTTCGCAGGGATTGTTGATGAGGGTAATGGTGTCACCCACTTTGACTTCGGAGGCCGTCTTGATGCCGCTGATAATGTAACCTACGCTACCACAAGGGATTTCATCGCGCGGGCAGAGTTTCATTTTCAGTACACCCACCTCGTCGGCCACATATTCCTTTCCGGTGTTGAAGAATTTGACTTTGTCGCCTACGCGTATGCTGCCTTGTTCGACCTTGAAGTAGGCGATGATGCCGCGGAAGGAGTTAAATACGGAGTCAAAAATAAGGGCTTGAAGCGGTGCGTTTTCATCGCCACTGGGGGCGGGGATTTTCTCGATAATCGCGTCCAGAATAGCCTCGACGCCCTCTCCGGTCTTGGCGGAGCATTTGAGCACGTCTTCGGGATCGCAGCCAATCAAGTCCACAATTTGGTCGGTCACTACCTCGGGCATGGCCGATTCAACGTCAATTTTGTTGAGGACGGGAATGATTTCAAGGTCGTGCTCAATGGCGAGGTAGAGGTTGGAAATGGTCTGGGCCTGAATACCTTGCGTGGCATCTACGACCAAGAGTGCACCTTCGCAAGAGGCAATGGCGCGGGAAACTTCGTACGAAAAGTCAACGTGGCCCGGCGTGTCAATCAGGTTGAGAATATAGTCCTCTCCCTTGTATTTGTAATCCATTTGGATGGCGTGGCTCTTGATGGTAATGCCCTTTTCTTTCTCAAGGTCCATCGAGTCCAACACCTGGTTTTCCATATCGCGCGCTGTCAATGTGCTGGTGATTTCCAACATTCTGTCAGCCAGGGTGCTTTTTCCGTGGTCGATGTGCGCAATGATGCAAAAATTTCTAATTTGTGACTTCTTCGTACTCATAAACTCTTTTTTCCGTCGGCAAAGATACGAAATCTTGTAATTTTATTAACAAATAGTTATATTTGTTCCGAATAATTAAACTCTGTGCTTATGAAAAAGTATTTACTCATTTTGTTGTCATTCGTATTGGCGATGACAGCATGTAACAAAAGCGATAATTATGCTTTTGATGGAAATCAATGGATTACCGATGAGTTTCCGGCAGATGCAGATGGAGAATTGGGATTCGCGTTTCCGTATAAAATTTTGTACGATGCGGGCGTATATAAAGCAGGCCAACTTTCGATGGCTGTGGTCGTGTGCAAGGATGCGGGTCGTTATGTGGCTGGTGATATTTTGCTCGTAGCCAGCGAGCCTTACCAGTACGATGCTGCTGCAAAAAAAGTAACCGTTGGCGATGGATCCTCTGCGACGATTAAATTTTTAAGCGCCGATAGTATTGTTATTACCTCAGATGATGAGGAGAGTGTTTCTTATGTGTTCAGCAAAGTGAGCAAGAAATACAATTTGAAAACAGCCATTGACTTGGGTGAAGGCGGCAGCGACGATGAGGATGAAGAGTTTAGCATCTCTGCTTCTATGTCAAGCGAGTGGGCTGGTGGTGAGATTAAATTTACTGCCAATCGCGAGGTGAGCAAATGGTCTCATAAATCAATTCCTCCTAAGGTTGCTTATTCTTCGTATGGTTGTGCTCCCTACCCTAGCAAAATTGAAAATGGTGTGTTTACCGTAGGTTGGTACTATTATACGACTCAAAAGGGTAACGAGACGAGAATGTTCGATTGCTCTGTTGAGGTGACTGCTGAATCTGTTGATGGTGAAGTGGCTCGTGATACCGTAGTTGCCAAAGCATGGGACATCGTTTTTGCTGATGTTGAAACTAATCCTGTGGCTTTCTTGGATCCCGAAACAATTTCCGGACTTATGGAGTTTGGTGTTGGCGTTGTTGATGCAAGGGGCGATGTGTATAAAAACTTTACGAGTGATGAACGCTTTGGTTTGACGCAGAACTGTATGTATTTCTTCGGCAGTAGGAGTGGCTTTATGTGCGGAAACTTCAAGAAAAAATCAGCTATGGATACTTCCAAGGGTGAGGTTTCTCCGTACTATGTAGGTGTTACTTATGGAGGTCTTACTCGTAAGGTTGCTTTCCCTGATGCAAATATTCCCGACTAATTTTTGCTTTTGAAATGAAAAAAGGACTGACACTGTTTTTCTTTTTGTTGCTGACTGTGGCATTGTCTTTTTGCTGCACGCTTTCATGCAGCAAAGGGGAGACTTATAAAGTGTCATTCATAAAATTTACCAATGTTTCCGCTGGACGACTTACCCTGTACGAGGGTGAGTCGTTCACGCTTAAATGGGCTGTGGAACCGGCGGAGTTGAAAAGCGCCATTACCTTGTCTTGGACGAGTTCGGATGCAGAGGTGGTGTCGGTTCGCCGAGGCGCTCTGACGGCCATGTTGGAAGGAGAAGCGACGATAACTGCCTCGTATGGCGGTGTCTCTACTTCTGTAAAAGTGCAGGTGCTGCCTATTCCGGTAACAAGTTTTAAAATTCCTACCAAGTTGGAGGCTTATACCGAAGAGGAGCTTCTGGTAGAGGTGAGTGACATTGAGCCGGCGGGTGCATCTTTCTCGTATATTGATTGGTCCATTGAGGATAATGCCATAGCTCAATGCTTTATCAGAGATGGAAAACTCTATGTCAAGGGATTGAAGGCGGGTACAACCAAATTGATAGGAAAGTCAGATGATTTCCAAGCCACTTGTACCTTGATCTTTAAGACCTTTGTGCCGGTGACAAGCGTGAATTTCAATGTTTCGTTGAAACAGAGTCTTGCCTATGAAGAGGAGTTGTCTATTCACTGCACTTATTCGCCCGATAATGCTTCTTTGACTACCGTTACCTGGAAGGTTTTGGATGAGAGTCTATTCTCGTCTATTACTAAAAACGGAGCGGATATTAAGTTGAAAGCGGCTCGCAAAGTGGGTAAAACCTTGGTGCAAGCAACTGTGGGTGGAAAAACTGCTGCGGTCGAAGTCGAGGTGTATCAACCGCCTTTGTCAAAGTTGAGCGTGCCGAATGTTGTCCGTCTGGCAGCAGGAACTTCTTGGAATGGCTATCCTACGCAAACGCAGTTGTCCGTAACGCGTGTCCCGTCGGACAATACCGAGACGCTGACCTATGAGTCCAGCGACCCGAGCGTGGCGACCATTTCTTCTACGGGTGTTCTTTCGGCCGTGGGACATGGCGTGACGCAGATTCGAGTAAAGCGTGGTAGTATTTCTACAACGGGTTTGGTATATGTGTACAAACAAGATGGTTTTGTGTGGGATTTGTGTTATTACGTTTGGAACGAATCTTCAAGGGAGAATGTTGAATACGTCTATGATGCCAGTTCTACAATTGTTGAAGAAGACTATCGTGCGATGGTTTCCGTGCGTGATAGGGCAGCCCAGTATGTCGGTTTTAATGGCGGGGATCCTATCCTCGTCAATGACTTTTTGGAAGAGGTATATTCTGGCAAAACGACCCGTGTGAAAATGAGTTCTTCGACGGATGGCAGTATGGAGACGGCATACCATTCTCCGACGATTTATTACGATTACGCTGATTTTAACCAATTAACATCGTATAAGTCTGTTTCCTGGACGACTCGTTTGTATGCTTTTCCTGATGGTAAGGAATTTGGTCCTTCATTTGTCGTGAAAATCAAATATAGTCCGAATAAGTAAGTTTAGCCCAAATAAATAAGGAGGCATGGATATGAAAAAACTACTATCAAAATGGCTGTGCTTGACCAGTTTGCTGCTTGGCTTCGTTTCATGTAAAAATGAAACAGCCAGCGTGACGGGAATTTATTTTACCAATGTCCCCAAGGGTCGTTTGGTTTTGGCTGAGGGCGAAGATTATCGCATTAATTATGAAGTTGAGCCCCAATCGTTGAAAAAAACGGCATCGCTGACTTGGACGACCTCCAATCCCGATGTGGCAACTGTGCGACGCGGAATCGTATATGCTCAATATGAGGGCGAAGCCGTGATTACTGCTACCTGCGACCAGGCGAGTGCTTCTGTGAAAGTGCTCGTGGAGGCTGTTGAGGTGACGAATTTTAACTTGCCGAGTTCCGTGGCCGCCTTTATCAATACACCGGTGCAGGTGGAGCTTTCTAATCTTGAACCGGAGAATGCTTCCTTGTCGGGCATTACTTGGAAAATTGGCGACCCGAGCGTTGCAAACTATTCAATCAGTAGCGGAAAACTCTATGTAACGGGCTTGCGTGCTGGTTCTACAACGCTAACCGGAACGTGTAAAAATTGTACCCGTCAGTGCAAGGTGGTGATTGACGAGTATGTTCCTGTGACTTCCATCGCGGTGACCCCGCAGAGCGGCGAAATCAGCGTAGGAGAAAAAACGACCCTGTCGGTGTCGGTGCTTCCCAACAATGCATCTATGAAAGAGGTAGAGTGGTCTATCTCTCCTGCCGAGTTGGCGACTTTTGATAAATCTACCCTCACACTCACGGCGGGCGAAAAGACCGGTACGGTGGTAATTACGGCTCAGGCTAAAAATGAGAATATAAAAGGAACGGCGAGCGTGACCATTGTTCCGGCTAAAGCCCAGACTTTGAGATTGCAATGTCCCGCAGGCGTGACTCCCTATGGTCACATGAGTCCTGGAGGCAAGATTGGTGGTTATCCTGCGACGATGACACTCCAGCCCAAAGTGACACCGGAGGCTGCTAATCCTACGATTAAGTGGAAAAGTCTTGATCCCACCCGTGCAACCGTGGACCAAAATGGCGTGGTGACGGCTGTAGGACATGGTACGGTGCTCATAGAGGCGGATGCTGATGGTATCAAGGCCTACGCGATGCTCAGGTGCTTCAAAGAAGGCGCCAGCAAATGGCAAGCGTGTATGAATGAAAACGGTGGTGCGCCACTTACTTCTATCAGTTATCCGGGTACTATGTTTTTCTATGTTTATGATCCTGCTGCCTATTATAAAAATACGGAAGGCGGAGAATCTTTTGATTCTAATTTCTATCTGTATGAGGATACGGAATATAAACCCGTATCTTGCTCGCTTCCCGATGGATTTGCTCCGTCTATAACCATGGGAAATCCCACCCACGGTTTCGCTTATTATCCGACAAAGTTTGCCTCGGGTAATATAAGTATCAATATGGGAGTAGGCGATGTTTTTAAATTGTATGTGTCATCAACGATTCAGACTGTCTCTTTGGTGACTCCACTAGATGAAAAGTTGCTATTTACAGTATCCAACGGAGCGACCTATACCCTCAATCGCAGTAGTTTGGAATATGCAACTATCTACGACATAAAAGCCAATTGTACCAATCATTATGCTAATTATATAAGTAGTCTCTGGTGGACGGTCTATACTTGTTCGCCTAACAATATCTATGATACGTCGACTCGTAGAATCCGTCTTGGTCCTAATACTCCAACGGGAACTTATATCATTGCGCTTCAACCTGATGGAGTGTGGTACTCTGCTATGAGTGGCAATATTTTTACGTTTAACCTGAAAGTTCAATAACTAAATTCCTAATAATTATGAAAAAAATTATTGCATTATTTAGCGCCGTTATCCTCCTTGCAGGATTGACTGGCTGCAACAAACAACAAACCGAATTGAGTACGAACACGCTCCCTACCAAGGTGAAAATCTATGGTGTGGCCGAGTATGAGGTACAAAATAGTAGAGGAACGATGACCGTTGCGTACACAGCACCGGTGGATGTTCTTTACAGACAAGATGTGTCTTCCGGTACCAAGCCGAGTTTTAGCCACATGACCATTAATCCTTCCGATGATGGTTATTTTGAGTTTGAATTGGGTTGCCCCGCAGGTGCTTCATTGGAGGTAAAGGTGCAGGGAACTGTTGAAGATGTTACCAACGGCAAGACTGCTATTTTCTTTGGCACAACTTCTAAAACCGTTACTTGTGGTAGTGCTGGTTTCTTGGAGTTGAAACTCGCTCCCGTTGTATATCCCAATAACCCCGATGATAATTAATATTCTCTCTTAAAACAGCATGGTTATGAAAAGATTCATACTATCCTTGGTGGTTTTATGCACAGCATTTTTGACCCTGTCGGCACAGGATGCTTACTTTACTCCGAAAGCAGGCAAATGGGCAATTGGTGTGACATTTAACCCGGCGAGCATGGGAAGTTCCCTTGCTATACAGCCTAAAAATGGAGAATTTGCAGGGGAATATATTGATGCGTTGGCAGGATATCCCAAGCAAATGTTTATTATGTCGCAAGACCCGATGGCTTCCATCAAAATCAAATACTATTTGTCGGAAAAAAATGCCATTCGTGCCGCTCTTGGTTTCAACGGAAGTTTGGTAAACTACAAAGAATATGTGCGTGACGACTACGCCTATGCTATCAATCCCAACTCTCAAAACCAAGTAGTGGACCGTGTGAGTTCGTTGATGAACAGCGTTTCTTTGATGGTGGGTTCTGAATGGAGCAAAGGAAGCAAAAGGGTGCGTTTTATCTATGGCTTTGACCTTATGTACACCATTGCGGGCGGCAATTTGTCGTTTGCTTATGGCAACAAAATGACCGACCTCAACCGCGTTCCTTCTTCTATGCCTATGACCCAGTCAGGTGGCGATTGGAACAATTATGTGGACAAAGGATGGGGTATGGATTATGCTCGTCCGGTAAGCCGCAACAATGTAGGTTATATCCACGGTTTGGGAATCTCTGCTGATGCAGGTTTGGAGGTGTTCTTGGCAGAAAATATCTCTTTGAGTGCTGCGATGAACTTTACTCCTGTTATGGTGACTTTCCAACCGCAGACCTATACGGTGTTTGAAGGATTTAGCACCAAAACCGGTCGTGTAGAGCAAGTAAATTCCTTGGTTAGCCCTGGAAGTTGTGCTTTCCTCTATGGTACCCAGAATATAGGATGTAGAATTTCATTGACTTATTATTTATAAAATTAGATAACGATGTATCAGGACAAGAAATCATTGTTTGTTTCTATGGCCAATCAGGCACGTAGAGATATTGTCAGGATGGTGGGAGCGGCCAAATCGGGTCACCCGGGTGGCTCTCTCAGTAGTACTGACTTTTTGACCGTGCTTTTTTCAGCGGTTATGAAACAGGATGCGGAGCATTTTACACGCGACGCAAAGGGGGCAGATGCGTTTATTCTTTCGGCTGGCCATATTACTCCGATTTATTATTCCATGCTTTCGTTGAACGGCTATATTGAGCGTTCCGAGTTGGCGACTTTCCGTAAATTCGGAACACGTTTGCAGGGACACCCTTGTGTGCACGGTGGCGTGAAGGGTATTACCCAGGCTTCCGGCTCATTGGGTCAGGGTCTTTCTGCAGCGGCGGGTATGGCTTTGGGCAAGAAAATGGACAAGGAGGACAACAAAATCTATGTCTTGATGGGTGACGGCGAGTGCGAGGAAGGTCAGATTTGGGAGGCGGCTATTTTTGCGGCTCACCACAAATTGGACAACCTCATCGGTATGACCGACTGGAACAATCAGCAAATCGACGGCACTGTAGAGAATGTTGGCGGTTTGGGTGATTTGAAGGCCAAATGGGAGTCTTTCGGTTGGGCTGTGGTTGTCTGCGAGGACGGACACGATTTCGACCAGATTTGCGCGGCTTACGAGGCGGCTTTGGCTGCGGTAGGAAAAGGCAAGCCTGTACAGATTTTGTTTAAGACCGATATGGGCCACGGCGTTGACTTTATGAGTGGAACTTGTGCTTGGCATGGCAAGGCTCCTTCAGCTGAACAAGTAGAGAAGGCGCTTGCGCAGATTCCTACCACGGAGATTGGTGATTACGCAGAATAAAGATAGATAGCTTATGAAAAAGTATATTGATACAGGTAAAAAAGATACGCGCAGCGGTTTTGGCGCAGGTTTGCACGAAGCTGGAAAGGCAGATGAGAGAATCATGGCTTTGGCGGCCGATTTGGTTGGCTCAGTGAAAATGGATGATTTCGCCCGCGATTTCCCCGAGCGTTATGTAGAGTGTGGTATCGCAGAGGCCAATATGGTCGGCGTTGCTGCCGGTCTTGCGATTACCGGAAAAATTCCTTTCATCGGCTCTTTTGCTGAATTTATTTCAGGTCGTGTGTATGACCAGGTACGTCAGGAGGTTTCCTATGGCAATACCAATGTGAAAATCGCTTCTTCTCACGCGGGTTTGACCGTGGGTGAGGATGGTGCAACTCACCAGACCATGGAGGATGTGGCTTTGATGCGCGCTCTTCCCGGCATGGTGGTGATTTGTCCTTGCGACTACAACCAGACCAAGGCGGCTACTTTGGCTGCGGCGAAATACGAAGGCCCTGTGTATTTGCGTTTCGGTCGTCCGGCTGTGCCTAATTTTACGGATGCGGATCAGACTTTTGAAATCGGAAAGGCCATTGTGCTCAACGAGGGTACCGACGCGACGGTGTTTGCTACCGGCCATCTTGTATGGGAGGCTTTGCAGGCTTGTGAGCAGTTGGAGCAGGAAGGTATTTCTCTGGAAGTGATTGATATTGCGACCATTAAGCCTTTGGACGAGGCGGCTGTCGTTGCTTCCGCCCGTAAGACGGGTGCTGTGGTTTGTGCCGAGGAGCACAACATGGCAGGTGGTCTGGGCGAATTGGTGGCCGGTGTTTTGGCGGCACAAGCTCCCACTCCGATGGAATATGTCAATGGCGGTGATCGTTTCGGTCAGACCGGAACTCCTGCCGAGTTGATGAGTAAATACGGTTTGAGTGCAGAGGGAATTGTGGCGGCTGTTAAACGAGTTCTTGCCAGAAAATAATCCCTTTGTCAGATAAGGAACTCATATCCTTACACAATAAGGGGCGTTACGAACAGGTTTTTAATGAGTTAGTCAAAAACTATTCGCAGCGCCTCTATTGGCATTTAAGATATTACACTGCATCTCATGAGGATGCGGATGATTTGTTGCAGGAGGTTTTTATAAAGGTATGGCAAACCCTGCCGAACTTTCGTGGAAACAGTTCTTTTTACACCTGGCTCTATCGCATTACCACCAATGAGGCGATATCGTGGCTTCGCAAACAGAAAGTCAGGGCGGCTATCCAGTTTGATAAGTTGGATCATGTGTTGAGCGCCAAAGTGGAGTCCGACCCTTATTTCAATGGAAATGAGGTGGAACGCGAACTGCAAAAAGCCATCGCAACGCTCTCCGGGGTGCAAAAGCAGGTGTTTCTGTTGCGCTATTATGAGGAAATGCCGTATGAGGAAATTTCTGCGATTTTGGGATCCAGCGTGGGTTCTTTGAAAGTGAGTTATCACAATGCCTACAACAAAATAAAGGAAATACTACAAAAGAAATTCTAATGGCAGAGAACGATTGGAAACAGCGTCTGGGCGTGGTTTTTTCGACCAACCCTGACTTTCAATACCAGACGGAGGAGCAAGAGTCGGTTGAGACTTTGCCGCCCGCCCGTCAGAATTTGCGTGTGGCGATTGATCGCCGGGCCCGTGCCGGAAAACAGGTTACCTTGGTGAGCGGTTTTGTGGGCACAGAGGAGGATTTGGCAGAATTGGGCCGTCTGTTGAAGACACGTTGCGGCGTGGGTGGCAGCGCCAAGGACGGTGAGATTTTGGTGCAGGGAGATCATAGAGATAGGATTGTGAAGATTTTGACCGACTTGGGCTATAAGGCAAAACGCGGAAATTAAAAGGGGCCATGGCGGATACAGGGTTTTATGTGCTTTGCGGATTGGCGACATTTTGTCTTTTGGTGGCGATTCCTCGCTGGGCAAATGTGATTTCTGCTTCATTGGGCGTATTGGTGCGTGCCAAGGAAGTTCAGAATTTTGAAAATATGATGGGGCTTTCCCGCGACAGAAACCTGTTGGTCGGTCTTTTGTTTTTGCCGTTTTGTTGTACATTATCCTGGCTGGATGTTATTCCTTTGGAGATTTTGCAGCCCTTTTCTCTTTTTGTCCGCTGCTTGGGAATTATCTTGCTTTTGGCCCTATATGGCTCCTTGCGCGTTGTGATGGCGCGTTATTTCGGCCCCAAGTCCATGAATACGCGATTACTTAAGGTGGTGAATTATTCTTTCTATACCTTTTTTGTGTTGCTGTGTTTTTTTCTTCTCTGCGGCTGTGTGATTTTTCTTCCCTTTCCTTTTCTGCGCGCCGTGCTGTGTGACTCTGTTCAATGGGCTATCTTCTTGTTTTACTTGTTATTCCTTATAAGAAAAACACAAATTTTACTGAGTTTTAATTCTTTATTCAAGACAATTTTGTATCTTTGCGCCCTCGAATTTTTACCGTGTGCTGCTTTGTTATCGGCAGCATGGTTTTTATAAGGAACAAGTAATGGGTCAGCAGAAAAAAATCCTCATTTCACAAGCACAAACAGCAGTATCTTCAACCACATACGCACCCCTTGTAGAGAAAACAGGCGCACAGATAGATTTCGTTCCTTTTTTCTACAATGAACCCCTCTCTTCTCGGGAGTTCCGTTCGCAAAGAATCAATATCGCAGACTACACCGCCATTGTATTTTCATCCAGGACGGTGATTGATGCGTTTTTCAAGTTGGCGGAGGAATTGCGTGTGAAGATTCCTGAAACGATGAAGTATTTTTGCTCCACCGAACGCGTGGCTCTTTATCTTCAGAAGCATATTGTATATAGAAAAAGAAAAATCTTTTTCGGTACTAGCACTCCGGATAGCCTGATTGCTTCAATCGGTCCTCGTCACACGGGTGAGAAATTTTTGATTGCCACTTCCGGCAGTCTGAATACCGATATTACCCGTGCGTTTGAGAAAACCAATATGGATGCAACAGCGGCTATGTTCGTAAAACCGGTTTCCGCCGATATCAAATCGGTGGATTTGCACAGCTACGATGCATTGGTTTTGTACACGTCTTCGGACGTTGTCTCTTTGTATGAGAATTTCCCTGATTTCGAACAAGGCAATCTGCAACTGATTACCTTTGGCCGTTCTGTGGTGAAAGCATTGGAGGAAAAAGGTTTGAATGTAGCTTTGTCCGCTCCTTCTCCGGAGATACCTTCTGTGGTGAAAGCGGTGGAGATGTTCATCAATAAGTAAAAATCTCTTTTCCAATCCGTGTCATCTTTGTCTGCACAGAGTTTACACAAAAACGAGCGTCTGCACTCGAAAAATGATATCGACCGCTTGCTTTCCAAGGGACGATTTTTCGTTGTGGACAATGTCTTCCGTTGTTGTGTGCTTCCTCGTCCTGCAGATGGTTCGGGCGTGGGCGTGGCTGTGGGAAATGGGAGCGCATCTGCGCGTATGATGGTGAGCGTGCCGAAGAAATGTTTTAAGCGTGCCGTCAAGCGCAATCTGCTCAAACGCCGCATTCGTGAGGCCTATCGTCGCAACAAGCCGTCGCTGCCGATGGATATTTTGTTTGTCTATCTTCCCAAAGAGATTTTAAGCTACGAACAGATTGAACAGACCTTGATTCGTGCTATCGAAAGAGCCGAAGAAAAACTACGTACATTCACAAGCACAAGCGCCGCTGCCAATGCGGCTGCCCGCGCTTCTGCTACCAATGCGTCGGCTACGAGCGCTTCCGCTACCGATGCGCAGGCTGCCAGTTCTGATTCGCATTCCTCGCAGAAAGAAGTTTCGCAGCCTGATGTCTCGCAGAATAAATTTGTTGCGGTGTTGAAATGGATAGGTAATGCGCCCTTTTTGTTGCTGATTTCATTTTATAGGGCTTGCGTCTCTCCTTTTACTCCGCCCGCCTGTCGTTTTACGCCGACCTGCTCACAATACGCGATGGAGGCGTTCAAAAAATATGGGCCTTTCAAGGGTTTATATCTGACGGTCAAGAGAATTTTGCGCTGTCGTCCCGGTGGGGGTTCGGGCTATGACCCTGTTCCGTAATCTTTCTTTGCCGTTTGCAGGGCATGGTTTGCCTAGGATTAGCGTTTTTTAACCTGCGTGCTGAGTTGTTGCTGTGAAATGACCGTGCGCGTCGGGCTTTCCCAGAAGATAGACCAGTAGAAGGCGTCCCAATCTCCGCTGTCCCAGATTTCCACCAACTCTTCAATCTCTTTGTCCTTCCCCTCGGGGTCGTAGGCGATTTTCAGGTCCGCGTCGAACAGTCGAGCTATGAGTTGCCAGAATCCGGCAGCAAAATCACCTTCATAAGTCTGGATGATTTCATACGGGGTCAAGCCGCATTCCCTGTCCACCAGGCGCATCAACACCATGCCTTGACTGATGGTCATTTTGCGTATGTCCTTTTCAAAAATGCGGAAAAGTTCTTTCTCTACACTTTTGATATAGCGCTCCCGTTCGCTGCGTTTAAGGGGCTCTGCCGCCAAGGTGCTGTCCACTTGCGCCATCATTTTACGGCCGACCAACGCGTAAGGATAGACTTTGTTGAAATTGTATATGAGTTTATAGTATTTTTTCCATGCTTTCCCTTTTTGTTTGGGGACGCGGGCGAATATACGGGCAGGTTTGAGCTTGTCCACAAACACCGTGTCGCCGTTTTCGTCGATTTCATACCCGAGCAGAAAGAGATTTTCCGGCGTGGCTGCCGCCAAGGCTTTTTCTGCAAAAGCTGCCACCTCCGCGTCTAATTCCGCGTCTGCCTTGTTGCTTTGTGCGGCCAGCGGCATGCTTCCGAAAATACAGAGCAGAAACACAAAAACGATATGTGCTAAAAACTTTTTCATATCTCGCGGACAAAGATAGATAAAAACGACGATTATTTACTATATTTGCGTGCTTGTTCCATGAGGGACAGATTTATAAAAATCGCGTAATGGCTATTCTCCAACAAAATTTTGCTAGTAAGCTGAAAGAGTATATTCTGATTACTTTCGGCCTTTTTATTTATGTCGGTGCCTGGTCTTTGTTTTTGGTGCCGAATAACTTTGTAGGCGGTGGTATTTCCGGTATTTGTTCCATTATTCACTATGCTACGCATGGCGCTATCGGTATCGGTACTTTGTATTTCATCTTCAATACGATTCTTTTGCTTATTGCAAGAAAGGTTTTGGGAGGAGGATTTTCGTGGAAGACCATTTATGCGGTGGTGTTCGCCTCTGTGATGTTCGATATTCTGCCGCCCCTGATTCCAACAGAATTTATTCAGGCCTTTGTCACGCCGAACGGAAAAATGATTTGTGCCATTCTCGGTGGTGCGTTGGTCGGAATGAGTGTGGGTATCACCATGTCGCAAGGTGGTAGTACCGGCGGAACGGATGTTGTGGCCTTGATGGTGAATAAGAGATTTAACATTTCTCCGGGTAAAATCATTCTCACTTTGGATATCATCATCATTTCATCCGCTATGATTTTCCCGTCTTACACCTCTTCCGGTGAGGCTTTGTCGCTCGCGAGCAAGGTGGCGGTGGCGGCCTATGGTTTTATGATGGTGACGGTCAGCGGTTATTGTGTGGACCTCTATCTTTCGGGTAGCAAGCAGTCAGTACAGGTGCTTATCTTCTCGAAGAAATATAAAGAATTGGCGGATGCAATTGTGTATGATTTCAAACGCGGCGTTACGATTCTTCATGCACAAGGCTGGTACACCAAGCAGGAACGCGAAGTGGTGTGCGTGGTGACTCGCAAGACCGATTTGCCTATGCTGATGCGTTATATTAAAACGATTGATTCACAAGCGTTTATGTCTGTTTCGACCGTCATGGGCGTATTCGGAGAGGGCTTTGATGTAATCAAGGATGAGCCCGGTTTTATGACGCGCAAGGCCAAAGGTCGCGTTTCCGAAGTCGCTGCGGCGGAGCGCACAGGTGGTGTCGCTCCTGCTAATGAGTGTGCGGCCTCTGAACAACCAGAACAACCGACAGAACCCACCCAACCCGCGCAAGGAGAGTAGAGATGAAAACCCGCGTCTACAAAAGAGAAGTTCATTATTACGAATGTGACGGGATGGGCATCACGCACCATTCCAATTATATTCGTTTTATGGAAGAGGCGCGTATTGATTGGATGGACCAATTGGGTTATGGTTTTGATAAGATGGAGGCAGAAGGTGTGGTTTCTCCGGTGGTGGGGCTGACTTGCGACTATAAACACAGTACACGATTCAAGGATCTGATTGAAATCGAGTTGTCTGTGGCTTCGATGAGTCGCTTGAAATTGACCTTTTCTTATGTGATGCGTGTGGGCGAGAAGGTGGTCTGCACGGCTACCAGCACCCATTGTTTTATGGAAAATGGTCGTCCGGTCTCCTTGGAGACTCGTTTCCCCGCATTTTACGCCCTCATTACAGAGTAGTTTGATGGTGTCTTCTAAAAGGGAGCATAAATCATTCTCCCTGTGGTAGCAGTTCTAAAAGGCGTTCGACCAGACGCGGCTTTCCGTATTGTTTCAAATCCTCTTCTTTCACCCAAATATAGTCTTGGGGCAGTTGGGGTTTTTCGCTACATTCATAGAGGTAGAAGTCTGCGTACAGGCTTTGGTGGGTGAGTTGGTGGCGAATATCTTTTCCCAAAAGCGTCCCTCTTGTTTCAGTTTTTTCAAGAAGAAACGGTTCCCATAATCCCTGCCAAATGTCTCCGGCGGGACGTTTGTGTATCGCGGTCTGCCCTTCATACCTATAATATATATAGCAGAGATGACGCTCGCGAATCGCTATCTTTTTGCCTTTGACGGGGAGCTGCTCTTGTAAGCCTTCTTGTTTAGCGTGACAGTTGAGGGCAAAAGGGCAGTCTGAACATCGCGGCGATTGGGGCGTACATTGAATGGCGCCGAAATCCATCATGGCTTCATTGAAATCTCCGGGACGGTTTTCATCCAATAGACTTTGTGCCAGCGCGGTAAACTCTTTTTTGGCAGCGTTGCTTCCAATGGGAGTTGTCAAGCCGAAATAGCGTGCGAGCACCCGATATACATTCCCATCCACGACAGCGACAGGGAGTCCGAACGCAATGGATCCGATGGCGGCCGCGGTATAATCGCCCACGCCCTTCAAACTGCGAATATCGTCTATGCGCTCGGGAAATTTTCCCATTGCCACGATTTGTTTGGCGGCGGTATGGAGGTTGCGGGCGCGGCTATAATACCCCAGTCCTTCCCATAATTTCAACACTTGGTCTTCATCAGCCTCTGCGAGCTCTTCCACGGTCGGGAATGTAGCCATAAAGCGCTCCCAATAGGCAAGACCTTGCACGATGCGCGTCTGTTGCATGATGATCTCACAAAGCCAGATGGCGTATGGGTCGCGTTGTTCGCGCCAGGGGAGTTTCCTGCCGTTTTTATCGTACCAATCCAATAGGGCCTTTGTGAAATTCATGTTGTTGTTTGACGAAAGATTTTTGCTTTTGCAAAGATAGATTTTTGTCGCGAAAATTTTGCTTAGAATGTGTCGAATCGCTACATTTGTTTCATAATTGAGTATAGAAATGAAAGCTTCGGTTGAGCGAAATTCGGCCCTTGTCGGGAATTTAGCCTGCTTTAGTGCGTATGCGATTTTCGGATTTAATATTATCTGCTGTAAAAATATAGCGGTGGACGGACATATTACTCCCATGGCCCTGTTTTGTTTGCGCTCTTTTGGCGCAGCGTTGCTCTTTTGGCTATTGTCCTTTGTGCTTTCCTGCCGCAGGCGTGCAATCAGTTCCTCCGGTAGCGCAGTCGCGTCCTCCAGTAGCGCAGTCGGCTCCTCCGGTAGCGCAGTCGCGTCTGCTGCTTGCGCCTCGTCGTCTCCTGTTGTTTCGCTCGCTGGTCGCGCCGCATCTGGAGGCGACTCTCATTGCGCCTCGTCGGCCCGCGGCGAAACAGCCGAGTTGAAGAAAATTGAAAAGGGAGATTATTGGAAAATAGCCCTCGCTTCGTTCTTCGGACTTTTCTCTACCCAGCTCACTTTCTTGCTTGCCATTCCCTACACGACTGCCATTGACGCCTCGATTATGAGTTCGATGCTGCCGATTATGACTTTGCTAGCGTCAGCCTTTGTGATGCGCGAGCGTATAACCTGGTCGGGCGTGTCCGGTATCGTGTTGAGCGTTATTGGGGTTATGATTCTGATATTCAACAGTGTATCCCTACGCGAAGGAGCGGAGACGACTTCTGTTGGCGGTATAGTCGGCATGATAGGCAACACCCTGAGTTTTGCTTTATATTTAAGCATATTCCGTCCGCTGATACGAAAATATTCCGTTGTGACCTTTATGAAATGGATGTTTTTGTTCTCCTCGCTTTATGCCCTTCCGTTCTCGTTTTCCGCATTCTCCGCCTCCCATCTGGCTGCTGTTCCGCTTTCTGTGGCGCTACAAGTGGCTTATGTGGTGGTTGGCGCGACCTTTATTTCCTATTTCTTGATTCCGGTCGGCCAGAAACATTTGCGTCCGGTCGTGGTGTCGATGTACACCTATGTTCAGCCCGTCGTCGCGATGGTCATTGCCCTCTCGTTAGGGCTGGATCAGCTAACGGTGTTGAAAGTGGTGGCTACTGCGCTGGTATTCACAGGAGTAGGTCTGGTGAATTTTACCCCTTCGCGCACCACTTCAAAATAAGAGAAAATAATCCTACTCAAGCACTTATATCTCTTAATAAAACAAAAATTTCGGGGCAAGTTCTTTCAAAACAAAGAAATTTGTCTATCTTTGCAGTCGCAATGGGGTATTAGCTCAGTTGGTAGAGCGTTTGAATGGCATTCAAAAGGTCAGGAGTTCGATTCTCCTATGCTCCACAAAAACGCTGAAAATCAGCAAGTTGAAAAGGTTATACACAATCTCGTACACAATTTAGACGAGTTGTGTATAATTTCTTTTATTATCCCCTGCTATACCAAACGCGGCTCTTTCTGGGATCAACGGAAAATCTCGGTTGTTTTGCATTTCTATCCACAAAAAGCCACCTTTTCATGGACAGAAGTTTGAAATGAAAGCTATTATCCACAAAAAGGGCTGTTTCTGTGGACAGGGATGGCACAAAGGGTAACAGGACTAAATTTAGCAACCTGCTTTTTCCGTTGAGACTCTTTCTGCCCACTCCGACCTTGCGCGATATCTCGCGGAGGCCATCTTCATCCACTCGGTAGTGGTGTAGAATCTGTTGTTTTTGATCCATGGTTAACATTGTTAAGTTATTTACCTCGGCAAGGTAATCAAACCGTCCAATGTGGTCCCATTTTCAAGGAGAATAGTGGGGGGATTTTCAATTACTATCTACTCATATGCTCGTCAAGCATAGCTTCAATATCCGCTACGCCAAGATTGTTGTCTGCAAAGAACTTATCTACTGCAGACTGTGCCTTTTCGGCAGCAGCCACCTTGTCGGAAACGATATCGAAAGGGATCTTACCTCGCTGGACTACAGCTCTGGCAAATACATTCATAGCAGCATTGGAACTCAATCCAAACTGCGTACAAAGAGCATCAAATGCCTTTTTAAGTTCAGAGTCCATACGGACGGTCATTGTTACCTGTGCCATGTTTTAAACACTTTAGTTTCTGCAAATAAAACGCAAATTTTGCGGATTATTCGCCGCATTTTGTAGTCAAAACCTTCCACGGTGGCCGCAGAGGGCTCTTCCACGAGCTTGATGGTAGCTGCAGAAGCGTAGGCACATTAGAATATTTCACCGTTCCACAGCATCCTCAGGAAATCATTGATATAAATGAGTTCGATATCTCCTGAAGGCCTTGTGATGGGGTCAAGCGACACGAGGATGAGCCTGCAGTCAGGATGTTCTTCCTTGAAGGCTTTCAAACCATTCTTATGGCGGGTCTTGACCTCCTCGCTAGACTTTATTTCTATGGCAACCTTGGCATCGCCGATTACTGCATCGACTTCCTGGTTGTTGTAGGTATGCCAATAGGAAATCTTCTCTCTGCGACGATAGTACCCGCGGTAGGCTATGATTTCCTGCATTACATAATGTTCAAACGCATGGCCATAGTCATCCGAACCTCTCCGGAGCTTATGCCGCCCCATCAAGTAGTTCGTCAGTCCCACATCAAAATAGTAGAACCTGGGAGCCTGGACCACTTTCCGCTTGACAACCTTTGTGTACGCGGGAACCTCGTATCCCATCAGAGTGTCTTTCAGGATTTGGTAGTAGGCCTTGACTGTCTTTGCTGCGACACCACAATCACTGGCTATGTTGGCATAGTTGATCATCTCGCCATCGGAAATGGCGGCGGCTTCCATAAACTGCTCAAATGCCTCGACATCCTGGACAGCGGCTTCATCCCGGATTTCCTCGCGCAGGTAGACTTCGACATAGCCCTCCAGGCGGTCTGTAGCATCATCGACCATATAATGACGGGGAATCATACCGTTCTGGACGGCCTTGTCTATCTGGAAGTCCGTGACCTCTTTCCAGACCAGCGGGAACAACGTTCTTGGATTCGCGCGGCCACCGAGGGTATTGGCTCCGGATTTCTTGAGTTTCCGGGCACTTGACCCGCTGAGTATGAAATGCAAGCCACGGTTCACCATCAGCCAATGTACCGCATCCAGCAACTCAGGCACTTTCTGTATCTCATCTACAATTACCAGCGTGCCGGCAGGTTTGGCCATCAAGGCCTCTCGGAAGGAGTCCGGGTTGCGCTTGAAAGCCTTTCGGACAGAATCAATCAGTAGGTCGTAGTAGATGGCATCCGGAAAGCGTTCCTGCAGGAGTGTTGATTTACCCACCTGGCGTGCTCCGAAAAGGAACATCCCTTCGTCAAGTTGGTTCTCTATGTCGAAAATTCGCTTGTACATGGTTTGTTAGAATTTATGGAGGTCAAGTCCGATTTTCCTATGAAATTCGGGAATCCGGGTACAAATTTAGTAAAGTTTGTCTAAGTTCCAAAACCCTTGCAGATTTACCATTATTTCTTCAGTTCCTCGTCAAAGTGTAGGCAGTTGGAAGGGTTTATGTCATTCTATCAAAATCGCTCGGCAGGGGGAGCCGTCGGAACCGGAGAGATTGAGCGGAGCAGCGTTGAGGAAATAAACGCCTTCTTTGACAGCCGATAAGCGAATTCCTTCCAGCAAAACCATATCCGCGCCCAAGAGTACCTGGTGCACAGCCATGGGCGCGTCTTCGGGCCCTACGGTCTGCGATTCATTTCCCAAGAGCAGGAGACCTGCATCGGCAAACACTTGAGCGGCTTCCAATGAGACCTCGGCGGTCCCTTTTATCAGGATTCTCTTTGCGGATTCAGGGTTCTGCATCTTCGCTTTTTGGATGATAACCGCCGCATCTCCATCCGATACAACACCTTGGTGTTCAGAAACATACGCCATTCCGACAACCGATTCCAAACACAAGGAGTCCACGGCCTTGCCCTCATTTATAAAATGGTAGGGCGCGTCAATATGGGTGCCATTATGGGCGCACATGCTAAATGCCGAGAGGTTACACAAGTCTCCCTTTTCAATTGCCAATAACGAACTTTTTTCAGGTGTTGGGTCGCCAGGATAGGTTTGACAACCAAAAACTTCTTGTGATATGTCGTAGATTTTCATGTTTTGTTCCAATGTATTTCCCAAAAGTAATCAAATCCGCTGAAACTGACACACATTTTTTCATTTACTTTTCATATCTTTGGCAAGTTTAATAACCCTAAAACTTTGAACCTGTCTGAATATGAAAAAATTTAAGCTCGGACTTTTCCCTAGAGTTGTCATTGCCATTGTGGTGGGCGCGTTGCTTGGGCTGATTCTTCCGGACGTTGTCATCAGGATTTTCAAGACCTTCAATGTGCTCTTTGCACAACTACTCAAATTTACCGTTCCCCTTCTTGTCTTGGGACTTGTAACTCCCTCCATCGCCAATTTGGGCCGCGGAGCAGGTAAGATGTTGCTGACCGTGATGGCGATAGCATACTGTTCGACCGTCTGTGCCGGCATTTTCTCTTATGGTGTGTCAAGCAACCTTCTCCCCATGTATCTTTCCCCGGGTGAGTTGTCTTCCGAATTTGTGTCGGAGAAAGAATATCTTCCCTATATCGACCTTAAAATTCCACCCATTTGCGACATCATGACCGCGCTGGTGCTCTCCTTTGTTCTGGGTGTCGGTGTCATTTTTACGAACTCCAGCGCCCTCAAAAAAGGATTTGATGAGTTTGGTGAGATAGTTAAACTGACGATTGAGAAGGTGATTATCCCTTTCCTTCCGGTCTATATCTTTACCATGATTTGTGAAATGAGCGCCAAAGGTGTAATCGCCGTCGTGCTGGGGACGGGATTCAAAGTCATTCTTACTGGCGTGATTCTTTCTATTATCTATCTGATTATTCAATATTGTGTGGCAGGACTGATTGCCCGTAAGAACCCCATCAAAATGCTCTGGAATATCGTTCCGGCCTATCTGACGGGCTTTTCCATCTGTTCCAGCTCGGCTTGTATTCCTGTTACCTACGAATGTGCTCTCAAGAATGGCGTGCGTAAGGATATTGCGGATTTTGTCATTCCACTCTGCTCTACGGTTCACATGTGCGGCTCGACCATCAAACTGACCGTTACTTCGGTCGCTGTGGCTTATATGTTCGGAGTGCCGCTCACATTCGGCTTGTTCCTTCAGTTTGCCTTCATGCAAGCTATCGCTGCTGTTGCTGCGCCGGGTGTGATGGGTGGCGTGCTGATGGCCTCCATTGGACTTTTGTGTAACATTCTGGGTTTCACCGACACAATGACAACCCTGATTATGACACTCTATCTGGCCCTCGATGGATATGGACCCGCAGTGAACGTCTCCGGTGATGCCGCCATCGCAGTTATCACAGACAAAATTTTCGCCAAAGCCCCCTCCGCGAAATAAATTTGTAACACCCCCCCCTCAAAAAATACAATCCCCGAAAGCTAGAATCTAACTTTCGGGGATGTGTTATAAAGAGCACGTACTCTTTCGCCGTTCTTTGGACGTATGATGCGTTTCGCGCTACTGAATGTGCTTCGTGTAGAATTCTTCGTCAGATTCCAAGAGGTAGATGATGCCCTCAACCAATCCAATGAAAGCCGGGATACTGGTCCAACAGAACAAGAGGTAGAGAAATCCTTGCCCGATTTTCCCCATATAAAACTTGTGAACGCCAAAGCCACCCAGAAGAATGGCTAAAATACCGGCAGCAAGTCTATTCTTGTCAGAACTTTCAGGCTTTCCTGTAAAAAGAGTTCCACAGGTGTTGCATTTGAAGGTTCCTGAAGCGGAAGCATTGACATCACCGCTACCGCAACTCGGGCATTTAATAATTTCCATAGGTTATATATGCGTTTTACACCAAACCTTGCTCGATCATGGCGGTGGCGACTTTCATGAAGCCGGCGATGTTGGCGCCTTTCACATAGTCGATGCTGCCGTCAGGCTGCGTACCATATTTTACACACTGCTCGTGAATGTCACGCATGATGCTCTTGAGCTTGATATCCACCTCTTCTTTGCTCCAAGAGATGTGGGAAGCGTTCTGCACCATTTCCAAACCGGAAGTTGCTACACCACCCGCGTTGGAAGCTTTTCCAGGGCCAAAGAGCACGCCTTGTGACTGGAAATAGTGGATGGCGCCGGGCTGACAACCCATGTTGCTACCCTCGCAGCAGCACCAGCATCCGTTGGCGACCAAAGTCTTGGCATCCTCTTCGGACAACTCGTTCTGGAAGGCGCAAGGGAGGGCGATGTCGCAAGCCACTCTCCAAGATTTCTCACCAGCGTAGTATTTGGCTTTATCAGGGAAGCGGATAGCCATATCCTCCACATTGTGGCGGTTAGAGCTACGCATTTCAAGCATATAATCAATCATTTCCTGGTCGATACCGTTGGGAATCTCGCACATACCCTTGCGGCCGGAGATGGTCACCACTTTGGCGCCCAATTCGGTGGCTTTGATGGCAGCACCCCAAGCAACGTTACCGAAGCCGGAGATGGCTACACGGCAACCTTTGATATCTTTGCCCGCTTTCTTCAATACATTTTCAACAAAGTAAAGCAAACCAAAACCGGTAGCCTCAGGACGAAGAAGTGAACCGCCCCAAGTCAAACCCTTACCGGTCAAAACGCCGGTACCATGCTGACGGGAAATTTTTCGGTACATACCGTTGAGGAAACCGATTTCGCGGCCACCCACACCCACGTCGCCGGCAGGAATGTCCTGGTCGGGACCGATGCAATTGATGAGCTCCTGCATATAAGCCTGGCAGAAACGCATGATTTCAGCGTCAGAACGGCCTGAAGGGTCAAAGTCTGAACCACCTTTGGCACCGCCCATGGGCAAAGTCGTCAAAGCGTTCTTGAATACCTGCTCGAAGCCGAGGAATTTCAACATGGAGGGAGTTACGCTGGGGTGGAAACGGAGTCCGCCTTTGTAGGGGCCGATGGCGCTGTTAAATTGTACGCGGTAGCCGATATTGGTGTGCACTTCGCCATTGTCGTCTGCCCAAGTGATACGGAACGTAAAAATACGATCGGGCTCAACAATGCGCTCAATGATTTTCGCTTTCTCAAATTCAGGATGTTGGTTGTAGGTTTCTTCTACGGATTGGAGGACTTCTCTAACTGCCTGCAAGTACTCGCTTTCACCAGGGTACTTGGCCTCCAAACGGGCCATAATGTCATTTGTTTTCATCTTTTTATAGACTTTTGAATCAATTTTTCGTGATAATGCTATATCCCGGCCCGTACACCACTTCGCGTACTGCGTTGTTGATCCACCCGGCGCCCTGCTTTTTGAATAGGAAACTGCTCTGAAGAAGGGACATATCGGTCAGACCGGATTTGCTAAGGAGCATATACTTCATTAAGTCGTAGCCTTGGAAAGAGAATGCAGTCGGCTCAGTGTTGTAAATGGCTCTATATTTTAATAGGAAGTTCTGCACGTCCTTTTCATCATAATTGATATGGTAGGTGCTGCTCATACGGAAAGAGAGGCTGTGCAGATTCTCCACCTCGATGGTGTCAAATGATTTGATGCGCGAGGGGCCATAAAGGACCACCTTGCAGCCATTGTGCACCAATACACGCAGATTGCGGACGGCGTCATTGACAAAAGACTGGTTGTCGCTAAAAATCAGTACGCGATTGACCGCATCCGGCACCATCGTGAATTTTTCCACCAACGAATCTGCCACGTCGCGGCCCGTCAGCAAAGTGTAGCTATAGTTGAAAGGCTGGATGCCGCAAGAATCAATCAAAGTCTGAATCGCCACACTATCGACCGGCTTTTTCCCGCCTTCCTGGTAGAGAACGACCAATTTGTCAGAGGTGATATAATCCTTTTTCAACCACTGAATGCTGTTTTCCCATTGACGAATGGTAGGGGTCGGCGCTTGAATAAAGTTGGGATAACTCTGTGCAAGGCTTTCGCAGCGGGGATCAAGAGGAGAGACAACCCAAGTCGTGTCCGGCAGAGAAGACAAGGCTTTCTGCAAATCTTTTCGACTGACAGGGCCGATTACAAAATGGCAATCTGCCAAGCTGTTGTAAGAAGTATCTTCTTGGATATCAAGAACTTTTAATTCCACATCCAGCGCTTTTGCTTTGCTGGTTTCTTCAAGAGCCAACAAGGCGCCGCCGTAGAAGTCCATGTAATTCTCGCTGCCGCCCTCCGCGCTCTTCAAAGGAAGGGCGAGTCCCACTTTGAGTTTGCTTTGAGGACTAAAACGTAGAACGCTGGTGTCTGCTTTTGCTACTTTGTCGGCCGTTTTATTAACCATGGCCTCCGCTACCTCTACAGTTGCAGCCCCAGTTGTTCCACCGCCTGCCGCAGCATCGGCAGCGACACTTGTAGCAGCATCGGCAGCGACACCCGCAGTCCCAGTAGTGCTGCCCTCCGTCGGAGTACTTTCGGCAGGAGCCTCCTCCAACGCGGGAAGAACCAGCTTCTTGATAGGCTGTTTCTTGGGAATTTTGATAATCATCTTCGGCTGGATATCCGAAGGCGTCAGCAATGAATTGGCCGCAAGCAGTTCATCCATACTCACCCCGTGTCTGTTGCAGATGGTCTGCGCGTCTTCGTACCATTTTACCTTGTGCTCAATATATTCCTGCGCCATCAGGCCTATGCCCGATACTACAAGCAACACCAAGGTCAAGAGTGACTTGCGCACAAAAAAGTCTGACGAAAATTTACGCACGGGGAAGAATGTGATAAATTATTCTTTGTTGTTTTTATTCTTGACGTACTCCTCGTTGAGACCTTCGATAATCTCATCGGTAATGTCAAGTCCGCTGTTGGCAGTGATGATGGGGGCAGATGCCTGATTGGCAAAAATCATAGCGTAACCCTTTTCCTCATTGTAGGCATTTACGTAGGTCTGGATGGCGTCCAAAATCTGGTTCATGGTAACCTGCTGTTCCTCAAGCATTTCGTTCTGCTTGGTGTTGGCCCACTGCTCCAATTCGGCTTTCTTCTTGTCTAATTTCTCAGCCTGTGCCTGTGCGGTGCTCTGGGTCATAAGGCCCTTCTGCCATTTCTCATTGAATGCGTCGAAATCCTTTTGGAGTTTCTTCTGACGGTTGGCGAGCTGCTCCTGTACGTTCTGCATTTTGCTTTCAACTACAGAAGTCAAGTCATTGGCCATGTCATACTCTTTGAGAATACGATCCAACTGGAAATAAACGAAACTGCCCTCTGCAATCTCGATTTCTTCTACATCAGAGGTAGCAGTTTCAGTGCATTCTGCCTTGCAGCAAGCACAGTTGGCAATAATGGTGTAAGCACCGAATCCCAAAGAGATAACCAGTGCAATGATGCTGATAATTAGTGATTTCTTATCCATTTTATATAAATTTTAATTATTTCAATCTCACAAAGATAATTATTTTTTTCGAAGAATATCCAAATAACGTTGTATCGTCGTTTCAAGACCGAGATAGAGCGCCTCGCTGATCAAGGCGTGTCCGATGGAAACTTCTGCCACAAAAGGTATATGTTCAATAAAATAACCCAAATTATCCAGACTCAAATCGTGCCCGGCATTGACGCCCAATCCTGCCTTCTGTGCCTCCAATGCGGTGGCAAGGTAGGGAGAAATGGCCTCCTGAGCAAGTCCTGCGGCATATTTGCGGGCATAATTTTCTGTGTAAAGTTCCACCCTATCGCAGCCACATTCCGCCGCCGCTGCCGCCATTTCCGGTAGAGCATCAATAAAGATGGAGGTGCGTATGCCCTCTTCTTTGAAGCGGCCGCAAATATCCTGCAAGTAGGACTGGTGGCGTATGGTGTCCCAGCCCGCATTGGAGGTAATGGCGTCGTGGGCATCAGGAACGAGCGTAACCTGCTCCGGGCGCACTTCCAAGGCCAGATTGATGAATGAATCGAAGGGGTTGCCCTCCATATTGAACTCTACGGACAGGCGCGGGCGAATGTCGCGTACGTCGCTGTAACGGATGTGGCGCTCATCGGGCCTGGGATGTACGGTAATCCCCTCTGCACCAAATCGTTCGCAGTCAAGAGCCGCCTTGGTTACATCGGGTGTATTGCCGCCTCGCGCATTACGTATGGTGGCGATTTTGTTGATATTTACGGATAAACGGGTCATATCGTCAAGGTCTGAACAACTTTTTAAGAAGACAAAATTATGGATAATTTGG